>Ga0097679_1001375_pt1 | contig 26968 bp, 22 predicted proteins | sample ThiBiot_500_biof_2_FD_72848 | JGI IMG/M metagenome (GOLD analysis project Ga0097679, IMG submission 72848) | Wastewater bioreactor microbial communities from Cape Town, South Africa - Thiocy_cont_500_biof - 1398105538000 (version 2) (version 2) ...
GCTTTCGCCTTCGCTTGATCGTCCACGAGTTCGTACCACATGGCATTGAGAACGGCGAACGCCGCCGCGAGGGGGAAGCCGAGAAGCCAGGCAAAGTACCACATGTAAAATCTCCTTGAGGATCAGTAGGCGTGACCGCCCTTGTCGTTGACAGTCTCTTCGTCGACCTTGCCCCACAGCACGCGATAGACCCACGCGGTGTAGGCCAGGACCATCGGCAGGAAGATGATGGTGACGACCAGCATGATGAACAGCGTCAGATGGCTGGACGAAGCATCCCAGACCGTCAGACTGGAGCGTGGATCAAGCGATGACGGCAAGAGGAAGGGAAACATCGACAAGCCAACGGTCGAAATGATGCCGAAAATGGCAAGCTTGCTGAACAGCAGCACCGTGACTTCTCGCCGGCCGAGCATGGCAAGCAAGGCGGCTGCCGCGCCGAGGAAACCGAGAACCGGCGCGATCATCATCCACGGATGGGTGCCGTAGTTGGTAAGCCACGCCCCTGCGCTGTGCTCGACCGTCTTCAGAAGCGGATTGGACGGTCCTTCGCCATCGATGGCGCTGGCGATATGATAGCCGTCTATGCCCATCCACAGGAACAGACCCCCAAGCGCAAAGAGCACGATCACGGCGAGAGCCGCCACGATGCCGAACCGGCGCGCGCGCGCGGCAACCACGCCATCCGTCTTAACCAGCAGCCAGGCCGCACCATGCATGACGAGCATGGCGACCGACAGCACGCCACAGAGGAGTGCGTACGGGTTCAAAAGCGCGAAGAAGGACCCTTCGTAGTAGATGCGCATATCGTCGTCGAAGCGGAAAGGTACGCCCTGCAGCACGTTACCGACAGCAACGCCGAAGATCAGCGACGGCACGAAACCGCCGATAAACAAGGCCCAATCCCAACCTGCCCTCCAACCAGCGCTATCCCGCTTGGAGCGGTATTTGAAGGCGACCGGCCGCAGGATGAGCGCGAACAGGATGGCAAACATCGCGAGGTAGAAGCCGGAGAAGGATACAGCATAGAGAGGCGGCCAGGCGGCAAAGATGGCGCCGCCTCCAAGGATCAGCCAGACCTGGTTACCTTCCCAGGTCGGACCGATCGAATTGATGGCGATACGCCGCTCCGTATCCGTCTTGGCGACGAAAGGAAGCAGCGTGCCGACGCCAAGGTCGAAACCATCGGTCACGGCAAAGCCGATCAGCAGCACACCGAGAAGCAGCCACCATATGATGCGCAAGGTCTCGTAGTCGATCAATTCATGCAGGATCATGGCAGGTCACTCCGCAGCCGGAACAAGGTTTTCGGAAATCAGCTTGGCCTCCGGCTTTTCATCCGGATCGGGACCTTTGCGGATCGCCTTGATCATCAGCGTCATCTCGATGACGATGAGGACGGTATAGAGCGCAGCAAAGCCGAGGATGGTCAAAAGCACGGTGCCGGCGCCGAGGTTGGAGACGGCCGCCGCCGTCGGCAGCACGCCTTCGATGATCCAGGGCTGCCGGCCGAATTCCGCGACGACCCAGCCAAGCTCGATCGCGACCCAGGGCAGAGGGATGGCGAATACCGCGACCCGCAATAGTAGCGGATAGCGATCGAGCTGCCGCCGCGCCGAGAGCCAGAAGAACACTGTCGTCAGCAGGATGAAGAACATGCCGAGACCGACCATGATGCGGAACGACCAGAACAGCGTTGGGACATGCGGAATGGTGTCGCGCGCCGCCTGTGCGATCTGCTCCTCGGTCGCCTGGCGCGGATCGTTGACATAGCGCTTGAGCAACAGCGCATAGCCGAGCTGATGGCCGATATCTTCGAAGGAGGAACGCGCCTCGGTGGTGGCGACATCCTGCGATGTCTCGCCTGACGTTGCCGGCTTTGCCGCGCGGATCTTCTGCAGCGCGTCATAGGCCTTGATGCCCTGGCGGATATTGTCCTTGGCCTCCGCTTCAAGCTTGTCGATGCCGGGGATTTCCGTCGTCAGCGACCGCGTCCCGATCAGGCCCATGACCCAGGGAATATGCACGGCATAATGCGTCTCGCGCGCCTCCTGATCCGGAAAGCCGAAGGCGGTGAAAGCGGCCGGCGCCGGCTCGGTCTTCCACATGGCTTCGATCGCGGCGAGCTTCATCTTCTGATGCTCCGTCGTCAGATAGCCGCTTTCGTCGCCGAGTACGACCACCGACAGTGCCGAGGCAAGGCCGAAGGATGCGGCAACCGTCATCGAACGCTTGGCGAGCTCGACGCTACGCCCCTTCAGGAGATACCAGGCGGAGACGCCGAGCACGAAGACCGAGGCGCAGACATAGCCGGCGGAAACGGTGTGAACGAATTTCGCCTGCGCGACCGGATTGAAGACGACGTCGAAGAAGCTGACGATCTCCATGCGCATGGTCTGCGGGTTGAGCGCCGAGCCGGCCGGGTTCTGCATCCAGCCATTGGCAATCAAGATCCACAGCGCCGAGAAATTCGAGCCGAGCGCGACCGCCCAGGTGGCAACCAGATGGCCGACTTTCGACAGCTTGTCCCAGCCAAAGAAGAACAGGCCGACGAAGGTCGCCTCGAGGAAGAAGGCCATCAATCCTTCGATCGCCAGCGGCGCGCCGAAAATATCGCCGACATAGTAGCTGTAGTAACTCCAGTTCATGCCGAACTGGAATTCCATCACGATGCCCGTGGCGACGCCGAGTACGAAATTGATGCCGAAGAGTGTTCCCCAGAACTTCGTCATCTGCCGCCAGATCTGGCGGCCGGTCATGACGTATGTCGTTTCCATGATGGCAAGCAGCACGGAAAGGCCGAGCGTCAGCGGCACGAACAAGAAGTGATACAGCGCCGTCATGGCGAACTGCAGGCGCGACAGCGCCACAATATCAAGTTCCATAGTCTTTCTCCCACCCCCTACGGTGTGTCTGACAGGAATGCGGCGCCATTCGACGCGCCGCGGGCATGTTGACTACCCCTCAATCCGGCCGCAGCCGATCGAGAAGCATTTCGAATTCCGGTGTGCCGCGCGCAGCCACGGCGGTGATGCGGCCATCGTCCAGTGCGACGATCCGATCGGCCAGGGCAGCCTCACGGCGAATATGAGTGGCGATGACGAGGCTGCGCCCATCGGCCACTGCGGCCAGCCGCGCAAGCACGGCGCCGGCTGTTGCGGCATCGAGACCTTCCGTCGGCTCATCAAGAAGCCAGAGCGGCGTATCGCGCAGCAAAAGCCTTGCGAGCGCTAGCCGGCGAAGCTGACCGCCGGACAGGCCGCTGCCGCCTTCGCCGAGCTGTGTTGAAAGGCCATGCGGAAGCGCTGCGATATCGTCGAGCAGACCGGCCGCTGCGAGCGCATCGAGCAACCGATTGTCATCGGCATGCGGCGCTGCCAGCTTCAGATTGCTCCGCACGGTGTCACGAAACAGCTCGCTGCGTTGAGTGAGCGTTGCATGCGGCTGGCTGGCCACCGTACCGCTCGTCGCAGTGATCTCACCCGCGAGCAAGGCGAGCAACGTCGACTTGCCAACGCCGCTTGATCCCACGATCGCGAGCCGCCCGCCGACCGGCAGCGAAAGAGAGAGATCCCTCAAGGCAGGACGAGATGCGCCTTCGTGTCCGGCGGCAACAGCATCAAGTTGGAAAGCGTAGCCAGCAATCGGTTCAATCCGCGGCCTTGAGGCTCCGGGCGGGCTCAATCGAGGTGCAATGCGCCTTGCGGCAAGAAGGGTTCGCCCGAGCTCCAGCGCTCCGCGACGCAGCGCCGCAAACGGCTCCGTGGCGGCAAAGGCGATGAGCAGCGCGAAGGCGGCGGCAGGCGCGCCGATCGTTCCCTGCCTGGCAAGCATGGCGACCACGAGCAGCGTTGCCGTCAACAAGAATGTCGACCCAAGCGAAAAGCCGGCCGCAACGCCACTGTCGATACGGTTCAAGGCGTTGTCGGCCGCGGCCAATCGCTGATCCGCCTCGACAATCGCCGTCCGCTGCGCCTGCAACTGCCCAGCCATCGCGAGATCCGACTGACCGGCCACAAGATCGATCGCGCGGGCGCGCAAGGCCTCCATCGCATGGGCGCGGCGGCGACCCGGCTTCAGGGCCAGACGCGCCGCGACGAGGGAAAGGCCCAGACAGAGCGCGACAAGCCAAACCCCTGCCAGGATGCCGAACAGCGGATCGATGAAACAGAGAGCGATCGTCACCGCGATAGCCGCAAGAACCGCGACAGCGGCCGGCACCAGCACGCGTAGATAAAGCGAATCGAGCGCGTCGACGTCATTCGTCAGCCGGAACAACAGCTTTGCCGGCCGGCGGATCATGGCCGCAGCCGCGGAAGGCTCCGCCCAGCCGCGAAACAACCTCTCGCGCAAGGCGGCAAGAACTCTAAGGGTCGCGTCATGCGTGACCAGCCGCTCGCCGTAACGGGCAGCGGTGCGGCCGATCGCGAGCAATCGTATGCCGGCCGACGGCATGAAGACGTCGAAAACCGCGGCAGTTGCGACCGTCAGACCGGCGAAGGCCGACGCGGTGATGAACCAGCCGGACAGGCCCAGCAATCCGCCGCCGGCAAGCATGGCCAGCCCGGACAAGCCGGCACCGAGCGCAAGGCTCGCGCCACGTTCGATCCAAAATAGCCTGACGAGTGGCAGCAGCGCGTTGAAGGAAGACCTCATGCTGCGACCTTCCGCTTCTGCTCGTCGAGCCGGACGATGCGGTTCATCCTTGCCGCAAGTACCGGATCATGCGTGGCGACGATCAGGATGTGGCCTGCGGCGAGCGCCAGCAGCGCATCCGTTACGGCGGCGGCCGTTTGCGCGTCGAGATGCGCCGTCGGTTCGTCCGCGAGGATGATATCGGCCCGCTCATCAACCATCATACGCGCCAGCGCCAGTCTCAGTGCCTCGCCGCCGGAAAGACCGAGCCCACCCTCGCCGACTGCGGCCACCCGTTCCGGCGTAAAGACCCGATCAAGAGCAACATCCGCGAGAGCTGACGCGACCGCTGGAGCGCCGATGCCCTCGCGCCCCAGGGCAATATTGCGCGTCACGCTGCCGGCAAAGATATGCGGCGATTGACCGATCCATGCCATGCGGCGGCGCAGTACGTCGGCAGTATCGTCGCGCAGCGGAATACCGCCGATCCGGATGATGCCGGCCTCGTGCCGCGCAAGGCCCGCAATCAGCGACAGAAGCGTGGTCTTGCCCGAACCGCTGGCGCCCCAGAGCGCCACGTGTTCTCCGGCCGCAATGGAAAGATCGAAGTGATCGATTGCGGCATCACGTTCCGGACCGTGACGGAAGACCAGGCCGTCGATCTCGACGGTGGCATCGCATGCCGGAGTAGGCGATTGCCCGTCGATGCCGCCGAGGATGGTCTGGCGCGATGAAGCCAGCTCTTTCAATGCGGAAAGTGCCGCCTCGCCGTTGGCGCGGTCGTGCCAAACGGCGGAGAGCTCACGCAGCGGCTCGAAGAAGGCAGGCGCGAGCAACAGAATGAAAAGGCCCTGTGTCAACGAGAGAGGGCCTCCCCAGGTTCCGATTTCGATCGATCCCAGGAGACTGAAGCCGACATAGACGGCCGTCGCGGCAACGCCGAGCGCGGCGAAGAATTCCAGAACCGCCGATGACAGAAACGCAATCCTCAAAACAGACATGGTGCGCAGCCGCAGCGAATCCGCATCGGCGCGCAAACGCTGAGCCGTAATATCGACGGCATCGAGCGCGCGAATGGTCGCGAGCCCCCGCAGGCGATCGAGCAGAAAGGCATTGATACCGCCGGTTTCGGCGAGCTGCTCCTCGCTAGCTGCTTTGGCGCGCCAACCGATCAGCGCCATGAAGATCGGTATGAGCGGCGCGCAAAGTACGAGGATCAATGCCGCCAACCAGGAAATCGGCAGGATGCAGACGACCATGACCAGCGGCACCAGGCTCGCTCTTATGCGGGTCGGACGGAACCGCGCGAGATAGGGAACGACCGCCTCGGCCTGCTCACCCAGCACGCTTGCCGCCAAACCGGACGCCGGCCTGCTGCTATCGAGAGGTGAGCGCACGGCGAGAGCAGCTGCTGCTGCGGTACGGCGCTTACTTAGCTCACGGCGCGCGGCCCGAAATGCCAGCCGCCCACCCGCCGCGTCCAGGCCGGCACGCAGGACGCCGATAGCAGCGACGATGGCTGCCGGAGCGGCGACATCGCCCACGCCTCCACCCCGGCTGATTGCTCCGACGCCGATGGCAAGCATCGCCGCCTGACCGATCCATCCAAGAGAGGACAGACTAAGCAGCGTCGATGCGAGGCCAAGTCCGCGACATCGTCCGGCTGTTGATTCAACCTCAGCGGCGTCGACTAACAAACTCTCCGACGAAGGCGGGAGGTGGGCCTCGCGTCTTTCCAACATTCCATCGGTGGCGGAGGAGGCTGTCACGTGAGCCCGTCCTTTCCCAGTCAGTGTCATCAAGGAGGGTCCGCCGACCAGCAAAGACCGAATAGGCCGCATCGCGGACCATCAATCTTTCGTCGAACCCAGAACGCACTTGCCGCAATCGACGATATCGGAGCCCCAATATGACTGGCTTTCTGCCTCTTGTCAGCGACAAGAATATCAGAGCCCGTCTCGCCAAGGGGTTGATCCCACGGCAAGTTGTTCGCGACATGGTTCTAAGGCAGTTTGTGCACTGCGCAAAAGCGTGCAGGATGTCGCAGGGCGCTTCCATAATGATGGCAGATTGACGCAGAAGCCCATGATATCCTTATATTGTTGCGACGACAGCCAAGCATGGTACAGCTGCTAAGTTGTTTGCACTGCAGCAAATTCTGCCGATTCTCGCATTCGTCCGGAGCGCAATCATTCGACATATCGCGCCGCCCGGTCGCCGACGAAAACCGCGACCATTTGACCTCCATTGAGGTAAATTCCACATCATGCGACCGAATCACCTGGTTGCGATCGCGGTGGCCAACTTGAAGCGAAGGAGCATCAGCCGCTGGCGCGCAGATGTGCATGGCCTTCATCTTGCTCGCATCCAGACTTGACGGATGCGGCCATTACCGATGTGTTGGACATACGTTTGCTTGTCTGGGCAAGCTTGACTGGATTGATTGCAGGCCAGATCGAAGAACTGGGTCACGCCGAGGCGCTTTTGGGAGAACGTGATGTATGACAGAATCATCTGCGCGATAGGCTTGGGCTCACGCGAGCGCGCCGAACGCCTGTTGCGCACGTCTCGCGCCCTCTTGTCCACAGGCGGCGAACTGACGGTCGCTCACATCGTCGAACGCTTTCCGCCCGGACGCGAAAATCCGGACGATTGGGCGGTTTCCGTTATCGGCGAGGCCGAAGAGAAACTCGACGCGCTGTGCAGGCGTCTTGGTATTACAGCTTCTATAGATGTGCGTATGGGCACGGCATCAAGGACGTTGCTAACCGTCGCCAATGAGCGGAATGCCGACCTCATTGTTCTTGCGACGCATACGTCCGATATTCTCGATCGCATATTCGGCTCGACGGTCGAATATGTCATCCGCCATGCAGAATGCTCCGTGCTCGTCGAACGCGCCGACAAAACGCTCCGCAACGGGACGACGAAAACGGACAGTACGAAGAAGAAGCCTTAGTGCTCCGTCATGTCGGCATATCCCGCGGGAATTTGTCGAAATATAGCGTCACCTCGGTTTGCGCTGCCGCGCAGCGGTGCTACACACCCGCTCAGACCTTAAGTCCAAGACGAGCCGAATGACAGAATCCGCCATCACCTGGAGCATCGCTGGCCTGACCGCCCTCGGTGTCGTCACGCGTCCATTCCGCTGGCCCGAAGCAATATGGGCGGTTCTTGGCGCAGCACTGCTGCTGGCCTTTCGCCTTATCGGCCCGGCGGACGTGTGGACGGGCGTCTTCAAAGGATTCGATGTCTATCTGTTCCTGATCGGCATGATGCTGCTGTCGGAGCTTGCCCGGCGCGAAGGGCTTTTCGACTGGGTGGCAGCGATCGCGACCTCGCATGCCAAGGGCTCCCCTCGTCGGCTTTTTCTGCTCGTCTATGTCGTCGGCGTGGTCGTAACGGTATTTCTGTCGAACGACGCAACGGCCGTGGTGCTCACGCCAGCCGTCTACGCAGCGTGCCGGGCGGCGCGGGTAAAGGACCCCATGCCCTACCTGCTGGTCTGCGCCTTTATCGCCAACGCCGCCAGCTTCGTGTTGCCGATCTCGAATCCGGCCAATCTCGTCATCTTCGCCGGCGGTGAGATGCCGCCCCTGTCGCGCTGGATGCAGACTTTCCTGCTGCCGTCGATCGTTTCCATCGTCGTCACCTTCGCCAGCCTCTATTGGACGCAGCGACGCGCGTTGGCTGACGATACGATTGCCCGTGATGTCGAACAGCCTCACCTCTCGTACAGCGCCCGCCTGGCTGGCTGGGGACTCGTCGTGACGGCCCTCATCCTGATCGGGGCATCCGCCATGAATCTCGATCTCGGTATACCGACATTCGCCGCCGGCCTCATCACCACCATCATCGTTCTCACACTCACGCGGCAAAATCCGCTGGAAACGATGCGTGGCATAAGCTGGAGTGTAATACCCCTGGTTGCGGGTCTCTTCGTGATTGTCGAAGCGGTCAACCATACCGGTCTTACCACTCTCCTCTCCGACAGACTCGCGCTGCTGGCGGCGCAATCCCAGGCTCAGGCGGTCGGCGCTGCCGGGCTTTCCGTCGCAATCGTCTCAAACCTCGTCAACAATCTGCCGGCCGGACTTTTTGCCGGCAGCGCGGTGCAGGCGGCCCATGTCTCTGATTCCATTGCAGGCGCGATGCTGATCGGCGTCGATCTCGGCCCCAATCTCTCTGTCACCGGTTCGCTCGCCACCATCCTCTGGCTCGCCGCTCTGCGCCGCGAGGGACTCCATATGGGAGCGCTCGCTTTCCTGAGGATCGGCGCTCTCGTGATGTTCCCGGCCCTGATCCTCTCGCTTGCGACCCTCGCACTGGTCTGACGGCAAACAACATCGGGTTTATAGACGACCGGTCGATTATTTGTTACGCACCGCTCATGGTGACAAAGAAGAAATCAGAGCTGACTCGGAGCCATATTCTCGCAATCGGGCGGGAATTGGTGTTGCGCAAGGGTTTCGGAGGCGTCGGCCTGAAGGAACTGCTCGAACAGAGCGCTGTTCCGAAAGGCTCTTTCTACTATTATTTCGCTTCCAAGGAAGCCTTTGGCTGCGCCCTTTTGAAGCAATATTGCTCCGACTATGCGGAACGGCTCGACGCGCTCTTCGGCTGGAATGGCAACGGCCGCCAGCGGCTGATGCACTATTGGGACGCCTGGCTTTCCGACGGCGGCACGGCCAGCCTCGCCGAACGGTGTCTTGTCGTGAAGCTCGCAGCGGAAATCTCCGATCTTTCGGACAATATGCGGGTGATCCTGCTCGGCGGCGTCGAGGATCTCATTCGTCGGCTGACCAAGACAATCACCGAGGGACGCGAGGACGGTTCCATTTCACCGTCCTGCATCCCGGAAAAGACGGCTCGTTCGCTCTACAGCCTGTGGCTCGGAGCGGCGATCCTGGCCAAGCTTGGAAAAGACAAGACACCGCTCGACCAGGCCATGCTTGCCACCGAACAAGCCCTTTCGGCACCCGGCAGCCTTTGATCCAAAGCAGGACCAGCATGTCAACACGCAAGGAAAATAAAATGCGCAGTGCCATTCACGATGTCTTCGGCGATCCGGCTGCGGTCCTTTATCTGGCCGATATGCCACTGCCAGAGCCTGCCGCAGGTGACGTGCGCATTCGCACCATTCTCTCCCCGATCCATAATCACGACCTTTGGACCGTGCGTGGCGCCTATGGCTACAAGCCGATCTTACCGGCTATCGGCGGCAGCGAGGCGGTCGGCTTCGTGGATGCCGTGGGACCTGATGTCGACAAGTCGCTCATCGGCAAGCGTGTCGTTGCAGCCGGCGTCCACGGTACTTGGGCCGAGCAGTTCACGGCACCGGCGGCCAGCCTCGTCCCCGTGCCCGACGTAATTTCCGACGAAGCCGCGGCGCAGCTCATCGCCATGCCGTTCAGTGCCATTTCTCTACTGGAATCCCTCAACGTCGAGCGCGGCGACTGGATCATCCAGAATGCAGCGAATGGCGCGGTCGGAAAGACGCTGGCCATGCTGGCGCATAGCCGTGGCATACATATGATCAACCTCGTTCGCCGCGATGGCGGCATCGACGAGCTGTCCGCATTCGGCATCGGCAATGCCGTCTCGACGGCTTCCGCCGATTGGAAGCTGAAGGTGCGCGCCATGGTCGGCGATGCGCCGATCCGTGCCGCGGTGGACTCGGTCGGAGGCGTTGCGAGCAACGATCTGGCCGATCTTCTGGGCGAAAGCGGTCTGCTGGTCTCCTTCGGCACAGCGGCCGGCAAACCGATGCAGATCGCCTCAAGGGCTGTCATCTTCAAGCAACTGACGATCAAGGGCTTCTGGGGCACCAAGGTCAGCGCCGCCATGCCGGCCGAAGAGCGGCGCCGATTGATCACCGAGCTGATCACGCGCGTCGCTTCCGGCGAGGTCAAGCTGCCGGTGGAAGCAGCCTATGACATCACGGAGATTGCGGAAGCCGTAAAATCCTCGCTGGCGCCCGGCAAGGCCGGCAAGGTTCTGCTGAAACTGTAGGCCTGTCGCGATAGATCCGTCTGCCGATGCGCGTTCCGCTCAACAGGCAAGCCGATGGCTGCAACGCGCGATCGGCTTGCCCCGACATGGCGGCCTCACTCTGACGCTTTACCACTGATTCATTCTCCGAACCGTTCTTTAGATCCTGCTCAGACTTTTGCGCTATCTAACGGAAATTCTTTGTATCAGTCGGAGAGTCACCGGTGAGCGCCGTGACATTGGAAGAAGTCGATCAACAGATCCGCAAGGGATTTCGGCTCCTTCGTTTCAAACCCAAGATTGAATCGCTCTTTCTCCAGGATTACACGGCCAACCGGGTCAGGCTTGCCCCTATTTGGGCTGTTGTCGGCACCCTGATCTACGACCTCGTCTATTTTGGCGACCGCACCATGATGGCGAACGTCTTCTCGCAGCTCGTCATGGTCCGCTTCGGGATCTTTACCCCCTTTGCGCTGTTCAGCGTCCTGGCGCTCAGGCGGTGGCCGAGCGCGCTGAACTACGATCTTCTCGCCATCAGCGTGGCGGTCCTTGGCGTTTCACTGCCCATGTCGATCGCCATGCACAGCGGCAGCCCGTATCTCTTTGTCTATCAGAACGGCAATGTCGCGGCCTTTCTCTTCTTCGTCATCGCGCTCCGACCGAGGTTCGTCACGATCTTGATCGGCCTTGCGCTGATGTGCGCGGTGCAATTCACGACAACGAAACTCAGCGGCGCCTTCGACGACGTGGTCTATACGGGCATCATTACCTTCTACGTAACGCTGACGATTTTCCTGATACTCAGCGCCTATTTTACCGAGCACAAGGATCGGCTGAATTTTCTCAACCAGCTTCGCGGCAGCCTGCTGCATGTGCAGCTCGAACAGAAATCGGAGCGAGACGAACTAACCGGCCTCTTCAACCGCCATTCCCTGGAGCGCGTGCGCTCGTCGATCTGGCAGGAGAACAGCGGCGTCGCCTCGGTCGCGGCCATCATGCTCGATATCGACCGCTTCAAACTGTTCAACGACGTCCACGGCCACATGGAGGGCGACGATTGCATCCGCGCCGTCTGCCAATGCATCTCGCGGGAGATAGCCGGCAGCGGCACAGCATTCCGCTTCGGCGGCGAAGAGGTGCTGATCCTGCTGCCAAATACAGATGACCGGGCGGCTTTTGCGATCGCAGAGAAAACACGTGTCGCTATCGAAAATCTCGGCATCCGCCATCGCGGCCTGGAGGAAGGGCAGGTAATCACCGCGAGCCTCGGCATTGCCTGCGGCCAGGTCTCCCAGCGACCCTTGGAGGACCTCCTCAGAACGGCGGATGCGGCGCTCTATGAGGCCAAGCGGCATGGCCGAAACATCGTTTTCCCTTCGCAGCGCCAATCGGCGGAACTCTAGCGACGAGCGGGAAGCGGCACGATAGGGGTCAGTTTCAATGATCTCCTGCTCTCGCAACCAATCTCGAAAAATCTGAAAATCGCTCTTGTCCCTCTAGTTACTAGAGGATGTAGCAATGGTTCCAAGAGAAAATTTGGAACCGAAACATGACGTCGACAACACAACAGAGCCGCTATCGCGTGGAAGGCATGGACTGCGCTTCCTGCGCCGCGAAAATCGACACAGCCGTTCGTCGGCTGCAGGGCGTCGAAGATGTTTCCGTATCGGTCACAGCAGGCACGATGACGGTCAAGCATCTGGGCGATCCCGACTTGCTGCCCAACATCACAAAGCGGGTCACCGGGCTGGGCTATAAGCTCTTCCCGCTGCCGCAGAGCAATGTTCCCGCGCCGAAGATCGACAAGGACGATCATGCCTGCGGGTGTGGACACGATCACCATGATCACAAGTCGGATGCCCATGATCACGGCCACGATCATGACCATGACCATGACCACGCCGGGCACGACCATGATCATGGCGACCACGATCACGGCGCTCCCGGTCATCGGCATGACCATGCCGGCCATAGCCACGCCGGCGAAGAGCGCGACGCGGAGGTTCCCGGTCTTCATGGGCACGATCATGGGCCGAGCACCGGTCCCTGGTGGAAATCGGCCAAGGGCCGCCTGACGATCGCAAGCGGCGTGGCACTTGCCGCTGCCTGGGGCATCGGCAAGCTGGTTCCAGCGCTGGATGTCTGGATCTTTACCGCCGCCATGCTTGTGGGCTTGTTGCCGATCGCCCGGCGCGCCTTCATGGCCGCAAGGGTCGGGACGCCGTTCTCGATCGAGATGCTGATGACGATCGCAGCCATCGGCGCCGTCATCATCGGCGCCAGCGAAGAAGCTGCAGCCGTCGTCTTCCTCTTCCTGATCGGCGAACTGCTGGAAGGAGTTGCCGCCGGCAAGGCGCGTGCCAGCATTCAGTCCCTGACGGATCTGGTGCCCAAGACCGCCCTTATCGAGGAGAACGGCAAGACCCGCGAAGTGCAGGCCGAAAGCCTTGCCGTCCGCGCCGTCATCCTCGTTCGTCCCGGCGACCGGATTCCGGCCGACGGCATCATCCTCTCCGGCGAAAGCGCCATCGACGAAGCGCCGGTCACCGGTGAAAGCACGCCGGTGCGCAAGGGCGTCGATGCAACCGTCTTTGCCGGCACGGTCAACGGCGACGCCGCGCTGCGGGTCCGCGTAACGGCGGCGGCTGCCGACAACACCATTGCCCGCGTTGTCAAGCTCGTTGAAGAGGCACAGGAATCCAAGGCACCGACCGAGCGGTTCATCGATCGCTTCTCCCGTTACTACACACCTGGCGTCGTCGTTGTCGGCGCGCTGGTCGCGATCATCCCTCCGTTGTTCCTGGGCGGTGCCTGGGGCGAATGGGTCTACAAGGGCCTGGCGATCCTACTGATCGGTTGCCCCTGCGCTCTCGTCATCTCGACGCCGGCGGCAATTGCGGCGTCGCTTTCGGCCGGCGCCCGCCGCGGCCTGCTGCTGAAGGGCGGCGCCGTGCTCGAAAACATCGGCAAGGTCACCGCCGTCGCATTCGATAAGACCGGCACGCTGACCGAGGGCAAGCCCAAAGTCACGGACATCGTCGGCCTCGGCATGAGCGATATGGAGGTGCTGCGACTGGCTGCGGCACTCGAAACCGGCTCTAGCCATCCGCTCGCCCGCGCGATCCTTGACCGCGCTGCCGCAGCCGGAACAGAAATCCCGCAGATCATCGATGCGAAAGCAATCGGCGGCAAGGGTGTGAGCGGCACAGTCGACGGCATCGACGTGTTCCTCGGATCACCTCAGGCAGCCGCCGACACGGTTTCGTTGACCGATGAACAGTCGGCCCGGATCGCCGCGCTCAATGACGAAGGAAAGACCGTTTCGGTTGTCGTCGCCAAGGGTAGCCTCGCCGGCTTGATTGCCATGCGGGACGAGCCGCGTGCCGATACCGCTGCCGGCCTCAAGGCGCTTGAGGATGCGGGCATCAAGACGATCATGCTGACCGGCGATAACAAGCGCACGGCGCAGGCGATCGGCAAGACGCTGGGTATTCCGGTCAAGGCGCAATTGCTGCCCGAGGACAAGCAGCGGATCGTCAGCGATCTGAAGCGGCAAGGCTTCCGTGTCGCCAAGGTCGGCGACGGCATCAACGATGCGCCGGCACTGGCAGCCGCCGACGTCGGGATTGCCATGGGCGGCGGCACCGACGTTGCACTGGAGACGGCGGATGCGGCCGTGCTGCATGGCCGCGTCGGCGATGTCATAGAGATGATCGACCTCTCCAAGCGGACGATGAGCAACATCGGTCAGAACATCACCATCGCGCTCGGCCTGAAAGGTGTATTCCTGGTGACCACCATCATCGGCATCACCGGGCTCTGGCCGGCAATCCTTGCCGATACCGGCGCTACGGTGCTGGTCACGATGAACGCCCTGCGCCTGCTCGCGCTGCGGCCTCGCCGGGTAGCCGCCTAGACCATCGAAAGGCGCCGATCCATGCGTCGGCGCCTTTTTCCCTAGCCGTCTACGACAGCGTCAGGCCTTCCGGACGGAGAGATAGCGACGCGGCGACAGGCCGAAGGCCTTCCTGAACATGGCAATGAAGCTGCTGGCGCTCGCATAGCCCAGGCTGTCGGCTACCTCCGCGATCGGATTGCCGGCGCTCAGATATTCAAGCGCAAGCAGCAGCCGCGCTTGCTGCCGCCAATTGGCAAAGGACATGCCCGTTTCAGCATTGAAGAGCCGTCTCGCCGACCGCTCGGATATGCCCGCCCGCTGCGCCAGCACTTGAAAGGTCTCTTCGCTCGCTGGCGCCTGCAACACCGCATCGGCGATGCGCAGGACACGGCGGTCTGCCGGCATCGGCAGATGCAGGCTTTCGCGCGGTGCGGCCCGAACCTCGTCGAGCAAAACGGCGGCCAGCCGACGCTGCTGTGGCGTAAGCTTTTCCTCCCAGTGCCAGGTCGTCGCGCGGCGCACCAATGCGCGCAAGACCTCGCTCACGCTGAGAACACATGGTGTCGCTGGCAGTCCGGCACTGGCCGCCGGCGTCAGCAGAATACCCCAGCCGCTCAATACGCCGTTGATCCCGGCCTTGTGCATCACATCTGGCGGAATCCAGCCGGCACGCTGGGGCGGCAGCAGCCAGGAGCCATCCGGCGTGTCGACACGCACGAGCCCGCTTTCGATACAGAAAAGCTGCCCGCGAGCATGGGCATGCCAGTCATATTCCTGGGTGCCGAGACGAAAGGCGCTGCCGGGCTCGTCCGACCCCCAGAAGGCGATGAGCGGCGGCCCGTCGAGGCGGTTGCCGATATTCTCGATGTCCATGTTTCGTTTGGCCGCTTTGCAACATTTATAGTCCGAATGTCGTTATCACGTTATGGTGGCTGCGCGCTATTCTCTACTCGCAAAATCGAAGTCGAATAGTGAATGGAATAGAGAATCCATGCAGGACTTTCACGTCATCATCATCGGTGCGGGCCTTGGCGGCCTGTGCCTCGCACAGGGATTGCGGCGCGCCGGCATCCGCTTTGACGTCTATGAGCGCGATCCGGCTGCCGACAGCCGCTTGCAGGGCTATCGCATCCGGATCGATACGAACGGACAGCGGGCGCTTCAGGCTTGCCTGCCGCCCGCATTGTTCGCGCTCTTTCGGGCCACCGCCTCCAGCAGCCCGAAAGCGGGGCGTTTTCTGACCCCGCAACTTTTACCGATTGCAGGGCGTACACCGACGAGTTGGGACACTGGCGAGGGTGAAGATGACGGTGATTTGAGCGTCAATCGCCTTACCCTTCGCGAAATCCTGCTGTCGGGGATCGAGGACCATGTTCACTTCGGTCACGCATTTACGCAGTACCGCTCGCTGGAGGACGGCCGCGTCGAAGTGCAGTTCGAAGGGGTCTCCCCAGTTTCCTGCGACCTGCTCATCGGCGCCGATTGCGTGAATTCGCAGGTGCGTCGTCAATTGGCGCCTTATGCCGAACCGGCGGATACCGGCTCGATCTGCATCTACGGCAAGAGCGAACTGCCAGCGGCCGACGGTGCCGGTCCGCTTGACGACGGCACAACTGTGATTTTCGCCGATGGCTGCACGGCAATCTTCGATCTCATGCGGTTCGGCGGCGATCTCCCTGATCTCGCCGCCGATCTCGCGCCAGATTGCAGACTGACACCAGTGAAGGACTATCTCTATTGGGCATTGATCGGGCCCCGCAAGAGACTGGGGCTGGAGACATACGACCACACGCAAGACCTGCCGGTATTGCTCCGAACGGCCATGCGCGGTTGGCATCCGGAATTGAAGCAGATCATCAGCCGGAGCAAGGCGACCGCGGTTGCGGCACTGCCCGTCAGAAGCGGGCGTCCCGATGTCCTTTGGCCGTTCGGCGCAATCACACTCATGGGCGACGCCATTCATGCCATGAGCCCCGCCGGCGGGCTGGGCGCCAACACGGCGCTCGAAGACGCGCAAATGCTCGCGCAGATCCTCGCCGGGGCCGACCGCGGCAGAGAGACAAAGACGACCTGCACGGTGCTGCTCGACTACGAGGCAGACATGCGGGAACGGGCGGCCCGCGCCATCGACACCTCGGAACGAGGTGCCGCGATGCTGTTTGCTGCCATGACCGACAAAATCGCTTGAGGACGACACCATGACAATCGATGCAACGACCTTCGCCTTCCACGACGTTTCCCTGTGGCCGATCGTGCGACATTCCGCGGCGGCTGCACAGCCGGGCTATTCGAAACAATGGGAACGCGAGATGGATGCCCTGCTTGCCCTCTCCATGCCCTTCGTCGTCATCATGGAAGGCGACGAGCAGGCGGAAGAGCACGAGGATCGCAAGGCGCGCGGCATATGGCTGAAGAAGAACAAGACGGCGCTTGCAGCGGTCTGCAAGGCGGTCATCGGCATCGAGGCCGGCGCCATCAAGCGCGCCGCCATGCAGCTGCAGATGAATCTGGCAACCAAGGCCTTCGGCATGAGAATGGAGATCGTCGCCTCCAAAGAGGAAGCGATGCAGCTTGCAGAGCGGATTCTCGAAGGAAGCGATACGGCAAATTCTCTTGCCGGCTAACTGATGTAATAGCTTGCGATGCTTTCGAGACAAAGACGAGCCGGACCGGCTGGGCGCAAGCTCGGCCGATCCGGTTTAGGGATGCGTGACAGCGACGATGATCAAGATGCCGACCGGCGCAGAAGCGCGGGCTCTTTCCACCCGAGCTCCGGGGCGATCGATGTCACGAAATCATGGAGAATCTGCCGGTACTCCTCGTCGTGAAATTCGTAGGGCAGTTCCAGCCGGAATTCGCCGACATAGGGCAAGATCGGATCTTTGCGCAAGCGCTCGAGAATCTCGTCCGACGAACCGACGATATCGCGGGCAAAGAGCGTGCGCCGCTCGCCTTGCGGCGAAAGCGTGCGTTCGTAGCGGCCGGCGGCATAGTCGGTATAGCGCTTGCGGGTGACTGCATCGGCACTGTCGAAGGGCACGATGACCCGGCCGAGCGCCACCCGCCTCCTCTCGCCACCGGAGGCGCGATAGGTTTCCACCTGCCGCGATTGCGCGACGAAGAAATCGTCGGTCTCCTCGCCGGTAGTGACATTGCCGATCAGCAGATTGAAGCCGTTGCGTCCGGCCCATTCGGCCGAGCGCAGCGAGCCGCCGCCATACCAGATGCGATCGATCAACCCTTTCGCAAAGGGCTGGAGACGCGGGCGTTGCGGACCGAACGGCGTCTTGATGACCGTGTCATGATTGCCGAGATAGGCGCCTCTCAGATTGTCGGCAAAGCGCAGAACTCTCTGATGGGAAAAATCATGGCTCTCCCAATCGCCGTCGAAAGCAAGTGGTCCGATCAGATCCGCATGCAGCGGGCGCCCGGCGCTCAGGCCGATATTCAGGCGTCCGCTCGAGAGGACATCCACGGTCGCCAGATCCTCGGCAAGCCGATAGGGGCTTTCATAGCCGATCGGTATGACAGCCGTTCCAAGCTCGATGTGACGCGTACGCTGTGTCGCCGCAGCCAGGAAAGCGCTGGCGGAAGAAATGCCGGGTTCAAGATGGCGCTGTCGAACCCAGGCGCTGTCAAATCCTCTCTCCTCGCCATATTCGAGCAATTGCAGGGTCTGCTCCAGACCGGCTAGCGGATTTTCGTCCGGATAGTTTCCTGGCGTGAGAAAGCCGATGTGGCTGATCGACGGGGCTGGGTGGCTCATGTGGCTATCTCCTCAATATTTCGGCAGGCCCGGCGGATTGGTTTCCGACGTCGGCAATGCTTCTTCGGCAAGGCGCCAATGGTCGAGGATCTTGGCGTAAGTGCCACCCTTGATCAGCCCGTTCGTGGCGAGGGTCAACGCAACAGCCAATCCGCTGCCCTTGCGCGTCGTGATCGCAACATCCGAGCGATCCGGCCAACCAGCGCTCAAGGTGCCCACACCTTTGATGTTCTTGTCGCGCGCGGCGATATAGACGAGCTGGGCGTGCGGTTGCACGATGACGTCGGCTCGATCCGAGCGGAGCGCGAGCAGGCTTGCCGCGTCGTCGTCATAATATTGCAGCTCTATCGGCTTCAGGCCGGCCTTCACATCCTCATCGCTCCATTTCAGCAGAATGCGCTCCTGATTGGTACCGGCGCCGACGATGATGCGCAGACCCGCTGCATCCTTCGGCTCCTTGATCGACGTGATCTTGCTGTCACTCTTGACGAAGAAACCGTGCAGGCCCTGGCGATAGGTGGAAAAATCGAACTTTTCCTTGCGCTGCTCGGTAACGCCGACATTGGAGATGACAGCATCGTACTTGCCCGAGGTCAGCCCGAGCGGCCAATCGACCCAGGCAACAGGCACGAGCTCGAGCTTCAAGCCAAGCGCATCGGCAACGGCGTAGGCGTAATCGGGATCGGCGCCGACAACGGTCTTCGCATCCGTTGCATAGGTCGCGAGCGGCGGACCGCCCGGTGCGACCGCCACGGTGAAGGTGCCCGGCGTCACGAATCTGAACTGCTTCGGGATCGCGATAATCGCCGCTTCGTTCTTTGTCGCGTGAATGCGGCCGGGCTGTTCCGGGCTGAGATCGAATTCGTCGGCCGCCTTTGCAACGCCAAATCCAATCAGGGAAATCGTCGTGACTGCAGCAAATATGATTTTGAGATTAGGAAGAATGAACACGAACGGGTAGCTCCATGGATAAAACAGAGAGCGAACCGGCGCGGGCCCCACCAACGCCGGTCCGCTCAGCCAACATTACGAACCGCTCTTCGGCAGGCCCGCAGGGTTGGTCTTAGATTGATCGACCCCTTCGGCGGTCAGGCTCCAGTGCTTTAGCACTTCGCCATACTTGCCGTCCTTGATCAGATCATTGAGTGCGAGGGTAATGGCGTCGGCAAGACCCGCGCCCTTCTTCGTCGTAACGGCGATTTCGGCCGTCAGCGGCCAGCCGCCGGAGACGATGCCGACAAGCTTTCGTGTGCCGTTGATGGAAGCGTTGTAGGCCTGCGTCGCATTCGGATTGAACTCGATGTCGGCTCGGCCGGACTGCAGCGCGAGATCGGCCGCGGCACGGTCATCGTAATATTGCACCTCGATGGGCTTCAAGCCGGCCGCCACATTCTGCCGATCCCATTCGAGGATGATCTTTTCCTGGTTTGTCCCGGCGCCGGTGATCACCTTGAGGCCGGCGACATCCTTCGGCTCCTTGATCGCGGTGATCTTGCTGTCGGCTTTCACGTAGAAGCCGAGCACATCCTTGCGGTAGGTCGAGAAATCGAACTTCTCCTTGCGTTCTTCCGTGACCGTCACGTTAGAAATGACGGCGTCGTACTTGCCGGAGGAGACGCCGAGCGGCCAGTCTTCCCAGGCGACCGGCACCAGCTCGAGCTGAAGTCCGAGGGAGTCGGCGATCAGCTGCGCAATATCCGGGTCGGCGCCGACGACCGTCTTCGCGTCGGTAGCATAGGTGGCGATCGGCGGATCCCAAGGGTTGATGGCTACAGTGAATTTGCCTGGATTGATGAACTTGAAACCGGGTGCGATCGCCTTGATCGCCGCCGCGTCTTTCTCCGCACGGACGCGATTGGACGTGTCCGGGCTCAGGTTGAACTTCTCGGCCGCACCTGCCGCGGTGCAGCTCATCGCCACGGCAGTCAGAACGCCCGCAACGACATACTTTGCTCTCTCGATGAATGTCATTTCCCTTCTCCTTTTCAATTATAGGTTGTTTATGTGAGCGTGTTGATAGTTACGCCTGCTGGGTCAGAGCGTCGAATGCCTGCTACCCTTAGAGAACCTTGGCGAGGAAGGCGCGAGTGCGGGGATGCCTCGCATCGTTGAAGACCTGTGTCGGAGATCCCGCCTCAACAACGTGTCCGCTTTCCATGAAGATGACGGTGTCGGCGACCTCCCGGGCGAACCCGATTTCGTGCGTGACGATCACAAGGGTCGTGCCGGTGCGCGCCAGCTCCTTGATCACGTCGAGAACTTCGCCGACGAGTTCCGGATCGAGTGCCGAGGTCGGCTCATCGAACAGCAGCACCTTCGGTCGCAGCGCCAGAGCTCGGGCGATGGCGACACGTTGCTGCTGGCCGCCGGAGAGCTGGCGCGGGTAGGCATCGATCTTGTCGCTGAGGCCGACGCGGGCAAGCAGTTCCTGCGCATAGGCAATCGCTTCATCGCGGCTCAGTCCGCGCACCTGGATAGGCGCCTCGATAATGTTTTCCAAAACAGTGAGATGCGGGAAAAGGTTGAAGTTCTGGAAGACCATACCGATGTCGGTTCGGCGTTTCAGAATGTCCTTTTCCTTGAGCTCGTAGAGTACGTCGCCCTTCCGTGTGTATCCGACAAGTTCGCCGTCCACGGAGATAAAGCCGCGATCGACACGTTCCAGGTGATTGATGGCGCGCAGCAGCGTCGATTTTCCCGAACCAGAAGGGCCTATGACTGCCGTCACGCTGCCGGCTGGCAGGTTGAGCTCGATATCGTCGAGGACCTTCAGCGTGCCGAAGCTCTTCGAAATGCCGTGGATGCGCACGGCCCCGCCCTTGGCGCGCCAGTCGGCGGCATTTTTCTGGCTTCCAAGGGTTACGCCGCCTGCCCTTGCAGATATGACAGTCGGCGCACGGCGCAGCCGCTGAAAATAGGACTGGAACGGCAAGGGCGTCGGATTGCGCACCGCGCCCCTGGAGAAATAGCGCTCGATATAGTGCTGCGCGATCGACAGCACCGTCATGATGACGAGATACCAGACCGTCGCCACCATCAGCAGCGGAATGACTTCCAGATTGCGGCGATAGATGACCTGCACCGTGTAGAAGAGTTCCGGCAGGGCGAGCACGTAGACCATGGAGGTGCTCTTGGCGAGGCCGATGATCTCGTTGAAGCCCGTGGGCAGGATGGAGCGCATCGCCTGCGGCAGAACGATACGGAAAGCCTGTCTGCGGCGAGACAGACCAAGGGACGCGGCCGCTTCCAACTGGCCCTGATCGACCGACAGGATGCCACCGCGAACGATTTCTGCGAAGAAGGCAGACTGGTTCAATGTCAGACCGAGGAAGGCGGCCGCAAACGGCGTCAGGAGCTGCGTGGTCGGATAATCGAACAGAACCTTGTCGGTGAAGGGAACGCCGATGCTAATGGTTTCATAGAGATAGCCGAGATTGTTGAGAACCAGCAGCAACACGATCATCGGGATCGAGCGCAGCAGCCAGATGTAGCCCCAGGAGAGGCTTGCGAGCAGCGGCGACTTCGAGACACGCGCCAGCGCCAGCGCGGTTCCGAGAATGGAGCCCGACACCGCCGCAAGCGCGGTCAGAAGCAATGTCCTGCCGAGACCCACCAGCACCGGTTCCGCAAAGAACCATTCGGCAAAGACACCCCAACCCCAACGCGGATTGGTGAAGGTGGAGTAGAGGACGACCGCTATGACGAGCGCGGCAAAGATCGTGCCGGCGGCGCGTCCAGGGTGCCTCGCGGGCACGATGCGATAACGCGAATAATCAGTCTTCGTCTCTGCGGTTTCAGTGCCTCGATCGACACCCGCAAAATCCGTCGTCAGCGCCATGATGCGTATCCCTTATGATTATGATTGATGCTGTCCGCCGTCATCGGCCGGCAGCGGCCAGGCGCTGCTGCGAGCCGGAGGCTTCGGCGACATAGGACAAGGCCAGGTGGCTGATATCCTTCTCGAAGGGCAGGCTCTTGTAGACTTCCGGATCCACCGAAGTGTCGAAGAGTGCTGTGTAGCCATTGGTGAGATAGAGGCCGACCGCCTCGGGCTGCCGGAAGCCTGTCGTCAGGTAGATACGGCGATAGCCCTGCCGTCCTGCCTGCGCTTCCAGTTCCACCAGCAGCTTCCGTGCCAATCCCTGACGACGCAGGTCATGCCGGGTCCAGATCCGTTTGAATTCCGCCGTCTGATCGTCGTAGTGCTTGAATGCCCCGCCGCCGATCGTTTCGCCATCCCGCAAGAGGAGCAGGAAGTTGCCATTCGGCGGTGCAAAAGCTTCCGGCGGATAGCGGTTCAGTTCAGCCGCCGCCCCCTCGGCATTGAAATAGGTGCCGTAACGGCTGTCATATTCATGGATCAGTTCGTCGATCAGCGGCTTGGCGCGCGGGTCCAGCGTGGTCGTATAAAGAAACGTGTCGCTCATGTCGTTCGTCACCCGTTGTCATTCGCGAGGAAGGTTTCGGTGAGCCGTACCCAGTAGCGGGCCGCCGGTGCGATGATGGCGTCGTTGAAGTCGTAGCGGGCGCTGTGCAGCGGCGCGCTGTCGCCATTGCCGACGAAGAGATAGCTTCCAGGCTTGGCCTGCAGCAGGAAGGCGAAATCCTCGCTTGCTGTGCGCGGCCGGAAATTTGCCTCCACGACGGAGGGTCCGAACGCCTGCAATGCGACATCGCGGGCGAAATCGGTTTCTTCCGCGTGATTGAAGAGCGCGGGAAAACCAAGGCGATAGTCGACGTCAGCCATCGCGCCGAAGCTTTCCGCCTGGGCACGCGCCAGCGCGACAATCCGCTCCTGCAATCTGGCGCGCACCTCTTCATTGTAAGCGCGCATGGTCAGCTTCATCTCGACGCTTTCCGGGATGACGTTGGAAGCCGAACCGGCGTGAATGGAGCCGACCGTCGCAACCGCCATCTCCTGCGGATCGATATTGCGTGAAACGACGCTCTGAAGGGCGGTGATGAAAGAGGCCGAAGCCAAGACGGGGTCGACGGAACGATGCGGTTCAGCACCGTGGCCGCCCTTTCCGACGATCCTGATGACCGCCTTGTCGACGGAGGCCATAGCCGGACCGGCGACGAAGCCGAATTGCCCCGCCGGCACGCCGGGCCAATTGTGCAGGCCGAAGACGGCATCGACCGGGAAGCGATCGAAAAGCCCTTCCGACAGCATCTTGCGCGCACCCGCGCCAATCTCCTCGGCCGGCTGGAATATCAGCCGCAGGGTGCCGCTGAAGCTGCCGCTTTCGGCGAGATAGCGGGCAGCGGCCAGCAGGATCGACGTATGCCCGTCATGCCCGCAGGCATGCATGACGCCGGGGTTGCTGCTAGCATAGTCAAGCCCGGTCGCCTCTTCGATCGGCAGAGCATCCATATCGGCGCGGATGCCGATGCTGCGGTTCCCATCGCCTCGCCTCAAGGTCGCGACAACGCCTGTGCCGGCTATGCCTGTCGTGACCTCGTAGCCCCAATCACCAAGCAGCGCCGCCACCTTCTTGGCGGTTCGGTGCTCCTGAAAGGCAAGCTCGGGATATTGATGCAGATCGTGCCGCAGCTCGATGATCTCATCGAGATAGGCGGCAATGCCCCTCTCGACTGGGTCACTAATCGAAGCAGTCTTGATAATGGCGTTCATGGTCGTCATCCCGGCTCAGGCGCCAACGGCCTTTGCTGATACGATGCTCTCCGGCTGCGCGGCATAACGGCTGTCGCGGAATGGCAGGCCTAGGTGGTCACGCAGCGTCTCGCCCTTTAATACCGGGTCGAAATAGCCGCGCTCGGTGAGGATCGGTAGGACGTGCCTGGAGAAATCGCTGAAACCTTCACCGATCACCGGGAATCCGAGGATGAAACCGTCGGCGCCTTCTTCATCCACCCAGCGGATGATCTCGCCGGCAATGTGTTCCGCCGTGCCGATGAAGGCGGTGCGCGGCGTTGCCGCATCGAGCGCCACCTCGCGCAGGGTCAGCCCCTTTTCCCGCGCGGTTTTCTTGATCCGGTCGGTGGTTGCGCGGAAATTGTTGCGGCCGATATCGCCGAGATCGGGGAACTGTTCATCCAGCGGATAGGCGCTGAAATCGTGATGATCGAAGAAGCGGCCGAGATAGGCGAGCGCTTCTTCAATGGTGACGAGATTGCGAATCTTCCGGTACTTGGCTTCCGCCTCCTCCTGCGTCGCGCCGACGATCGGACCGATGCCCGGAAAGATGCCGACATCGGCGGCACTGCGGCCATGCGCGATCGCGCTCTGCTTGACCTGCTTGTAGAATACCTTGGCATCTTCGAGCGGTCCGCCATTGGTGAAGACGGCGTCGGCATGCTTGCCGGCAAGACGAATGCCGGAATCGGAAGCACCGGCCTGAAAGACAACCGGCTGCCCCTGCTTGGAGCGGCCGATATTGAGAGGGCCCTCGATCCGGAAGAAGCGGCCTTTGTGGTTCAGGCGGTGCAATTTGGACTTGTCGGCGTAGACACCGGTTTCGCGACTGCGGACGAAGGCATCGTCATCCCAGGAATCCCACAGGCCCTTGATCGCATCGAGATATTCGTCGGCGATCTCGTAGCGCAACTCGTGCTCGGGATGTTCGCGGCTGTAATTGCGACCCGAACCTTCGAGCGGCGACGTCACCGCGTTCCAGCCAGCGCGACCGCCGCTGATGAGATCGAGCGAGGCGAACTGCCGGGCGATGGTGAAGGGGTCGCTGTAGGAGGTCGAAACCGTGCCGACGAGGCCGAGCTTCGTCGTAAAGGCGGCAAGCGCCGAAAGGATGGTCAGCGGCTCGAAGCGATTGAGGAAATGCGGGATCGACTGCTCGTTGATGTAGAGCCCGTCCGCGACGAAGGCGAAGGCGATGCCCGCCTCCTCCGCCTGCCGAGCCGTTTTGACGAAGAAGTTGAGATTGGTGCTGGCGTCGGCGGGGACGCTCGGATGCTTCCAAGCATTCATGTGGCTGCCTGGGCCTTGCAACATAATACCGAAGGTGACGTGTTTTTGAGCCATGATATCCTCCTGGGACAGGCCGCTCAGGCAACGAGGGAAAGGCGCTCTTTGGCGAGCAGTTCTATGGAGTTGAGCCGTTCGGCTGCGGTCAGCGCAGGCGTGTCGAGCACGAATTCCTCGACGCCGTAGCGGCGATGGAGCGCGTCAAGTTCGTCGCGGATGCGCGCTGCGGTGCCATGCAATACGCTTGGCACTTTCTCCTCGGTCCGAAAGTCAGAGAAACCTGCCTGTCGGGCAAATTCCGCAGCCTGCTCCTGCGAGCCGACATTGACGCTCTGACCATTGGGCAGGAAGAGCTTGACGATGCGCAATTGGCCGACGCGCTCGCGGGCGTAGGCTTCGCTTTCGGCGGCAAAAGCGGCGAGTGCCAGTATCGGAACCTTGCCGCCGGTCGCCTGATCGTAGGCTTCGAAAGTCTTCCGGAGATTTTCGGGATCGCCATTCAGATGCCCGGCGAATACCAGTCTCCAGCCTTTCTCCGCGGCAAGCTTTGCGCTTTCGACGCTGGCTCCAAGAAGGAAGCGCTCCGGCGAACTCGGCGGGAACGGCGTAGCCAAGGCGCCATCGGCATGAGGATCTGCCGCGAGATAGGTATTTATATCCGACAGCTGATCGGCGAAATCGGGCTTCTTCTCGGGATCGAAGGCGAGTTGTAGCGCCCGGGTCGACAGCGGGAACCCGCCCGGGGCCTTGCCGACGCCGAGATCGATGCGGCCGGGCGCCAGCGACGCCAGGAGATTGAAGGCCTCAGCAACCTTGTAGGCGCTGTAATGCTGCAGCATCACGCCGCCGGAGCCGAGACGGATCTTCGAGGTTCTGGCCAGAAGATAAGCAATCAGAACCTCCGGCGCGGAACTTGCCAGGTTCGCCATATTGTGGTGCTCGGCAAGCCAGAAGCGATGGTAGCCCAGTTCTTCCGCCCTGATCGCCAGGCGCGTCGTGGCGCCGAGTGCATCGGTGGCGCTAAGCCCCTGTTCGATCGGGCTCTTGTCGAGGAGGCTGAGAAGATAAGACATGCCGTTCATCCATGTTTGCGCCCATGCCGACTGTTCGTCGCATAGTCTATAAAAAACATAGATTTTAAGTTATTTAAGAAACAGCTTTCTTTTTCTTTCGCCGGATGGGGAAAAATTCGGTGGTTGCTGGAAGATTGTGGATGGGGTCGTAACAAATGTCACCCCAACCGGGATTAGGCGACCACTTGCGCCCTTAAAAATGTCACGGACGAATAGCTGCCGCGAAATGGGGCTTTGCGTCAGAAGGTCGAAAGAGGAAACTGCGTCTTCCGATTCAAATGGTTAGAGGTTCGAAGTCTATTGGGTTCGGCAATTGTTCAGTTTCACGACGCTCTGATCCAGATTTGCGTCTTGGTGAATCCGCGTTGGTTTGGGCCTAAGAGCCTAGGTTTGGTAGTTTTTCCGCGTTATGTGTGAGCCTGGGACGCCCATCCGGTGCCATTCCATTATGGCTATCATTCCAAGGCTGCGCTGTCCTCTATGATCAAACTAGTACCCCCTACAGGTTTGCGCCTAGGGGCGTCGCCTTAGTAGTTTCTTCGCTGTCCGACATCAGCGCCCTTGAGACAGAATTGGTTTAATTGAGAAGAGAGGATTTTCGGCTCATCGTAGCTCTATCAAAGGAAGCGAAGATGAGACAGAAAACCGGGCCGCAGACATCG
>Ga0097679_1001403_pt1 | contig 26501 bp, 27 predicted proteins | sample ThiBiot_500_biof_2_FD_72848 | JGI IMG/M metagenome (GOLD analysis project Ga0097679, IMG submission 72848) | Wastewater bioreactor microbial communities from Cape Town, South Africa - Thiocy_cont_500_biof - 1398105538000 (version 2) (version 2) ...
AGCGGCCGCGATCGCTGGCGAAGCGGGCCTCGATCGTCGTTTCGATGCCACTGTCGTCGTCTATCGCCGTCGCAATGAACGCGGGGGCGATGTGCAGAACCGCTCCAATCGGCACAGTCGCGTGCTCCGCGGACATCGGCTGACCATCAAGGGTTGTCACGTCGACCTTCACCTCCTCAGTTTGCTCTACTGCGCTCGCATTCGGCAGAAATCCTCTTGACACACTATACGGCTAAGGCGTGTACTAATGTCAAACAGATTTTGAGATCAGCAAGAGAGTTGGAGCCGATGAAGATCGTGGCTGTCGCCAACCAGAAGGGCGGGGTCGGGAAGACGACCGTAGCCATGCAACTCGGTGCCTCGCTGTCGCGCCGCTTCCGGGTTCTTGTGGTCGATGTCGATCCGCAGCAGTCCACGGCCTGGTGGGCGGCGAACGCCGACAACCACCTGCCGTTCGACTTCGCCGGCGCCCAGCATCCGAACATGCTCGCTCGCCTGCGTGAACTGCACTCGGAGTACGACTTCGTCTTCGTCGACACCCCGGGAAGCCTCGAGGACGCACCGATTCTTGAGACTGTTCTGGATTCAGCGGACTTCGCACTCGTGCCCCTTACGCCCGAGTGGCTCACTGTGGACCCGACGCTTCGCACGATCGAACGACTCATCGCGCCGAGGCACCTGCACCACTCGGTGCTGCTGAACCGCATCGATCCCCGCGTCCCCCTCCAACTCGACCGATGGTGCAAGTTCCTGGACACGGATGTCGGTGTGCCGCGACTCGAGTCCTATCTGCGTCAGTACAAGGCTCTGGCGGATGCGCCGATCCTGGGGCAGCTCGTCACCACACTGCGAGACAACCGTCAGACAGCAGGGGCGATCGCCGACATCACCCGAGTTGCCCTTGAACTCAGCGAGCTTCTCGCTCCGGCTCCCGTCCTGGCGAGGCGGTGGTGACGATGGGCAAGGTCGACCTCTCCGACAAGCTCCGAACGGCACGCGCACGCATAGACGCTGAAAGCGCCGATGCTGCAGGCGGCGCCGCGATCCCGAAGTTCGCTCAACTCACTCGGAAGGAAGCCCGCGTTCGGGAGGACCAGTATGCCGCCCTGTCGGCGTTGGCGCGGAGCTTGATGCGACGCCGGCGGGCGAAGGGAGAGCGGATCACGGAGAACACGCTGATCCGTATCGCGATCGACCTGCTTCTCCAGCACAAGGACGCGTTGCGGGGCGCCTCCGAGGAGCAACTTCGCAACTCTGTCACTTCCGCGGTTCGAGAGTCCGGAAGTGCCGAACTTCCACACCGACGAATGTCCGAAGTCTCCGGGCGCCGGCCAGCTTCTGCGGCGGTCGAAGATTCACCGCCTGCGGAGGAGGACGTCAGATGGTGAGCGTCACGGTCTGCACGACGGGTCGCGGCTGCATGCAGTGCAAGATGACCCAGGATCTCCTGCGGGCGCTCGGCATCCCGTTCAGCGTGGTCGACCTTCACGACGATGCGAACGGTCGGCTTCTGCAGCACGTGACTGACGACCTCGGATACGCCCAAGCCCCGGTCGTCCTCGTCGACGACGACCCCACCCGGCACTGGTCCGGATTCCAGGACGACCTCATCAAACGCCTCGCGGCGGACCCGAACGACCCGTCAGACCGCGGCAGGCGAGCCGAGGGGCGATCGTGACTGACGAAGAGGAACTCGCTCGTCGCGAGGAGGACGTGCGCCTGCAGATTGTGCATGCCCGCCAGGCACTGCAGAACATCGAGAAGCGCAAGAGAGAAGCGCGACGTGCCTACCAGCGGGAGTGGTACGCGAAGAACCGCGACCAGCAGTTGGAGTATCAACGCCAGTACCGGCAGGCGGCGCGGGAGAAGGATCCCGAGAAGTTCGCGCAGCAGCGCCGCGGGCGTGCGCAACGCTGGCGGGACCGGCACAAGGAGCAGGAGAACGCGAAGATCCGCGAGAAGTACCACGCGGACCCTGAGCCGATCCGGGCGCGTAGCCGCGAGTACTACGCCGAGCACGCCGAAGCACTCCGGGCACAGCGACGCGCCCACTACCGGGCACATAAGAACAAGGAACTCGCCGCCCAAGCCGCCTGGCGGGACCGGGAGAAGACCCGCCGACAGATCGGCCTCCCACCGCGACGCCTCCACGAGACGCCCTCCGCCGAACGACGAGCGAGCCTCGCATCAGCGGACGCCTTCTTCACACGCACACGAACCCGGGCGGAAATTGCTCAGGCGCTGGAGGAGATCGCCACACCTCCGGAACTGATCGCCGCCTGGAAACGCGACTGCCTCCGCGCCCGAGCCACCCACCACCTGTCAGAGCAAAGCGAAGTACTCGCAAGGCTGCAGCTCGAGCTCGGGAAGCGCCTGGCTCAACAGCGACCACAACGAACGGAAGACGCGCGAATGGACGACATCGCCCTGCGAATCAACGAACGACTCCGAACACAGCCACGCCGCACCCAACCGCAGCGAGACCCCGCCGCGCCACATCCACTCGCCACAAACCCGACCAACCCGATGGGAATGAACCGATGACCTACCCCGCCCAGATCACCTCACGGCTAGACCGTTCCTCAGCCGAGGCGTGCCTGTACCGCGTCGCCATCTCCGCCTTCACCTACTACCCCGACAAGGAACAGCAAGCCCCCGGCTACACACTCACCGAAGATATCGACTGGTGCGCCGCTCCACTCGCCGGCCTCCCCGTGGTAAGGATTCAGATCCTGCGGCGGATGATCTCGCAGCAACTAACCGATCCGACCGCAGACCATCAGGCATTCATCGCTGCCCTCCGCGAGCACCTGCCCGACGAGGAACGACCATGGCCGTCATCCTGAACATTGCGATCATTGCCCCGGCGTGCTGCATCGCGGCGCTACTGCCCGCCGCGTTTTACAGCCTGCTGCTACTCCGACTCCGGACCGCCGCACGGATAGCTGTGGCCATCGCCGTGCTCATCGCCATTATCGTGGTCGCCGCGACTCTCCTCAACGCGGCGGGATCTGATCCGCTCCCCCAAGCTGGTTGAGGGGAGTCGCACTCGAGCGTGGCTCAGCAAGCGCTCGCTGAATCGCACTCGTACTCACTCCGAGCGCCCTACCGATCTGGGCGAACGATCGCTTCTGATTCCGCAACTCGCGCGCAATCGCAAGCCGCTCCTCGGTGATCACAGACGGGCGCCCGGCGCGCCGACCCTCGGCGGCCGCGACCACCATTCCATGCCGAGTTCGCAGGCCGATCAACCGACGCCGGAACCCATCCAGCGCAGCAAACAGCTCATCCGGATCAACCATCTGGCCAGACGACAACGCGGGCTCAGACAGAGACAGGAACGCTACGCCGCGACTGACGAGATCCGAACGGAACCCCAGGAACTGATTGACGGTGTGAGCGATCCGAGCTCCGCTCGTCGCAACCAGCGTGTCGCCGACCCCGAGAGTGCGAAGGCACTCACCGAACCCCGCGACTTCGGAAGTCTGGGAATCCGTGACTTCGGTAAACACCATTGTGGCGCCGGCGCGACGCAATGCCTCGATGTCGTCGGCGACGTCGACGTCGCCGACCAGACGACGGGTATAGCCAACGATCTTGGTCATCGACCGATCCCGTCGCGCTCGACCGACGCCGGTGTTACCACTGGTGCCGCGAGATCTACAGGGGCCGCGTGAGCCGAACGCCTCTCTCGAAGCTGCACGAGCCGCGACCCATACTCAAGTTCCTGTCGGGAAACCATGGCCGACCCTCGTGGGACGGCGAGCCGCGGCACGACCTCGTTCAGCCCGACCTCGTGAAGCTCGATGAGGCAATCGACGAGCAATGGATGAGATCGGGTGCTCGACATCTCGAACTCGGTAATGCGCCGAAGCTCGCTCATCCACTCCGCTGATTCAAGGGGCGTCAGTCGCGCACCCTCTGCCGCGAGCAGCTGTTGCGTGCCAGTACCGCGTGCGTCCACTCGGACTTCGCCCGAGGTGTCGAAGACAGTAACGCCCCGGTGATCGAGTATGGACAGCCGATCGATCGTCTCCGCCTGAGCCGTCTGCTCCACGATCGAGTGCACATTCGCCCGAGCGGCATCGTGACCGGCCACATCCACGGGAGTGCCGATGCCCCCGTCTCGGAGCTCACGAGCGTACGCGGACACCAGCGCGAGAAGCGTCTGTGCGCGCACGCCAGCCACGATCACGATGTGAGTCCGATAACCCTCCCGAGCGAACAAGCTCGCGGTCCCGGTCACGGCGGGAACTGACAGCCCGTCGCCTTCGATGATCAACGACCGTCGATCCTGGCGCGCGCGCCGAATCAAGGCTGCACTCCACGCGACTGCCGCTTCCCTGACCACGCTCAGATCGGATGGTGAGGAGGCGACAAGGAAGTCCGGATGAAAGCCGGCGAGTAGCTCGGTGCTTAGGACCACCACGTTGGCCGGTGCTGGGGCGAGAACCCGTGCGGTGCAACGTGCGGCCCCGGCGCCCGGGACGCCTGTGACTATCGCGAGCGTCGGTTGCCCAGAGGTCGCCTCGGGGAACATGGCTGGGACGATGTCCTCCTCGAGGATCTCGTCAAGCATCGCCGACGTCAACTCGCGAACGCTCATGGCGCATCAGCCTTCAACTCATCGACGCGTCGTTGCAAAGCGTTCGATAGGCGAACGACAGCGTCCCGATCGAATCCCTCGAGAGACTTGACGTCCGCATGAGCCTGTCGCAACTCTTCGAGTGCCGAGCCGGATGGGGACGTGGCGCGCGCTCTCCGCAACAGCAAAGCCTCGAGTTCCACAAACACTGCGCGCATCCGCGAGAAGGCAAGCGAGTCCCCCGTTCGCCACGTCGCGCTCGCACGATTCAATACCCACCCCCAGTCGTCGACAGCCTATCGCCGAACCGAAAAGGACGACCGCGCGATTTCGGGTCAGTCGTCGTGGGGCTGTGACACAGCGCGCTGGCAGCGAAGCCTTTCGTCCGGAACGCGAACGTCCGTCGGCGACTGCATTGGAGGTGACGTGCGGGCAATCGACAGCTAGCTGCGGGCACTTTTGGCGGTTCCGGCGCCTGGTCGCCGCGGTGATAGTTTCCAGACATGAGCGAGCCAGGGTCCGACGAAGCTCCCGCAACTCGCCGAAGTCGAGCAAGGAGATCGCGCGGGACATTGTGGGACCGCCCACTCGGGAAGTGGATCAACTCCCTTGCTGGCCAGATCGCAATGTTGGCCGGTGTTGGAGCACTCATCGTCGCAATAGCGGCATTTGGCGGTACCGCGCAGTCCGTGACGCCGACACCGTCGGCATCGGCGGTTGCCGAGTGTCTCGCCTACAAGGGCTCCGAAGCACAGCCAAATGCCCGCATAAAGTACCCGGACTCCGCGTTTGCGATTGTTGACTGCCGCCTACCTCACCATCTGGAGATCATCGAGCGCGCGCCCGATCTTAGTTGCGAAGACGCTGTCAACGCCGTTCGCGCTACCCGCCCGGGCCCGGGGCTCACCCGCCGCGTGACGGCGGACGTGGGACCGACTGGATGTGCGTTGGGGCGTGCTGATGGCGACTACTTGCAGACTGACACGTTCCGCATCTCCGCTACGAAGGATCCGATCCAGACATTCGCGGCATGCACGCTTCCCGAAGATGCGGAGGCGTATCTTGATGGCCAGCCCGACTTCGCCCGGAACGTGCCATGCCACTCCGGGATGCCTTGGCCTGGGCAGGTGACGGGCGGGGACATCGCCAACCGGAGTGCGGACGAGAACTGCAAGCAGCTCGGAGGAGATGTTCCGACCAGTGCGATTCGAGCAGCTGATGCAACGACGGGCGACGGCCGTCCGTCGGTGCGCTGTATATTCGTGCTCGACGGCGTCAACGAGGGATAGTCGAGGCGCGACGTACGACCCCACATCGGGCGCTGAACGATTCAGGGGCGATGCGGGCGACGACCCAGGGCCATCGCCCGGGATGGAACCGAGTCGATCTCCCATCTCACGCGGGTTGAGAAGGAACATCGCCGGCGTGAACACCGCGGTCCGAGCGGGCCCTAGATTAACGCCTCGTGATGGAATGGTGGCGGTTCGATGGATGGCCCACCGCGGGCGCGTGGCAAGCAGTCTGGGCGTCGGCAGCAGCACTAGTCGCAGGCCTTGTCGGCGGGTGTGATGCCCTTAGCGGCATATCTGCGAAATGATAGAATATTTGTACGAGTTCAATGAGGAACCTCGGTTGAGCTCTTGGGGGATTGAGCATGACTGACACAAACGAAAGTAGTACCGAATCGAAGCGCTACCCGCTTCTGCTCGATGAGCCAACGGAAGTTGACCTGCTTTCTTTTGATGCTGTCGCATCGACCGTCGTGGACGCAGTGCTCGATCCTCGCCTCGACCCCATCGCGCTCGGTCTTTCTGGCAGCTGGGGAAGTGGCAAGACGTCCGTCCTCCGCTTGATCGGACGCCAACTGCGTCCGGCGGACGGCTCGAAGTCGACCCGTATTGTCATCGAAACCGACCCCTGGCGCTACGACCCGCAGCTCGGCCTAAAGGAATCGCTCATCGGCGAAATCCTCGCGGCGATCGAGGCGGCACTGCCAGAGGACGGGCTCGGCGAAAAGTCAAAGTCGCTTCTCAAGCGACTCGTCAAGCGCGTCGACTGGACAAAGGCGATGAAGCTCGCAGCCACGTCGGCCATCACGGTCACCCTCCCATCGGTGCAGAGCGTGCTCGATCTCGTGAAGCCGAAGAGCGAAGTCGACGGCGAGGAGCAACCAGAGCCGATCACCGACATGGTGCAGTTCCGAGCCGAGTTTGAGAATCTCCTGGAGTCAGAAGGTCTCGCCTCAATCGAGAACGTCGTCGTGCTGGTCGATGACCTCGATCGGTGTCTCCCCGAGACCGTGGTCGAGACGCTCGAGACGATTCGCCTCTTCCTGTCGGTGCCGAAGATGTCGTTCGTCATCGCCGCCGACGAAGAACGTGTCGCGGAAGCCATCGCGACTCGGTTTTCGGATGACGGTGAGATCGGCGAGGAATCTCCGGCTCGGCTGTATCTCCACAAGATCGTGCAGACCTCCGTACCCGTTCCGGCGCTCAGCGACTTCGACACAGAGGCGTACCTCGTGTTGCTTCAGATTCGCTCGTTGGTGCCCGACGACGGTGACTACAACGGCATTGTCACGGAGGTGGCGGAGGCCCGCCGAGCAGCCGCGACCCTCGAATCCGTCAAGTCGCTGCAGCGCGACGACTTCGTCGAGCAGCGCAATAACGCCGCGCGTATCCGCCCCATCGTCCACGAGAAGACCCGCGGCAATCCCCGACGAATAAAGCGGTTCCTTAACGACCTGTCCGTGCGACTTTCGATCGCTGCCAAGCGCGGCATCTCACTGGACGAGGCCATGATCGCCAAGCTCATGGTGCTTGAGCAGTATTTCCCCGACGACTTCAAGACCCTGACGGACTGGCTTCGGCAGCGCACGCTGCGCACAAACCTCGAAGCCCTTGAGACGTTTGCGGGTACACCGCAGGCCACGGACGGGACTGACGACACTACTGGCGACGCCTCCAAGCCCGCAGCCGATAACCAGCTGGACGGGGAGAGTCCAAGCGAGTCGCCCGCGGAGGGCAACAAGCAGTCAGGTGCCAAGGTAACGAAGCTTGCACAGCCCGTGCCGACCGAAGCGAAGCCTCAATTTAGCGAAGGATTGGTTCGATGGGCGCGCCTCTCGCCTGCGCTCGCCAAGAAAGACATCGCGCCGTACCTCGTTTTCGCAGCAAGCTTCAAGAGCGTCTTCCTGGAGTCTGATGCACTTCCAGAGTCGATCCGAGACATGGCCACTCAGCTCCTTTCTCGCTCGCCTGGTGAGGCGCGCCGCGTGAGCGACGACATGCTTCGGCAACTCGAACAATCGAACGCAACGCGTCTTGTGTCCTACATCGGTGGCGTCGTCGTGGACGAGCCAGCGCGGCAGGCGCAGGGGATCATTGCCATGCTGCGCATCTCGCGCGTGCAGGCTGGTGCTGTCGACTCCGTGGTGAACGCGCTCAAGCGAATCAAGCCCTCCGAGCTCAAGGTCTCGGCGCTCACGACACTGCAGCCCACTGACGCACCGGAGATTCTCAACCAGTTCGAAGCCATGGCCAGCGCCAGCGGTAAGGAAGAACTCATTGGGGCATTTGGTGCCGTCAAGGAAGGCATCTAGCCGTGGGGACTAGCTCGTCCTACAAGGGTTCGACGAGCAAGGTGTCGAGCGCACTTCGCGACGGCGTCAGTTCGTGGTCCCAGTCGCAGACTGACGGATCTAAGACGCCGGTTCCGCAGAGTGTGATCGCGCAGGCGCTCAATATTCCAGTGTTCCCACGTTCGAGCGGCGGTTCTGGCGGAGGCGGCGGGGGTGCCGCTTCGGGCGGTGGCGGGAGTCGTCAAGGCGGCGGATCCAAGAAGCAGAGCTCGCCGCGCCGCGACGCGCGCGCCTACGCCTCGACCGCAAGTCGCGCAGCCGGGCTCGCGAGGGCTTTTCGAGAGGGTGATCGCGAGGCGCTTGCCAAGGCGGGTCTCGATTTCGATCGCCTCTCCCAACTCCCGTCTCGCTCCGAATTGGTGCGTGCGATTCTCGATGTCGTCTGCGACGCCGACATGGGAAGTGACATCCCAGCTGAAGAACAGCGTGACATCGCTGCTCACCTTCTGGACTGGATGTTCGATGCCACCGAAAACCCAACCCTGCCGGACGCCGTCGCGACCGCAGAGCATGCCAACGGGCTAATTGTGGCCGAGATCTTTCTGTCTGAGGCCGGCGAGTTTCATTCCACCAACGCCGTCTCACGCGAAGAGTTCATCAGCGGTGTGTACGAGACCAGTCAGCAACTCGCGGCCGGATCAAACCTGGCTCAATCAGGTGCGAGTCAGAAGGACATCGATAAGGCGATTCAGCGCGGGCTGCGGTGGCTCCGACGCGCTCACCGCGGGGATGGCGCGTAATGGTGTTCGAGTTCCGTCTTTCAGTCCTCCCGCCCACTGACCCGCTGCCGACCGACGCGGACACCACCTTCTTCTGGCACAGCAAACAGAGCATGCCGTACTTCCATGCCAACGTCGGACCGCGGCTTGCTGAGTACGGACTGGTGAAGAACCGCAACGTCGACTTCGTTCGTATCGCAGCCGCAGTGCTCGCCGCCGACCGCTCAGCCAGTCGCTCGGGCAGTCTGTCGCGCTGGAATCAACGAGACATCGCGCTCACAATCGACGTGCTTGCGGTTGGCCCGTGGGACGGAGTCAAGAGCGACCTCGAACGGCTGCTTGGCTTCCTGACCGGCGACGCCTGGTCGCTCACGTTCCGACGAGAAGTCGGGGCACCTGAGCAGCTCGGAAACGCTGCTGTCGGGGCGACGCGTGCGGTTCTTCTGAGCGGCGGTGCGGACTCGGCAACTGGAGCGCTGCTTTCGGCCCTTGAGCTGGCCGGACGGTCTGAGAAGCAAGTGCTGGTTTCGAGTTGGGCATCGACAAATCTCCGCCCGCTTCAAACACGGGTCGCCGATGAGATCGAGCGGATGGCTAAGGGCTCGACCGCAGACCACATCAAGGTGCGCATCGCGCGCGGGCGGCATTCCCCGAGCGGCATGGCGTACGGTCGGGAGAACTCGACGCGGTCGCGCTCGCTTCTCTTCATCGCGCTGGGGCTGGCTGTCGCGTCAGTCGATGGCCTACCTCTGTGGCTTCCGGAGAACGGCTACGCGTCAATCAACCCGCCGCTCTCGAAGAGTCGCCGCGGAAGCCTGTCAACCAAGACCACTCATCCGAAGTTCATCGCAGATCTCAAGCGAGTCCTCGAAACGGTCGGTGCGCACTATGAAGTCGTCAATCCCTACGCCGCCGCGACGAAGGGAGAGATGTTCTCGCTCGTGAGTGACGCAATCGGCGGCGCGGCAGCAAGTGCGTTCCTGTCATCCACCTCTTCCTGCTCGCACACGGGTGCCCGGTCCTACGGCATTGGGCCTGACGTGGCCTGCGGTGTCTGCTTCGGGTGTGTGCTCCGGAAAGCCTCATTCGCGGCGAGCGGGCTGGACGACGGCACCCACTACCTCAAGCCGGTGAACGACAAGCAGCGCGACTGGCTCGAAGACAAGACGGTCGTGCTGGCGATGCGTGACTTTCTCGCCTCGCCGTTCGGAGAGTCTGATCTTTCCCGCCTACAGATACCAGCAGATATCCCGCTCTCTGATGTAGCGAAACTGGTCGAACGCGGTCGCGAGGAGCTCGGACACTTGGCCCTATGAGGACCCCACCCCCTCTCGACACCCATGCGCACCTCGCCGCAGATATCGATCCGGCCGCAGTGCGTGGTCTCGGTGCTTTCATCTTGGCGATGACCCGGTCGATCGACGAGTTTGCGACGGTGTCGTCGCGCAGCGACTTGCGAGCGAGTTGGGGTGTCGGTGTGCACCCGGGGCTTGTGCGGAACATCAAGGCATTTGACGCCCGCGCCTTCAGCACGGCGGTAGAGTCAGCTGCTTTTGTTGGTGAGGTTGGGCTCGATGGTGGGAGTCGGACGCCACTCGCTGACCAGGCGCGGGTGTTCCGAGCAGTGCTCGAGGAACTCCAACGACAACCACGTGTTGTGAGCGTGCACAGCTCGCGTGCCCAGTTCCAGGTGCTGCGTGAACTTCACCGTACGCCGGTCGAAGGTGTGATTCTGCATTGGTGGACAGGCTCAGCGGAGCTTACCGAGGAGGCGGTGCGGCTTGGCTGCTACTTCTCGCTGCCCCCAGCCATGATGTCGTCGCTCGAGCTTCTCCAACTCATCCCGCTTGAGCGGATATTGCCTGAGACCGATCACCCGTATGGTGACCGTCGAACGGCTGGTGTGAAACAGCCCGGCGGAGTGGCCGAGGTCGAGCGCCGCATCGCGAAGCTGCACGGCCTCGAATCACGAGAAGTCCGTATTCAGTTCTGGCGGAACTTCCGAACGCTTGTGGATGACGTAGATAGTCGGCAGCGGTTTGGGGCTGCTTGGGGGAGCACGTTCGAGCCACTTCCCTAGTCGCTCAGCGACGTGGGTGTGCGCGACCTCGTCGAGCAGCCAAATCTCCTCCTCGGTTCGGTGCTCATCACGTCCCAGCTCATGGGAAATCGACGCCGGCACGTTCTCAAAGACGTCGCTGAAACTACAGGCTCGGGCCCATGAGAATCGGCCTTGACGCACATCCTGCTTTCGCTTGACGGGCCGGATGTCGCTGTCATAATCAGGTGCAGTATGGGGACGAAAACTACATCTTCGGTGCACCATGGCTGGGCTCGGTTCTGGGCTATCGACCTGCATGTGCACACTCCGGGTTCGAACGATGCCAAAGACGAAGACTTCGGTGACGCAGCCTCAATCGTCAAGGCCGCACTTGACGCTGGGCTCGATGCAATCGCGGTGACCGATCACAACACGGCTGCGTGGTGCGATCAAATGACAGCAGCGGCCAAGGGCACCGAACTCGTCGTGCTGCCGGGCTTCGAACTCAGCACATCCGACGGGCATCTTCTCGGAGTTTGGGAGGAGGGCACTCCGGGTTCCAAGCTGGAAGACGTTCTTGTTCGCCTCGGCATCGCTCGCGAGCAGTTTGGCCAGCTGGACATCGTCGGGGCTAAGGGAATGGCGGAGTGCGCGGAGGAGATCGTCGAGAGTGGTGGTGTTGCGATCGCCGCGCATATTGACAAAGAGCGGGGACTACTACAGCAACCCGTGCAGACCCACGTCAACAAGCTGCTGGCAAATGAGAACATCACGGCCTACGAGTTCGTCAAGTCCGACTCTCCTGCCAAGGTTGCCGCGAAGCTTGCGGACTCCCGTCATCCTGCGCTCATTCAGAGCTCTGATGCATACGACGCTGCTCTAAGCAGGCACTCGGTCACGGGCCTTGGGATTCGCCGCACATGGATCAAAGCCGCTCGACCGGACCTGTGCGGTATTCGATATGCGTTCGACGACCCTGAACTCCGTATCACGCTTGCGGACCCCGCTCTTCTGCCGCTTCATCCCACGATTGACGGTGTCCGCATCTCCGGTGGGTTCCTTCCCGGGGCTTCAATTGATCTCAGCCCAGACCTGAACTGCTTCCTCGGAGGAACAGGCGCTGGGAAGTCGCTTGTACTCGAGGCGATCCGCTTCGCCCTTGACCAGCAGGTAGATCGCGACGAGTTCGGGCCAATCCGCGAAGAGGTGGATCTCCGGCTTGCGTATGCATTGAGGGATGGGACTGAAGTCCAAGTCTTCGTGAGCGCAGACGACGAGTCATATCGAGTTCATCGTGCTTTCGACCCGGCAGGGTCGACCTCGGTCGTCGAGCAACGGGTTGACGACGAATGGGTTGAGATCGATCGCGTACCTTCGAGCCTTCTGAGCATCGCTGCCTTCTCTCAAGGCGAGATCCTCGAGTACGCCCGCCAGCCCGTCGGCCGCGTGGGTCTGATCGATGCGCATCTTGATCTGACCGATATCGATTCGCTTATCGCGACCGCCGAGTACGACCTTGAAGACAACGCTTCCGACCTGATAAATGCACGAGCGAGCGTCGCGAATCTCACGGAAGAGGCGGCGAAGGTCGGTGCTCTGCAGAAGCGTGAGTCAGAACTATCCGCACTATTTGACCCTGAACTCGTTAAAGAGCAGGGCCTCTGGACATCCGAGCTTGGGGAACTTAAGACTCTGGGAGAGCAGGCTGCCTCCCTCGCATTCAATGCTCCAAAATCGCCCGGCGCTGTTGGCGAGAAAATTGCTGGACATAAGGCTCAGTTCGATCGCATCCAGGCGGCGCGTCGGGCCTTCGCTGAAGGCGTTGAGCAAGCTACCAAGCTAGTCCAGGCTCGGATCGCAGAACTCCAGACCGCAGTTGCTGAAGTACGAAGTGAGCTCGACTCGGAGTTCAAGGCTTTCCAGGCGAAACTCGACGAAACGCTTGAGAGGTCAGGTAACACCTCGCTGACAAGCCTTCGTCGAGAGCTTGAATCCGTACAAACATCCCTCGCGAAGGCCAAAGCGGCGGCAACCAAGTTGAAGGATGTGGCGCAGCCAGCACTTGACCAGCTAGAGGCTGATCGAGAGGCGCTGCTCGATGATCTCAAGCAGGCCCGCGTTGAGCGCCGTGCCCTTCGTCGCGCTCGCGTGCGCGAACTGAATGCGAAGACCGCTGGGTTCGTGAAGATCGACATCCCCTCGAAGGGTGACACTCGAGAATTTCGTGCGGCGCTCGAATCGATCAAGGTCGGCTCCCGCTTGGGCGACGGTGAGTTGAATCTGATTGCCGAGAACGTACACCCGTACAGCTTCGCGCGTGCTCTGTGGACGGGTGACACTTCGAAGGTTGGTAAGCTCCCCGCGGGCGTGACCCTCGCCGACATCGCTCGCCTTCAAGGAAACGTGGCCGAGCGCGAGCTCTGGGCTGAGCTGTTATACATCCAGCAGGTTGACTGCCCGGACACCCTCGACGTTAAGTTCAAGAAGCCCGAAGGTGCTGACTACGTCGCGATTGAGAACCTGTCCCACGGTCAGAAGTGCACGGCGATTCTCGTCATTCTTCTCGCCGATGGCGACACACCTGTGCTTATCGACCAGCCCGAGGACGCGTTGCACGCACCGTGGATTGAGGACTATCTAGTTGACCGACTGCGAGAGCTACGTGGATCGCGTCAATACATCTTTGCGACGCGCAGCTCCGGTCTGGTCGTGAGCGCTGATTCCGAGCAGCTCGTCACGATGCGGGCAACGGCCGATCAAGGAGAAGTAGAGGCTAGCGGGTCGTTGGAACGTCACGACCTGAACAAGCTGGCGCTGCACCATCTCGAAGGCGGCAAGGTGCCGTTCGGTCGACGGGCACGCAAGCTCGGTAGTTCAATCGCCAGTTAGGTTTTTCCGCCTTGGAGCGCTGGCGCGCATCGCTACGCCCGACCGGTGTAGTGCGCGAATCATCGCGCCGTGCGACAGTCTGAACCTTTCTCAAGCTCGCGCATTGTTGCGCCCCCCTCGTACTCCGCCGCGAGGCGCTTCGTGAGAGCGGCGTCCACGACTGTCCTAGTGATGACCACTCCTCGCTCGCGAAGTGCCCGGGTGAGTGCTGAGTTCGCGACACCAACGTCACGGGCTAGCGATCGAACGTTCTCGCCTCCTTGCGCACGTGCGACGAGCTCATCGAGCTTCGTCACGCCGAGGCGCATGAACAGCTCGTGGGGATAGTGCCCAAACAGGTTCACTCAAACCCACTTCCCTGTCGCCGACAAACGCCAGTTTCCGCAGCTCAACAGGGGTGAACGGCAGCGCCAAAGGGTTTGAGCAGAGGTCTGCAAGGTGAGCCTCGCCGGATTCGAACTCACAACGGGGGGCGCTTGACGCGGAGCCCAGCGCACTTTGCCGGCTCGTAACGCTGTTTGCGTGCTTAGCTCTCGCTGCCCGCAAGCCGGTCCTTCGCCGTGCCGCCTCGATAGTGAGCGGTGGGCTGCAGCCCCCTCGAGATCCGGAACGCATATACCCCACCCGACGAGATGCACGATCAGGGTGCGGCAATCGCACGCGTTCCGTTTTCATGCGAGCAACTAAACGACAGCCGACTCGCGACGTCCGTAGAACGACGAGCTGGCTGCTGAGACGGCCAACTGTCCGGCGCCCAACAGCTCGATGACGTTGAAGACTTCGGGACGCCACGGATCAAGACAAGCCAATACAGGCAATGCACGCAGGCACTGTATGTGGAACTCGTAGAGAATTCAGCAAGATCGGCGTAGCCTGAGCGTGTGCGCGGGGGCCTCGAGCGGTGGAAACGGGGTGTCGAATCGCAGGGGGTTCGGCAGGCGATCGCCTACGCCTTCAAGGGAACTTGCGATTCTCACCTGCGGGCGACTACCGGCGTTGAGGCGCTCGCCGGGTACAGCCGGGCCGGCTTCGAGAGGGCAGATCGCTATTGCTGCACGGACGGACGCATTGAGGTCGACCAGCTCGGTGCGGCCGAATTGCGGCGGTGGGTCGACGGCCACGATCCCGCCACTGATGAACCGCGTGGTCGGGACCTGAGGTCGAAGACTGCGGATCTGATCCTGGATGGCACGATCAACGCGCCGAAGTCGTACAGCATCGCGGCGCTCCTCAACGAGGATCTGGCGGCCGAGTTTGAGGCCCTCCAAGACCGACTGCGCACCACGGTGATTACGATGTGGCAGCGGGAACTGAACGCACGCCGGGGCGCGGGCGGCCGGATCCGGGAGGCTCTCGCGCATGTCGAGGTTGTGGAGCTTCGTCATCGGCGATCGCGTGCGCTGGACCCGCATATCCACCGGCACCTGTGGCTGAACGTGAAGGTGCTCGGACAGGACGGGCGGTGGTCGAACATCGACTCCCGCGTCGCGCTGCGACTCCACACCGTTGTGAACGCCGAGGGTGAACTCGCGGCACGTACGGACACGGCGTGGATCGCCGCGCTCGCCCGACACGGCTTCACTCTGAACGAGGACGGGGAGATCGCCGAGCTCGCGGCGGCCGTCCGACCGCTGTCACGGCGGTCGAATCAGATCGAAGCGAACCGAGCGAAGCTGCTGATCGAGTGGCGGGAAGCGCACCCGGGGCAGGAGCCCGATCGTGACGTGCTCACCCACGTTGATCGACTCGCGTGGGCGCAGCACCGCCCCAACAAGCCAGACGCAGTCGACGAAGACGAATGGGAACACCTGATCCGGGACGAGCTCCGACAGATCGACCCCGAGTTGCTCCTGCCACGCCACGAGGAGCGCATCCGCTCAACGTCATTGGCATCCCTCGACCACGACTTGCTTGCGGCACAGGCAATCGTCGACGCCGACAATCGCTCCGCAAGCTGCGGCGGTCGGTTCAGCGAATACGACATCCGCGCCGGCGCACTGCGTGCCCTCGCCGCGTCCCGCGTTGTCGCCGACCGGGACGACCTCGAAGCAGTCCTGCAAGACGTGATCGCGCGGGCCCATCCGCTCACGATCGACCTGCTAGACGCCGAGCCGGCAAGGCCGGATCATATCAAGGCGCTGATGGCTCAAACGACGGCGCTCCTCAAACTCGAACTGGCCACCCATCTCGACGACCTTGCCATCCCTGGTAGCGCCGCCGACGTGGAAGATGTTCGAGCTGCCGCCGCGCGCGCACTCCCGGCGGGAATGACCCTGGACGCCTCCCAGACCGACGCGGCGGCAGCGATCAGCGGCACCGATCGGCTCGTCGCAGTACCAGGCCCGGCCGGTACGGGAAAGACCACGATGCTCAAGACCGCACGAGCCGTCCTCGCCGCCGACGGCCGACGGATGCTCGTGGTCGCCCCGACGAAGAAGGCCGCATCCGTGGCCGGCCGAGAGATCGGCGCGACCGCGTCCAGCCTCCACGCCTTGCTTGCCGATCACGGCTGGCGATGGACGCACGACGACGCCGGAGGCGAGACCTGGACCCAACTGCACCTCGGAGACATCGACCCCACCACCGCCGTGCCATACGCGGGCGCCACACGGTTCCCGCTGCGCCCAGACGACCGGGTCGTGGTGGACGAGGCGGGCATGGTAGACCTGCACACCGCGAACGCTCTCGCCATCGTGGCGAAGCAGACCGGCGCCGGGATCGCGATGGTCGGCGACCACCTGCAGGCCATGCCCGTCGGCCACTCCGGCGCCATGGCCACACTGACCCAGCGCGCCACCAGGGTCGTCGAACTCACCGCCGTGCACCGCTTCCGAGACCCCGACTACGCGGCACTCACTCTGCGCATGCGGGAACCCGACACGCGCGAGGCCGCGATCGGGGTCGCCATCGAACTCGACCGGAAGGGGCTCATCCGGCGCGCGCACGACCAGGCCGAGGCTCGAGACGCGATGGTTGACAGCTACTTCCGCTGGGTCGGGCAAGGCAAGCACGTCGCTCTCGTTACCAGCACGAACGAGGAAGCCGACGCAATCAACGAAGACATCCAGCAACGCCGTCTCGAGCTCGGCCAACTGACTCAACAGCGCATCGCGATCGGCCAAGCCGAGCAGCGGCTTCTCGAGGGTGACGTCGTCCAGACCCGTCGCAACGACCACCGGACGGGCGTCGAGAATCGCGCCCTGTGGATCATCCACCGCATCCTTCCCGGAGGGATCGAACTCCACGCGCTGAACGACAGCGGCGACCTGCGAACCGTCAGCCACGACTACCTCGGAGAACACGTGCACCTCGCGTACGCATCCACCGTGCACGGCATCCAAGGCGAAACCACCGAGGCGTCCATCGTCGGTCCCGGCGTCGACGCTTCCGGGCTGTACGTCGGCATGACCCGCGGGCGCCTCCACAACGAGGTAATCGCCATCGCCCACACCGACACGGCGGCACGCGAACAGATCGCGGACAGCATGACGCGCGGCATCCCCGAAGTCAACATCGACGATTCCATCCGCGCCGCCCGCAGCGAGCTGGGACGCGCAGCCCGCACCCCGGCTGCACCGAACCCGATCCCCAGATGGGACGACTCCCGCCGCAGGCCTTTCGGACGCGTCATCGACCTGGACAGGTTCCTGGCGTTGATGCGGGGTCAACTCGGTACGTACCAGGCGCAGCTCGGTAGGAACGGAACCTGGATACAACGAGCACAGATGCTCGCCAGCTCCCTCGCCGTCGGCATCGCTGCTGCCGCCGCTGCAGGCCATGGGCGCCGCGTGGCGAGGACTGTCAACGGTCGCGCGCAAGACCAGCTCGACCAACTCACCCAGGGCCTGAGCACTGTTCGGTCACACCATGGCGACGAGCTCGCCCAGATCGAGGATCTCGAATACCGAATCGCCGCGATCCGCACGGAACTCGCACTCCGCGCCTCATTGCCGCTGCCGCTGCTCGAACAAGAAGCACGAGCGCGCCACTCCGCCAGCACCGCTCAGACCGCGCCCTCAGCTGTCGACTCCGTCAGCGCGGGGTTGCGCTGACCTGATCCGACTCCGCCGAGTGTCGGTGGTGGCGAGTCAGTCAGACGCTACCGCGTCCGTCGAGCGTTCTCGTCGTCGTCTTCTTGTTCGAGGAGCATGCCGACCGAGGTGGCACACGCGTCACCTCGCCATGCTTCGAGACCTTCCCGGACCGCGAAGATGGCAATGACCAGCCCGGCGATCGCATCAGCCCACCACCAGCCGACGGAGGCATTGAGGACGAGACCGCTCAATACAGCGGCCGAGAGGTAGGTGCAGATCAGGGTCTGCTTGGAGTCGGCGACCGCTGTGGCGGAGCCGAGTTCACGCCCCGCTCGACGCTCGGCGAGTGAGAGGAAGGGCATGACCACGACACTGAGCGCGGTCAATGCAATACCGATCGGACTCTGCTCTACGTCGATGCGAGCGATCAGCGTGACGAAGGAGGACGCAACGACATAGGCGGCGAGTGCGAAGAATGCCACCGCGATCACACGCAACGTCGGCTTCTCCCAGCGTTCGGGATCACGACGGGTAAATTGCCAGGCGACCGCGGCAGCCGAGAGGACCTCGATGGTGGAGTCAAGTCCGAACGCGACCAGCGCGCCCGATCCAGCGATCGTGCCGGCACTGATGGCGACAACGGCTTCGATGAGGTTGTAGCCGATCGTGATGCTCACGATCAGACGGATCCGCCGTGACAGGATTTGCCGCCGATCTTCCGAAAGCTTTGCGATCGTCATGCGCAACTGCAGTTCTCTCCGGCGCAGCAACCGGGTTCGACGAACAGGACCACTTGGAGCAATTCATTGAGGGCTGGGGCGAGGTGGGAGTCGGCGAGCCGGTACCACGTGCGTCGACCGTCGGGGATCGCCTCCACCAGACCGCACCCCCGAAGGCAGGCAAGCTGGTTCGACATCACCTGGCGTGACACGCTGAAGGCCTCTGCGAGATCAGATGGGTATGCCGGCGCCTCCCGCAACGCCAGAAGTATCCCGACTCGAGTCTGGTCAGAGAGCGCGTGTCCGAGCCGCGCGAGCGCAGCGGTATGAGTGACGGAAGCCGTGGCGGTCATTGCCTTATAGTACACGGAATGCTGAATTAACAAGACGATGAACCAATTTCCACCGACTTCCTGGCCGACGAATCCGGCCCAAGTCCAGCACGCACTGGCTGAGAGTCTCGACCCCACCCACACCTATCCACCTCAAAGGAGTCGAAGGCGTCAGGGTGCCCCCGGCAGCTCCGACGTCGACATCGATCGGCGTTCGACTTGATCGGTCGCGTTCGGCACGGTCGGTCACCAAACCCTGTCGCGCTGGGGCGCGCTCTGCCGTGAAGCCTGCGGCATCGTACGGGTGTCGTGGCTGCGTGCAAGGGGCGTTTCGCGGCATATCCTCCCTCGCTGCGCTCAGTGCGGTATTCCACGGTCCCCTTGCGCTTCGCCACGTCCCCCTGCTCGGCACTTCGTGCCTTCACGGCAAAGAACGTGGAGGGAAAGGGATGAAGGAATGAGCACCGCAACAGTCCAGATCGCCGGTTCGATCGAGCACCTCGACCCGAACACGCTGATCATCGACGACAACATCCGCACCGACGTCACCCTCGACAAGGGCTTCGTCGACTCAGTCCGTGAGAACGGGGTCCTCAGCCCCGTGCTCGGTTGGCGCGACGACACCGGTGCCGTACATGTGCGCGCAGGGCAACGGCGAACCCTCGCCGCACGCGAGGCCACCCTGGCCTCGGTCCCCGTCTACGTAGTCGATAGTGTCGACGCGCAGACGGCGGGACGAATCATCGAGCAGATCGTGGAGAACGACCAGCGCGTCACGCTCAACGAAGCGGACCGTGTCCAGGCGTGGAAGCAACTGGAACTGGAAGGACTCTCCGCAACCGCGATCGCTCGACGCACCGGCGCGAAGCGGGACCGGGTCAAGACCGGCCTGACCGTCGCCGCGTCCGACATCGGAACCACCCTCATCGTGGACGCTGGCCTCACGCTCGACCAGGCGGCCGAGCTGATCGAGTTCGAGGGCGACGCCGAGACGATCGCCAACCTGACCGAGATAGCCGGCACCGACCCGGGATACTTCCCCGTCGCCCTCCAACGCGCCCGCAACGACCGCGCCGCGCAACGAGCCCGCGCCGACGTCGAAGCAACCGCGGCGGCGAAGGGTTACCGGATCCTGACCGACCGACCCGGGTGGAACGAGATGCCGTACCGGCTCCGCATGCTCACCACCGCAGACGGCCAGGAGGTCACCGCCGACGACGTCCAGGGCAAGGAGGGCGTGGCCGTCTACGTCGAGGTCTACTACGGCGGAGAAGCACGACCCGAGTATTTCGTCGACGACCCCGCCGCCCTCGGGTTCACCGTTCGTGAGGATGTGCAGCTCACGGCACCGCAGTCCGGGCCGATGACCGACGAACAGAAGGCGGAACGCAAGACCCTGATCGCGAACAACAAGGAATGGGATGCGGCAGAGACCGTCCGCCGCGAGTGGATTGCCTCATTCCTGTCACGCAAGACCCTCCCCAAAGATGCGGTAACGGTCCTCGCGGGGCTTCTGGCCGCGGCGGGGTCTCCGATCGGTGATGCGCTGGTTCACGGCAGCACCATGGCGCGAAGCTTCCTCGCGATCGACGAGGTCGGGCGAGGCGCGTTCGCCGAGTTCGTCGACGCCCACCCCACCCATGCGGTCCGCGTCGCACTGGCGGTAGCGCTCGGCGGGATCGAGGAGAACACCAGTCGCGAGACCTGGCGCCACCCCCGCCCGGATACCGCCCGGTACTTCCGCGAACTCCACGCCTGGGGCTACAACCTGACCCCCGTCGAAAAGATCGCCGCGATGATCACGGACGAGTAGACCGGCACGCAACCGACCAAGGCGGGCTGACCGCGAGTCAGCCCGTCTTGTCGTCCGCACGGCGCGTTGAGAGTGATCGAGGAACGGCGGTCACGGCATTCGACCACACCCAGCACCGCAGCTCTCGCTCACCGACGCGGAACTGAACCCCGCAGGCAACGTCGTTCCAGACGACGACGACGCCCTCGACCCTGACCGAGTGCGGGCCGAATCGCACCCACGCGAGTCAGGGCTTCGGCTGCGGATCGCGCGTGAACGGGAGCGCATCAGCACCCCTTTCCTCACGGGTGAGCGACTGCAGGGGATGGCTGTCGGCGAGCCCCTGCAGGATGCGGTCGTCCATGAGCCGGTCATAGTGGGCGGCGTACCGCTTGTTCGTTCCCACGACCCGACTCCCCTCAACCGGAGGCGGAGCTGAGTCTAGCCATTATCGAAGATGTGTTCTAATCTCAGGTGTCATGAGCGGGACTGCTGTAGAGCACGACGTAACCCTATGGATGGTCAACGACATCCCAGTCCGCATGTTCTACGCCGGTCGGCGTTGGCGTGTCTCGGACATGCCAACGAGACTTACCGAGTCTGTGTGGGCGATGCCCCTCGAGGGGCCTCGACACATGTTCGGGTGGCGCTTCCAAGCGACCGACGACGCTGGGATCTCGCTCGTCTTCGACGTCTACCGCGAAAAGGACGACTGGCACGTCCATCACGCCTACGACTGAGGACGACGGCCCTCGAATGCGGAAGCGGGCGGGAGTACGATGACTCCCGCCCGCAACCTGTTGTGTTGGGTCAGCGGACAACTCCGACGCCGGTTGCCGCCGGCGTTGCTGTCGGCCCCGTCGCGTATGCGTCGGGGCCGTCAGCTTTTGGGCTTCGTGCGATCTCGACGTTCGCGAACTTGAGCGATGCGCCGATGTTGTCGGCGACGATGTCGCGGGTCTCCCTTGTCTCGCCGGTGTCGTTGTTGGTGTAGGTGCCGAACCGGAGGTCGCCGGCGACAAGGACGCTGTCGCCCTTGTGGAGCGAGTCGGCGACGTGCCGTGCCTGTTGGTTGAAGACGACGACGCGGTGGAACACGGTGCCGGCGTCTTCCCACCGGCCGGTGGTCTCGTTGAGGCGTCGGTCGTTGACAGCGACGGTGAGGCGGGCGTACTCGTTGCCCGCGTCTCCGGTGCCGTGTTCGGGATCGCCGGTGAGGTTGCCCTCGATGGTGACCGGGATTCTGGTGGTCATGTGCGTTCCTTCCCTTTGTTTAGCCATCCGGTGGATGGCTCAGTGAGCGTGGGCCTTTGTGGTCCACGCGTCCCATTCCTGCTCGTCGATAGTGATCGGCGCGCGGGGTTGGACGTCTCGATGCCCGTTCGTGCACCCTCCGGCGTACGCCTTCGTCAGGCGGGGCATGGCGACAGAAAGGCGTTCGTGCCACCCGATCGGCCCGAACCCGGAGTCGGTGGAATCGAACGCCGCGCCATGCGCGACATGCAGAGCGGAGAGTTCTTCGACGAGCTGCCCGTGCCGGTACCAGCACGGTGGCACGGTGGTTTCGGCTATCCGGTAGCGGATGACGAACCAGTCCACCCACGCCCGCAGCGAGTCCCACGCCGCGCGGGCGTCAGAATCACTGAGGTGTCGCCAGTCGATGACGTGCGCGCCGAGCGGGTCGGATGGTCCGTGTCTGTCGGCAGTGTTAATGCCGGCCATCTGCTGCGCGATGAGCAGGTCGGCTTCGTCCGGATCGTAGGCTTCCGCGCTCATCGCGCCTCCCGAAGAGTGGTGAGTTTGGCGCGCAGCCGTGCGATGGCGCGGGCGGATGCGACGCGGCGACTGAGGTGGCGGGAGAGGATCTGGTCGCGGTCGATGAGGCGGTGGAGGAGTTCGTGGCAGTAGGGGTGCATCGCGACCAGATCCTCGTGCGGCTCGTCCGCGTGCCACACTCCATGGGTGAACAGGTTGGGCCCGTACTCGAGGTGATGCAGCTCGAGTTGCCGCTTCGATGCGTCCTGCCCACACGCCACGCACCGTAACGGCCAGTTGGTGGCCGTCTCCTCCTCGAACCAGCGATCGCGGCGGGCGAACCACGCAGGCGACCGCAAATACGACGTGCGATACGTGTTCCACAGGCCTGGGCGGCGATGGTTGCTCATGGTTCTTCCACCTCCCGAGGTCGCGGCGGGAGCGGCGGCCTGGCTCCGGCTTGGAACACCTCTCGTTGTTCGCGTTCGGTATCGCGCTTCCCGGTCTCGATCCGTCTTGCATCGTGGCGTTCGTCCCACCCGGCGAGATCGAGGAGCACCCCGCGGCGGTTGCGGTACGCGAGCAGGCCGAGCGACTGCGGCATCCGGCGGATCTCGTCCACCGACATGAGGGGGCGGCGTTCGTGTTGCTCGCTGGTGGAGTGGCCGGAGTCGCGGGTGGACCAGGACCGTTGCGTGCGGCGGGTCTCGCGGGTGCCGAGAAGGGTCTCGATATCGCGAAGGTGATCGACGTGGGACGCGCCGCCGAGGAGCACTTTCGCGGTGGCGGCCGCCCAGATGGTGTCGGCTTCCGCTTTCGACCAGGAGGTCTCGGCTTGAGAGAGAGCTTGGAGGACGACGAAGGTGCAGATGCCGCGGCCGCCGCCGTCGGCCATGATCCGCGGCAGGTTGCCCCACCGGAACATATTGGCGATCTCGTCGAGGATCAGCCCGAGTGGGTGCTGCAGTCGGGAGCCGGGGGAGGCGAGTGCGCGGGTGCGCGCGACTTCGACGATGTCATCGAGAAGGGCGCCGAGCCATCCGCCCATCGCTGAGGCACCGGAGGAGGAACCGATCAGGTACAGGGTATTGGCGGTGTCGAGGAATTCGCGGGGGTTAAACACTCGATCACCTGGCCGCGGCATGAGCGCTTGGCGGATTTGCGGGACCGCGAGCGGGGCGACGGCACCCTGCACCCCGAACCAGATGGAGGAGACGAGCTTGTCGTCTCCGGCGATGGTGGCTTCGAGGTTGTCGCCCCATCCGGGTGCGCCGTCCATTCGAAGGATGTCGACGGCGTCGCGGGCCTGTGCGGGGCTGGTGCCCCAGCTGTAGAGCTCCGCGATGGTGCGACCGCCGACGGCGGCCGCGTGGAGAAGTCGGCCGAGGACGACGCCGGATGCTTGCGCCCATTCGCCGTTGGTAGTGGATGCGCCCAGGGCGGTGCCGGTGATGATGGCGGTGCCGCGCTGCATCGCCACCAGTGGATCCTCACAACCCACGATGGGGGAGACCCGGAGCGGGTGGCGAACCCCGGACAGTCCTTGCGGGTCGAAGACATGCACGTCGCCGCGGTGTTCCCGCATCCGCATGGTGGCGGTGAGGTTGTCGTTCGTGGTCGAGGTTGTGATCAGCGGCCCGGACCAGTCGAGGATGGCGGAGATGAGGACCCGATAGCCCTTGCCGGAGCGAGGTGGGCCTTCGAGGGCGACGGAGTCTTCGATGGAGACGAACACATCCATCCCGCGGGACCGGCCGACCCGCCACCCGACATCGGTCGCCGCCGGCTTGGCGATGTCAGGGCGAAGTTGCCGGGCACGGCGGAGAACGGCCGCGCCGGAGAGGTGTTGGCGGATCTCGGATGCCGGGGCGAACCCGGGTCGGGTGCGCAGGTCCGTGATGAAGGACCGGTCGGACTGCCGGTACTGCAGCACGAGGCGGATGATCCAGATGGCCGCCGCAACAATCAAGACCACCGCGACGATGTCGAGGACCCGAATCGGCGTCACCGGCAGCTCGCACGTCGGCTCCGTGACGTATGCGGCGGGGTCGCCGGACGCTGCCAGCCATAGCCCGGAGAAGAGGTTGCGCGCGGTGGGCGCGGCTCCGCACAGGAGCTGGGTAGTCGCGGTCGCGATAAGGCCGAACAGGAGGGAGAGCACGACAGCGGCGGCGATCAGCACCGCGATCGCCTTCCCGAGCGTCCCTTCCCGCATGGTCTGTGCTCCTCAGAGTGATTCGGCGGTGGCCGCGGCGACGCGCAGCCACGCGTCCTGTGTGGGCTTGCGGAGGTTGTTGAACCTCAGCGGCCCCGCCTTTAGCCCGGGGTCGAAGGGAACGACCTGCACCGAGCGGACAAGTCCGGTGAATCCGTCGGCGATGCGCCGGACGGCGGCGAGGCTGCCTGGTTCGGACTGGGTCACGATCACCACGGCGTTGCGTGCGAGGAGGGCGGAGCGTTCGTCGCGGCCGCGGAGTGCTTCGAGGAGGAGCGCGGCGGATTCGGCCGATTCAGGGGCCGCGAGGGTGGGGAGGACGAGTTGGTAGGAGTCGTCGACCATGCGGATCCACCGGTCGGCGGATTCGTCGTTGCCGGAGTCGAAGATCACCAGGCGGTAGTAGCGGGCGGCGACCTGCATCAGTAGCTCGAACTCGTCGGCGTCTATCCGCTGGTCCGCGGCGAGCAGTTCGGGGTTGGAGCGGAGCACGTCGTACCGGTCCGCGTTCTGGTGATGCACGAACCGGGCGATGTGGGACACCCACGCGGAGGGGGTGAGGAGTTCCTCGGCGGCGGGGAGGAGGTCGCGGATGGTGGTGTCGTAGAGGCCGGACTCGGTGCGCCAGCCGAGGGTCCCGCGGGTGTCGTTGTTGTCCCACGCAAGCACGTTCCCTCCGCCGTTGCGGGCGAACACCGCGGCGAGCATGGCGGTGGTCATGGTCTTACCGACGCCGCCTTTGCCGTTGACCACGGCGATCGTGCGGCATCCCGCCCACTGCCGCGACACAACAGTCGTATCCCGCTCCCGCTGCAAGTCCGCCGGCGACGGCTGCACCTTGATCCCGATATTCGCCAACAGTCCGCGGAACCCGGACGTCGGCGTCGTGGACATGTTCGGGTCGGCGATGAACGACTTACGCCGCGTCGTGACTTCCGGAGCCCCGGAGTCTGTGACCTCCGAAGTGCGGGTCTCCGTGAGTTCGGATGTCGCGGTGTCGGGGACGTCGGCTCGTTCGGACCGTCGGAGTGCTGGGGCGGATGCCGCGATGTCGGCGGCGATCGACTCGTCGACATCCTCCGGATCGAGGCGCTCGGATCGTCGCAGCGCCCCAGCGGGGATGCTGGGTTCGTCGCTGACCTCATCGACCATGTCACCTGGAGCGGTCGCGGTGTCAGTCGCCTGGTCGAGGCTGGTGATGCCGCCTTGGGTGTCGACGAGGAGGTGGTGGCGGCCGCGGTCGCCGGTGGTGATGAGTTCGACGGGTTCGCCGGTGCGGCGGGCTTCGTCGGCGGTGCGTTGGACGACGGCGAGGCGGATGTCGTCGGCGCCGAGGGCGAAGACGGGTTCGGTGTGTCCGTCGGGTCCGGTGAAGGTGGCGGTGGGGCCGGTGACGTTGGCGTAGGCGCGTGCGGTGGTCATCTCAGTTCAGCTCCTCGGGGGAGAGCCACCCATCGAGGGCGGCGGGGTCTGTGGCGGGCCACAGGTCGTCGAGCATGTCGGGCTCGAGCATGCGGAGGTGCCCGTCGGTGTCGTTCACGGTGAGGGCATCGTCGGTGTTGAACAGGTCGAATTCCCACCCCGTTGACGTGGCGAAGCAATCCACCAGGTACGCGAACTGCCCCACATAGGCGAGGAACTCGCCCTTGCGCAGCTGCCTCGCCATCTCCACATGCGGGGCCGGGAGGTTCAGTCGGGTCTGGAGGGCGGTTTGTTCTTGGTGGTTGACGCGGAAGATGAACTTGTTCTCGATGTCTCCGACGATCGAGTAGGCGAGGGA
>Ga0097679_1001427_pt1 | contig 26120 bp, 22 predicted proteins | sample ThiBiot_500_biof_2_FD_72848 | JGI IMG/M metagenome (GOLD analysis project Ga0097679, IMG submission 72848) | Wastewater bioreactor microbial communities from Cape Town, South Africa - Thiocy_cont_500_biof - 1398105538000 (version 2) (version 2) ...
CAATTAGAGAAGTTTGGCTTACAAAGGTTATATGCCAGAACTAATGCTGGTTTTGAGCTTAAAGTTCAGGCTAACATTTTGGCTTTAGCTTTCACCAACTACTAGCAATCAAGGTAATAATTATTGTCCTTTCACAATTTAACAATTAAAAATGGAACAAAATTTTGTTATTTGCGTCTTTGCAAATAATTTCAAAATGAAAATTTTCGACATTGTTTTCAACAAGGTATTTTGCTATAACACCAACTGGCTTTTTAACTTGTTGAAGAATTTTCTGGCTTAGATCGTTGGCTTTTTCCAAAATTTTTAAGTCATTTATCTGTTTGTCCAAAACCAAATAAGTTAAATATTCTTGATCTGACATAGACTGCTTTGCTTCAACTTTTTCTACCAACTGTCTTTTAACTACACCAAATAAATTATGCCTAAGTTCCAGCATTTCAATGGCAACTTCTTGTTCAGTTGGATAAACTATTTCACCATCTGGTGAAAGTGTATTGGTGCGTTTTTGCAGATAGTACAAGGCTTGATCAGTTGACCATTTTTCAACAGGAAGTGAAAAGTCGAAATGGTAGTTTCTCATGCCATTTTCATCCCATTGATCTTTTGACCATTGTTCAAATTCTGCAATTTGTTCAGGAGTAGGTTCGTCATTATCAAGATTTTGAACATCATCTTTTTGTTGGTCTGCCATAATTAAATTTCCCTTTCTAAAATTACATCAATATTGATCAGTTTCGATAATTTCGGACAACTCATCACCAGCTTCAACAGTGTTAGATGCTGGTAAAAGCTTTCCTTTTCGAATCGCTTCAAAAGCAGCAGGGTCACGGTATGCATCACCGTTCACATATTCTATTTTCCAGGTGTAGTTATCATCATTTTTTTCTTTTTCGATAGCAGCCACGCGGAATGGCGAGTCCAAACCTAAAAGTGCTGCTTGCTGCTTCAATGCTTGTAAGACAATCTCACCAGCGCGATAATCGCCATTTTTCATTTGGTCGGAAAAGGACTCTTTGATCTCATCTAATTCTGCTAAGGTGTTTGCCAAGATTTGCTTCAATTCATTTCCAAATTCCATCCACCGTGATGCTTGAATTTTGCGATTGTCCGAAATGACTGTATTTTTGTTTGCATTTACAAGTTTGGCTATTTCCGGCCATGTCAGTCCAGATGTTCGTAAGGTGAAAACTTTCATCTGTCTTTCTATGATTTTTGGATCTGTTGCATAGCCGTATTTTGGATCAAAGGGAATTGGTGAATTTAATATCACGTCAACTGGATCGTTACTTGGATCGTTACTATTTTTGTTATCAACTAACATCTTTTGCATCCTTTCGTTTGAACAGTCTTGTTAATGCATAGGGTTTACTTGGAGTGTGACAAACAAGACCGAAACCGTTAGTTATTTCCTATTTTTCTACTATCTTTTGAAATCAAGCAGTCTAATTTCTTTGTTATTCTTGTTTGAACAATTCAACAAATGGTGTATTGTCGTTAACAGGTTTGAGAAAAATAAAAAGTCTTTCGACTTTGGTTCTTTGAACAATTTAGTTTTGAATTTTTATTTTCTGTTTCCAGATTTTTCACATGCTGATTTTTGATATTAGGGTACATACAATTTTGGTTTTGATTTGCTTTGTGTAAGTTACCCATGTACCGCCACCATGTGCAAAGCCCAAAAATAAACCGCTGGACTTCGAGGCTCGTTGATAGTGTTGCTGGAATAATACCCTTTAAGGGGTTTGTCAGGTCACTAAACAGCTTACAGACAGTTTTAGGGGTTATCCTGGTAACTCATTCGATCTTCAAGATTGTTAATGTGCGATTGGTATTTAGACTTGATTCTCTTACACTGCTATACCTTTAAGCTTTGCCCTATATCTAGCAATGTACTCCTTATGCTTGCCAGGGTTAGAGGTGCGCCATTTTCTTTTACATTCCTCAAATTTATCAGGGTTATTAAACTGCCATCTCTTTACCTTTTCTGCATTTGTCATAATAACTTTTCCTTTCCTTTGTCCTTTAATTGAGATTTTGAGGCTAATTAGTTAGTGAGTTAGTTTCGACACCTGATTTTCCAAAAGTACCCACATGAGAATTTATTTCAAATACTTTATAGAAACTACCTTACGAAACTAACTCACTAACTATCTGAACTCAACTTGCCTTTTTAGAGGCTGCCTGCTGACTGGTAATATCAGACAAAATAAGAGAAACACCAGAAAAATAGAGTTTATTTGCAGTACCAGTGTACGTTTTGAAGCCTCTTTCATCCATTGCTTTTATAAAGGTACGCTTCTTCATAGGATCTTCTAAGTTTCCTTTTGCATAACCAAAATATGCTTGATACATATTTGAAACTAATACATTATTGCGCTTGTCCTTAGTTGTTAAGTCGTTCAGAAATTCAGCCAAAATATCACTCTCGACCTTATAAGCTTCAGTAGCATCAACGACCTCTATTGGTGTTACAAGCCCTTCTTGCTGCCATTTCAGATAACCTTGAATTGACCAATTCAAAATACCAGACAGTTCTGATTTTAATTTTTCCTCTAACGTGTAATCTTTTTCGTGATCTTGAATGGTTACTTCAAAAGGAATCATTTTTATTCTTCGCCAAATTCCTAAATCCTGCCCTTTTATTTCAGGCTTATGATTTGCAGCAATCCATAACTTGAATAGTGGCTTAAATTGAAATTCATCCTGGTACAAATGTCGTGCAGTTATTTCTTCACCACCAGTCAAGTCTTTCAACATACTTTCATTAAATCTTTTTCCAGCATCGGGTTCACTAGCAAAAACAAATCTTGAACCGGCAAGCCTTGCAATATCTGGTGATGATGCACCACTATTTACTTTGTTTTTCTCTAAGAGTGTATCGAAAGCGCATTTCCGACTGTATTCACCCAATAATGCAGCAATCGTATTGAACAAAGTGCTTTTCCCATTTGATCCAGTTCCATAGCAGAAGAAAAGGGCATGATGCTGAATATTGCCTGTTAAGGTATATCCAATTGCACACTGTAGATAATTGATTAAATTGGTATTGCCAGCAAAGATTTTGTTCAAAAAATTTAGCCAAGTTGGACAATCTGCATTTTCGTTGTATTCAATTGGTGCAATTTTAGTTAGCATATCTTCTCTTGAATGATTTTTTCGCACAACCGTATTTTGTTCAAAATGAAGTGTTCCATTTGAACAATTAAAGAGCATGTCATTATTATCAAAATCGCTAGGTTTTGCACCAATATAAGCTCTTGCCTCTTTCAACATGGCTTCAATTCGTGCGCTGGATTGTGAAGTTTTTGCCCATTTTTCTAAATCATCTGCTAAATCTCTAAAACCAGCTTTACCAGCTTCAGCCACTTCATCATAAATGCTTAAAGCAGTTTTATGGGCTAATTTGCGAACAATTTCAATTTTGTCTAATTCCCAATGTTTATCATTCCAAAGTAACCAACCACCGAAAGGTGCAACATATCGAACATCTAAATGATGTTGTTCGATAAAGCGCATGGCATTCCCATAATCGGTTAAAGGGTGACGTGGTTCAGCTTCTTGAACTGTTAAGGGGTCTTTACCACCAGCATCAATACCACGTTTAATTAGGGTATTGACTTCATATTCTTTGAAATTTTCTGCAATAGGTGCTGCTTCAAATAAAAGTTGTTTGATTTGGTCTATATCAACTATTCCGTTATTGCCAGCACATATTCGACCTAAGAAATAAGAGGCTTTGTTAAGAGTGCTATTTCGATTTCCGTCTTTTGAATTTCTAACTTTTTTAAGTTCAGCATTAATTATATTGGCAACATGTTTTTTTACATTTGGGAAATTTGCTTTGTTTGTATTAGCTTCATTTTTATAAAATTGAAGGTGCTCTTGAACTGGTTCTTTTTTAGTATCATTTTCTTTGAACTTATCAAGAATCAATTGAGGAACTTCAGCAAGGGAAAATTCAGAAGGATTTCTTAACCATTGATATTTGACACCAAAACGATGTACGCTTGGTGGTGCTACAACATAACCACCATTAGTTCGAATATCACATTTTAAAAGAATGCCAACGGTATTCTTTGTTTTTATAGCTGAATCTTTAGGATGTTGAAAAAATAATTGAAACCCATTGCCAGTTTCGCTAGTTACAGTTATTGGTATTTCTTTACCCTTAATACTATTTTGACCAGTTTCACCATCAATATCAAAAACAAAAAGGTTTGATTTTTCACCACAAACAATACCAACATTGGCTAAAGGCCATAATTTCCACCATTGCCGGATTTGCTTTTCATCAGTTGTTGCTTTATCGGGCCAATTAGTTATTTTGGGATGCTTGCCAATGTTCGCACATTCTATACTTCTGCACGAACAGCGGTTTTCATTTTCTTGATCTTTAGTTGCAAAATGAAGAGGTATTACATGCCAACCAATAGAGGCATAATAAAGTGCTGCTTTAAGGAGTTCATCTTTGTGCAAGGCAAGTTGTTCATCTGTAGCTTTTAAAGTCATAATCATAACCTTTCAAAGTTATGGATTTCAACCAGCTACTTTTCGATGGTGTTACCTTACACTTGCTTGAGGTTATAGCAAGAGTTATAATGGAATCGAAAAGCGTGGTTGAGAAACCATGTTTATAAAGAATAATTCTTAAAGAGGTTGATGTTAGCGCATCGGCCTCTTTCATTTTGGCCTGAACCTCTTCAAGAGAATGACAAAGTATATTCAATTTTTGGAATGTTAAGCAGCTATTATTGTAATAACATTGTTTGGTTCGCTGCTTTCTGTTTGGGTATTCTCTTCACCAGTTTCAACAGAATCACCAATGATTTCTGTATCTTTAATTTTCCCCTTCCTGGTTGCTTTTAATTTATTCTCAATATTAGTGTGGTCCAAAAGATCTGAAAATAACTCCACGTCAACTCCTAATGTGTCAGCCAGTTTCTTTAAGGTGTTTGCTCGACCTTTTGCATTGTTTTCAATCCTGCTGATTGTAGCAATTCCAATTTTAGATTTTTCAGCAAGTTCAGTTGCAGTTAAACCCGCCTTTAAACGAGTTTTCTTCAGAATATTAAGATCTTTAGCGTTTTTTCTAAATTTAGCCATTTTTTATCTCTTATCAATTATACACTAATATTATATCAGATTTTATCATTTGAGCAATAGGGGGTTTTAGCCAGATCTAGAGGGTATTTGGGTTTTCTTCAAGACTCAAATGATAAGTTTTGAAGCTAAAACATTTGAAAACTTGTTGACTAAAAAGATAACATGTGATAATATATACATGCATTAAGCTAATAGTTACATTATAAAAATGCTAAAGCGTTGCAGTTGAAAAGCTTACATGCGAGAGAAATTAAAAAGCTCTTGGTTACTGGAATAACCAAGAGCAAGTGCCAAATTAAAAGCTGGAACTTTTAAAGAGGCTAAAGGATTATAACATGTTAATTTACAGCAAGGCTTCGAAAGGAAGTATTGATAGAGCAATTGCAAAAGCAAAAGCGATCAAGCCAACAGTTAAAATTTTAGGATTTGGTGAATTTGAAGTTAAAGGCAGTAGCGATAAATATACAGTTTCCTTTGGCTGGAACACTGATAAGGAATTTATTATTAACTGCAATTGTCCTGCTGGTCAAAAAAATCTTGTCTGTTATCATTCAGCATCTTGTAGCTCAATATTTAAGCTTCAAGTTCGTGAAAGGGCTGCTGAAAAGCAGTCCTTTATTCTTTGAATTGCTGTAACTAAAATGACACTTTTTAACTTGTTGTGAAGATTGTTTTAGGGCAGATCAAGAAATCACTTTTTGAACACAACATTCCAGGTTTTCAAAATAAAGGGATTATTCAAATGAGTGAAGAACCAAAAATTGAAACCAAATCAAGTAAGCTAAAATGGCTAAAATCTAAATTGCCAAAATACCCCATTTTATGGATGGCAATAGTTTGGAACATTACTTCTGCTACCGTTTTGTTAAATCTTGTTGGGAAAGATTTAACTAAAGAATACACTACTGTTGAGCCTTACATTGACTTAATAGGGTCATATGGCAGCATTGTTATTATTTTGATTCCTATTGTTCTTACAATTTGGCTTCTTTGGTTTTTTATCAATTATGCTTTTAACGAAAAAAAGCGAATCGAAATACAAAAAAGGACAAAAGAAAGTCAATTTCAAGGATTAAATGAAAATCAAAGAGCTTTTATCCATAATACAGGATTTTTCTATATTACGTTAATATACAATTTAGTTGTATTAATAGGTTGTACAGTTCTACTTGTCTATGCTTTGCTATCGCGTGTCTTTGATTCAGGAACTTTGATAAAAGATGCTACCGTTATTTGGCTTGGAAATATTATCTCTTTTTCAGTGTTATATTGGGGTATAGATGGTGGTGGACCGATAATCAGAAAGTTAGAAGTTAGTTTTAAAACAAACAACTTTATATTTCCTGAAACAAATTTGGATGATAAAAAAGACTGGAAACCAAATTTGTTTGATTACATTTACCTTTCTTTTAATTTAGCTTCGTCATTTAGCATCACCGATCATAGTGCTGTTACCCGTAGTGCTAAAGCTTTCGTAATTATCCAAGCTATGATTTCTTTTATTTGTGTAGGTGTTTTCATTGCACGTGCAATTAACATTCTAAATGTTTAGTATTAGCATTCAATTGCATGCCAAAATACAGCATGCGAAAAACGGCATATCTTTAATATTTCAGGTATTTTTTGGAGAAATTCAAGAGGTTTTTAACAAAATCAGTGAAGGTTATTTATCCCATTGTAATAGGATAAAATGCGGAAGGAGGGACTCGAACCCTCACGACCTTGCGGCCAGCAGATTTTAAGTCTGCCGTGTCTGCCATTCCACCACTCCCGCTCGCCAGTTTGACCTGGCTAAGATAGTATAGCGGATTTACCCAGCACTTGCAAGCGGCTTTTTGAGCCTGATTTCATTTTCATATATTGAAAATGTGTAAATGTAACTGACAAACTACCTGCCAGAAGTATTAGACAGAAGCTCGCCAGGCGAATAGTTTACTTACCAGGGATATTGGATGCTTAATTATGATGCCTTTATGCAAAGTCACTATGGCGTGACCTGTATATAACCAGAATGGTTTTAACCTATTGTCTAAACTTTTCCAAATAAAATGTGGATGGTGAAAATAGTAATTATATGCTTTAGTGATAGAGTTACACTCATTGGTAATCCCAATTATCAGATAGGAATTTTTAAACCAGAAGTATAGTGACTGTAATTTTAGGAAGTGCTGAATAAGCTCTGCACAAATTAACCGGAGAAAGAAAAATTCCCGGAGAATAATGTCTTTATCCAGAGAGTTAAGCCAGTACCAGATAAAACGATCAAGAACTATATTGTACTGGACAGCGATGCAAACTGTAGAATTTCTCCTAACTTAGTTAGCCGGGTTGTAATCAATAAGTAGTCCTTCTTCCCTGCTATAATTAGGTTTTCCGGTGGACCGTTAAATGCTGGCTATTACCTTATAATAGCACTCACTTTTGAATAACGTACTCACTTTTGAGTACCTTCCACTTCTACCTGAGAGCTAGACCTGGAACTAATCCAGACTATCCTCAGAAAAGTAGAAAATGGAAAATTTTAATTATTCCCCTAAACCGGCTAACGCCTTCTTTGACCGCGAGCTTGAAGAACTACTTGAGAGATGTGTAGAGTTACAAGAACGCTCGAAGCAGTTGGAGATTGAAAGTAAAGCTCTACACAATCACCTCACTAAACTTGGAAAAGATATAAACCAATTAGCGGCTAATCTTAAAGAACAACGATTATCCACACACGAAATCGAATAAACCCTTAGCGATTGCGGTAAGATGCTAGCCAGCAGTGTGATTTCAGGCTTGAAGGAACCCAAAACGTTGCCCAAGTCTGAAAGAACCTTAGTGATACTATTAGCCAAGGCGTAATTAGCATTTGTTGTAAAACTTTCCGCCAGGGTTTTATGCTACCCTTCTTTCTTCCCGTTCCCTTCTCCTGCCGGACCCGGCACTAAAGGAACATTTTCGCTATTATAAAAACATCTATTGAAAATCTAACGGAAGGGGTTTTGATAGGGTAGGGCCGCCGTGGTAAACTAAAAACAACCTCTCAAATTGCTATTTTCGCCACTTATCCACCAGACCAACCAATTTGTAAGGCTTGACACTTCTACCTTCTTTCCTTTATAGTCTCATCCAATTTGCCGGGCCAAACTTTTTCAAGCTCACTTGCGTACATATAGGCTGCAAGGGGCCTTAGTAAAAGGAGTTACCTTGCTATTAAGTAATTTTTTAACCTTTAATATTTAGAATATTTTTATTCACTCAGTCTTTTAAAAGGAAGTATCGAATGGCCGCTAGGTTAGTAATAGTAGAGTCGCCGGCCAAAGCCAAGACCATCGGGAAGTACCTGGGCAAAGGTTACACGGTTCGCGCCAGCTACGGGCACGTCCGCGATTTGCCGAAAAGTAAGCTGGGCGTGGAAGTAGAAGAATCCTTCCAGCCTCAATACCTTATTCCCCGCGACAAAAAAGAAGTTGTTAAAGAGCTAAAAGAGCAGGTCAAGAGCGCCGACGAGATTTTGCTGGCAACCGACCCTGACCGCGAAGGCGAAGCGATTGCCTGGCACCTGGTCTCCGCGACCGGGTTGGAAAATTCCACCAAAAAGGTCCGCCGGATTGTCTTTCACGAAATTACCAAGGACGCGATTAAAGACGCCGTCAAGCATCCCCGCGCGATTGATATGGACCTCGTCAATGCCCAGCAGGCGCGGCGTATCCTCGACCGGTTGGTCGGCTACAAAATCAGCCCGATTCTGTGGAAGAAGGTCAAACGGGGCCTGAGCGCCGGGCGGGTCCAGAGTGTCGCTTTGCGCCTGATTGTCGACCGTGAGCGCGATATAGATAAATTCGAGCCCGAAGAATATTGGACCATCGAGGTCGAACTCCAGAAGCAAGTTGAGGCCCGCAAAGGCAAGAAAGAAATTTCTTTCCGGGCCAATTTGCATACCGTCAACGGCGCGAAACCGGAACTGGTCAACCAGGCCCAGGCCGAGGCGATTTTGAAGGGTCTCGAAAACGCCATCTATGAGATTAGCGAGGTGCGCCAGACCCGCAGCCAGCGCAAACCCGCCGCGCCCTTCACCACCAGCACCCTGCAACAGGAGGCCAGCCGCAAGCTGAACTTCACCAGCCGCCGGACTATGTCGGTGGCGCAGCAGTTGTACGAAGGCGTGGACCTCGGCAAGGAAGGCGGCCAGGGGCTCATCACCTATATGCGTACCGACAGCACCAACATTGCCGCCGTCGCCCAGGAGGAAGCCCGCCAGGTCATCAGCACCCGCTACGGCCAGGATTACCTGCCCGAAACGCCTCCCGTCTATACCAAGAAGTCTAAAAATGCCCAGGAAGCTCACGAGGCGGTGCGCCCGACCAGTTCGTTGCGCGACCCCGAATCTATCAAAGGCTTCCTGACCCAGGAGCAGTTCAAGCTCTATCGCTTAATCTGGCAGCGTTTTATCGCCAGCCAGATGGCCCCGGCCCAGCTCGATAACACTTCGGTCGATATTAAAGCCGGACCTGCCAAAACAGCAGTGGCTGCACGGCCTTACCTGTTCCGAGCGACAGGCTCGGTGATTGCCTTCGCCGGGTTCCTGGCGGTCTACCAGGAAGGGTTGGACGAGGGAGCCGAGGACGAACTGAGCAAAAAAGCTCTGCCACCGCTCGAAACGGGCGAGAAGCTGGCCCTTTTGAAACTTGAGCCGGACCAACACTTTACCCAGCCGCCGCCCCGCTATACCGAGGCGACCCTGGTCAAAACTCTCGAGGAACTCGGCATCGGGCGGCCCAGTACCTACGCCCCGACCCTGGGCACCATCCAGGAACGGTATTACGTGGTCAAAGAGGAAAAGAAATTCGTGCCGACCGAACTGGGCTTGCTGGTCAATGACCTGGTGGTCGAATTCTTCCCGGAAATCGTAGACGCCAACTTTACCTCGAACATGGAAAACGAACTGGACGAAATCGCCGATGGCGAACGCCAGTGGGTGCCGGTGCTGCGAGAGTTCTACCAGCCGTTCCAGGGCTCGGTCGAAAAAGCCGAGACCGAAATGCAAAAGGTCTCGCTCGAACCGGAACTGGCCGGGGAGGATTGCGAGAAGTGCGGGCGGCCCATGTACGTCAAGATGGGCCGGTTCGGGCGCTTTATCGCCTGCTCCGGGTTCCCGGAATGTCGCAACGCCAAACCGATTCTCAAAAAACTGGGCATGCTCTGTCCGAAATGCGGTGAAGGTGAAACGGTTATCCGCAGCACCAAAAAACGGCGCATCTTCTATGGCTGCTCGCGCTACCCCGAATGTGATTTCTCGGTCTGGGAGCGGCCTTTGCCCGAACCGTGCCCTGAATGTGGCGGTCTTATGACGCTTTCAGGCAAACGCAACGCCAAGTGTACCGTCTGCGGCCACACTATGCCCTACGAAATCCCCGATGAAGAAACGGTTGCTGGTAAACCGAGCGTAGCCGCACCGCGCAGCCAGTTGTCCCAGGCGGTCGCCGAGAATGTCACAGCCGCCGACTTACAGGCGGAACAAGACGAGGATACCGGCGAGGATTCCTCAGAAGAGGAAGAACGAGAAGCCGCCGCAGTATAAACCGGAGGCAAATATGAAGCGGCCTCATTCACTATCATTTCAGTTTACGGCCCTCCTGAGCCTCACCATGCTTCTGGTGGGGCTTATTCTCGTGGCCTGTAGCGATACTCCTACTACCCCGCCAACCACCCCTATTTCTTCCGGCAACCCCTCTACCGCCTCTGGTAATGGTAGCAGCAGCGCCAGCGGGACGAAAGTCGCCGCGCCGGTTACGGGACCGGACGGTCAGATTACCGTAATGGCCCCGCCGCCGACCGGTGAAAATATTAGCGGTCAGATTTTTTGGGTTAAAGAAAACAACATCTGGCAGAGCGGCGCCGGGACGCCGGGTGTCCCGCCGATTACGACCAAAGACCTCGGCGGCAAACAACTTACCAAGGCCACTCCCCTGGCGATAGCCCAATCCCCGGCTATCTCACCCGATGGTGCCAAAATGGCCTACGCCTTTAGCCCGGAGCCCGAAGGGACCCAGGGCAACATCGTTATCGGGCAGGATATTCACGTCCTCGACCTTAAGACCGGCGAAGATAAACTGCTTATCAACCGGGACGAACCGCAGGGCTTCCTCGACCATCCCGCCTGGTCCAAAGACGGCAAATACCTCTATTTCAGTTCAAGAGTGCCCCGGCGCGACAGCGAGAAGAATATTGTCGGGGAAGCCATCACAATTAACCGGCTGGAACTGGCGACCGGCACTCGCGAAAAACTGGCCGATGACGCCCGTGAACCGGTCCCGCTGCCGGACGGCAAGTCGGTAATCTATACCCATGTCATGGCAAGCACCGGCACCTACGAAACGAGCCTGCAAATCATGAACTTGCAGACCAAAGAGGTCAAAACCCTTTTAACCAAAGAATTAGGCTTTATCGGGATCTACTTCCCGCAACCTTCCCCGGACGGCCAGTGGATTTCCTTCGCAGCAGCGGGTGGGCCGGACATCAACCCCTATGCCAGCCCGACCGCTACTCCCTCTGGCCAGGCTTCAAACAATGCCGCTCTGGGCAACCCGCTTGGGTTCAACCTGGGCATGACCGGGTTGTTACCTTTTGGCGCAAACCCGAAAAGCCTTAACGCCCCGGCAGCGCATGGCGTCCCTTACGATGTCTGGCTGGTGAAACCGGACGGCACCGGCCTCAAACGCCTGACCAGTCTGTTCGAGGACCAGCCTATGACCGCATGGTCCAATGACGGTAAAAAGATTGCTTTCCTGGCCGGACAGGGTTTCTATTCGATTAACAGCGATGGCACCAACCTGGTAAAAATTTCGGACCGGGGCGCACATTCCGGCTTCGATTGGGTGAACTAGTAGTCAGTAATCGGTGGGCAGTAGTCAGTAAGAAAATGCCTGCTACTTTTTCAGCCCTGGAACACTTATTAACTCGGACAAAAATAAAAGCCTGGCAAGCCTTTCGACTTTAACACTAACCTGCAAGACAAGATTCATTACTGACTACCGATGATGGGCTATGAGCCCCTGACTACTCAAGGAAAGATATGGAAAAACTACCTTTTTTCGTGTATGGCACGTTACGGACCGGCGAGAACAACTGGGAGCGCTTTCTAAAGGGCCGGACCATTGAGGAAATCCCGGCGGTACTGCCCAACCACCGGATGTTTATTGACGAATTTCCTTTTGTTACCGACGCCGAGGACGGTAGCCGTATCAACGGCAACCTGGTCTATCCCAAACCTGAACTTTATGAGGCTGTCACCCGCGACCTGGACGGCCTGGAACAATACGACCCGACCACCGATACCGGCTGGTATATGCGGGTTGTCCGCGAAGCCGTCATCCGGGATGAAACCGGGGAGCCCCGCAAAGTCCGGGCCTGGGTCTACCATGGCGGCGCAGATATTCTTAATAACCTGGACGAGAAAAACCTCGAAATCAGCGGCGACTGGCTGGTCTACCTGGGCCGCGAGAACGGCTAAACCATTTTCCAATACGCCATTTCCAGTTAATTTTCTTTGAATTAAACGAATTAAGGGTTGTATCGTTTGATTTTATTCCTATCCCTATGCATTTAATCATAGGAGTTTTTACTTATTTATTTTTTCTTTTCAACAAACCACAATAAGATAAAATAAACCAATCCAGGCTTCAGTGGGAGAAAACAATGGCGTTAGTGAAGTGGAGATTTAAAAATCTCACCTTTAGTATCCGGGATAAATTAATAATAGGGTTTTTCCTGGTCATGATTCTTTTTCTGGTCATGGCAGGCACGGCCCGCCTGGCTTTTTCGACTTATCAGGCTGACCTGACCGTGGCCCGGCAATATGATATGACCGCTTCGGATGCAACCGCGCTGCTGGCCTCCATCCGGGCCGAGGCCCTGGCTTTCACCGATTTATTAGTGCGTAAAACCCTCACCATCGAAGATACTTTCCTGCAAATCAATACGGCCATTGACCAGACCGAAATCCCCGCCCTGCTCAAGGCCGATTTGACTCCCACCGAACGCGAGCAGATGAATAGTATCGCCGACCAGCACAAAACATTGAGCGGCCTTTACACCGAAGCTATCGCCACCGTTAAAAATTACGACTTTAACGAGGCGGTTTCCGACTGGACTATCAAAATCGCCCCTATCAAAGACGCGTTGGTCCTGCACAGCACCAATTTAAGCAACGACCTGACCGACCGGGCCACTAGCGGCGTAGCCCAGGCCGAAGCCGATGCCGACCTCCACAAACTTATCACCCTGGCTGTGCTGGCCGGAACCCTGCTTTTGGGCGGCCTGGTGGCCTTTGGCACTATCCGGGCCATTCTCGGCCAGAGCAAAGAGGTCGAAAAGGCCCTCGGCCAGTTGCGGGTGGCTAATAATGCTATTGAACAGCGCCAAAAAAATAGCCAGGAAGCCAGCCAGGAAGTGCTTAGCCTGGTCGGACTCTTGAAAAACACCGCCGGGCAACAGGCCCAGGGAAGCCAGGAGCAGGTCGGGACCGTTATTCAAATAAATTCGTCCATGAGCGAGCTTTCGTCAACCGCGATGAACATCACCGAACTGGCGAAGCAGGTTCGTGAGGCCGCCGAAACCATCACTAAAGAAAGTCGCCAGATTGAGATGACTACTGCCCAGACCTCGGACCAGAGCGAAAAAGGGCGAGAGGCGGTTGGTCAAACTGTCGCGGTTAGCGGCCAGGTCGGCCATCTTTACCAGGAACTTTTAAAAACAATGAACGACCTGACTACACGCCACCAGAAAATGCGCCGGATTCTCGATTTGCTGGGGTCAATCTCCGCCGAAACCCACCTCCTTTCGCTCAACGCGGCCATCGAAGCTGCCGGGGCCGGGGAGTTCGGCGAACGGTTTGGGGTGGTTGCCCACGAAGTAAAAGAGTTGGCGGCCCGCTCCAGCCAGGCCAGTAAAGAAGTCGTTACGATTGTTCACGAAATCGAGGAAGTAACCAGGGAGGCGGTCGCTTCGGCCCAGGACGGTTTCGAGAAAGCCCAGGAGATGGAAGAAGTCGCGGCCCGGGCCGGGATGGTTATCGAGGAAATGCGCCAATTGACCGAACAGGCCCACGACCAGGCTTGCAGCATCAGTGGTAGCGCCCAGAAAATGCAGGAGTTGAGCAGCGTCATCAAGAACGCGACCGAGCAGCAACGCACCGCCAACCAGCAAGTCCTTAACGCCCTTTCGGGTTTGAGCGTTATCGCCCAGCAAACGGCCAGTGGCAGTACCGACGTCTCGAAAACTGCCGTCAACCTGGAAAAAGTCAGCGCCCGGCTGAACATGACTTTAGCGACCTGAGAGCCTTTTAAGGTCCAACTATAGGTCCAAACTATAACCTGGCTTTATCCCATTGATATGTAAGAATAATCCCCTGGCACCGCCGTACCAGGGGATTATTGCCTTGCAAGGCCGAGGCAGTGAGTGTTATAATTATCACATACTGAGTTAATGATGAAATAATTCGAAAGTAATTTCCTTATATAAGATATAAGCAAAAAGGCGCTCTGTCTAACGTCAAAAACCTTGAAAATAAATAGCTCAAGGAGGAGGGATCTGTTATGTATCGAGGCCAATCCGGCATGTGGCTCTGGATATTACACCGGTTGACCGGCGTAGGTATCCTGGGCTTTTTATTTCTCCACATTGCCGATACGTACCTGGTCGGTTTCGGAGCCGACTACTACAATGAATTACTTTTCCTCTACAAAAACCCACCCTTCCGGGTGCTGGAGTGGGTTCTGGTCGGGGCGGTTCTCTATCACGGCTTTAACGGCATCCGGCTTATTCTGATGGATTTCTGGGATAAGGCAGTAGACCATCATAAGACCCTGGTCCAGATTACGGTGGTGGCTTTCTTTGTGGTGTGGTTACCGGCCGGTTTTTTCATGCTCAAACCGGTCTTTTTCAAGTAACCCGACTTTTCCGGCCTAAACCGCCATTTCCAGCTCATTTAGAAGGGAAATCTTAAAATGTCAACCGAAACCAAGACCACCCAACACACCCATCCAGACCCTGTAGCCAGGACAACCCGGCGCTGGACGCGAAGCGGCGGTCGGCCTCGCCCCACCGGCAACTTTGAGCTTTTTAGCTGGTATTTCTTTCGCATTAGCGGGATTCTGCTCCTCTTTTTTGCTTTGATTCACCTGCTGATTATGCATCTTCTCAACAATGTAGACGTAATTGATTATAATTTTATCGTTCAACGCTGGGCCTCGCCGTTGTGGCGCACTTTTGACATAATGCTCCTGGTGCTGGCCCTGACGCACGGTCTCAACGGCGCGCGCGTCCTCATCTACGATTATGTCCACTCACGCGGCTGGCGGACGTTTGCGGTGACGACACTCTATGTAGTCGGCATTTTATTTATCGTGCTGGGGGCCCAGGTTATTCTTACTTTCCAGCCCCAGATTCAATCCGTCGCCAAATAACACGCTAGAAATTTAAGGGAGAGATAAGCTGATGTACCACAAATTTGACGCAGTGGTCGTGGGAGCCGGTGGCGCGGGCCTGATGGCAGCCCTCCAACTGGTGGGCAAGGCCAATATTGCCTGTATCACCAAGCTTTATCCCAGCCGTTCGCACACCGGGGCCGCCCAGGGAGGTATCTGCGCCGCCCTCGGTAATACCGAAGAAGACCACTGGGAATGGCACATGTTCGATACGGTCAAAGGGGGAGATTACCTGACCGACCAGGACGCCGCCGAGGTGCTGGCTCGCGACGCTATCGAGCGCATTATCGAAATGGAACACATGGGCTTGCCTTTCAACCGCACCCCCGAAGGCAAGATTGACCAGCGCCGCTTTGGCGGTCACACCCGCAACTATGGCGAAGGCCCGGTCCGCCGCGCCTGCTACGCTGCCGACCGCACCGGCCACATGATTTTACAAACCCTCTACCAACAGGGCATCAAGGAGAACGTGACCTTCTTCAACGAGTATCACGTGATGGACCTCCTTATTAACAACGGGCGCTGCGTGGGCGTTACGGCCCTGGAAATCAAGACCGGCGAACTCCATACTTTCCACGCCAAAGCGGTCATCTTTGCAACCGGCGGTTTTGGCCGGGCCTGGCGGGTCACCTCGAACGCCCACGCCTGCACCGGGGACGGCATGGCGGTAGCTTACCGGGCCGGTATCCCCCTCATGGACATGGAAATGTACCAGTTCCACCCGACCGGGCTGTACCGTATTGGTATCCTTCTCAGTGAGGCGGCCCGTGGGGAAGGTGGTATTTTGCGCAACGTCAACGGTGAACGCTTCTGCGAACGCTACGCCCCGACCCTAAAAGACCTGGCCCCCCGCGATATGGTCAGCCGCTTTATCTACCAGGAAATCAAGGAAGGACGCGGGGCCGGACCGAACAAAGATTATGTCTACTTGCACGTAGACCACCTGGGCAAAGAAGTAATTGACGCCAAGCTCCCCGACATCACCGACTTTGCCCGGACCTACCTGCACGTCGAGCCCTACAAAGAGGGCGTGCCGATTCAGCCGACCGCGCACTACGCGATGGGTGGTATTCCGACCAACATTGACGGCGAGGTCATCCTGGACGAAAAAGCAACTGTCCTGCCGGGTTGCTACGCCGCCGGGGAAACGGCCTGCGTATCGGTCCACGGGGCCAACCGCCTCGGCACCAACTCGCTGGTCGACCTGGTGGTCTTTGGCAAACGGGCCGGTCTGAAAGCCGCCGAATACTGCCAGCAAAATGACTGGGAAAGCCTGCCCGCCAACCACGAAGCCCGCTCGAAAGAGTTGCTCGGTTTCGTCAACGCCGGGGCCAGTGATGGCAAACGCACCGAAATCGCCGGGGACATTCGCAAGGACTTGCAAAACAGCATGCAGGATAACGTCAGTATTGTCCGCAACGAAACCGGCCTCACGGCCCAGATGGGCAAGCTGCAAGAGTTGCGCGAACGCTATGGGCGGTTGCGGTTGCAGGATACCGGCACGAAGTTCAACACCGAACGGATGGAAGCCCTCGAACTCGGCTGTCTGTTGGAATGTGCCGAAGCGGCCACCAAAGGCGCGCTCGAACGCAAGGAAAGCCGGGGGGCCCAGTTCCGCGACGATTTTGAGAAACGCGACGATGTGAACTTCCTGGCCCACACCCTGGCCTACCGGGCCGAGAACGGCGGGGTCAAAGAATTACGCTATAAGCCGGTAGTCATTACCCGGTTCGAGCCCAAAGAAAGAAAATACTAAGAAGCGTTAGACTAAAAGACGTTTAACGTTAAACGGTAGAGGAGCAAGAGTAAATGGCTACTCAGGTTACAGTAAAAATTTTGCGCTACGACCCGGAAAAGGATAAAAAGGCGCACTTCGAAACTTATACGGTCGAAGCCGACCCGCTCGACCGTATCCTGGATGTTCTCAACAGTATCAAATGGTACCAGGATGGCAGCCTGACCTACCGGCGCTCCTGTGCGCACGGGGTCTGCGGTTCGGACGCAATGCGTATCAACGGGCGCAACCGCCTGGCCTGTAAGGTGCTGGTGCGCGACGTGGGCGGAGATGCCGGTAAGAAAATCCAGATTGAGCCGATGCTTGGTTTTAGAATCCTGCGCGACCTGGTGGTAGATATGGACCCCTTCTTCGAGAAGTACAAATCCATCAAACCGTACCTCATCAACTACGAGGACGCCCCGGCCAGCAGCGAACGCTACCAGAGCGCCGAAGACCGCGAGATTTTCGACGAGACGACCAAGTGTATCCTGTGCGGGGCCTGTAGCGGTTCCTGCCCGCCCTACTGGGCTGGCCCGGACTTTGTCGGCCCGGCGGCGATTGTAAACGCTCATCGCTTTATCTTCGATAGCCGAGACCAGGGAGCCGCCGAACGCCTGAGTATCCTGGGCGAGGGCGAAGGGGTCTTCCGCTGCCGCACTGTGTATAACTGCACGGACGCCTGTCCCCGCAACATCCCGGTGACAAAAGCTATTGAGCAAATCCGGCGCGCCATGTTGTATAATCGGTAGTATAAACGATTATTCAACTGCAGATAAAAACAAGAGGAGAGCAAAGCCCATGGACGACCAGACTTATCAGCGATTAGCCAGCCGCACCCGTAATTTTGACTCTCCTTTACACGGCGACGCCGAGGGCCGCCGGATGCTCGAAGCGACCATCGGTATGGCGGGCGAGCTATCCGAAATCACCGAGCCTATCAAGAAGTACATCTTTCATGGCCGGGCGTTGGACCGTGAGAAACTGGTCGAGGAAATCGGGGACCTGGTCTGGTACCTGGATGAACTTTGCCAGGTGCTGGGCGTAACCCTGGCCGAAGTCAAGCAGTACAACATCGACAAGCTCAAAAAACGCTACAAGGTGGTTGAGGAAGAACCAGCTTCCTGACTCGAACCAAATAAAAACACCCCCAACATTTACAGGGGGTGTTTTAGTTTTATATAAATTCCCTGTTAAACGTAAATCCAATCGGGGGAAGCGGGCACGGCGGTAGCGGTTGGGAAACTCTGGTTACCGGATGGTCTAACGAAGGGAGGGGAAGTTGGTCTTACCACAATAACCAGGGGTTGCCTTTCGACTGATTGCTTCCGGCGTTTCTATGACTTCAATTTATAGACAGTGTAGAAGCCGGTTTCCCGGTAGATTTGCTCGAAATAGCCCTGGCTTTGCAGGTCGTCAAGAAGCTGGCGTCCTGCTTTTGCCTCGTCAATAAGGCGGTAAGTGGGTGTGTTGAGTAGAAACTGCAAAAGATTTTCGTTTACGAGGATATGGGTCGCGCCGCGCCGCCGGAGTTCGTCATAGACTGCCTGGGGAGTGTGGAAGTGGTCCATCAGGGTAAAGAACTGGCCGCCGTCGTTGTGGTCCGCCGAGTGGACCCGGTCGAAATAATAAGCGCGCGGCTCGAAAAACATAAAGAGGTCGGCGTTGGCGGGTAGTTGAGTATTGACAAAGTTGACCGCCCGCTCGTAGCTGCCAAGCTGGTCTTCCAGCCGTTCCTGGCGGGTCTGAAAACCGAAATGATAGGGGATAGGGTCGTTCGCCACGAAAAACAGGAGCAGCAAAAAGCCACTGGCAGCCAGGAACCCGCCCGTCACCAGCACCCCCACCGCCCGCAAGAGTTTCGCCTTGTCGGCCCGTACCGTCTTGAAAAAGTCGAGCAGGCCGTAAGCCGTGATTAAAGCAAGCCAGGGAAAGACCGGCAGCAGCAAGCGGGTATGGTCGGCGGCGTCACTGAGGGCAATTCCAAACAGCCAGCCCAGGTAAGTCACCCCGACCGCCAGCCAGAGAGAAGCCACGACCCTTTCACGAAACGCCGCCCAGACGCCGAGCGGGAGAAGCGCCAGGAAAAGCGGCGAGATGGTCGAATCGTAGAGGCCACCGTCGCGGCCCAGCAAAGCCATTCCAAAGGGACGGCCCAGCACGACCCCTATATCCAGCGAGACATGCCCATAGGCCCCGTTCAGGAAGCCGACTTCTTCCGGGTCCCAGCCCTTGATACCACCGTAGAGCGGGGAAAAGGGGTTGCCGCTAAAAAAGATGTTGCGCAAGAGCCACGGAGCGAAACTGATGGTCCCGGCGATACCAAAACCGACTACCATTATAAAGATGCTGCGCCAGGACGGGCGAGGTCGCGCCATTCCGCCAAAGGCCAGCGCCCCCACCAGGACACCAAAGGCCGCCGTAACCACCGAATACTTGCCACTACAGGCTATCCCGGCCATTGCACCACCCAGGACGGCGTAACGGGCCACCTGCGAGACTGTTGGGGCACCCGACAAGGCCAGCAAGAGGGCGTAAAAGGCCAGCAAAGAATAGAAGCTGAGCATCAGGTCGGTATAAGCCCAGGTCATCAAGAGCCAGACGTGAGGTATCGAAAGATAGAGGGCCGCCGCAAGCAGACCGACCGGGCGCGGATTGGTGAATTTTGTGAAAAAGCGTTGGGCGAAAACATAAATCGCCCCCGCCCCTAACAGGCCGAAAAGCCAGCTAAAGGATTGGGCCAGGCCGTCCCCGTGCAGCAGCATCCCCCAGGTGAAAAGCATCTCCATGCCAAAAGGAAAACTGGCCTGGCCCAATCGGGGCAGCGCTTCAATGCGCCCGGCGGCGATGTACTGTTTGGGCCCCTCCAGGTGATACATCAGGGCATCCCAGGCCAGGGGCGGCGCCAGTGAGACAAACAGGGTTAAAACCGCCGCGCCTGTCAGCCAGCAGACCAGGGCCTTTTCCCATCGGCTTGTCCCGCGCCAGCCTTCTTTTAAGTAGCCTGAAAGACTTCGCCAGGCCATGACCGGGGAATTATTTCGCCACAGAGGCCAGAGCGAAAACAGTTCGAGCGCCAGGAGCACGTAAGCGACGACCGGGTTGACGCCTCCCAGGAGGCCCAGGCCCAGTATCAGCAGCATGTTGCTACCAAAACCAAGACCGGACCAGAAGATGAACCTTTCCAACCCCTTCAAATCCGGCCAGAACCAGTGCGCCAACCAGCGGCCCAGCGCCATCGAACCCACCGTACAGAGCGCCAGCAGAACGAGGTCGAGCAGCATACCACCGATAGCCCCGGCAATACGCCCCGTTATCTCGGCAGGATAGAGCGGAAATTCCACGTCAAAAAGAGGGTGACGCCCGAACCAGACCGCCACGATTACCACGACCCAGACGACAGCCAGAATCACAGCCAGGCGGGTATAGCGAAAACCGGAAGGCCCAGGGTTTTCAGGGTTGGCAGGGGTAGGCGAAGAAGCCTCAGGGGTAGAATCCGGGCTAATTTCGGTGGATTCGGTTTTCTCGGTAGCGATAGGTTTCATGGGTGAACCGAAAGACCGGTTAAATTTTTGAGTAGGTCTATCCTGCCAATTGTAGCTTAACCAGACAAGTTTACAAGGCACTTTACAGCATTTGAGGCTGACTTTATAGAGTACCTTTTGGGGATTTAGAAACAAGTTGGGTGCTGGCTGTCGCACAGGTGGGGTGGAATGGGTAAAGATAGAAAGAAAAGGTTATGAAAATGAAAGAGCAAAGCTGTATCGGCTCAGCTTTGCTCTTGATATAGGAGTAAGTAAAATGTAGTTGGGTAATTTATAACGCTATCTTGAAAACATCTTGATAGCACTATTAGAATACTATTTTCTAACCTTGAAAGAAACGGCCCACAGACCCAAAAAACTTTTAGAGGGGGGCCTAATTTCTAGCTCAAGCGGTATGCCCGCGCCGGGAACGCAGGGTAATTGCCTCGTAACGGTTGCGTAGGTGCAGTTTCGAATAGATACTATTAATGTGATTCTTAACTGTTTTTTCCTCGATTATCAGGGCCTCGGCAATTTCCCGGTTGCTTTTGCCCTGCTGGACCAGTTCGAGGATGTCGCGTTCGCGCCGGGTCAGGAGATTTTCGGTCATAACGTCCTTTGGCGCAGGCTCGCCGGGCGTTTCCGGCTTGGCCGGAGCGGTGGAGGGGACCGTCTGGTTCTTGACCAGGTCGAGCAGCACCGGGGCCAGCGACGGGGTGATTAAAGCCCCACCATCCCGGACGGCCCGGACCGCCGCGACCAGTTCCGGCAGGCTGAAACGCCCGTGGACGAGATAGCCTTTGGCCCCGGCAATAATTGCCTCCACCAGTGTTTGAGGTTCCTCGTTCCAGGTCGTAATCACAATCTTGGCCTCAGGCCGCCCGGCGATAATCTGGCGGGTCGCACCTACTCCATCCAGTTTGGGCATCCGAAAATCCATCACGATAACATCAGGAGCCAGTTCCTGGGAGAGCCGGACCGCGTCCAGGCCATTCTCGCCTTCGGCCAGCACTTCAAAGCCGGGTTCCAGTTCCAGGGCGCTGCGCAGACCGCTGCGCATTACAAAATTATCATCAATGATGATTATTCGAGTATTTACCGGCCTGGGCGGAGATGTTTGCGCCTCCGCCGAAGGTGATTGGCTCATAGAAATACCTTTGAATAAAAATAACTTGGAAGGATACCTTCAGGCAATATAGTAATAAAGCTCGGTTATTATTAACTACCTGTGAACATATACAAACACAGGCCACTTGTGCCTGTGCTATAAATAGTATAACATGTATCAAAAGGGCCTTAAGACCTAATTTGAGTGCCAATGGGTACCAATAGGAGTAACAACTTACTCTAAAAGCAAGAGGTGCGGGCATTGTCCTTTGCGCAACGAGCATTTAAAGTTATCGGCTGGTTGCAGGCTCGTAGAGCTTTAATAGCCGTTTTAATTGTCGTTCTGGAAATTGTAATCGGGTTCGCCGACTATTGGATTATCGAGGCGGCACCCATAACCGAATTACACTATATTACGATTGCCCTGGCGGCGGTGATTTACGGCTGGGGTGGGGTGATAGCAATAAGCCTCTTTGCTACTGTTTCCTATTACCTTTCTAACGATTTCGCCATGGGGCGGCCCCTCACCTCCCTGACCATTCCGAGCATTTTGCTGACCCTGGGGATTTTCCTGCTGGTCGGGGCCAGCGCCATGTTTATTTTGCGGTTGGTGACCTCACTCAATTGGAGCAACCTGGCCCTTAGCGACAAATTACAACAACTCCAGGCCAGCCGGGCCCGGATTGAACTGCTGGTCAGTGAAAGAGAACGCACCCGCCTGGCCCGCGAACTGCACGATGGGGTCGCCAAAACCCTGCTTGGCGTTGAGTACAGCGCCGGGGCCCTGGCCCAGGCCATTCCCGAAAACAGTCCCGCCCACGACAAAGCTGTTTTTATCCGCGATATTTGCCATTCGGAAGGCCAGCAACTCCGCGAGGTCATCCTCGATTTGCGCCAGGGCTATAACGAACCCCTTTTCAACCTGGTCTCCCACTACCTGCAACGCTGGCAGATTGCCTACAACTCCCAGACCCATTTCGAAACGTCCGGCTCGGACGAAAACCTCGACTCCAACCTTGTTTACGAGATAATGGCAATCCTGGAAGAAGCTCTCGAAAACGTCCAGCGGCACAGCCAGGCCGACCAGGTCTGGTTAAAAATCGAAATCAACGGCAATCTACGCATGGAAATCCGGGACAACGGGCGGGGGTTGGAGCCGGAACTGCTATCCTATTTGCAAGAGCAGGAGACCATCAACCTGCCCAATAATAAAAAACACTATATTACTCAGACCTGGCGGGGCAAAGATGGCCGGCCCCGTTTTGGCATGATTGGGATGGTTGAGAGAGCCGAATGGATGGGCGGCACCCTCGAACTGAACAACCTGTCCCAGGGGGGCCTATGCATCGTCATAACGGTTCCTCTTTAAGTCAGACCACCTTTTGATTTCGTCCCCCGTGTTACGCTTGCCGGTTTAATCAACTCTTTTTTTTTATGACGCAACCTTAAGCCCGGCCCGGCGTAGATAAAGAGGCGGGATTAAAAGTTTCTCGCTCGGTTTAATCTACAAATTATAAAAGCTATTAAAAGCTAGAACGGCACAAGCTGTGGATCAAAACAACAATAGCAATTATCCTTCCGAAGAACCTAATCCCGATAACCAGTATTCGCGACCGGCTAATCCCTATTTACGGCCCAGGGAAACGGCTTCCGGTCCGGCGCAAGACCCGGCTTATCCCCAGCCACCTGCTAACTCTTTTGGCGACTATATCCCGGCCTGGCCCACCCCCGGTGGAGCAAACTCGACCCCGTTTGGCGGAATTTCCACTTCCGGGAATTCTTATCAAAACCCTTATATCAAAAACCAGGGGCCAGACCTGGGGTCAAACCAGAACCAAAACCCGGAGCAAACCGCGAACCCTTACCAGTCGCCCTATAGCGGTGTGTATCGCTCGGCTACGCCTGCACCCGAACCGGCCTACAAGACGGCGGGCAGTTCCTATTCCTATACCAATTCCGCCACTACCAATTCTTATACGCCAAACGCCGCCCCGACCACCAACCAACCCCGCCGGGTTATCCTGGGCGCGACCATGAACCAGGTGCCGCGCTGGACCCAGATTATCCTGGGTATTATCGTGGTCTTCTTCGTCGGGCAACTGATTACAGGCGGCGGCGACATTATGGGAAACCGGCTCGACCCGGTGGAACAGTGGGGGATGCTCACCTTCCAGGGCGTTGCCAACGGTGAGTGGTGGCGGCTGGTTACTTCGATGTTCTTGCACGCCGGGATTTTGCACATCCTTTTTAACGGCATGGCCCTTTACGCGCTGGGCATGCAAGTCGAACAGTTGATGGGTTCAAAGCGCTTCCTGCTGATTTTCTTCCTGACCGGCATCGGCGGCAATGTCCTGACTCTGCTGGTCAACCCGGTCCCGTCGGTCGGGGCCAGCGGCGGCATTTTCGGTCTCTTAGGGGCCTTGATTGCCTTCTTCTACCGCAACCGGGACCGACTCGGGGCCTGGGGCCAGGCCAACCTGCGCGGCTTGCTCATTACCGCCGGGATAAACTTCGTGATTACCTTCAGTATTCCCCAGGTAAACCAGATGGCCCACATCGGCGGCCTCGTTACGGGTCTGTTCCTGGGCTATTTCCTCTCGCCCTGGCAAGTCAAAAAGACCATTGGGGCAGGGGCCCAGGCCGTTAGCTATCGCCTGCAAGACCTGGCGATGGAGTGGTGGTCGGTCCCGGCCCTGGTCATCCTGGAAGTAGTCTTGCTCTACGTGGCCTTACAGGGTAACGGCGGGACTGTCTACCGTTTCCGCTAAAACCCGAAAAGAACCTTTCAGGCCCGAATCAGAAAAGGAATAACCGGTCTTTTGACAAAGTTATTCCTTTTTTGTTATTTTTAGCCCGCAAAATTTACCCGGCGTATTAGAAAAATTTTATAGGGGAAAGGGTGAGTTCATGGAACTTAAAAATAAGGTGGCGCTCATTACCGGCGGCGGGACCGGGTTGGGTCGTGAGATCGCTTTACAACTGGCCGCCGAGGGCATGGATGTAGGTATCAACTATTCCCGGTCGCGCCAGGACGCCGAGGAAGCCGCCGCCGAGGTCAGAAAACACGGCGTCAAAGCGGCCACTTTCCAGGCCAATGTCGGCAATACCGCCGAAATCCGGTCTATGCTGGAGCAGGTTGACCGCACCTTCGGGCGGCTCGACCTTTTAATCAACAACGCCGGGACGACCCATTTTATACCTTTCCCGGACCTTGAGGCGGTGACCGAGGAAATCTGGGACGAACTCATGGATGTCAACGCGCGCTCAGCCTTTTTCGCGGCTAAAGCCGCCGTACCAATAATGCGGCGAAGCGGGGGCGGCCAGATTATAAATACCAGCAGCATTGCCGGGCTGGCTCCTGCCGGAAGCAGCCTTCCTTATTCCGTCTCAAAGGCGGCCATGATACATCTCACGCGCTGCCTGTCGGTGGCCCTTGCGCCCGACATCCGGGTTAACACGGTCGCGCCGGGCTTTTTGCATACTCGTTGGGCCGCCAACTGGTCGGAGGAACAAATCCTGCGGAATGCCGAAAGGGCCCTTTTACAACGCCACACCGGAATTGAAGATGCGGCAGCGGTATATACGATGCTGGCTAAAAACGAAAGCATCACCGGCCAGGTTATTACCATAGACGCGGGACTGCTGAACCGGGTTTAAGGCAACCGTAAATCTCACCCTAAAATTAACCCGAAAGGGCCAGAGACTTTCGGAAGATTTTCTTTTATAACTAATTAAAATTTGTATTTTTCTTAGTACAGTAAAAGTTGTTTCGGGCCCTTTATGGGCAACAATTTAACGCTTATAGGGGGTAATGTATGATGGAGACACATATTTCCGAAGCCGAACTGCAAGAGCGGTTCGCGCCTTTCGAAAGACAAATGGTGGCGGAAGGGGTCGAACCGATTGCGATTGATACTTTTAAATATTATTATTCGCAACTGCTGGCCGGGCAGACCGGTATGATGGGCGAGGAAACCATAACCCCCCTGGAAGACTTGCCCGACGCCGAACAACTGGAAGGCTACGCCGACGCCGGGCGGCAAGCCCTGGCCCATACCGTCATAATCAAACTAAACGGCGGGCTCGGCACCAGCATGGGGCTCGACAAGGCTAAATCGCTCCTGACCGTCAAAGATGGCC
>Ga0097679_1001447_pt1 | contig 25721 bp, 30 predicted proteins | sample ThiBiot_500_biof_2_FD_72848 | JGI IMG/M metagenome (GOLD analysis project Ga0097679, IMG submission 72848) | Wastewater bioreactor microbial communities from Cape Town, South Africa - Thiocy_cont_500_biof - 1398105538000 (version 2) (version 2) ...
TTCGATACATCAGACAACTCGTGAATGAAGGTCAAAGTATGTGTTGCAGATATAGAGATACGAATATATAAATGCCATTGGAAAATAAGGTCAGTTGTTCAACAAAAATGAATTTACTTTGTTTATCTGACGAAATTTTATTGATTATTCTCAATAAACTTAGTAATACAGATGTTTTATACTCATTGATTGAAGTTAATAAAAGACTTGATCGATTGGTTCGACATTGTTCATTGAGTAAATCGATTGATTTAGTCAATGTTTTAACAAGAGAACGTAAATTTCCAAGAAAAATCGAGCGATTTTGTTTTGAAATAATTCCACGAATCAAAGAAAATATTCAATCGTTGATTTTAGATGATTTATCAATCGAACAAGTTCTTTCTCTTGGATATTATCCCAATCTTTCACAATTGACACTTATTAATATTCCAATTGAATTTATTTCATATATATTTCTTGGTTTGTTTTTTTTTGTCTGTTCAAAATTGAAAATTTTTTATTACTGAATTTATTTCTAGAAGAATCTGCATTTGTTAACAAATATAAATGTCAAATATCATTGTTAGAAATAACGATTGCTACTGATATGAAATGTTCACAAACGGAAAATGATTCACAAGATATTTTTATATTAATTGTTAACTCATTTCCATGTTTGAAATATCTAAGATACGATTTCAAAGGTATACTTGCACAGTCGCCATATCAAATTATTCATGTACCAGTACCTCATTTTATTTCCTCGCCAAAATTATGTTGTTCTTCAACTATTACTCATTTGAATGTTCAATTAGCTTATTTCGATGATTGTCTTTATTTATTAGCCGGACGTTTTGCTAATTTACAATCAGTTGTAACTAGAATTGGCTATGTCGATAATTCGACAACTTTTGCCACAAATAAGGTAAAGTTGAAAGAAAAGCAATAGAAATAAAAGAGAATAGTTGTGTTTTTTTTCTAGGAGATTTTGTCAAATTTGAAATGTTTTTCCATGACAATATTCAGTTCAACATATGGATATGATGATGTAATTGTTCCATTTTTACGGCAAATGTCTCAATTAAAAAAACTGACATTATCGTTTACTATTGAATATCGAACGTCATTTATCGATGGTACTGAATTATACAACAATGTTCTTATTAAAATGAAAAATCTCGAATTATTTGTTTTTGATATTGTCGTGGCAAGTACTGACACGAGTATTGATAATCCGCAATCTTGTGTTGCTATTCAAGGTACATTTAATGAAATGGGATATAATGTCAATTGTTATCTCAATGATACTACTTCAGCAAAAATCGGCCGTTGTCATGTCTATTCACTTCCATTCAATTTCGAATATATGCAACCAATTGATAATAATTTTCTTGGTAGTCGTTTTGTTACCGTTCGAATACTCACGATTCAAGATTATTATCGTTCCTTTGAACATGAATTTTTTCTTGGAATTTCTCAGTCATTTCCATTTCTCACAAGTTTAGAAATAGTCAATCAACGCAAGCAAAAAAAGATTCACACGAATTTAATTGCCGAATATGGAGAAAAAACATTAATTATTGTTTTTCCTCATCTTGCCGCGATAAGATTTCGAATGAGTAGTAAAGATTATCTTGAACAACTTCTGCATGATAAAAAGACATATTTACCAGCTTTAAGGCAACTCGATGTTCCCTATGAACATTTGCAAATTATAACAAACAATTTCACGCATCATTCTACCCATCGAAATTGTGCCAAATTAGAATATATTCGTATGGTTTCAGCTCCTGTTGTATTTCCAAAAGATTTTTATCATTATTTTCCTTCATTGAATAAGAAGTTGTTGTGCTGATTCAGTTATCTTTTTTCTAATCGAAATAAAATTGCTCGTGATATTTTGAAACTCTTTGCCATTATCTTGAATGAATAGTAAATTATAAATAGTCAATGTTTTCATTTTGATTTATTCAACAAAATTTTCAATCAATACTCTCATCTTTAAGATATTGGTCAATGTATTTTTTTGTTGAATCAGATCAACAAATAAGACGTGATTCATAACATAGATTAATCACTTTAGTTTGAGTCCTTTGTACGTTCAGTTGTAAAGAAGATTCGTTTTTCTATTTGTCCATTAGATAAAACAGAAGAGAATTCATTGTTTCTTCATATATAATGGAAAAATAATTCGTTAGATTGCCATAAATCACTTACTTTTCGATTTTTACTTAGTATCTGTTTTACTTTCGTTTCAAAAAAAAATATGAATCGTTGTTGCCAATCGATATATGTAAACATCGACCAAGTCAAACGTTATATTAATGATCCAATAACACCAATGAATCATATCGATCCATTAGTAAGTCATTACATTATTATACACAAAAGTATATGTTATCTTTCCTACAGTATTGTCGATATGATTCGCGTTTCATTCATTTGAAACTTAAATTACGTTATGCTCATTTGGATGAATACGAACAATCCGAACTCGAACTATTAGATTATGCTATACAACAATTCATTCGACTTCAAAAACTACTTTAATAATCAACATTTATTTCTGTTAGGAGAACTTTGACAATAAATGTGATTGTTCTATTAATATTTAGCAATATCTTTCTGTTTCTGTCTGTCAAGTTTAAATCTAGGTAAATTATTAACAAATCTAATCAATTCTATAGCGCTTGTGTTCGACGGCCAGTATATATATTTTTTCTTTTTACATATAATATCTCTAAATAAATACAGTTATTCGATTGAAATCTAAGTAATCATAAGTCTGCTTTGTTTTTGTGCTTGCATTCGATCTTATTGAATTAGTAATTGAGATTTAGATAGTTTTACTCGAAACAGGGAAATGTTTGTTTTTTTATCGTTTATCTGCGCAATATAAACACCTGTTATAAAAGAGAGTAATATTGGTCATTTTGTATAATTCCATAAAAAAATTTCGAACTGTTACGCATTAATATGTAAAATAATTTAATTAAAATCTTCTCTATTTAACTTTTCTTCATTTGTTAATGGACTTATTCGTGCTGCATAAAATAATTGTTAAAAGAATATAGAAAAGAATCGTCATTGAAAACGTTTTTCGAGACATCCTTAAGTGAAATTTTTTGTTTGTTTATTTTGGAAATTTTTTTTTCCTGAAAATACGATGAAAGCTTAGTAATAAAAACACCTCTTACTAAAACAAAAGTGAATAGGGACGAAATGATGAGCTGTTTATTTACTTTATATTTGCTTACTCAGTTACAATAAACACACAATAACGCACGAAATTCATTCACTTTTCACTTATCGTTTCTATGCTAGAAAAGGAAAATGAAAACAAATCGTAATATTGTATGCCATTTTTACCTAGATTTCAAAATGTAAGGCGTAAACTACGTGTGAATTCGAGAGATTTTCGCAGAAATTCGACCGTATTGCTAGCTAAAGGCAACATTAGATGAGTGGCAAACGTTATAAATGCGATTGTTTTCTCTGAAAACTCTTCACTTTAACAAACGAAAGAAGAATAACAGTAACAAAAGCGAAGCTGAATGTCTGAGACGAAAGGTTTTCGCCAAGAAACCTTTGGTCTATTGTTGATCCTTGTTCTTCAATTGATAAGTAAGTCTCATCAGCTTTCGAAGAGTATTTTGTATAATTTGATTCATGCTTCTCTAGCATCAAATGACGCAGCAACAATATCATACGCGACAACAGTCGTCGGTGGTACTCGATTGCAAAAATCGGGCAGTACCGAAGGCGGTACTCTTTTATGGATATATGGAACAGGTTTTGCGCTTACTGAGTTCAGTTTTGAACCGTCCATTGAAACATCAAATACAGTAGAATTAGTTCGAGGAACTAACACCTACGATTGTAATATGCAATCGGAAAGATCAACAGAAAGTCAATTGGCATGTTATACTCCAGCAATGCCAGCTGGTGAATATCAAATTCGAGTCTATGTCAATGGAAATCAAATTCCACTCAGTCAATACACTTATCCAACGACGACTACTTTCATAGCGAGTGCGTCCAATACACCGAGCATTGGCAACATCTTACCTTCGTCTGGCTCACCACAACGTTTAATCACATTGAATGGTGATTTCAAAACGCAATGTTATCTACGTGATATCGAAGGTTGCTCAGACTCTAATGTTTCAGTGATTTCTCGGTAGAGTTCAACTTCAATTCAACGAATTTGAATTCAATTTTTACTTTAGAATCTATGTTGGGAGTCAAATATGTAACCTATTCGATATTGAACAAGATGGATAGTAATTATAACCGATAGATTCACTTTTGTTTGTCGTTCTTAAAGAAATTCTTCTGTTTTTTAGTTATTCGAATTTGACTAATAATCAACTTCAATGTCGTTTGGAAAACAATGAAGTTGGTAAGCAAATTGAAAACGATTTTCTTGTTTTTTTTTTCAATTGAACGATATTCAAACGAATAGGAGTATTCAATTTGAGTATGCTGGTTTCGAATCAATATGGCCGATCGAGCACAAATTCAAGTCTTTATCGAATGTCAGGTTTTGGCGAAGTTTATACGGTTGAGTCTTATGCTTGTAAGCGAATAATTGTTCGTTCGTTTGTCATAATTCGAGATTTGCTTTTGCTTAGCTATCACCGATATTTCATCTGAAAGTGGAAGTATGGAAGGTGGAACAATCTTAACAATTAACGGAGAACATTTCAGTGAAAGTAGCGACTATCCATTGACTGTCAATGTTGGAGATGAATCATGTAACATTCTCAGTTCGGAACAAAACTTTATTCAATGTCAAACATCAACAACAACATCAACTAACAATCGAAATCATTATCACGGTTAATTGATTATCATTGAGTTTGTTAAGTTTTTCATAAGAAAAAGTTATTTGTAGGTGGTCGTGGTTTACATATTTATCGACAGTCAACTTTCACAAACCTAGTAGAAACTTCTTCGTTTTTGTTGTTTATATTTGAATTTATTTGAAAGGCAAATCTCGGTAATTCAAGTCCTCCAATGCCAAATACCAATGCGAATCGAACATGGTCAAATGAAGCATCATTTTCCGAAAGTACTTCATCTGGTAGTACGATCTGGTTGATTGGATTTCTTCGTGTACCAATAACATCTGCGTTCATTTTCAAATTGGATACAAATGTTGCAACTGCAATGTATTTGAGTGCCGACGAAGATCCGGCGAATGCACAACGTATTGCGACTAATACAAATCCAAATTCAGCTCGAATTGTTCTTCAAGAGAATACTGAGTTAGTGTTGTCGAAAAATAGAGACAAACAGATTGAAATTTGTTGATTTCGTTGTTTAGTTATTTTCTGTCATGTATTGCATCGAGTGCAAGTGCGGGAAATGTACGTTTCGGGATAAAATCAGCCATGGAACCATTGAATGCGAGAATCGGAGCGAATACTCCGGGTACAAGTGAAATTCAACGAATTGATATCGGTGGAAGTGTCACAAGCGAATCTCAGGTTCATATTTGAAAAAAAAAGAGAAAACTCATCGAATTGTGTTGTTTGTATAGCGTATTGTTTATACAACGAATCCACCGGTGGCTGGAGTCGCTGAAGTTCAAGATGTTGAAGCTGTTTTCGAAGTATTTCAAATCGGTTTTCAAGGTGTCTATACAGGTTAGTCATGATAAGTCAAATGTTTTTTTTTCTCTCTTGAAAATGATTTTGACGATTAGGATTACTCGATGGTCCACCGCCTGTACAAGACGTTCAAGATGCTCTCAATGATTTGCCAACCATCTATCCATTATCAGTTCGAGTAGCACTTGTCGGTACTGCCTATCGAATCACATTTCCAGTTGAAATGGGTGATGTTCCACCGTTGACCTATATTTCTAAATTATACAATCAAACACAATCTGGAATAGAAATTGTACGAGGTGTTCCATCGAATTCTAAGATTGCTTTTCAACTTGATGGTGCAACAACAAATTATCTTAATTTTCGAGACGATAACATCACAGATGCAATACTCGAAAGTGAATTCAAGAATTTATTCAGTATTCGATGTCCACCATCATTGAATGATCCTCAAACGACAACATCAATTATCTATTCAGAAGAATTTGAATCAACGATTTCATTCGATCAAAATTCTTATGATCTTAAAGATATGGCTTTTTGTGGACGAGGTGCACTGAGAAATGCAAATCAATATATGATCTATGGAAATACTCTCAGTGCTGATTTTATGTGTTTTGCTTATAAAATCAAAACAGGTAGTTCAATGACATTGAATTTATTAGTTGAAAGTGACGGAAATCCTGGCGTTCTTGAAAGTATTCCAATGAATCTCAAAGCAGATTCCAATTGGCATTATACTTGTTTCAATCTTCGTGATACACTTGAACAATATTCATTTACATATTTAGCTGTGAATACATTTGTCATTACTCATGCTAATGTGAGTACTTTCACGCCGTATGATATTATGGTTGATACAGTGACATTACGAGATAGTGAACCGGTTGGTTATGAAGATGATAGTACACTTTTAGAAACAGATCAATCGAGTACAGGTTCATGTGTATTTCCATTTTCATATAATGGAAAACGTTATTCATCATGTGCACTTGATAATAACAATAATCCCATTTGTGGTCTCAATGGTAACAATCGATTGTATTGTCAAAATTCATCGATCGAAGGTGTTCGACGACTTTTACCGAAATATGAACTCTTAGATAATCTATTTCAAGTTCGTCATTTTCAAACAAATCAAACGATTGTTCTCACTTTCCGATATAAATCATGTCTATCACCATCATTAACACGAGTCATACCATCAGCAGTGAGTCATCGATTCATATGTTCGATATTTATGTATTCATTCATTCGTTTCCTTTTTCTTCTTTAGCTCGGTCAAGTAACTTCAATAACAAATGCATCGAAAGCTATCGGTGGTTCTTATTCAATGCTATTCGATGGTCAAACATATTCTCCAATTCCAGCAGCTGTCAGTGGATCGACTTTAGCAAGTGTTCTTCAATCATTCTCAGATTTTGGTTATGTGACTGTCAATCGTACAGGTGAATGTCATCAATATGCATACACAATTCAATGGTTAATCAATGGTGAACAACCATTGATTTCAATAGTCAATTCATCCCAAGTCACGCCAATCAATGCGCCAATAAGTGTTTCGTCAATTCGACGCGGAAGTTCAACAAATGTTTTTTATAATGTTCCAACTGATATTCTACGAACATATCATACAACACCTCAAGTTAGTTCGTTTGATTTTGTTGTTGTTTTTAATTGCGAATAATTTGATTTTTTAGATTGAAGTTGTTGTTGGCGGTTATTCATCGTATTGTTCTCGAGAGAATAATAGTTGCGAATTTCAACGATTGAATAGTCAAACACCAACTGTGACTTCAGTTAGTCAAAGTGGAACTACAGTAACAATTCAAGGTACTGGTTTTAGTAATCAATTGGAATCGAATATCGTTTCAATTGGTGAAAGTGGCTCATGTACTGTTCAATCAGCTAGTGCAACAACAATTGTTTGTAATATTATCAATGCACCAGCAGGTCAACATGTTTTACAAGTCAATATAGCTGATAAAGGTCTTGCTTCGAGTAGTACAGTTCATTTAGTGAATGTACCATTAGTTATAAGTTCATTCAGTCCGAATGGAGGTGATTCAGGCGGTGGTTATCAATTGACAGTCATTGGAAGTGGATTTTCATCGAATACTTTGATTCAACTTGGAAATAATTATTGTATTAACATAACATTGCTCGATTTTACAACTATTCAATGTATAATTCCTCCGAGTAGTAGTGCATCATTAATTCAAGTACCAGTCAAAGGTAATGATGGTACAAATACAGCTGTTGCATCAACACAATTCACATATAATGTCACACTAAGTATAACACCAATCATCTATTCAATCAATCCAACTTTTGTAACAATGAACGGTGGATTATTACGTATCAACGGTACTGGATTTGGTACGAACGATATTGCTGTGCTAATTGGTATTAAAAATACTCGTATTCTATCTTCATCGAATAATTATATTGTTGCAAATTTAACTGCATTATCACCGGGTCTGTATCCAGTAACTGTTCGTACTCAATCAGGTTTTGCACGGCCTCTGTTTCAAATTGAATATCGATTCTATGTTCAACAAATTTCACCACAAGTTGGTTCAGCTTATGGTGGTACAGATATTTATCTCAATGGTGTTGGTTTCGACAATCGAACACGTGTTCAACTTCGTGGTGATAAAACTGATCGTATCTGTCCTTGTAATATTGTCTCACGTCAAACCAATCAAATTCATTGTCAAACAACAAAACCTACTCGTGAAGTTCGCATAACATCGTATGGTACTCATCCAGTCTATGGTTTTGGTTATTCATGGTTGCCTATTCGTGAAACAGTTGAACAAGGAACTGTTGTCACATGGTCTTGGGATTCAACTCAACTTCTCACACCTGCTTATTATAAAATCGAACAAATGAGCGATTCATATAGTACAACACCTCTACCAGATGGATTTGATTCGGGTACACCAACAACATCTGGTAAGACTAATCTTTGAATATACGTATGTAGAATGAAGCTCATTCAATTATCATAGGTTCATTTTCTTATCAATTTGATAAATTGGGTACTTTCTATTATTGGTCACCTAATGTTCAACAATCAAGTGGATATTCAATGCGAGGTGTCATCGATGTTGTACCTTCACTCTCAGAAACGATGACAGTCGAAGCTGTTTGGGACACTTTTACTGGTGAATTTTATTTCATCAAAACTTGTTTGTTCAAATGTGCAACAACGGTTTCTTTTTCTCTTTTTCAGCTCAAACATGTATCTTTCCATTTCTTTACAATTCAGTGAATTATACTGCATGTACGACGATGAATGACACACAACCATGGTGTTCACCAACAACTGTTTATTCGGGTCAACGACTTTATTGTACTCCTGCAGGTATAACGTTTTTTTTTTCTTGTTTATGACAATTGTTTCATCGATATTGTTTAGTTCCAATTCCTAGTTCATCTTGTGGTTCGACAACACTGAATGCTGCTTCATGTGGCGAATCAGTGCCAACATCATCGGAACCGACGGAATTTCTTTCGACAACATGTGAAGTCGAATCAATAACAAACATTTCACCAAGTGAAGGATCTGCTGGAAGTGAATTAACAGTCACAGGTTTTTCTCTTTAGATTTTCTTATTTCTCTTATCTTTTTATGATTGTATTTTCTCATAGGTCCACATTTCAGTGGAAATCTTTGTGATTATGATATTGAAATAGGTTCTTCATATCATTGTCCAATCGTAAACATAACATCGACTTCTATTCGATGTCGAATCGGTTCACTTTCTATGTTAGATCCAAGAATAAAACACAATGTTCGTGTCAATCGTTATCGTCAAGGTTATCTCTCATGTGAAAATCAAATTCAATTTCAATTTCTTCCATCGATTTCCAATATTAGTCCTTCGATTGGTAAATAGCAATCGAATTGATTTTCTTCGAAAAATTTGCAAATTCTACTTTGCATAGGTTCAATCTATGGTGGTACTCGTGTGACAATTGATGGCGATGGATTTATACCAACGGACACACTCGTGTATATTGCAGGTGCAAATTATACACATTTAGGATCAACATCTTATTCACGAATTGAATTGACAACTCCACGAGAATTGACTTATACAGATTTAGATCTGAATGTTTATGTTTATGTTCGAACAAGTCAAGCTGAATGTTTACGATCGTCGTGTTGTTTCAATTGGGCAAGACGTGTAACACCGTATTTTCGATCGGTACAACCGACACATATTCGTGGTCGAACAAATTTAACAATTACTGGCGAGAATTTAATCAGTGGCGGACAAACAACTGTCAATGCTTCGGTGGATATCAATGGAAATGATTGTCGTGTTACACAAATAACAAATAACTCAATTGCATGTCAAGTCGATGGTGTCGAAGCTGGTATACATACGATTGAAGGATCGATTGATGGTTTGTTTTTCTTTTTCTTCTATCTTTTGTCATTCGAAAATATTTGTTTCGACATAGAAATTGGTAATATCTATTCATCAGTAAATATCACATCTGATCCAATAATAACAACAATTGAACCATTTACAAGTAGTATCTATGGAGGTGAAACATTGACCATTGATGGACATGGTTTTTCAAGTGATATCAGTGATATTCAAGTGACTATTGATACACATCCGTGTCCAGTGATTGAAGCAAGTGAAAGTGAAATTGAATGCCGAATTCCTCCGCAAGGCATCAGTCCTAATATATCGAATATAAATATAACTTCACAACAAATCATTTTTCCAACTACATCGACATTGAATTACAGTAGTGCAATTACACCAATGATTGCATCGATTAGTCCAACAGTTGGTAGTAATGCACAAGTTTTAGTTTTGACTGGAAGTCATTTTACTGGTCCTGGACAAACTTATGTTTTCGTTGGAGAAACTCAATGTAATATCAGTAGTCTTTCAACGGGATCAATTACTTGTACGATTGGTTCGACTCTTTCAGCAGGCAATCATACAGTGAGAGTTTTTGTCGAAGAAGTTGGCAATTCAAATGAGAATTTAATTTATACACATGATATTTCAATTTCAAGTATTACACCATCAGAAGGAGGATATGGTGGTGGTCTAACAAGTATCATTACTGGTAATGGATTCAATGGAACTGATGTTAGTGTCAATGTTTGTAATCGTCCTTGTTTATCAGTCGATGTCATATCGAATGATCGAATTGATGTTGTAACACCCTCATTTCCAATAACATCAGGTGATGTTGTATGTAATATGACAGTTGATGTCGATGGTTTTCAAGAGAATAGAACATTTACTTATAAAGCAAATTTAACAAGAATGATAACATCAATCAGTCCAAATCGAGGTGGAACAGGTGGTGGAACAACAGTTACAATTACTGGAAATGATTTTCCGTAAGTTAAGTCAAAATATATGATCTTATTCGAAAACGAATTCTCTCGTATTTCTAGAACATCTCCAGGCGCAGTAACAGTTTCACTTGGTGAAACTCCATGTATAGTTCAATCCGTAACACGAACAAGTATCAATTGTGAAACAGGTAGTCATCGATATGTCAGTGTTCGAGTTCCAGTTCAAGTCAATATCAATGGTAGTGGTTATGCTCTTGGTTCTGTTTATTTTCAATATATTGACCTTTGGTCAAATCCATTTACATGGGGCGGAGAAGAACCACCGGAAGCTGGTACACTTGTTGTCATTGAAAAAGGAGAAACGATCTATTTGGATATTGATACACCTATTTTAAAAGCATTAGTCATCGATAATGCAACATTAATCTTTGAAGATTCTCAAGATGTTTCTCTCAATGTTGAATATATAATTCTTGTTAATAATGGTAAATTAATTGTTGGAACAGAAACAGATCCATTCACACATCATGCTGTTATTAATATGTACGGACATTTACGATCGATTGAATTGCCCATCTATGGTGCCAAAGTGTTGGCTATTCGTGATGGAACATTGGATATGCATGGATTACCAACAGTTCGAACTTGGACTAAATTAGGCGCAACAGCCGTCAATGGTTCGTCAACATTGACATTGCTTCAACCTGTGAATTGGACTATTGGCGATGAAATTGTCATTGCAACAACAAATGATCGTTTTAGTCAAAAAGAAAGTGAACTTCGTCGAATTCAGAATATTTCATCGAATGGATTAGTAATAACATTGAATAAACCATTGAACTATACTCATTTGGGTATGACACAAACAATTAATTCAATGACAATTGAAATTCGTGCTGAAATTGGTTTACTTTCGCATAATGTTATCTTTCGAGGTTCAGTTACAGAAACATGGGATCAAACTATCGAAGCATGTCCTGCGGGCTTTAATCCAGGTGAGAATCGATTGATTCCGCTTTTCATGATTGATGTTTATCATATGTTTAGATGAATTTGCTGTCCAAACTTGTTATCTCGGTCGATATGGAGAAGAAACCGGGTCCGATCAATTCGGTGCAACTCTTATGATTAGCCAAGACAATAATGTGACCAATGGTAATCAACGAGTTGCTGTTCGATTATCGAATGTTGAAGTAAACGATCTATTTGTTTTTGTTGTTTCATTTGATTTAACAAAAAAATAAAACTATAGATTTTTCATGTTGGACAAGCGTTTCGACTCGATCGTTATGCAGTTCATTTTCAACGTAATGGAGATATGAATGGATCATATATAAAATCATCATCGATTCATGAATCCTACAATCGAGCTGTTCATGTTCAAGCGACAGATAATCTTATTTTTGAAAATAATGTCATTTATAATGTTATGTAAGATAGTTTTTCGTTTTCGAACAATAACGATCTTTGATTGGAATTGTTCTATTAGGGGTAATGCAATGTTTCTATCGGATGGTATTGAAATTGGTCATGTTTTTCGAGGAAATCTCGCTATTTTTGTAAAAACAAGTTCAAGTCTTTTGAATGAAGATCTAACACCAGCTGCTTTTTGGGTTAGAGAAATAGAAATGTTTATTTTTTTTTTTTGAAATATTTAATTCTAGTTGAGTAATCCAAATAATATTGTTGAATTGAATGCAGTTGCTGGTTCAACTCATTATGGATATTGGTATCGATTTACTGATAAACCTGAAGGATTTTCACTTTTCACACATCCAACTTATTGTCCGAATCGACAACCTTTCGGTCGTTTCTATAATAATAGTGTTCATAGTACAGGTCGATTTGGTGTTTGGATTTATCCTGAATATGCTCCAACAATGTCAGGTGATTGCAATGGTACAAATCCAACACAAGCTCTATTCGATGGTTTGATTTCATGGAGTAATAATAAAGGCATCGAACTTGTCATGTCAAGAACAATTGAAATAAGAAATGCGTTAGTTTTTGATAATGCAAATATGGGCATTGCTTATATTACAGCTGTTGGTCACCAAGAAACCAATCCATTATATATTCGGCCAACATTCTATAATGGTTTGAATGGCTCATTGATTACTGATAGTGTGATCATTGGTGATGTTGGTATTTCTGCTACTCCTGTATCACCAGTCATTGGTGGTCTTGTTGGTAAGAGTCATACACTTAGAACTTTCTTTGCATCGAAAGAGAATTGATTTTTTTGTTATTAGTTATGTGGGATCGTGGTTTACGTGTTCGAAATGTTGCTTTTATTAATTTTCCAAGTAATGAAACACGTGCTATCTATGGACCGGTGATTCTTGATCGATGTACTGATCGTTGTGGAGGTAAACATAATTATATGATTATACAACGACAAAATTGTTTTCATTGTAACATACGTCTATAGGTTGGATAACATATTTCTCCAATATAACATTTGTTAATGTTGCAGTTCGTGGTAAATTTCGTTGGGCTTATGATGGTTTATACTACGATGAAGATGGTAGTTTAAGTGGTCAATCGAATTCAGTGATAATGCCACCTGATGGTCTTACTAATCAATCATCGACTTGCACAGCTGTAGCTAATTTTGACAATGCTCTTCAATGTCCACGTTCACAAGGTGCATGGTTACGATTTTCATTTCGTGAAATTCTCGAACGATCTCTTGGTCGTTTATTTGTTTTCAATGATGGTAATTCATCAACAATTATTCCATGGCTGCCCGAACAATTGACCTATCCAAATGGATATCTCGTTGTTTTACAATCAAATCAATCGTATTTACTTCAATTTGAAACAAGTGTCGTAAGTGTCGATCGAAAACAATGACTATCGAATTTTAGTTTTGATTTTTATTCAATGAATAGACATCACAAGAAATGCGATATACTGGTGTTATTTATGATGTTGCACCAGGTGATTTTCTCATTATTCAACATCGAATGAATGTAATACCATTTAAAGCAAATACAACAATCGATCGACAAATGACTCTTAGTTTATCAACACCTGTGTCTGCAACAAATGGTAACAATGGTGATTGGTATTATGATAATTCGAATTCAATGTTTTCATATATTGGTAATTGATTATAGATCATCGATTTCTGATTGATGTTGAATTTTTATTTATTTTTTTTTAAATAGTTTTAAATCCATCGACAGCGAATTCAAGTATTGATATTGAATTATCATATCAAATCTATGTATGTCCATGTAATAATTGTGGATGTCCAACAACAACAACAACAACTACGACAACAAGTACAGCAACGACACAAACAACTCAATCAACAACATCAGTAACAACACAAACAACAACATCAGCAACAACAACAACGGCAACAACAACGACAGCAACAACAAGTACTTCAGTGACAACATTAACAACAACATCAGCGACAACAACAACAACAACAACGACAACGACAAGTTCGAGGACGACGGCAACGACAACAACATCAACATCGACTATTTATCTACCACCGATACAACCTTGTCTCGAACTACCAATTAATCCACAAGTCGTAAGAATCTTTCGACGAACTTTGTCTCAACACTGTTTCTTTTGTCTAGTGTCAATTTATTACTGTTCGATATTGGTCAATTAATTCTCATTGGACATTTGGACCACAAAGTTATAATAATTGGGGTAAATATATATAGAGAAAATTTGTTTTATTAATTGCAATAAAATGAATTTGTAGCTGGTAGTAAACCTGGTCCAAATAGTGATATCTATGTTCCTCGTTGTATTTGGTTAATTATCGATGATCCACTTCCACCAATTCGAGCATTACGAATCGATGGTGTCGTTGAATTTCAACAAGTTTGACTTTTTATTTGACAAAAACACAAAATTTCTAATGTTCTCTCGTTTGATACATATATATTTAGGGTCGAACTCATGTGATGAATATCGATACAATTATTATCAATGGCGGTCGTTTAATTGCCGGTTTACCAAGTGCACCATTCAATGGTAGTATTGATATTATCATGAGAAAAACAAGTCCAGTGACAATTTCATTGCCACAAGATTTGCCAACAATGGAACCGAAAATGATCGGTGTGATGGGTGGTCTCGATCTACATGGAACATCACGTGGAATTACTTGGACACGTCTTGCAACGACTGCTGTTGCTGGTCAAAATCAAATCAATCTCAGTCAACGTGTCGATTGGAATATTGGCGATGAAATTGTCATTACAACAACGGATACAGATCTTTCTCATACAGAACGACATCGTATTGTTAACATTCAAAATGGACTTGTTATTAGTACAGCAACAGTACTTGCTTATACACATCGTGTTATTCAACAGACATTTGCCAATGGACAACGTGTCAATGTGTCAGCTGCTGTTGCCCTTTTGACGCATAATGTTCGTGTTATCAATGAAAATTCAGGATCAAATCGTGAAGGATTTCGAATTCATGTGTTGGGATATACAACGAATACTTGGCATTTGTATACGAATCTTTATTATCCAACATGTTATTTAGGTTATGTTCGAATATCGAATACACAATTTATTGGTTTTGGTCAATTCGATGATAGTTATAATACTGATCAACGAGCTGGAATCTATTTCAATAATCTCGGTGATTACAAATCAAATCGAGCAACGTTTATCGATTCATCATCATTCGATAGTGGATTTAATGCAGCGTAAGTCATCGGAATCATTTGATTGTCTCAAGTAAAATATACTTTTAGTATAACAATGGTTGGTACAAATGGAATAACAATTAGCAATAGTATTGTTTACAATACATATCGATCAGGATTGATCTTATCAGGAACGAATAATATCGTTCAAAATAATCTTGTTACAACAGTTTATTGGTTAGGTACCGGTCAAATACCATCTGTAGCTGAATTCAATTTTAATAATGATGCAGCTATTATGACTCGAGATGTCAATAGTATTAGATTATTGGTTAGTTCTTTTTGTTTTTTAATGACATTATTAGATGTTGATTTCTATATTTTGTTGTTCAGAATAATTTGGTTGTTGGTGTTGAACGTTTAGGTTATCGAATTCATGGTGAAACATGTGGTGGGTCAGATGTTTATGTTCCAGTGAATATTACGAATGAATATTCGAATAATGAAGTACATTCAGCTATGTCTGGTGTCAATATGTTTCCAACTGATAAAGGATTTATCTATGATCGAAGTAATTAGTTCATCGTCGATTTATTTAACAATTGAATCTCATTGATTTGTGTTTGTTTAGAATGTGTTCTCATCAAAGGATTTAAGTTCGTATTTCTTAAATAAAATCTCATTGATTGAATTCTTTTCTCTATTTAGAGTTTACAAAGCGTGGTATTATGCATTCTATATGAATACACCTCGAAATATTACGATTGATTCATGTTCATCAATTGACAGTCAAGTTGGCATGTTTACTTATGTCATTGGACCATCAGGTAATTCAATTTATATTTTCGATTTATAAATTTATCATTGCCGTGTGTTTGGTTTAGCATTGACACATGTGCCCATTGGTAGTCGTGTGACTATTAGTAATTCGTTGATAGTTGGTTCGATAACAGCACAGGATTGTGCTGATCAATTGAATACAAATACGCTGAATATTCGTCTCGCACAAATGTCCATTCCGGGTGTGTCCGATAGTGCAGCATTCAATGGTAGTATCGGTCGAGCAGGTCTTGTTTTTCCAACAATGTCTCGAAATAATTATATGCCCATTCGATCTTGGACTGGAATCGGTATTTATCCATCTCGTAAGTCGATATTCATGTAATTCTTCAATTGATAATCTTCTACGTCTATAGTCAACGGTTCAATGACAATTACAAATACAACTCTAGCGTTCTTCAATGATACTTGTAATCGACATGATGTAGCCATTCAAGTTTCACAGAAAAATGATGATGGACAATTTCCAATCACAACACGTTCGATGTTTGTTTACAATACACCAGATGATAATTTGATTTACAATGGCCTACCGAATCTTGGCGTTGTCAATCCAAGTCGATGCGGTGGTATGTTTTTTTACTTCAAATTTTGGATTATGTTTATTGAATTGATTGATTGATTTTGTTGTAAAGATATGGATTGTGATGGTTTGAAAAAGAATTTAATTGTTGACAATGATGGAACATTGTTCGGGCAAGCATCGAGTGTTTTTTCATATGCTGAAGCTTTGTGGGGTAAATAAATAACGACTGATCAAATCTATAGAGTTATTTGTATTGTCAATAGGAAGTCAAGAACATGGTATCGGAGATTTTCGTATTCCAATGGTTGCCTATACGAATTTAACTGGCCATCGAATGAATATCAATTTGACTCATCCTTATCGTGGTATTAGTCGTACAAATTCTTGTTCTCTTCGTCCATCATGGGGAATGTATATTTGTAATTCGAGTACTGACTATCGAATGTTAATCATTGAAAGTATGGATTCTGATACTGAGAAACGTCGAATTTCGCCTGTAGCTTTGATGTCTCGAAGTGGTTATATTGATCTTATCAATGGTCCACAAGATCAAACATTCTGCAATGGTTATTCATGTCGAAAACGTATTTCAACATTCATGTCAATTGTTCAATCGGGTCAAACTTATGACATATTTTTCTCGAGTAATCCACCTCGACACATTCGTTTTCGTATTTTAAATGCCAATACTTCGATAAAATGTGTTCTTGCTGTTTATTATCTTTCATTGCAACAAATCGATGTCTATGCAAATACATTATACATTCCGCCGACAAATCGAGATCTTCGAGCAGCTGGTCTCATGTTACTCGATTTGCCAAATAATGTTTCTTTAACATCACCAGCTGGAAGTAATTATTTCGATCGAACATATCAAATGGCTTATTTTATCATCGATGGTAATTCAACAATTGATATTAAAATTTCTCCATTATTAATTCTTTCATTTGGCTTTCCGCCAATGGATCCAGCGGCATTTTTCTCAACGAATCTCGTTGCCAATCTTGCCGCTTTGTTTAACATCAATGTCGATAAAATTCGACGTGTCAACATTGTTTCAGCATCGAACAACACTCGTATTCGTCGACAATCGACAACATTAGTGTCGAATATTCGTTTGAAAGTCGAACTTCGAGATGAACCTCGTGCAAGTACGACAGCAGCAACGGGTATTCGAGCAGAAATTCTCGCTAATATCGCCTCGTCAATCATCAATCGTTATCAAGCAGGTGAATTACAAGATAAATGGAGTAATATGTCATTGACAAATGCATTCATGCCAACCAATCTCAGTGTTAAAGAACCTTTTGATGATATTGAAAGTGAATTAAGTGTTGTCTATCGATTGACATTGATTACAGCGCCTGATGAATGTCGACAACAGAGTCCATGTACAATTCAACCGTTGCTCGTTGCTTACGATCGACAAGGAAATGTTATTCAAAAATTAGGATCCAATGATCGACCATGGCAAGTCTTAGCGAGTCTTGTCAATCAACCGAATGTGGTTCTACCAGGTGGTACAGCGAATTATACAAATGGACAAACACAATACAGTTCATTGGCTCTGCCTGATAATGGAACTTATGAAGTTCAATTTACTGTCATTCAACCCGATGGTGTCAATGGGTATTTTTCACAATTGATTCGTATTTTCGATATAATCTTGCTTTGTTTTCTTTCGTTTTAGACCACTTTTCATTGGATTGAATTTAACAGTTCAAACTGGAAATGTAACTGTTACACAAGCGAATATTGCAGGTCAACAAGTGAATAATGTCTATGTTGTTAATGTCAATGAATCGTTCAGTGTAAGTGTAATGCCAATTGATAGTATTACTCAACTCAAACTTGGACAAATTCAATGGGCAAATTGGCGATGGTTGATGAACATTGAAATGTATTCTTTGCCAACATTTAATTCTCCGGGACAACTTGTTCCAAATAGTTTATTACGAACAACAACAAATCTCGTTGCAGGTACAGTTACACAAACGAATCTAGTTATCAATGCAACGGGAATGTATATCCTTAAAATTGTTATGACAACGACAAACAATCAATTTAGTTTTCAATTAACATCGAACGGTATTCTTGTTAAACAAGCTCGAGCTAATTTTGTCACTGATATCGATTCATTTTCGAGTAATATGACGTTCGATGGCGATTTCGATACATTAAATCGTACGAATCAATTGGAAATAAAACGTGCGATGATCTATAATTATTTGCTTAGTATCGGTATGCCTCTGGCGAGTGATATCGTTTTAATCAAAGGTGCAACAGGTAATATCATTGCTTTATTTGAAATTGAACCATTGGCTACCAATGCATCGAATGCTGTTTCAATATTATTAGCAAATCCTAGTAGTATACCCGGCTTAAATGTTCTTGCATTGAATATTAATAGTCGTTCATATTCTGTTGAACAACCAGAAACTTCGGAAACAAATCAGACGGATAATGGTTTGAAAGATGTTGGATTAACTGTGGGACTTGTTGTTGGATTAGTTACTACAGTGTTATTGACAGCAACTGGATTGTTAGGTTATTGGCTTTATCAAGGAAAAGTTCAACCGAATACTGTTGAACCAACACAACAACAACAACAACAACAACCATCACCAACACAAATTAGTGTATCAGATTTTGAAACAATTGAATTTCCTCCAGTTGTAACATTTCCATCGGCATCACCAACCAATCCAATTCATGTTACTCAATATTTCAATCCTACTCCATCAAAACCACAAACAGAATTGATTCCATTTCATTAACTATGTCGACTCAACAAGTGTGATTCACTTTTTTCCTTTTCTTTTTCTTTTCTTTTAATCTCGAATTAAATAAATAAAATCTTAAGCAAGAAAATAGTCGATATTTAAATATTTCTTTTTCATTAATTTATTTCAATGTCGAATCACAAAAGCATTTTCTTTAAATTCAATGATCAACTTTCCTTGTTGATTCTTGTATTGGCCATGTCAATTGAATCTTGAACATCGGTTATATCCAATGAAACATTATTAGAATGTCGTTCGAAAGGACGATCATCATCATTACTTTTGTTGTTCAAATAAGATTCAATATCTGTTGGATTGATTTTCCAATTTGAAATAAAAATCAGTTGATGCATGTAGATTTGTTTCGAGTTCATTAATCAATCATTTAATAATCTAAAAAATGCAAGTTCAACCACTCTTGTACCAGGACTAATAAGTAACACACGGAGACCAAGACAATCTCTCTCTCTCTCTCTCTCTGTGTCGAAATATACGCTTCAGCGTTTTCTCTATTCATTAGGTCAAAATAATTAATTAATGTATGATCGAATAATAGCGACATCTTTCTATGAAACTTTTGTTGGAGTATTTGTTGTAATTGAGATGAAAATGAAATGAAATTGAATTTGTGAAAATAAAGTTTGTTGATAAAGAAATGATTTGTTTTGTTGATTTCATGTTGGTTATTCGAATAAACCATTGCTAAGTTAGATAATCGAACGAACGAGAGAGAGAGATGAATCATTTTTCTTATTGAGTCGTGACTAGCGAACGAAGGAATAGAAGAAATGTAACAAATATGGATCAATAGATTTTCTCTCTTTTAGATATTCCAAAGATGAGTACATCATCGAACAATACACCCGTAGGAGCAACAGCAACAGCATCAGCAGCAACTCCCGCTGTTGATTCGATTGAAACAATATTTTGTGAGTTTTCTATTTGATCTAACGAAGAATAGGAAAGTTGATTGTTATTGTTTAGTTAAAACAACAAGTCCAATACATAAAAGTGCAGATCCAAATCTAATGAATTTATTTTGCTCAAAAGTGAATAACGATCCTGAAGGTCATCATCAAGCCATTCGTTTAATCTCTCATAAAATTCAATCACCTCAAGAACATGAAGCTTTAAGAACATTAGAATTACTCGAAGTTTGCGTTCAAAGTTGTGGACAAAGATTTCATCAAGAAATTGGCAAATTTCGTTTTCTCAACGAAATGATAAAACTTGTTTCACCGAAATATTTAGCTAATCATACATCAGATAAGGTTAAAAAGAAAGTTATTGAATTACTCTATACATGGACGCAAACATTGCCCAATGAAACTAAAATCAACGAGGCTTATCAAATGTTAAAACGTCAAAATATTGTTCTTGAAGATCCCATTTATTTGGATAAAACAACATCAACTGCGCCTGTACCTCAGAGAACAAAATCGATTTTCGATGGAGATGAAGAGAAAAGCAAAGTAGTATCGATTGAAGCTGATTGATTGATTTGAAATGTTTGTTGTTGAAGATGTTACAACGTTTATTAAAAAGTCGTAAACCTGAAGATTTAGAACAAGCAAATGCGCTTATTAAAAGTTTTGTTAAAAAAGTTTGTCGTTGTTTTTTTTTGTGATTTATTTCGAATTGAAATGAAATTTGATTCGAATAGGACGAAGAAAAAATCGAGAAACTATCAAATCGTGCAAGTGAATTAGAAAAAGTTCAGAATAACATTCGAGTTCTCTCGGAAATGTTAATTCATTTTAATCATTCGACTGTCACCGATGCTGAAAGAGAGACCATGACTGTGAGTTCAACATCTTTTTTTTGAACGAATTTTTCTTTTGTTTGTTTTTGTCAGTATTTACATGATGAATTAGAAAAATTTCGACCAGTTTTATTTCGTTTAGCAACTGAAAGCGATGATGGGGACGAAGGACTTGGTTTGTTTGCTTTGCAAGTCGATGTTTGTTGTTGTTATTTTTGTGTTTAGGTGATATTCTCTCAGCTAGTGATTCCTTATCTCGAGTTTTAGCACAATATGATCGTCTCGTTAAACAAGAAAATCATAATAAAGATGGTTCGAGTTCTTTTTTTTGTTTATAAATTATTATTTTTTTTATTGAATTGACAATTTAGATAATGTTCTTCCTCTGTTCGATGAAGTTCTTCCATCAGCCAAAATCAAATCAAATCTCGATACTTTAATCGATTTCGATGCAAGTCTGCATCGTTAGTTTGTCTTTCGTTTTGTTTTTCGATAAGGAAAACAAACAAATTGCTAAATTTAGAATCATCAAATGAAAATCAACAAACAGCATCAACTGCTGCTAATGAACTCGATGATTTATTTGGATCCATTCAAATCACTTCTCAAACCAAAATAAATAATCAATTAGATGATTGTTTACCACTTTTTACAACAAATCAACAAAGTATTTTCGAATACAAACAAATAATTGAGCTTCTTTTGTTTTATTTCGATTTTGAAAGCATTGTCATCATCATCTGTAGTCAATACAAATGATAATATTGCATCAGCAGCAACAACAACAACTAAAAAAGGAGGATTATTCGATGATTTACAAGATCTTCTTGTTGATCAATCAACTGGACAAAAGATTTCTTTAACTAAAAGGTTTGTTTTCGAATCGATTTCGAAAAAATCAAACCAAACTCTTTTTGATTTCAAAGTTCCTTTCAATCACCGAGTGTCAATCAAACAAAAGTTCCTTTAAATGAAATGAAAACTAGTTCATTGCAAAAATCCGTTGATAGCGAACTACCATTTCCATTTGTTAATCTCGAATCGATTCGTCCATCGACAGTGAATTCTCCTCTACCACTCCAATTAAGTCAAAACACAGGTCTTCAATGTGTTCTTCACATCGCTCGTGATACACCTCGAGCTGATCTTATTGTTTCTTGTCTAACAATTACAAATACAAATACATCAAAAACAATTACAAATCTTCATGTCGAAATCAATTCAACTAAAGCTATTCGAATTAAATTACAACCACCATCGGGTAGTGATTTACCGGCATATAATCCGATTCTACCACCTCAAGCTATTACTCAAATTCTACTTGTTTCAAATCCGCAGAAGGTTAATAAACTTGAAGAATAACGAAAACAAAAATGTGTAGACTTCTTTTTTCGTTGTAGGAACCCGTTCGATTTAGTTACAAACTAAGTTTTTATCTTTCCGGCGAACAAATCGTCGAATCTGGCGAAATAGACAATGGATTTCCTTGTTCGATTGATCTTAGTTAAAAAGAAAAGTTTTATTTTATTTATTTATAAAGAAAAAAAATAAGAACAACAACAACAAAGATTTATGTTCTTTTTCTCATATATTTATTCGTCTCTGTTCTGCTTTTTTTCTTCGTCAATGTTTTTTTTTTCTTTCGTTTCTTACCTGAGAAGTCGAATAATGAAAAGAAACGATGAATAAGCAGCCAATGCAAATAAGATTGTTTAAAAATACTCTTGGTTTTATCGCCTCGTTCTCCTTTTTTTTCTCGTTTCGTCAGTTGACATTTTCTATTTGTTGAAGAACATTAATGTTACATCGAAAGCAGTCATTGAATGATCTATTTCTTTCATCGCATAATGATCGACAAACGACAACGACACAACAACATCGACGAGCAAGTCTCTCGATACATCCGTTGGTGAGATCGAGTGTCGATTAATCATTTATAACACACAACACTAATTTCTCTGTGTTTTCATCTTTGCAAAAAAAAAACATTTTCTTTTTCGTTTTTTTTTTTAATTTATTCTTTCTATTTGCCTTTAGATGAATAAAATCAAACCATTTTTTAATGGATCAAGGTAAAATAAAAACAAAATGCCGCAGAGAAAAAAGAAACGACACGTTTACCCCTTTAGGAATGATTCTGTCCCTGATTATTATAATCGTGTTGCTCACATAAGAGAATCATGTAAAATATTCTACGATGTTTCAAAATCGCAGAAAGATTCCGGAAATAAAACTCTTGAAAATGAATTTGCTAAATCGTATCGAGACTTTCAAAACAATGAATCATCGAGAATTGGTCATGTGTTACCGACATTTCTCGATCGTCCATCGATTCTACGTTCGACTATCGATGAAATGGCAAATATTCAAGAATCAATCGAAAAAAAACGAAAAAAATGGTTCGAAGAATGTCGTTTACTTGCCGAAAATGCAAAAGAAACACAAGTTGATCTATTTGATTTTTTCTTCAAAACAAAACAAAAAGAAAATTGCTTTGAAATAGAATGCAATCCGAGAAACATTATCGAATTACCAAACTGAGTATGAAAAAGCAACGAAAAAATACGAAACAGCCGATGCAAATTGTCGAAAGTTCGACTCGATTTTTGTTTTCGATTTGAAAATCAACTGAATTGAATTTGCTTAGATTTGAAAATCGTGATGCATCAACTGTTCAAAACCGTGACGCTCGTCTTAATGAACTCAAAGACGCAGTGAATAGTTCTGAACAAAGTCGAAATGCGGCTTATGATGCTTATACAACTGAAGTCTATCGTGTTGCAAATGAAGAACATTCGATTACACAACAATATTTTCTTAAATTTCTACACGCTCAACAAGAATTCTACGAAGAAATCAGTCAACTTCTATTACAACGAATCCCAAATGTTGAACAACGTTTAGATAATGATAAATATGCGCCATCATTCCGTTGTGATCTAGCTGAACATTGTCTCAAACGAACGAAACGATCGATTGCCTATCCAATTGAAACTTGTGTTCGTCTTCTTGAAGATTCAGTTAAAGACGAAGGACTCTTTCGTATTGCGCCTTCACAAGCGAAACAAAAGAAATTCATTGCACAATTAGACTTACAAACCATTGATTCTAAAGTTCAATTGACAGATCTCGGAATCGATGGATATGTCGTTGCAAATGCACTTAAACAATATCTCAGAGATTTACCTGAATCGTTATTAACCAATGCACTTCTTTCACAATGGATTCAAATGACTTCACTGAGGTTTGACCACTTATTGTCTTTCTTTTCGATTTTGTTTAAATTCGAATTGAATTTCAGCACAGAAGAAGAACGTCTACAGAGAACCAGAGAATTATTAACTCAATTACCTAAAGTTAATTATGATAATCTTTGGTAAACGAATTTATTTACATTGAAAACATTTGATTTACTTTGTTTATTTTTAGTTATTTAGTTCGATTTCTAAATCGTGTTGCCGAACATTCATCTGAGAATAAAATGACGGCAACTAATCTTGGTACTTGTGTTGGACATAGTCTTTTATTCTCGAAAGAACAAACAACTTTATCATCTTTTACAAATAATTCGATGGTTCTCGAATTAATGATTACTCATTTCAAACAATTATTTTCTGAACAGACTCAATTGGATTCAAATATAAACGTTCGTTTTTCTACTGAAAATCTTGAAAATACTCAATCGAATGAGATCACTCAACCGTATGTTTTCGATTTTTCAATTTTTATTTATGTTCTTCGAATGAAAACGTTTTAGATCGCCAAAATTAAGTATAAAACATCGTGCAGCTCCACTACCACCACCTCAACGACAATTATTAGTTCAAATCGAACCTTCAAATATCGGCGAAACATCTACTGACCAAAAATTTACGAAAAAATCTCCAACACCATCTGAAAAAGAACGTCGATTCGGTAATGTTAAACGAAATTCGATTACCGATCGTTCAAATGTTCGTCCACGAATATCTTCAACGAAAAAAGATCCAGATAATAGTAACACTGAAATACCCAGTTCGAATGTGAATTCAGATCAAACGAATGATATTCCATTGTCACCACATTGTGATACTTTGCCAAGTTCACCTGAAATAACTCAATTCTAGTCTTTTGTCTTCTATTCGGTGCTTTATTTAATCTTCTTCTTCTTCTTCGTCTTCTTATTTTTAATTTTAATCGTTCGATTTCTTTTTAAATTATTTGATCGATATTTTAAATATATATATATATATA
>Ga0097679_1001508_pt1 | contig 24651 bp, 21 predicted proteins | sample ThiBiot_500_biof_2_FD_72848 | JGI IMG/M metagenome (GOLD analysis project Ga0097679, IMG submission 72848) | Wastewater bioreactor microbial communities from Cape Town, South Africa - Thiocy_cont_500_biof - 1398105538000 (version 2) (version 2) ...
GAGGTAGATTTAGCCCTTTACCGTTTAAGAATGGCAATGAGCCAGCTATGGCTGGCTCATCGTCCAAGACTTTCACTTGTTTGTTCATCCTTCCCTCAAAGTTCGGGATGATTCATGTTTCCCACTAGCCTTTTTAGTTTATTAGAGGGCCGCGCTTACAATCTGCTGGGCTTCTTCCACGATTAGTTGGAGGTGGTCCTGACCTTTGAAGCTCTCGGCGTAAATCTTGTAAACATCTTCCGTACCGGAGGGCCGCGCCGCGAACCAGCCGTTTTCGGTCACGACCTTGAGACCGCCGATAGCCGCCTGGTTGCTCGGCGCTTTGGTCAACTTGGCGATAATCGGCTCCCCGGCCAGCGTGTCGGCCTTGACGTTTTCGGGTGAGAGCTTTTTGAGCTTGTCCTTCTGGGCCGGGGTCGCCGGGGCGTCAATGCGGGTATAGGCCGGGTTGCCAAGCCGTTCGGTCATTTCCTTATAGTGGATGCCGGGGTCTTTGCCGGTCCGGGCCAGGATTTCTGCCGAAAGCAGGTCCATAATCATGCCGTCTTTGTCGGTGGTCCAGACCGTGCCGTCCCGCCGCAGGAAGGAAGCCCCGGCGCTTTCCTCGCCGCCAAAGCCGAAACTGCCGTCCAGCAAGCCGGAGACGAACCACTTGAAGCCGACCGGCACTTCCGCGACAGTCCGGCCAATTTCCTTACCGACCCGGTCAATAATACTGCTGCTGACCAGGGTCTTGCCGATGGCGCTGGAGGCGGGCCAGTTCGGGCGGTTCTGGAAAAGATACCAGATGGCGACCGAAAGAAAGTGGTTCGGGTTCATCAAGCCCATGCTTGGCGTTACGATGCCGTGGCGGTCGGTATCGGTATCGTTGCCGAAAGCGATGTCGAACTGGTCTTTGAGTTTGACCAGGTTTGCCATCGCGTAGGGCGACGAGCAGTCCATGCGAATTTTGCCGTCGTGGTCGAGCGGCATAAAGCTGAAGGTCGGGTCTACCGTCTTATTGACGACGGTCAGGTTCAGACCATATTTTTTGGCGATAGGTTCCCAGTAAGCCACGCAGGAGCCGCCGAGCGGGTCGGCCCCGATCTTGAGGCCGGCCTGGCGAATGGCTTCCATGTCCACGATATTCCCCAGGTCGTTCACGTAGGGCGTGATGAAGTCGTACTGGTGGGTGGTGGACGCTTTGAAGGCCGTGTCGTAACTGACCCGTTTGACGCCGTTTAACTTCTCCCGCAAAAGCGCGTTCGCCCGGTCCTGGACCCAGTTGGTAATATCCACGTCGGCGGGGCCGCCGTTGGGCGGGTTGTACTTGAAACCGCCGTCCGAGGGCGGGTTGTGCGAGGGGGTCACCACGATGCCGTCGGCCAGGCCACTTGTCCGGCCCTTGTTATAGGTCAGAATGGCGTGCGAAATGACCGGGGTCGGGGTGAAGCCGTTGTCCTGGGCCATGATTACTTCCACACCATGTGCCGCCAGGACTTCCAGGGCGCTTTGCTGGGCTGGACCGGAGAGGGCGTGCGAGTCCATCCCGAGATAGAGGGGTCCGTCGATGCCCTGACTGGTGCGGTATTCGACAATCGCCTGGGTTGTTGCCAGGATATGGTCTTCGTTAAAAGAGGTGTTGGCCGACGAGCCCCGGTGGCCCGAAGTGCCAAACTGGACCCGCTCGACCGGGTTATTCGGGTCCGGATGAAGGGAATAATACTGGTCTATCAGTTTAGAAACATCAATGAGCAACTCGCGTGGAGCCGGTTTACCGGCCAAAGGGCTGACTGCCATTACTCGAACTCCTTCGTTTCTTAACTCCTGCCGGAGTGGGTACTTTCCGCCACCGGTGCGAACGGTGACTGGTCCGGTCGGTACAAAACCCGGCTTTTTACCTTATCAAATTAAAAATTTCCTACCAGGTTAGCCGCAGATTGTTAAAATGGCCGGGTTTTTCTATTTAGCCCGGTTTTAAGCGTTGGTTCAGTGTCTGGAACCTATTGTAAACCGCTCCCAATCAACTTTCAATAACCGGGCCGAACACTAACCAAATTTAGCTTAATTCAATTTGTAGTTTTTGTATAAAGTGGGGAATTTAAGAGTAGGAAAATATGAAAAATAATTGGCCGGGTCACGGAATTCAGAACGGCCCGGCCTGGAGTAACGGGAGTTACAAAGTGAGTCTAACACACCTCAGCCCTAAAAGAATAAGCCAAAGAGCCTATTCCACCTTACAACAAAGTGCCTATTTTCTGTCTAACAACCCTTAATTTGGTCGATTCCAATAAGATAAAGTGTTTAATACCAGTTTAATTATTTAATCCGGTTGAATTAGTTTTGCCTGCCCAGGCGGGATGGTGTTTTAGACCGGGGCTTTTTCGTTCGTAAGGGGAAGGATTTCCGGGTTTTTCTGGCAACTATGCAGGATCGCATCGAGTAGACCGGGGAAGCGGGCTTCCAGGTCGTCCCGGCGCAGCCTTACCAACAGGCGGCGGCCTTGCGGCTCCATGCGGAGTACCCCGGCCTCGCGCAAGACCTTGAAGTGATGCGATTGGGTGGCCTTGGCGACATTCATGCCCGCCACAATATGCTGGCAGCTATCGCCTTCTTCCGTGGCGGCCAGTTCCGTGACTACTTTTAGTCTTATTGGGTCGCCCAGCGCGTACAGGACGTTTGCCAGCGAAAGGTCGGCGCGGGCGGGATGCATTGGTGTTCTCATGCTTGACATTTTAGCAGATTTGATGTTACTATTCAACTGTTCGGAATTATGGAACTATTGAACAATCGGACAATGCTAGAGAACCGGAGATAATATGTCCCAGGAATGCCTTTCGGTCGAAAAACCGGAGTCTTTTGAAAGAATTATCCAGCCTGCCGCCAATAGTTTGAAACCGGGGCTCGCAGCCACTCTCGCCGCCAGCCCTGCCACCAAAGCCACCCCGATTCAATGGAGACACGTTGTCATATTGGGTGGCCTGGGCGCGTTTGGCCCGCTTGCCATTGATATGTATTTGCCCTCGCTGCCTGATGTCAGCCGCGACCTGGGTGCCTCAATGTCCATTACCCAGCTAACCCTGAGCGCTACTATCCTGGGTCTATCGCTGGGCCAGGTGGTCGCCGGGCCACTCAGCGACGCCCTGGGTCGGAAACGGCCCCTGCTGGTCGGGGTCGGGCTCTTTATTCTTTTGTCGCTGCTCTGTATCGTCGCTCCCTCGATGAGTGTGCTTATTCCGCTACGTTTTTTTCAGGGAGTGGTCGGGGCCGCCGGAATTGCCCTGGCCCTCGCTATCGCCAGCGACATTTACACCGGGGTTTCCCTGGCCCGGACCTATGCTCTCCTTCTAATGATAACCGGGGTTGCCCCGATAATCGCCCCGGTCATCGGCGGGCAGATATTAAACTTTATCTCGTGGCGCGGCATTTTTGGCGGAATTGCCATTATCGCCGCCATCTTTTTCCTGGCCTCGCTCTTTGGCCTTGAGGAAAGTCTGCCCAGGGAAAAACGCCAGCCGCTCGGCTTTGGTCCTACCTTCGCGGCTTTCCGCACTTTGCTGGGCGACCGCCGGTTTGTCGGTTATGCTCTTTCGGTCGGGTTGGCCTTTGCCTGCCCTATCGTCTATGTGTCGGTATCGCCCTTCGTCCTGCAAAATCTTTATGGCTTATCGCCCCAGCTTTTTAGCCTCCTGTTCAGCCTGAGCGCCCTGGGGTTGATTAGCTCGGCCCAATTGAGTAACTGGCTGGCCGGGAAAGTCACGCCCCGCAAACTGCTGACTGTCGGCATTGTCCTGAATGTAGCGGGTGGTGTCGGGATGTTTTTGGCGGTTATCAGCGGGCTGGGCCTGGTCGGGGTGCTGGTATCGTTCCTCCTGATTACCGCCAGTATGGGCCTGATTGTGCCAAACGCCACCACCCTGGCCCTTTCCAACACCACTACCGCCGGGAGCGCCTCGGCCCTGCTGGGGGTAATTCAGTTCACGACCGGTGCGGTAGCCGGACCTCTCGTCGGGTTGGCGGGAACCGGGACGGCCATCCCAATGACCGCGACTATCGCCGGGTTCGGAGTGGCAACCGCTCTCAGCTTTGTCTTCCTGACCCGCACTGAATCCACGGATGTCCTGGCGCAAGAAAGTCCGGCCCCCTTTTAGAGGGCCGGTTTTTTTCGTAAAGATTTTCGATAAAACTTTTTATAAAAGGGAGTTAGAGCAGTTCGGGAATTTGACCTGTCCAGACTTCCACGCTGCTGATGCTCTTAAAACCTATCGAATGGTAAAGCGCCATCGGGACCGGGTTGCCGCCATCCACGCCGAGCCTGACCGAGGTTGCGCCCCGCGCCCGCAGGTGATGGATACCGGCAGTCAGGAGCGCCCGGCCCAGGCCCCGCCCCCGCCAGTCCGGGTCGTTGGTCAGGTTGGAAATCAGGGCATAGATGCCGCCGTCATGATTGTAGTTGTGTGGGTCCAATATCGCGTGACAGGTGCCGATGACATGAGTTTCGGCGGAAAGGGGTACGGCCACCAAAAAGCCGGTGCGCTGCCCATCCAGGTCTTTCTGAAGCGCTTTCATTGGGATAGGCCGGAAATTCCAGGTGGTGGCCCAGGCCTTGTTAAGGGCGGCCAGGGCTGCTTCGTCTTCGCCCTCGGCCAGCGGTCGGATACGCATTCCTTCCGGTACGGGAAAAAGGGGAACCTCAACCGCTGCCGGTAGCAACATAGAGTGGTATTTGCGCAGGGGTTCGATACCGAACCCGGCGACAATCTCAGTGGCCCAGGCCCCACCACCGGAGAAGAAGAAGCGGACACTATTAAATCCCATGTGCCGGGCTTCATCGAAGACTCCTTCGACCAAATGGGTGACAGCCTCTGGTTGGCGATAGCCCGGTAGCAGAGCCAACCGGACTTCGATGGCATCGGGTTCGCGGGTAGGTTTGAACGCGGCCAGGCCGATGGGCTGGGTGTCTTTTGAAAGGACCAGGCCCGTTTTAGTCCAATCGCCCAGGGACCACCAGCCTTCGGGGGGGCGGCCTGCGGGGTCGTCGATGTCCTGGGAGGCTTCCCAGATGAAGTGAAGTTTGTCCCATTCGGTCACCGCGACCGGTCGAATGGTATAGTCGGAAAATGAGTCGGTCATGATTATCCTTTTATTTTTTAAAGTTTGCGGTTCTATATAATAATCATAATTTTCAGTTTAAAGTGTTTCCTGAAAGCCCCCGCATTATACCTTTTCTCACCGGCTCCGCCAAAACCCACCCGTTTAGTCGTCAATAGTGCAAAAGAAGTCCATTAATGGTAGACTATATGTGCAATTTGCCCAAGCACATCCGGCCTAAGTTGTGCCTGCGGCCCATTGTCACGGCCTTATTGGGAGTGCTATACTCCTTTAGGCATTTTGTTAAAGGCATTCTGCACAATAGATATTGGAAAGAGCGCATTGGAAACTAACCACTCCCGGAGCGAAGACGCTGTCAACTCTAAAGAAGTCGAATTATTAACGTCCGAAAAGACAGCTACCCCGGCACCCTCCACCACGGATTTGCCGGGCCTGGCCGCCGAAAATGGCGTCCGGTTTATTGATTTACAATTTACGGACATCTTTGGAGTCATTAAAAGCGTAACCATCCCGGCCAGCCAGCTTGCCACCGCCCTTGAAAACGGCGTCTGGTTCGATGGCTCGGCGATTGAAGGGTTTGCTCGCGTAGCCGAAAACGATATGTACCTGGTGCCCGACCCCACCACCTGGGCGGTTATCCCCTGGACCTCCGGCGAGGATAAAACGGCTCGGCTTCTGTGCTGGGTCTATACCCCGCGTGGGGAGCGCTTCCTGGGCGACCCCCGGTTTGCCCTGGACCGCGTCCTCAAAGAAGCCGCCAGCCTGGGTTACCAGTATAATGCCGGTCCCGAACTGGAATTCTTCCTTTTTAACAACACCCTCTCTGGGGGCCTGCCCCAGATTCTCGAAAACGACCGGGGCAGCTATTTCGATAATACGACCGACGCCGGGAGCGTCCTCCGCCGGAAAGCGGCCCTCGCTCTCGAAGGAATGGGCGTTGAATTTGAAAGCTTCCACCACGAAGTTGCCCCCGGCCAGCACGAAATTGACCTCGAAGTCGGCCCGGCCCTGCGTACCGCCGACAATGTAATGACTGCCAAGTATGTTATCCGGGCGCTGGCCCAGCAAAACGACTTGCGTGCCACTTTTATGCCCAAACCCCTTTTCGGCCTCTCCGGTTCCGGCATGCACACTCACCAGAGCATGACCTTCTTATCGGACAGTAAAGTTGGTCCCCGCAACGGCAAACCTAAAGTTGTGCCCAGCACGGTTCAGCCAGGCGAAAATGCTTTTACCAATTTGAACGAACAGTACAACCTGAGCGCGGTGGCTCGCCACTTTATCGCCGGGCAACTTTACCATGCCAAAGCCATGACCGTTATCCTGGCCCCATTGGTCAATTCGTACAAACGCCTGGTGGCCGGGTACGAAGCGCCGGTCTATATCAGTTGGGCCAGGGTCAACCGGGGCGCGCTTATTCGGGTACCGCACAGCGGGCCGGGCGCGAACCAGCGGTATACCGCCAGAGTCGAATTGCGCTGCCCCGACCCGTCCTGCAACCCCTACCTGGCTTTCGCGGTCATGCTCAAAGCCGGGTTGGACGGCATAAAGCGCCGGTTGCCTTTACCTGAGCCGGTCGAGGAAAGTATCTTCCAGTTCGACCCCAACGAATTACAGCGCCGTTCGATTGAGACGCTCCCTTCGACAATGCACGAAGCGCTCGACGAGTTGGCAAAAGACGAAGTTATCCAGGAAGCCCTCGGCGAGGTCATCTATGAAAATTTCATGGAGGCGAAGCAGGCCGAGTGGAACGATTATGGTCGCCACGTCAGCCCCTGGGAAGTAGAACGCTACCTCGACATCGGTTAGAGGGTCAGGTTACCGGGTTTTGTAAAACCGGTGTAGTGTTGGGTATTTTGAAAATTTCGGATAGTGGGTAAAAGGGTCTACTGCTTTTTGAATTTGCGTATGTTAAGCGGTTTGTAGACGTTATTTTATAACCTGGAAAAGTTCGTACAGCAAAATGGTAACGGTCCAAGAGCTACAACAGCATATTTTACCGGCAGGAACCGAGCTTGTGGCAGGACAGAGCGGCCTGGGGCACGAGGTAAGCTGGGTTCTGGCCGGGCGCAGCCGCCCCCCGATTTTTGACGGCCTCAAAGGTAACGAACTGGTCCTGATTTCGGTGCGAGTGTTGCGGGCCCTCGATGAAGAATTTCATCTCTCCCGGCTCTTTAATTACCTCTCGGAAAAAGGAGTAGCCGGGGCAGCCATTTTGGGGGAAATCCCCGACGTGGGCATTGAAGCTGCCGATGAGCTTAATCTGCCACTTTTCGTCCTGCCCGAAGGCACCAGTCTGCCCGAACTCGAACGCAATATCACCAAGTATATCGCTGAGAATAACCAGCAGCTTCAACACTGGAACCAGGAAGTTTACCGCCAGTTTACCGAACTGGCTATCGAGGGCAAGGGTATCGCCGCCGTCGCCGAACTGCTCTGCAAGTTGAGCGGCAAGGCGGTTATCGTGGAAGACGCCAATTTCCGCGCCAGGGTCCGCTTTACTCCCGACCGGAGCGAGGTGTCGAGCCTGGTTGGCATTACCGAAAGCCGCAACGGGCAGCACAATTCCTTCACACCTGAAGTCAGCCCGGTGATGGACGACAACGGCCCCAACTCGGTCTTGCACAACAACCTGGCAATCTTGCGTGAGTGGCTCCATAACAAGGATTTGCGGGCCAGCGACCCCCCCTTGCATACCTTTGAAATGGCCTCGGACGGTCACCCGGCCATGCTCCAACTGACCGCCCCCATTATCGCCCAGGGAACCGTAGCCGGGTATGTCTCCCTTCTCGGTAGCGATTTCGACCGCCGCCAGCGGGTCGCGCTCAGCCGGGCCGCCAGCGCTCTCGCCATCGAACGGGCGCGGGAGATGGCCGTCAGCGCCGTAGAAGATAAATTCCAGGCCAACGTCCTCGACGAACTCCTGGATGGCGGCTTTACCAGCCCCGACGCGATTATCGAGCGGGCCAAACGCCTCGGCTACAATCTGCAACTGCCCTACTGGGTCGCGTCGTTCGCTTTCCGCCAGCAGGAAAAATCGCTGCGGAAAAAGCCGCTTACCATTGTCCTCGATGGTCGGGAGATGGAACTCGATTTGCCGGTGAGCGAAACGATGGGCCGGGAGCTGCAACGCCTGGTCGAGCAAGAATCGTCGCGCCGGAACTGGGCCACTATCACTCGCGTGCGGGACGACCGGTTCGTGGTCTTTTTCGCCAACACCACCGGCAAGGAGTTTGGCGGGCCCGCCGAGGCCAAAAAAGTGGTCATGATTTTCCTGGAGCGTTTCGCCAACAGCTACCCCGACATCAGCGTATCGGCGGGGCTGGGTCGTTTTTATGAAGGTGGCGTGGAAGGGCTTCCAAAACAGAGCGCCGAGGCCGAAAAAGCGGTCATGATGGGTCTGCGTCTCTTTGGACCGGGCCAGCTAACCTATTTCGGCGACCTGGGAGTTTACCGGCTGCTTTTAACCATCGGCAATAACCGGGAACTGCGCGAGTTTTACCAGGAAGTGCTGGGCCGTCTGCTCGAACACGACTCCCGCAACGGTGGCGAACTTATCCGTACCCTGGAAGCCTATTTCCGCTACCAGAGTTCTCCCAGCGAGATGGCCAAAAATATAAAAGTTCACCGCAACACCCTGCTTTACCGCCTGCGCCGCATCCAGGATATTACCGGGTTCGACCTTGAAGACTCCGAAACGTCCCTGGCGCTCCACCTGGCCCTGCGCATCCAGGAAGTTTTAGGCGAGAAGAAGTAAAAAGACCCTTCTTTTCCCTTTGAGGGAAATCTCCCACCCCTAACCCCTCCCCAGGGAGGGGAAAAGATTGATAAGGAGTAAATTTTTGACTTTCGTCAAAAATTTACTCCTTTCTTTTACTCCCTTCCCCTATCAGGGGATGGGTCGGGGATGGGGTTCACTGTACGATAAAGTAAACGAAAAAGGTCCGGCAACCTTCACAGGCTACCGGGCCTTTTTCGTTTACGCGGAAAATCCTAGCTGGGCAGTTTGAAAGCGGTAAAGCCGCCATCGAGAATGAGGGCGCTGCCGGTCGCAAAACTGGCCGAAGGTGAGGCCAGGTAAAGAATAGCCTCGGCCATTTCTTCGGGAGTGCCGAGCCGCCCGATAGGCTGGCGGGCTACCATTTTGGCGCGGGCGTCCGCCGGGTCGGCGTAGTTCGAAACCATGCGACCAACCCACGGCGTATCGACCGTACCGGGGCAGATGCAGTTCACCCGGATATTGTCTTTGACGTGATCTGCCGCCATCGCCTTGGTCAGGGCCAGCACCGCGCCCTTGGAAGCGCCGTAAGCGGCCCGGTCCGGCACCGCCACAATCGCCGCGATGCTCGAAACATTGACGATGTTCCCGCCGCCAAATTCCTTCATCTTGGGAATGGCGAAGCGCGAAATCTGGTAAATCCCTTTTACGTTCACCGAGAAAATCCGGTCCCAGTCGTCCTCTTTGGTGGTCAGGACCGTGCCGGGGACACCAATTCCGGCGTTATTCACCAGAATATCGAGCTTTTTGAAAGTCTCGATGGTGAAGTTTACCAGGGCTTCCGCATCCTCGGAATTCGAAACGTTGACCTTAAAAGCGGCAGCTTTAGGGGCGTTTTCTTCCCGCCCGATAAGCTCGACGGTCTGCTGGGCGGCTTCCAGGTTGAAATCGGCCACGACCACGTTCGCGCCTTCCGCCGCAAAAATCAGGGCGGTCTCGCGGCCAATCCCGCTACCGGCCCCGGTAACAATCGCTACCTGGTTCTCAAGTCTCTTAGTCATTTTTACCTTTCCAATACTGTATTTTGCAAGAGTCCTACTTTTTCGATTTCTATCTCAACCACATCCCCGTTTTTGAGCAAGACCTGGGGGTTGCGGGCGTAGCCAATCCCGCCCGGCGTACCTGTCAAAATAATGTCACCCGCTTCCAGCGTGATACCCTGGCTTAAAAAGCTAACTAAAGCCGGGATTCTAAAGATAAGCTGGTTGGTATTTGAATCCTGTAAGGTTACACCGTTAACCCGGCAGCGAATCGCCAGGTTGTGGGGGTCCGGTACTTCGTCTTTGGTGATGAGCCAGGGTCCGAGCGGACAAAAACCATCCAGGGTCTTACCGTGGACCCACTGGCTGCTCGAATGCTGAATGTCGCGGGCGGTTACGTCATTGGCCGTAACATACCCGGCCACGTAGTCCAGCGCCTCCGCCTCGCTCACTTTTTTGGCCCGCTTGCCGATTACGACCGCCAGTTCGGCCTCGTAATCGAGGGCTTTGCTGACCCCATCATCCAGGATAGGCTGGTTATGCCCGGTAAGGGTGTTGTTAAACTTGGCAAACAGGACCGGGCGGGCCGGAATATCCAGGTTGAATTCGGCGGCGTGGTCGGCGTAGTTCATGCCGATGCAGAGGATTTTCCCGGCGTTTGGCACCGGGGCGTGTAAGGTTACCTCGCTCAGTTGGGCCGTGGCGGGGACCGCCTGGTATTGCGCCAGCCCGGCCAGGTCATTTTCACCAAGCGCCCGGAAGTCGCCGGGAACCTCGACTATTGCTTCGTCCCGGGTTACTACGCCGCGCCTTACCTGGCTTTCGCCGGGCAGGCTATAGGCTACCAATCGCATTTAACTCTCTCCACTTCCTTTGTGGCGTATCCGCTGGCGGCCCTTGCCCGGCAATATCGCCCGACCAGACCTTGCGTTTCGCGTCAGGTACAAAAAATTAGTTAACCAGTGGTTTTAGGCTTACTTTTTCCGCTTCGAACTGCTGGGTCCACCATTTTGAGAGGTCTTTCCCGTTCAATTCTTCTTCGGGTCCGCTCAAAAGATGGCCGGTGGCGAACTGGAGCAGGTCGCTGGCGGCGCACAGAAAGACAATATTGTGGGTGGTTTTGAGCGTGTTAAGAAAATAGGGCAGGTGCTCGTTCTCACCCAGGAGGAGCAGCCCGGCGCGAGCATAAAAAGCGGCCTTGCGGCTGGCAGCCCAGGCCGACCAGCGGCGTTCCCACTCCTGGGGGCTGAGGCCCAGGGTATCTTCGGCGGGTTTGCCCCGCGCCAGGACCGCGTCGGCCCCGGTCCGTACATCGTGCAGCGTGCGTATGAGGGCCTGGGTCTGACCGGGGTCGGTGGTTACCTGGGCCAGGGTCAGGCGCTGGTAATTCTGCCCGGAGAGGCCACATTCGGCCAGGCAATTCTCAAAAAAAAGTTTTTCGTTTGGTGTGTTTAGCATGCTGACAGACCTCACCTTCTTACTGCTAGTCGTGAAGTTCCTTTTATACAGACCTGAAAGTTGTATATTGTATTTAAAAGGAATTATAGCCAACTTCCGGCCCAACGCAACCCACAAGGGGAAGCTAGAAAAGTGTTTAGTTTTCAGTTTTTAGTGTTTAGTAGTAAGGCTTGTCATTCGAGGGTTTTTTGTTATATGGAGTGTTCTACTTTGTCATTCCGACCGAAGGGGCAATCAAATTGGCGGAATCTAGCTCGAAGGGATACCTGTGGCTAGCGCCAGTAGCGAAATTCAAGGTCACCAACTTGTCATTTCGAGCGTAGCGAGAAATCTCCGGTCCGTTGGACAATATCACGGTCGTTTATGCATGGAATGGCGCTTGCCTGTTTCGTATCGCACCCGGTGAGCCTGGGGCCGAGAAAAACCGAATCTGGTATTAGAACGGGGAAAGCAATATTACTGAAATTAGGATTTAGTGAAAAGTTAACACAAAAAGAGCGGTTTGCTGGTAAAATAATGCTACCGACAGCTCAAAAGAGTAAAATAAAGCCAGCCGTTTTAAGATAATCCAGGCCGCGCCGGAACGAGGTTCTTTTGTTTTTCAGTAGTAAATTTAAACTTTTCTCCAGGCTGGTGTCTTTTATACTGGTTTGTATTCTGGCCGGGCTGTTAGCCGGTTGCACCGATCCTACAACCGCAACCCCGGTTCCACCGACAGCCGTCTTTAAACCGGCGGCTCCTACCGCAACCGCCGCCCAGGCTGTCCCACCCACCGAAGCGCCAACCAGCGCCCCGGTCTTTCTACCCACCGCGACCCCTGTCCCACCGACCTCAGATGTACCCGACCCTACGGCGACCCCCGGCAACAACTCTACGACGCCAGCCGAAAGTCAGGACCAGGCCCTGGCCGGGAATATCCCGCCCACTATCCCGGGCTTAAAAGTAAGCGATTTGCCTCTTTTCAACGGTTTGCCTAAAATACCCCTTACAAACCTTGCAGCCGCCCCGGCGGTGCCGACTCCTACCCGCAAAGCCAATTACGGCGCGAGCGGCCAGCCGAAGATAGGGGTCCAGGCCGGACACTGGATGATTGACCAGTTGCCTGACCCCCTGGCTTCGCTCCGCAGCCAGACCGGTGGGTCCGGTGGGGGTGTACGCGAGGTCGATTACGTCCTGGATATTGCTCGCCGGGTCCAGGCTAATTTGCAGGCTGCCGGTTACGAGGTGGATTTGTTACCCGCAACCGTCCCGGCGGATTATACCGCCGACGCTTTCGTGGCGATTCACGCCGATGCTTCGACTGCGGGCTCACCGAGCGGTTACAAGTTAGCCCGCAGCCGCTTTAGCCCGATTCCGAATACCGATGACGCCCTTCTCAACGCGGTTTCGAGTGTCTATGGTCCGGCGACCGGTTTTCGCTGGGACGATAATATCACCCGTAACATGAGCGGTTACTACGCTTTTAACAGCCGCCGCCGGGTTTACGCCGTCAGCAAAGGTACCCCTGCTATCATTATCGAGACGGGTTACCTGACCAGCGCCAGCGACCGCAATTACCTGGTCAACCACAAAGATGTGGTGGCGAACAGCATCGCCCAGGGTATAATAAACTTTATAAACGCGCGGCCACCGTTAGACCAGCGCGAAAAACCGTCCTCGACTACCCCCGGTGTGGTGGTCAGCCAGGACAACACACCGGTCTATGACCAACCCAATGGCAAGGCAATTGCTTATCTATCTAAAGACCAGCGCTTCGAGGTTTACGAAGTGCGCGATGATTACTACACGGTCTTTCTGCCGTATCTTAACAGGACGGCCTATCTGCGGCGCACCGACGCGACCACCACTACCGTGCCACGCTAGCTTGCTCCCCGCGTTTGGGGCGGGGATTTCCAGAACGATGGGGTTCTAAAACAATAGTTTTTGAACGTACAGAGTCAGGACAAGGAGAGGATTATTTTGGAAAATCTGGAAAAGCTAAGCCGGGAGGTATGGGGCGCTTACGAGTACCTGCGAGATACCGACCTTTCCACCGTTTCGGGTACCAGCCGTTTGCTGCGTTCGAGTAACCGCCACAAGTTGCACGACCGCATGGTGGAAGAACTGGTGGAACTACGGGGAGTGGTCGAAGGGACGCACTTTCACGAAGGTTTCGCCCACGATTTAATTCTGGAAGGCAACGAGGTCTGGTACTGGGGTACCTGCACCGCCATCAACGCAGGCATGGATTACGAAAGCCTGCTGCCGCACCGGGCTCTACAGACCGGTTACGATACCGACCCGGTGTCGCGCCCGGAACTGGTGCCGGTATTTGATAAACTTCTAAAGAAACTGGATGGCCCCCAGTCGCACGACGACGAACTGGCGAACCTGGTCCAGGTCTTTTGTCTGGTCGGGCGGGCCTGTCGCCTGAACGAAATGCCGCCGGACCGCCTGCTCGAACAGGATAAGACCGAGATGAGCCAGAAAGATTACCTGGCGAATTACTGGAAGCGCCCGGCCCCGTTGCTGAGTCGCTAAAGGCGGGCCATTGGCGGCCCGGATGTTGAGGAAATGCGGAAGAATTTAAAGTTTTTGGGGCTAATCGGGGCCGGGCTGCTCCTGGGGTTAGGACTGGCCTTTCTCACCGGGCGGTTTTCACCGTCAACTAACTCCGGTCGCCCGGCTTCGATTGCGACGCCCAACCCCAACGCGGCGGCCTCGGCCAACCCCACCGCTACTCCGCTTCCCTACCAGAATACCGGCCTGTCCAAACCACCCGTTGCCCCGGCCCACCCGGCCATCCCGACCGCGATTGGCGGCGAATATATTGCCCTGGGCGATTCCGTAGCCTACGGCATCGGCGCGCCTGACCCGAATAACCAGGGTTACGCCGGGCTTTTCTACGCTAACTACCTGAAGCGGGTCCAGCCCGACCTGCTCTCCTACCGCAACCTGGCGGTTCCGGGCGAAACTACTACCTCTTTTTTAACCAGGACCAGCGGCAAGAGCCAGTTACAGAATTTCAAAGATGAGGTTGCCAACGCCGCCAAGTCCGGCCTGCGCGTTAGCCCGGTCAGTTTAACTATTGGCGCGAACGACCTGTTAAATGTCGAAGGCAAGTCCGATACCGACCGCCAGGCCGCTCTCGATAAGTTCGATGCTAATTTCGTACGGATTCTTGATGAAATTCGCGGGCAAATCGGCCAGGCCGACCTGCTGGTCACGACCTATTACAATCCGTTAGCTTACAATACCGGCGGCAACGACATCGAATCGGATTGGTTCCGGCGTTTCGATGCGGTCATCCGGCAGCGGGTCCAGGAAAAAGGGGCGAAACTGGTCGATTTCAACGCCCCGGTGGCCGGTAAGGAAAGAGACCTGACCTGGATAACCTCTAATGACATTCACCCGACCCCGGCAGGGCATATCGTCCTGGCCCAGGCCATGTGGAAGGCTACAGGCTACGATACGACCCCACCCAGCCTGACCCTGACCTATAACCCCGTGGCCGCCAACGGCGCGGTGAATTCCAATAGCCGTCTGCCTTTTAAGGTCGCGGCCATTGATGATTGGGCCTTTGCCGCCGGGAATAGCGTCAGTGATTCGCCGGGCGCGGGCAGTCTGGCCGGGGCCTGGGTCACGCTCGATGATGGCCCTCGCACGGCCCTTTTAGCGGTGCCAATCCGCTACGCCCAGGTGACAGATGGCGGTTTGGAATATAGCTATGTTCTGGATACCACGCAATTAGCGCCCGGTAGGCACACCCTCAAATTTGAAGCCACCGACTTAGCCGGGAACACTTCTCCCCTCGAAATAAATTTTACCCAGGTTTAATTTCTAAAATGGACCAACTTTTCCCACAATCTGAACCTATTACTATTCCGGGACTGCTTTATCTGCCGGATTATCTTAACGAGGCCCAGGAGAACTATTTAAAAACTCATGTTGACCGCCAACTCTGGTTAAACGACCTCAAACGCCGGGTTCAACACTATGGCTATCGCTATAACTACAAAGCCGGGCGGTTGACGCGCAAACAGATTTTCTCGGACTGTTACCGAAGTGGGTCTTACCGCTCCTTGAGAAGATAGAGCGTGAGAAGCTAATTGAGAAGATGCCCGACCAGCTTATCGTCAACGAGTACCAGCCGGGGCAGGGCATCAGCCCGCATATTGATTGCGTGCCCTGCTTCGAGGAAACCATTTTCTCGCTCAGCCTCGGTTCGGGCTGCACCATGGATTTTACCCACACTAAAACTTCCGAAAAGACCGCTCTTTTCTTAGAACCCCGCAGCCTTCTGATTTTACGGGGCGAGGCCCGTTACAACTGGAAACATGCTATCGCTCCCCGCACGACCGACCTTTACCGGGACCACCTTTTGCCAAGGGGCCGCCGGATTTCTCTCACCTTTAGAAATATCCGCCTGAATCCATAACTATTAGTCGCCAGCCAAAGCCGAGAGTATGATAAAATGCCTGGTAATTAGAGTAAGGCAAACTGCTGCCAGGGTAGTTTGCCGGCAGGTTCAACCGTAGGTCTCACCCCTGGGTCCAAACCTTTGGCCCCGACCCTTACCTCTGGTCTATGACCCGGTTCGGCCCGGATTTTGAAACGAACATATAACACCTTGGCCCGGCCATTTACGGTCCGGCCCAACGTGATACCCAAAGGAATAATTTAGATAAATGGACGGCTGGATAGAATACCTCATCCTCATTTTCTTGATACTCGTTAACGCTTTTTTCGCGGCCAGTGAGCTTGCGATTGTTTCCTCCCGCAAGAGTCGTATAAAACAGATGGCCGAGGATGGCAGCCGCCGGGCCCGCTCGGTCCTGCGCCTGAGCGAGAATCCCAGCCGTTTCCTGGCGACCATCCAGATTGGCGTGACCCTGGCAAGTTTTTTTGCCTCGGCTTTTGGCGCGGTCAGTCTCAGCAACGCCCTGGAAAGCTTCTTTAAGGGCATCTCGTTCCTGGCCCCGGCGGCAGGGACGCTCTCCTTTATCATCGTGACCATCCTGATTGCTTTCGTTACCCTGCTTATTGGCGAACTGGTGCCAAAGACCCTGGCCGTCGGGGCCGCCGAGCAAATCGCCCTGCTGGTAGCTCGCCCTATCGAAATCCTGGCAAAGGTGGCCGCCCCGCTGGTAGCCTTCTTGACCGGCGCCACCAATCTGATTGTAAGGATGCTTGGCGGCAAACAGAAGGCCGGGACCGCCTCGGTCAGCCAGGAGGAAATCGTTTCGATGGTGGTTACCGGGCAGGAGGAAGGTGTTTTCCAGCCCCAGCAAGAAGAACTTATCCGCAGCGTCTTTGACTTCTCCGAGAAACGGGTCCGCGAGGTCATGGTGCCCCGGCCCGATATGGTGATGCTCGACGCGACCCTGACTTTGCAGGAAGCCATGCCCGAAATCCTCGAAACCGATTACTCGCGCTATCCTCTCTTTACCGATAACCGGGAAACCATTACCGGGGTCGTCTTTAGCAAGGATATTTTACGGGCCTTTGCTACCGGCACGACCCAGCGCAAATTGGCCGAGTTAGCCCGCCCGCCTTTCTTTGTGCCGGAATCGAAACACGTTTCGGAGCTCTTTGCCGACCTGCAAAAGAGCCGCAACCACCTGGCCCTGGTCGTGGATGAGTACGGTAGTGTTTCGGGCCTGGTGACGCTCGAAGACTTGCTCGAAGAAATCGTGGGCGAAATCCAGGACGAGTTCGACCACGAAGAAAGCCCTATCGTCAAAATTAGGGAGAACGAGTATCTTTTGAACGGTCGGACCTCTCTTTTCGATTTGAGCCAGGAACTCGAACAGGATTTGAGCCTGAACGAGGCGGGGGCACGCCTGGAAGTGGATACTATCGCGGGCCTGGTGATGGCCGAACTCAAACATATCCCCGAACAGGGCGAGACCGTCCGGTTGCCGGTAGAGCGCGAGGTGGTGGAAGACGTTGACGAGGAATACCGCCAGGGCCTGGCCAAACTGCCGGAAGCGGTGCTTCTGACCGTCGAGAAAATGGACGGCCTGCGCATCGAGCAGGTCCGGTTAAAAATCGAATATCCTGCCACCGCCGAAGCATTGACGGACCAGAACCCGGCCCCGTTACCGACCGATTAAGCCGCCCAGCTTTTGGTGGTCTGTAAATCTCTTTTCCAAAATGCTATAATAGCGGAAAAATCATCGTTAAACGTAGGTATGAAGGGCTAACAGGTTCGTGCGGAGTCAGGATAAAAGGCTGGTTTTTTCTAATCCCGGTTATTCGGCCCGGCTTTTTGGTCCCGGCGTGTACCCGCGTGCGACGTTTAGCATTTTAGAGATTCTGGAATCAAGGGGGAAAAAGTGAACGACGATCTGGTCGAGCAGTTGCGTGAAATTGGTCTGACCGCAAACGAAGCCAAGATTTACATAAATATGCTTGGGCGACCACTTTTCAAAGCTGCGGAAATCGCCCAGGTCGCCGAGGTGCCGCGCCCAAAAGTCTACGAAGCCCTGAGCAACTTGCTCGCCAAAGGTTTTTGCTTCCCGGTGGCCGGGACTGTGGCCCAGTACAGCGCCATCCCGCCGGAGGAAGCTTTACCGGCCTACCAGCAGCGCCAGGAGACCGAACTGGAACGCACCCTGCACGAACGCCGCGCCAAGGTCAGTAAACTTGTCGAAAAGCTGGAACCGCTTCACCAGGCCGGGCGCAGCGAAACCGGCCTCCTGCGCTATATTGATATTCTGAGCGAGCGGGGCCGCGTGACCCAGGTCGCCAACGACCTGCTCAACAGCGCCGATCGCTCCATCCTGATTTTTGAAAAAGAACCCTACGCCCAGGACCAGCGGACCCTTAACTCTTACGAAATCGCGGCCAGCCAGCGCGGCGTGGAAGTGCGCTGTATCTTTGAGGCCAGCGTCCGCAACCTTAACAACCGGGCCACGGTTTTGCGGGACGCCGGGGCCCAGGTACGCGTGGCCGACAACCTGCCCATGAAGCTTATCGTGACCGACGACCACGCCGCTATGTGCGCCTTGCGCGACCCGATTACCGGGCAGCAAAGTATTACCAGCCTTCGCATCGAACACTCCGACTTTACCCAGGCCATGCGCCTCCTGTTCGAAAGCGTCTGGCAGACCGCCCGCCCTTTCAACCTTTCTTCCGGTCACAACCAGCTTGTCAACGCGGGTAAAGACTAATATGGGGCGCCGTTCCTTTTTCGTCCTGCGATTGGGTCTTCTGTCCTCTTTGCTGTTGACACTTTCGCTCCTGCTAACGGCCTGTTCGCTCGACCGCAAAGCGGTTGAACCGACCTGGCTGACCCTGGTCACGACCCAGGAATTGCAGGATTCGGGTCTGCTGGATGTTCTCCTGCCGCCCTACGAGCAGGCTAACAATGTCCGGGTAAAACGCCTACCGGTTACGACGGCTATGGGTCTTGACTACGCCAGCAAGGCCGGAGTCGATGTGTTGCTGTTGCCGGGTGGCCCCGCCCTGGATGCCCTGGGAGGCCCGGCCCCGACTTATCCGCCTTATCAACGTGACCTCTTTCCGACCCCTACCGCCTACACCGGGCCCGGCCCTATTCCGACCCCCTTGCCGGGCAAACTCTACAACGAACGCCGCCTGGCCCTCTGGACCGAACTGGTGGGGCTTGGTCCCGCCGATAACACCTCGGATTTAACGACCCAGGTTGACGCGGCCTCTTATTTGCGGGCCCTGGTTTTGAGCGGTCAGTTGTTTTATGTCCCGGCCCCCGACCAGGAACCGGCCCTGTTCGCTACCTTGCAGGGCGTCTGGGGTCTTAAGGGTATCTATACTGCCGCCGACCGGGGGCCGAATAACAGGCTGATTGAAGCCGATGTCGAAACGGTTGTGAAAAAGGCCGCCCAGGACAAGGCTTTCACGGTCGCGCCCCTGGCGACTTTCCTTAAATTGCAGTCCGACCCGGCGGTCAAGGGCAAGCTCAAGGTCACTTTCCAGATTGATAAAACCTTTTTCGAGCCTTATGACGTGCTGGTCCCCAATAACACCCCCGATACCGACCGAAACGTTGCCCTGGCCCGGACCCTGGCCGATTACCTGACCGGCCAGCAAGCCCAGGGCCTTATAGATAAGTATATTCCGACCGGTACGGACCGTCCCATCTACCGGCCCGCTTATTACCCGGTATATGTCCCTAAAATCTAGTTTCTCCGCAAAGAGTACACAAAACCCCATCTAAAAGTTCAGTTATAGTTGTTAGGGCCGGGTGAAAAAAAAGCCTGCCAACAACCGCCTTCAAGGCATATTTTTTACCGCAGTATTTTTAAATATTAACAAAAATTTATAATGATAATTCCGCAACTATTTCCTTTCCGGCACGTTTATAAACTGTGACATCCAACTGAGCCTTTTTGAACCTAACTTAAGAGTCAAAACTAGTTGTGATTTAGGTCATACTTTCCAACAACCCGGCCTGTTAAAATATTTTACTGCCAGAGCTTTTTTTGTGGCGAGTTGTTTGGTTTACCCGGAACAATAATTTAGTCGTATACTAAGATTTTTCATACTAAAAGTGGAAGTTTAGTCGTGTTAGTTCATAATACCAGGACCAATCATTTTTATATCTCAACCCCCACCCTCTGGCTGATAACGGCATTCTTGGTGGCTTTCGCGGCGGTCTATACCGGGGTTTTTAATTCCTCGGCAGCGCCTGCTGCCACCAACCGCTACCAGACTTTCTACAGCCCGCACTACAACTATTCGATTGATTACCCGGCGGACTGGCAGGTTGTTGACCAGACCGGGCTGGGCGTTTTCTCGGCTACTTCCAAACAGCAACAACCGGTCAAACCAGACCAGGGCGGCACCAATTTCAGCCAGCGCAAAATGCTCAACGACGAATCGGTTCCGGCTGCCGGCTTTAGCAAGATTGACGTTATTGCCGATGAACTCGAAAGCCCACTGAGCGCCCAGGATTATATGCTGGCTAAAGTTGGCACGACACCCCAGGGTAAGGTAACCACCCTGAAGATTGGCGGCCAGGACGCGGTCAGGATTGATGTGCAGAGTTCGGCGGTGCTGGATAATCACACCGACAATACTATCTACTCCAATTTCTACGTCACAAACGGGAATTACGGCTATATCATCGCCGGGTTTGCCAGCCCGTCCGTCCTAAACCATATCATCAACAGCCTGACTTTTGTTAAATAATCACCGTATTACCCTCGTCCCGACGAAAGAGCCTGTCCTGAAAGACGGGTTTTTTTAATTCCAAATAAAAATCTCCCGGCTTGCCGGTCTTTAACAGACTTTCGGGCCGGGAGATTCTTTTCTAACCAGGGGCAGTTTAGCGGATACGCCGGTTGTTGTTATTGCCGTAAATATCTTTCATGCCGGGCAGCACGCCGCCAAACATGCTCGGCGGCAGTTTGTAGCCGACCAGTTTCAGTTTATCTTCGAACTTGGGCCGTAAGCCGGTCGGTTTCAACGCCCCCAACACCTTGCCGTTTTCGTCCTGCCCTTCCTCCACCCAGGTGAAGATGTCCTGCAACACGATGTTGTTTTCTTCCATGCCCTGGACTTCGGTGATGGCGATAACCTTGCGGGAGCCGTCGCGGAGACGGGCTTGCTGGACAATCAGGTTGATAGCCGAGGAAATCTGCTCGCGCAAGACCCGGATGGGTAGGTCCATCCCGGACATCAAGCACATGGTTTCGAGACGGCTCAGGGTATCACGCGGGGTGTTGGCGTGGAGGGTGGTCAGCGAACCATCGTGACCGGTATTCATAGCCTGGAGCATATCGAGAGTTTCCCCACCACGGCACTCCCCGACCACAATTCGTTCGGGGCGCATACGCAAAGAGTTCTTAACCAGGTCGCGGATTTCGACCCGGCCCGACCCGTCCACGTCCGCCGGTTTCGATTCGAGCGAAATAACGTGCCGCTGGACCAGTTGGAGTTCCGCTGCGTCCTCAATCGTGATAATACGTTCGTCATCGGGGATAAAGCTCGAAAGGACGTTTAGCAGGGTCGTTTTACCGGAGCCGGTACCTCCCGCCACGACCATATTCAACTTGGCCCGGATACACGCTTCGAGAAACATCATCATGTCCTCGGTCACGGTGCCGAACCGGACCAGGTCCTGCCAGGTCAGCGGCTTCTTGTTAAATTTACGGATGGTAATGGTTGGCCCTTTGATGGAGCAGGGCGGGATAATCGCGTTCACGCGGGAGCCATCGGGCAGGCGGGCGTCGACCATAGGCCACTTGCGGTCCACGCGGCGGCCCAGGGGCGCAATAATCCGGTTGATGACCCGCATCACGTGGTCGTCATTTTCGAAGGTGGTGTCAATTTCTTTAAGCTTACCTTTTTGCTCGATGTAAATCTGGTTCGGGCCGTTGACCATAATTTCGGTGATAGTCTCATCCGAAAGAAGCGGTTCGAGCGGGCCGAAACCGACCATCTCGGCCAGAATTTCGTCAAAAAGCATGCGCTGCTGGTCGGCGGGCAAGCTCAGTTGTAACTGGTCGTAAAAAGTCTTGAATTTCGAAGCCAGTTCGCGGATAGTCTTATCGTCGCGGGTCAGGACCGTATTCGGGCCGATACTCGACTGAATCCGCTGGACAATTTGGTTGCGGAAGTCCCGCAATTTAACTTTGTCCACCAGAACGCTCGGCAGACCCTGGCCGGGAATCACCGGAGTGCTATTGGGGCCGGGTACGGCGGTCGGCATCACCGGGGCCTGGCTGTAAGGGTTCGGCATAGCCTGGCTGTAAGGATTGCCGGTCGGGGCACTGGGCGGGCTCGGCATGGCCGGTTGCGCCGGGGATTCGGTAGGGGCGGGATTTGGTTGCCCGCCGCCAACGCGTTTTAATAACATAGGTTACAACTCCACGAAATAAGTGGCCGCCGCAGGGTCTATCAACTCCCGGCTCAACCGGGGGGCTACACCCTGATAAGCTGCGATGCCAATAATTTGTTTAAGCAGGTCGCGAGGTTGGCAGGACCTTAGTTCCCGCTTCGGCTTGATATAGTATTCTTTTAGCAAATAGACCATCCCTTCCTCGCTATAGGGGACGCCCTGTAAGGCGCAGTTCCGTTTCATAATCTCGCGGTACTCCTCGAAGGTAGGGTTATGGACCTCGATTTTATTTTGAATGCGGCGCAAGAAGGCTTCGTCCACCAGGTCTCGTGGGGCCAGGTTGGTCGAGAAAACGATAACTTCGTCGAACGGCACCTCGATTTTCTTGCCGTTCATCAGGCTCAGGAAGTCGAGTCGTTTTTCGAGCGGGACAATCCAGCGGTTGAGCAGGTCCCTGGGGCGCATCTGCTGGCGGCCAAAGTCGTCAATCAAAAACATCCCACCGTTGGCCTTTAGCTGGAAAGGCGCTTCGTAATAATGATAGACCTCGTCGTAAATCAGGTCGAGACTAGCCATTGTCAGCTCGCCACCCACTACCACGACCGGGCGGCGGCAAAGGGCCCAGCGGGTATCCACCCGGTTATCCTCGCTCGTCGGGTCGGCTTGGGCGAGAGGGTCGTTGCTGATTTCGTGAATGTTTGGGTCGAAGACCTTGATAATAAAACCGTCGGCCTCGATAGCGTAAGGGATAAATATGTCCCCGGTGAGCAAGCGGGCGATATGTTCGCTCAAAAAGGTCTTGCCGTTACCGGCGGCACCATAAAGAAAAATGGATTGGCCGGTGTTAATTGCCGGGCCAATCACTTCCATAAGGTCGTCGCTTACGACCATATCAGCCAGGGCGGCTTTCACCTGGGCCGGGACCACCCGGAGGTTGGTGATAGTCTGGACCCGGACGATACGCCGGTACTTTTCGAGCGAAACGGGGGCCGGGCCTACATAGTTGCTGCGGTTGAGAATCTCTCTTACCCGCTCCCGACCTTTGGGGGTCAGGACCCACTGGTAGGTCATCTCGCCCAGCCCTTCGCTATGGCTGATTTCGACCAGTTCGGACTTACGCAAGCTGGTCAGCACCGGCTCGACAACGCCAAAGAAAGGCAACTTCAACATATCCGAAATCCGGGTGACCGAGAGGGTAGTGTACTGGTGAATCGCCTTCATGACGAGGTCGCCGATTAGCTGAGGCGAAATATCGGTGTCGGCGACGCTGGTGGGGGCTGGAAGTAGGCCCTCGACCTGTTTCAGGCGAATGTTGTTGGTGCTGTAGTTGGCTATAGTCATAAGGCGGTGCTTCTTTCGCTCAATTAGTAGATAGCTCGATTATAGCTTAACAACGCCGGAATTTACAATATGCTCAGCCCAGGACCGTATCCTTTTCCAGGACCGTGTCATCCTCGATTGCCACCTGGCGGTCGGTCGGGTTGCTGACTTTTACCTGTTCGCGGACAACGATGTTGCGGCCAAATAATATATCACCTTCCACCTGGAATTTTTCACAGCCGGTAAGCGAAGGTGCGCCTTGCGGGAAGCGTTTTTGCAAGTCGTATATAAATTTATAATGCCTGGAGTCGAGTTGGACAATGGGAAGATAGTAACGGTTTTCGGGGTTAATCACGATATTGCTTTCAGGAGTCAGTAAATAGGCATCCGACCACAAAACCAGTAGGTCCGAGGTTAGTTTGACCGGGGCGAAGCGGGTCCGGGGTACCCTCAGAGCGCCCGCGCCTTCGAAGATTTCGATGGCTGCGCCCATGGCCGTTTCGGTCTGGTAGACTTTGGGGGAAGCGCTATCGCGGGGGTCAAGGGTCTTGCTGTTACGGATAAGCGGCAGCTTCAACACATTCTGGCTGCGGTTGAGGGTCTCGCGCAGGCTGGGCAGGTGCAGCCAGATACTATTGGTGTTGAAATAGCGGTGCCGTTTGATGTCGCTAAAGGCTTCCATTGCTTCGGGTGGGGTCTGGGCGACCTCGCGCAGGGCCAACCGTCCGTCTTTGCGCCGGGCCAGGTGACCGCCTTTGCTGTCTGCCGGGGTCCGGTCGGCGGCTTCCATTAAAAAGGGCAGTTTTTCCTGGGCGAAATAACCCAGGATATTCTGGTCAAGGGTTGCTCCCAGGTTATCGGCGTTCGAAACGAAGGCGTATTCGTAGCCGCCCGCCAGCAGCTTATCCAGCATTTGCGAGGTTTGCAGTGAGGTGTAAATATCGCCATGACCGGGCGGGCACCAGGCCAGGTCGGGAGTGGGCGCGTTTTCGACCGCCTCGAAATTACCCTGCAATACTTTGGGAACCTTGTTCTGGATAAAGGCCAGGCCGGTACCGGTATCAAGGTCGGGGTAGCGGTCCAGGGCAGCGATAGTATCGGCGTGGGTATTAAAACTGTTCATGAAAATCAGGGGCACCGGTTGCCCGCTATTTTCCCGTAAGTTCAGGACTTGCCGGGCGATAATATCGAGGAAAGAGAGGCCATCTTTGACGGTCAGG
>Ga0097679_1001520_pt1 | contig 24422 bp, 16 predicted proteins | sample ThiBiot_500_biof_2_FD_72848 | JGI IMG/M metagenome (GOLD analysis project Ga0097679, IMG submission 72848) | Wastewater bioreactor microbial communities from Cape Town, South Africa - Thiocy_cont_500_biof - 1398105538000 (version 2) (version 2) ...
AGCGCCGTGCCGCTAATGGCTGACATAGTCTCTCCGGAAGTCCGCAGCCGGATGATGTCCAGAATCCGTGGCAAGGATACAAAGCCCGAACTGATGCTTCGGAAGGGGCTTCACGCTCTCGGGTTCAGATATCGCCTGCACGCCCGCTTGCCTGGCCGTCCGGACATGGTCTTTCCTGGCCTCAATGCGGTGCTCTTTGTGCATGGCTGCTTCTGGCATGGCCATGACTGCCATCTGTTCAGGTGGCCAAAATCCCGCGATGAGTTCTGGCGGGACAAGATCACCGGCAACATCGTTCGCGATCGCAAAAGTGTCGATACACTCAGGTCCTCGGGCTGGCGCGTTGGAATTGTTTGGGAATGTGCCCTCAAGGGGAGGACGCGCCTTCCGCCGACTCATGTTATCCAGACATGCTCGTCATGGTTGAGGTCAAGCAAGCAGTCGCTTGAGGTGGCAGGTTCAGATGAAACAAGGCCTTCTGTCTGACTATTTTGACGGCATCGCCGTGAAACGGCTGTCCGCGGTGGAGGCCGATCCCCAGAAGTCCCACCAGCATGAGTTTGCAGGCGGACATCTCCGCGGAATCTTCGGAGAGGACGACCGCAAGGACATCCCGACAAGATTCATCTGGCTCAATGATGAACAGGAGGGAATCTCCGAGCCGGGAATGGTGAGCTGGTACGACTCACGGCGCAAACAGACACACAGAGGACCAGAGTATCGGCTTTATTACGCCGATAATCCGGTGGCGTCCCTGATGAGACCGGGCGACTCGTTTTTCGTCGCCACAAGGCCGGACGGCTCCGTCATGGTGATCGTTGTGCCTGCGGGAAGCACTGTCGAAAGCCAGCTCGTCTGGCTGTTCGGTATCGAAACGCAGTCCGAGAAAGACTTCTTTGCAAAGAATGAGGTGGATGATTCCAGACTCGATTTTGCAGCCAGGTACATTCTCGATGAAATCGGTATTGATGCCGAAGAACCCGAGGCTGACAAACTCGACGGTTTGCTTGAAAAATACGGCACCAAATTTCCCACCACCGCAGAGTTTTCAAAGCTGGCGCGTGAAAGCCTGAAGGACGTTTCCGCTGAGGACGATGCCGACAAGGTCCTGATGGCGTGGATGGAGAGAGAGGAGCTCCTCTTCCGACGCATGGAAAGGCGTGTCGTGACGGATCGCCTCAAGAGTGGATTCATGTCGGCTGACGCCGCCGACGTTGACGGCTTTATTGCTTTTTCCCTTAGCGTGCAGAATCGCCGCAAGTCCCGCGCCGGATATTCATTGGAGAACCATCTTGAAGCCCTCCTGACTGGACGAAAGATCAAATTTCAGCGCGGCGTCGAAACCGAAAACAAGAACAAGCCGGACTTCCTGTTTCCCGGACAGACAGAGTACCGAAATCCAGAATTCGATACCGCGAAGCTTACAATGCTTGGATCAAAATCCACCTGTAAGGACAGGTGGCGTCAGGTTCTGTCCGAGGCATCACGTATTGCACACAAACATCTTCTGACGCTGGAGCCGGGTATCAGCGAAAACCAGACCGACGAAATGCAGGCGAAGCAATTGCAGCTTGTCGTTCCGGACTCAATACAGACTACCTACAAACCAGCACAGAAATCGAGGCTTATGAACGTTTCTCAGTTCATCAAACTGGTCGAAGAACGACAATCTCAATTATAGAACTTCCCTTACTGATCGTTCCCTTCAAACCAACATCCCAGCCTCAACCGAGGATCTTATACTGGCTGTCATGCCGCAATCATGAAACGTCTCTAAGAAGAATTGAGCACCTATGGACACTCGCAAAGGTGAAACGACCCGTCTGCGTCGGCTACTGTGTCAGGCAACCAGTATCTGCGGACTATGCCTCGCCTTCTCAATACTGGCGGTTATTTTACTTCTCACCGTACTGTTTTCAGCACTTGGCATTCCAGCGGGCACGCCGCCCATTTCGGTGGGTGGAAGCATAGCCTTCATTTTTGCAAATGGCGTTGTACCGGTACTCACTGTTATTGGAGAAATGTTAAAGTCACTTTCTCCTTGGGGCGTGATCACTATCATCGTGATCTGCGTATTACTTTGGGGGCCAGACTGGATCAGATCCACTATCTCTTCTTCAAAATGGGAACTACCAGGCGGCTTCAAGTTCGACGGTTCACAGGCATCCGTATCTTTCCAGAAGGAACTAGGCGAAGCTGAAAGAATTGTCCAACGAGCGAATAGAGAATTGGAAGAAGCCTATTCCGCTGCTCACACCTTCGCATCTCAGCTGCGAACCCATTACGACATCCCATCGCTCGCGAGTTTGGCCGCAGTAAAGGTCGCAAGCTTGATTGGCAATCGATGTCCTCCGGATTTCAGGCTGACGATTTACATTCCAGACCTCGTTTTCAGTGACCGACTATATCAGTTCACTCAGTATTACGATCGCGAGGGCCGACCAATTTCGAACGGCGTTGTGGGAAGAACGTTTTCGATCCGATACGGAATTATCGGCAGGGTTTGGCGTTCCGGCGTTGCAGAGATTGAGGGGGAACTCATCTCAAAATCGGAAGCGGTCCAGATGTCCGAATCGCCTACCGATGCAGAAATGGAGCGCTTTATAGCGAGGCGCTGGGGTTTGACATTGTCTGAGGCTATCCACGTAAAGAGTTACAATTCTTATGGAGCTATTCGCTTGGAGCGGGCAGACAAACAAATTGGCCTTCTGTATTTTGACTCCAAATTAAAGAACGCTTTCTGTGAACCGGGCCATTGGAAGGAACTCGAACAAACGATCTCCAATGCGCTGAACGAAATGCCTCTACTTACAAAATTGGTGGAGATGACCAATGAACTCGCTCCCTTATCCGGTCGCATTCAAATTATCCGAAATTCCGGAACAGGCATCCTATGAAGTGGTCGGGGCAGAATATTACGATGATCAGCTTCACCCGACGTGCGCTGACTTCCGAGCCGCCTCTCAAGTTTTCCTGAAAAAGATCTTCGAACTGAACGCTCCAAAAGGACGAATAGCGGATATTGGTTGCGGCCGATCCTTGGTGCGGGAATTCGCCGGCGACAGCCTTGTTCTCATCGATGAATCTGCATCGATGCTCAATTTGAACATCGGCCATAACGAGAAACGCAGAATCAACGTGATCAATGCTCCGTTCGGGAACACGGAGTTCGATTGGATTTTCGCCGTGCTGGGAGATCCCTATAACGACATCAAGGCTTGGAGACATATTGCAGGAGCCCTAAAGCCGTCTGGAAGATGTGTTTTCATCGTTCCGTCGTACCTCTGGGCAGTAAAGTTCAGAAAGTCCACCGATGAGGAAGTGGTTGGAAAAGCACGGTTCGATTTGTCTTCGGGAGAATCCCTATTCTTGCCATCAACAATCCTCCCGTTCGATCAACAGACAGCCATGATCTCAAGTGTTGGGATGCTGATGGAGTGCTTTGACCACGTATACGTCAGCGATCTCCCACAAATTAGATCGAAGAAAATCTCGGAAGTTTTGAAAGATGACGACGAAGTGCTCGATATCTATATAGCTCAAAAGATCTGATCGCGCCGGAGAGCGGCTTACCGTTTGCCGCAATGAACAGGGATTGAATATTTCGAAGTCGCACTTGTGCGATTCTGAACCTCGGTGACCATCGCTATGGTGAGCAGAGGTCCAAAAGCTCTGCGACGGGCAAATCAATAAGCAGGCTCATTTTGCCCCAAAAAATCAGTTCGGTCTCTTCGTAAACGGGATAACCGTACCCGTTTCAGCAGAACTTTCTCTTGATCTGCCGCGTTCACTCCTGAGCTGAACCAATTCACCAGCCTTTTCCTTAAACCAACCAGATGACAATGCGGCAAGGCGCTCTATATCAGCGGATGACATGGTGAACTCGACCCTTAAAAGATCCTCCTTTGTTCGAATGCCCGAACCAACCAGCAGATTGAGCGCATCTCGAAGGGTTCGTGGTTCGGTAAGTGACCATTCACGATCGAGCGGCTCTTCTTTCGTCCAGCCCTTAGCTGAATGGAGTTTATAGAGATCGGTCACATATTCGTCTGGGATAATACCGAGATCGGCCAGTCGATGAATCTGGGCTTTGATTGAGACCCGCCACCGCTCTTTCAGAGAAAGAAAATTGGCCAGCGACGGCCGCCGAACCTCGTGCGGATAAGTTGTCGAGGGCATCAGAAAGGCGCTTGCAAGTCGGAAGGCTTGTCTCTCGATGTCCTTCAAATTTTCGCGGAATTCGTCTTCAGTAACGCCGCGATGCAAAACGGCATGGGCCAGTTCATGCGCACCATCCATTTGACGACGCGGGAACGACATTTTGTCGGTTGCAAGCAGGATGTGTGGGCGCTGCTCATTAGAGGACCAACTGCATAAGCCATCAAGCCGTGCTGTGCCCATCTCTATCGTACCGACGATTACACCAACACGCTCAAGGAGGGCGATGATATCCCCACATGGCCCCTCCCCAATCTTCCAGTGGGCACGAAGCTCAAGCGCAATACGTTCAATATCCGTTTCGCGGAGTTGCTTCCAAGATGCACCGCCAAGCACATCGGGGATATCGATCGGAGGGAAATCGACATAATGCTGCAAGACGGAGCTGATCTCGTGTAGCCAGTTCATCTGAGATTTCTGATACCGGATATCAGATGCAAGAGTGCTTGAGAGTGCTCGATGAAACATCGGTCGTGCAGAATTGTAGACTGGGCGCAGAAAGAATTCTCGACGCACTTCGAATGCCGACGCGAGAGCTGCCAGCGCCTCGGTATCCGGGGCAATTTCCCCCTGCTGCCATCGGCTCACAGTGCTGGCGGCCACGTTCAACCATTCCGCCAACTTCTTTTGTGTTTTGATACGACGAGCGGCCCGAGCTTCTTCAAGCCGGGCTGGCACGAATCCGGGGGTTCCGACACGCATTGCCTTGTATTCCTCTCTCCCACTCGCGGCGTGGGAGGTTTAGTTCGTCCCGGTGTTCTTCTTATCTGCAACTGCTGGCGCCTCTGGCGGAACAAACGGAGCCACACCCTTCTTCAGGGTGACCGACGGAGCAGCAGATACGGGAGACAGCGAAGGCTCGGTCGGCACTTCAAGATGGTCGCTTACGAACTTCTCCAATGGCTCATAGAAGAGGAAGCTCTCATATTTTGAGTCTAGGATTCCGATAGCCATTTCTTCAATAAGGCCAGCGCGATCACGATCTCGCGCAACCAACAGCAAGACGAAAACGTCACCGATCTTTGGACCACCAGTATCGAATAAGCCAGGAAGCAGGTGGCAGTTGATGCTTACACCAGCAAGACGTGATTTGTTCTTTGGAGGGATCGCCTTTGGTTCCGGCATCGCGGCAAGGCCGAAAATAAAACCACGTCCTTCTGTTTCAAATCGACAAAAGGGCTGAAAGACGTTCAGGTCGGTGTCGGGAATAACACCACCTTCAAGAATTTTGCCGCCGTATTCCTTGCAGAGTTCCTCAAAGCGCTCTTCCATCATTCTAAAGCGGAGCTGCCCTTCTGCCCCTCGTGCGCGTCGTCGGTCCTTCAGTCCGGAATGGTCTCTAACAATATCGCGCGCCTTCATCGCGTCAGCGCGAAGAGCATCTTCCAAATTGAGAAGAAAGCCTTTGGCAAACGTGAGCCGAAGTAAACGAAGAGTCGAAGGCTCGATCATGAGCGAATCTCCAATGTGCGCATTAACCGAAAATCATCATAAAAAATTGCGTAATGCAAGCCGCAGATCGAATGACGTGCGCAATCGAAGGATGTTCTTGTGGGATGTTTGGTGCCCATGCGCATGGAGATAGGCCTTCACCCAAACCTAGCCACACCGCATACATATGAGACTTGGTATGAGGGTGGTATAGATATGAATTCTGACTAGGTCGACGGAAGTCTCACCGCCTAGCTTTCCGGAAATAATTTTGATATTTCAAACTCTTAAATGGCGCGCCCGAAAGGATTCGAACCTCTGACCCCCAGATTCGTAGTCTGGTGCTCTATCCAGCTGAGCTACGGGCGCCTGCGCCGGCGGGCTCAAGCTTGAACTTGTACCAGACGCCGTGTGCGAGGCTCGTTTAGCGAGTTCCTCTCGCTAATGCAACGCCCCAATGACGTTCGGACGGAGGATTTTCAACGCATTATTTGGGGAGGTCGCCATTGACCTCCCAAAAAGCTTTCGGGCGGGACCAATTTCTTAAAGTCCACCCCCTCCGACGGTCCTCACGGCGGACAAATTGTTTTTTCGTCCCCAGTTCGGTCGCCTCGGCGCGGGCCATCACCTACTCCAGCTTAACAAAATGGGAGGACGGCCAAGCTATTGGCAGACAAGACATTCTTGGTGCTCGGCCCACCGGAGGATCGCAGCCGGCCGATCCGTCGGATGGCGCTTGAATCATCATTAACCACTTCTTAACAAACCAAAAACAGGCGGAAAATTTGTGTTAAAGTTTCATTAATCCGCTTGGTGGGCGGCAGCGCGGCACTGGCTTCACTTGCCGCAGAGGACATGGCCATGGCGCGGCAGGCCGGTGACTTGGGAACAGATTTAGGAACGGCGCAAACCAGCCTGCCCGATGGCGGCGGTTCGCCGGGAAGCAGCCAAGATTCAGCTCGCATCCACACGTTCAAACCGGCGGCGCCCCTGCCCGTCAGTTTGCGCTTCGCGGCGCAGTCGTTCGACGAGACGCAGGTCGACTATGATCCGCTGCTGCGGGCGCTGTGGTGCCGCATGCGGCTGAAACGCTCGCCGAGCTTCACGCCGCAGCTGCTCAAAGATCTGCACGCGGTGCATAACCTGATCAACGAAGCCAATGCGGCGGCGCCCGAGCCGGCGGCGCAACCCATCCGCTTCTATGTCGGCGGTTCGGTCTATCCGGGCACGTTCAACGCCGGCGGCGACCTGCCGCTGTTCCTTGATGCCATCCGCCATCGCGACCGCACGCTGTTGCGCGAGTATGCCTATTCCTGTGTCGAGGCCATGTACAACAATGCCTGCGGCTTCAAGGCGCCGGTCATCTCCCTCGTCTGCCTGGAAGGCGATGCTTTGGGCGGTGGGCTCGAATGCGCCTTGAGCTTCGACGTCATCATCGCCGAAAAGGGCGTCAAACTCGGCTTGCCGGAAATCATGTTCGGCTCCTTTCCCGGCATGGGTGCCTTCAATTTCCTGGCGCGACGGATCGGGCCGCGCCTGGCCGAGCGCATGATGCTGAGCGGCCGCATCTACCGGGCCGAGGAAGGCTATGAAATGGGCCTCGTCGACATTCTCGTCGACAAGGGCACGGCGATCGAAGCGGCGCGCACTTTCATGAAAGAGAACCAGCGCAAGCACGCCGCGCGCACCACGATCTCGAGCATCAACAAGAAGATGTTCCCGATGGCGCTTAGCGATCTGAAGGACATCACCGATCTTTGGATCGAGCATACGCTGTCGCTCGATGCGATCGATCTGCGACGCATGGAATATCTCGCCAATGCGCAGAATGCCCGCCGTCAGTCGGAAGCCAGCTAGAGCGCTGTGAAAAGACTTCAGGCGGCTTTGAGCGCGGCCAGTTCGATCACGACGCGGTTCAGTTCGTTTTCCAATTCACGCACGTGGCGTTCGCCATCGATCGCCAGTTCGTGCGCGTCGATCTCCCGCCAATCCAGGCAGAGTTTGCGCATGCGCTGCGCGCCGACATTGGCGGCGCAACTGCGCAATGCATGGGCCTGATCGCGGAACGTCGTTTCGTCACCCTTGGCCACCGCATCGCTGAGACTGCGCAGGATCGCCACCGAATCCGAGACGAACTGATCGACGATCTCGTTGACGAAGTCCTGCCCGCCGAGATTTCTGAGATCGTCGATCGCTTCATGATCGATCGGTGCGGCGGAAGCCACCTCCGCAACCGGCATGTCGTATGCCGGCTCCTCCATCCGTAGCACGGCCGAGGCCGGCTTCAGTTTGACCAGGCGCCGAATGGCCGCCAGCATCTGCTCCACCGCGACCGGCTTGGGCAAGCAATCATCCATGCCGGCTTCGAGACATTTCTCGCGGATCTCGTCGCGCACGTCGGCCGTAAGGGCAACAATCGGGACATAGGGCTCCAGACCGGCGAAGCGATAGAGTTTCGTCGCCTCGATGCCGTTCATCACCGGCATGTTGATATCCATGAACGCCAGATCGAACGGCGCCGTGGAGAGCTTGTTGATGGCGGCTTCGCCATCGTCGGCGAATTCCACGACAATACCGGAGCGCTCCAGCAAACGCCCGATCACCTTCTGATTGGTGCGATTGTCCTCGGCGACCAGAATGCGCACGCCGGCGAATGTCATCTCCTCGTTCTTTTCCTCGTCGGCCCCAAGCCGGTGACGGCCAGGACCCGTGGAATGCGCGATGCGCATGATCTGGTGCAGATGCGCTAACTTCACAGGCTCCGTCAAAACCGCCACACAGGCGTCGGCAAGCGCCTCGATTTCCATATCGTCCTGCTCGCGACGCAGCACGAACACCGGCGTGCGCCGTTCGGCGAACTGCATAGACAAAGCGACCAGAGCTTCCGATGTCTCGAGGCCAACCATCATCTGATCGATCAGGACCGCGCCAGCGAGCGCATCCTTCATCTCGTCGGCGAGAATGGCCTGCGCCGTCGCGATACTGCCGGCGGGATGCAGTTTGAAACCAGCTTCGACGCAAACCCTTCGCAGATCGAGATCGGGGGACAGGAGAAGCAGATCGCATTTATCGGCGCTGGCCGCGGTGGCGGCGATTTCCGTGGGGAACTGGAAGCTGAACGTGCTGCCCCGCCCCGGTTGGCTTTCAACGGCGATGCGGCCGCCCAGCGCTTCGACAAGCTGTTTGGTGATCGCCAGACCGAGCCCCGTGCCACCGAAGCGATCGATGATGGTTTCATCGGCCTGGGTGAAGCTTTCGAAGATGCGCGCCTGCGCCTCCTTCGCGATTCCGATCCCCGTATCCGTCACCGCGATCTTGAGCGTCGGGCGGCTATCGCTGCGGTTCATCTCCTGCACCGAAATCGTCACCGAACCGGCGGAGGTAAATTTGACGGCATTGGCCATCAGATTGGTCAGAATGTCGCCGATCGCCCGCTCGCTCGATACGATCACCTGCGGCGCGGCGAGATCGATCCGCAGCCGCACGGCGACGTCCTTGGCGGCCGCCTGGATCGACACCATGTGCGCAACACGCGCGATCAGCGCGAACAGATCGAAGGCCTCGCGATTCATCGGCGTCTTGCCCGCCTCGAGACGGGAGAACTGCAGAATCGAATTGATCTGGTCCAGCAAGGTGCTGCCCGATTCGCCGATCGATACCGCCATGTCCATCTGCTCGGCATCGAGCCTGGTGCTGGCCAGCAACTTGCTGAAACCGATGACCGCATTCAGCGGCGTGCGCAATTCGTGGCTGACGCTGGCCATGAACAGGCTTTTGGCCTTATTGGCCTCTTCCGCCTGGATGCGTGCCGCCGACAAACGACGGATCAGCACGGAGACGTAAGCCGGCAAGGCGATCAGGCCGATGAGAAGACTGATGCCGAAGGACGGGTAGGATATCCAGAATGGCGTGGTGAAAAGAACCGCGGTAAAGCCGACGACGGAAGCCGCCGTCGCGCCGAACAGATACGACAGGCCGAAGCGAAAGCCGTTGCCGAAGATGATCCAAAGATAGACCGGATAGACCAAAGCCGTTGAAGCGCCGCCGACGTGGGCGAGCAAGGTCAGGCTGCCGATGTCGAACAGGATGGCGAAACCGCGCCGGACGTGCGAGACACCGGGAAAGATCAGGATGTGAACGAAAATCAGCGTCGTGATGATCGGATAAGCGATCAGCGCCGGCTGCCAGGATTCCAAAATTTCGCGCGCGCCGACATAGCCGGCGCTTTCGCCGGCGAACAGAGCGGCGATCAGCACGAGATGCACCGCATAGCGGTTATAGCTCATCTCATGTTCGGTATCGGGCCGATCGGCCAGCCGCTGGCGAATCCAGGCGTAAAGCCGCTGGATTGGGCCGGGACTCACTTTCCGAGCAGACGACTGACGCGCACTCACACTTTACTCACGCACTGGAAGCAATGGCGGTTTCACCGACGAGATAGGCGAGGAATTCGTGTTCCGGCATCGGCTTAGCAAAATAAAATCCCTGGACGTGATCGCATCCTTCCGCCCGCAGACGCTGCAACTGCTCCTCGGTTTCCACGCCTTCGGCGAGCACCTGCATGTTGAGGCTCTTGCCCAGTGTCGTGATCGCCCGGACGATGGCGGCATCGTTGGGATCAGTCGCGACGGTGCGCACGAAACTCTGATCGATTTTCAGGCGATCGAGCGGCAATTGCTTCACATAGCCGAGCGAAGAATAGCCGGTGCCGAAGTCATCGATGGAAATATGGACGCCCATGTCCATCAGCTGGCGCAGATCATCCGCCACCGCATCGATGTTTTGCATCACGATGCTTTCCGTGAGCTCCAGTTCGAGGCGACGCGGATCGAGCCCGGTTTCGCCGAGCGCACGCGTCACCAGCAGTGGAATCGTGCGCTTGCGGAACTGGATCGGCGACAGATTGATGGCGACCCGCAGATATTGATGGCCCTTTTCCTGCCAGCGCCGCGCGGCGCGACACGCCTCGAACAACACCCATTCGTTGATCGGCAGGATCATGCCGTTTTCTTCCGCCCGCGGCAGGAAGACACCCGGCGAGACGATACCCTGGCCGGGGCGATCCCAGCGCAGCAGTGCCTCGGCGCCGTCAACCTGCCCCGTCGCGAGATTGATCTGCGGCTGATAGTAGAGCTGGAATTCGCCGCGTTCGAGCGCCAATTGCAATTCGTTGTCGAGCTGCGCCGCCACGCGCGCCCGCGTTTGCATGTCGGAGGCGAAATAGGCGAAGCTGTTGCCGTTGTCCGATTTGGCGCGATACATGGCCAGGCTGGCATTGATCAACAATTGATCCGCATCCGTCGCATCGGAAGGATAAAGCGCCACGCCGATCGACGCCTTCATCGGCGCCAGATTGTGCCCCGGCATTTCGAAACCGGAGATCGTATCGAGAATGCGATTGGCGTAATCGGCCGCTTCCGTCGTCGAAAGCATGTCCGACTGCAACAAGGCGAACTCGTCGCCACCGAGGCGGGCCAAGACATCGCCTTCGCGGATTTCCTTGCTGACATGCTCCGCCAGCGCCTTCAGATAGCGATCGCCCGCCGCATGGCCGAGAAGATCGTTGATCTTCTTGAAACCGTCGAGGTCGACCACATAGAGGCCGAACATATGATCGCCGCGCCGCGAACGGGTGATCATCTTGCGCATGCTCTCGATGAGCGAGACGCGATTGGGCAGATCGGTCAAAGCGTCGTGGTGCGCCACATGACGCAGATAGGCTTCCGATCGCTTGCGCGCGGTGATGTCGAGCGAACTGGTGAGAACCGCCGTCACCTGCCGCTCGTCGTTGGTGAGCGGCGATTTGGTGGTGACGAAATGCCGGGTCGTGCCGGTCAGATCGGTCATTTCCTCTTCATAGGCCGGCACGGCCTTACCCGTCTGCAGCACCAAGCGGTCGAGTGCCAGATTGCGCGCCGATTGCTCAGGACCATAGAGCGAGTTCATCGGCTTGCCGACGAACTTCGCTAGATCCTTGCCGGAAAAGGCCGCCTGATAGGCATTGGCGAAGATCAGCGTGCCGTCCGATGCGGTGGCATTGATCATGATTGGCAACGTGTCGATCACCTGCGCCAGCCGTTCGGAGGAATCCCGCAGCGCCTGTTCGCGCGAACGCTCGCTGCGCTCCAATTCACGCTCGAGCGTAGTGGCGCGATCGGCAAGCAGTTTTTGATGCTTGTGCAGCTTCAGCAGATTGCGGGCGCGGGTGACGAACTCGTGGTGATCGACGGGCGAATGCAGGAAGTCGGTGGCACCTGCTTCGAGCGCCCGCAGCCGGAAGCTGCGTTCCTCATAGATCGTCAGAACGATGATCGGAATTTCGGCGGCGCCGGGAAACTGCCGATAGCGCCGGATGAACTCCGCGCCGTCGATCGTCGGCATTTTGAAATCGGTGATGATCAGATCGGGCTGCTGATCGACGAGCCAATCCAAGGCCTGCAGCGGATCGCCGAAGGTCTCGACTTGAACATTGGGTTCGATAGACGCCGCCAATTTCGCAAAGATATTGCGATTGGTGATCCGGTCGTCGACGATCACGATCAGCGACATACAAAAATCCTAAGTCTGGATTTCGCGATCGACCAGCAACGCTCACGCTTGCGCGCGGGCGCAGCCCAGCCCATCGACCCGATATTGTCCCTGAATTGGATTAACTAATTGCTATTATGGGCTTAACGGCGATTGCCCAGAGATTCGATATTGCGTGCTCCAGCCAGATAAGTGATCAGAGTATTCAAGCGTTTAATATCCGTGGATTTCTTTGGCGAATTGGGTATTTATCGGTTTCCCTCGCTCAAGGCACGGTGGATTCTTCGTTTTTAATCCCGCCCAAAGGCCCGTCTATATGAATATCCTCGTACCAAGAAGCAAATATAAAGCTCTTCTTGAAAGGACACGTAAATTTAGACTATTCTTTTTCAGAAAAATATTGCGATCGAAGCGACATCTACCGTCCTCCGGCACCTCCATCTTCTTGGAACATATTTATAGCCTGGCGGGGCAAGAGGAGAGCCAGATACCTCTGAACAGGTCTTTCTCCGCCCCGGCCCTTTCCTTCATCGTGCCGGTTTACAACACGCCGCCCGACTATCTGGAGGCTTTAGTCCGCTCGCTGCGGGTCCAAGTCCCGGGCGCCTGGGAATTGGTTCTGTCCGATGACGGATCGACCAACCGCGCCACGATCACCTGGCTAGACAAGCATCGCTTGGCGCCTGGCCTCACTGTTCTACGGAACGTGGACAATCGCGGCATCGCCGCGGCGACCAATGCCGGCATTGCAGCGGCCCAAGCGCCTTGGATCGGCTTCATAGATCACGACGACGCCCTTGCGCCTCATGCGGTCGATCGCATTCTGCGCGCACTCGCCGCTAGACCGGACTGCGAGTTCCTCTATACGGACGAAATCATCGCCGACGGCGAGCTCAATCCAGTCGACGTGTTCTTGAAGCCGGCGTTCGATCCGGTTCTGCTCTCAGGTGTGAACTATATCAATCACCTTTCTCTTTATCGTCGCGAACGGCTTCTCGATATCGGCGGCTTGCGTCTCGGATTTGACGGATCGCAGGATTACGATCTCCTCCTGCGCTATACGAAAGATCTGAAGCCGCATCAGTGTCTGCACCTGCCCTATCCCGCTTATCTCTGGCGGCGCGATGGCGGCAGCTACAGCGCCAAATTCATGGAACAGGCGACCGACAATGCCCGGCGCGCCTTGGCGGAAGCCTATGCGCCCGCGGGCCAATCCATCGAGGTGACCGAGGCGATCGATGGCAATTTGCATCGCATCAGATTTGATCTGACCGATAGAAAGCAGCCGCTGGTTTCGATCATCATTCCGAGCCGCGATCAGTATGAGATGATCAAGACGCTCTTCGACGAGCTTCGCGACAAGCTCCATTACCGCAACTTTGAAATCATCGTCATCGACAATGGGTCGACCGATCCGAAAGTCTTGGAATTGTATGAGCAGATGCGCCATTCCGGGCTCAAGTTCAGAGCCGAGGTCCAGCCCGAGGCTTTCAATTTCTCCCGCGCGGTCAACAAAGGCATGCGGCTGGCGCAAGGCGATCTCTTCTTGTTGCTCAACAATGACATCGAGCCGCTTGATCCCTATTGGCTCGACGAGATGGTAAGTTGCTTTGCCTATGACGGTGTCGGCATCGTCGGCGCGAAACTGCTTTATCCCGACCGCACGCTGCAACATGCCGGCGTCATCGTCGGTTTCGGCGGACTGGCCGGCCATTGGTATATTCAGGAGCCGGCCAATTTCCCCGGCCCGATGGGACGGTTGTGGGTGCGACAGTCGATGTCCTGCGTCACCGGCGCTTGCATGCTCGTGTCGCGCAAGCTGATCGAGCAAGTGGGACCGCTCAATGAAGAGCTGTTTGCAGTGGCCTACAATGACGTTGATCTGTGTATCCGTGCCGTTGCGGCGGGCCATCGCATCATCTGGACGCCCTTCGCCCAGTTGATCCATCACGAGTCCCTTTCGCGCGGCAGCGACGAGAAGCCGGAGAACGTCGCGCGTTTCGAGCGCGAGAAGAATAATCTCAGAACGGCACACGCAACGGACCGCTATCGCGATCGCGCGATCAATCCCTGGTATTCAACCGACAGATCCAACGCTGTCCCCGTTCTGCTTCCTGAACTGCCTCAGCCAAGATAATGAGCATGTCCATGAAAACAAAAATCGTACATCTGCTGAGGAACATGGCGAGCGCCTTGGAACGCGATGAGCAAGCGCCTGTAGATCAGCCTGACACAGAAAAAAAATCAGCGGCAAATTTGCTCGATGAATATGTCAGCGGCATGCCGCGTGCCCAGCATGCGATCGATGCCTTAGCCGGCTGGAATACGGCGCTGCCGCCCAATATCGGTGTCGTGGCTGGAAACGTCGCGCTCTACAACGACCCCCGCATTCTATGGGGCATCGAACAGATGGGTTCGCTCGCGGGTAAACGCGTGTTGGAGCTTGGGCCCCTGGAAGCCTCCCACACTTACATGCTGGAGCAGCGAAAGCCTGCCGTACTACATGCGATCGAGGCAAACCGGCTGTCGTTTCTGCGCTGCCTCGTGGTCAAGGAACTGCTGGGCCTGCATATCGCGAAGTTCTTCCTCGGCGATTTCATGACCTGGCTCGAAACCCGGCCCGAGACTTATGACTTCATCGTCGCCTCAGGCGTTCTCTATCACATGGAGGATCCCGCCAGCCTGTTGGAAGCCATGGCGAAGCGGACCAAATCGGTTCTCATCTGGACGCATTATGTCAGCGATGCGGCCATGCCCAAGGGCGATCCTCGTCGACAAGTCTTTGTCGGTGAACCGGAGATCATCGAGCGCAATGGCATGAAGCTGCGCCAATATCGCCGCAGCTATTGGGGCGCCTGGAAAGACAAATCCTTTTGCGGCGGCATGCATGATCTCCACCGCTGGCTCGAGAAAGACGACATCATCGCTTACCTGAAACATCTTGGCTTCGACGATGTCAGGATCACCATGGATGAGCCGAACCACCAGAACGGCCCATCATTCCTCGTATTCGCGCGCCAGACAACCGCGCCGGCTTGAAGAGCGCTCTATCGCTTCTGCGGCGCCAACTTGGCGCGGCGATCGCGACGCGCGAGCCATTTGCGGAACACTTCATCTTTCAAGTGTTCGAGCCATTTTTGATCCGATATCTGGCCGGATAGCCAACAAGCCAGAAGAAGCTCATAGGTGTTCATCGAAAGCCTCACTTCCCAGCCCGAGGGGAGGCTTATCTAAGGCCGATGCCTGACGCAGACCTGACGGAATTAATGCCGGCGATGCGCAACAAAAAAGGCCCGGCATTGCCGGGCCTTAAAAGCTTCGACTTACGATCGATCAGTAGCGGGCGAAAACCGGACCGGCAGCGCCACCGAACTTGTAGTTCAGACCGACGCGCACGATGTTGTCGGTATTGGTGTTGCGCACGCGATAGTTCAATGCACCACCGCCGAAGGCATAGATCGAGGTGGTCTTGCCCAGGTCGACGTGCAGATATTCCGCCTTGACCGTCAGGTTGTTGTTGATGGCGTATTCAACACCACCACCCAGCACCCAGCCGGCCCGCCAACCACGGCCACCGCCGACGTTGCCGAAGGGAACCGGCGGGAAGCCACCAGCGCCATTCACGACAACAGCGCCACCGCCATTGACTTCGCCATAAGCCAAACCACCGGTAGCATAGATGAGAGCGCGATCGAAGGTAACACCGGCGCGGGCACGCAAGGTGCCGTACCAGCGGCCGCGATCAAAGCCGCTCAGCGTGTAGCTCGGATAAGCCGCGCCGTAGCCGATCGGATTGGTCGGATAGGTGCCGTTCAGACGGTTGCCGCCGGTGCGGTAGTTGAGGTCCGTTTCGAGACCATAGACGAACTGATTGACCTGCCAGTTATAGCCAGCCTGGATACCGCCGGTGAAAGCCGCGTTGCCGCCACCCTTGCCCGGAACCAGATTGCTGTTCGGCGTCGGGAAGAGGCCGCCCGCGGTGAACACCGGAGAATTGTTGCCGCCGAAAGCCACGCCCAGCGTGCCACCGACGTAGAAGCCGGTCCAGGTGAAGATCGGGGCGGCAATGATCGGAGCCGGGGGCGGAGCCGCCGTACGACGCGGCAAATCGGCCGCGGCTGCGACCGTCGGCGCAGCAAGTGCCAGCAAAATCGCTGAATTTCGAGCAATTCGAATCATTAGAATACTCCTTAACCCCGTATATTTAAAAACATTCGTACGCAGATATTATTGCCAGAATCATAACGCGACAATGCCAAAGTAGTTCCAAGCTACTGAAAGCTAGTCAACTGTGCCTCAAAAAGCACGGGTTCCATTTGGAAAGCTCAGAGTTCCATTGTTCTTTGGCAAGTATATTGGGTTGAACGCCGGCCAAAGCTGCCCCCCCTTCCGATGAACTCGAAGATAATGATTTAGAACGCGGGATCAGCGTCATGATCAACAGACCGATATTCTGCTTATTCTGGTGACTTGGCACCAGAAACTCTTATCCGAGGGCAGCCTCCGTCGTCTCGATCGATAGTGCTGGATGCAGATAGGGATCATTGCGAATGACGGAAAACCAGCGCTGCTTGAAATAGGCGGTTTCGTCTTTGTACCGAATCTCTGGAGGAACAGTATTGCCACGCGAAGCGGATTCAAGATGAACCAATCGCGCGCGAGGCTCAATGAGATTGCGAAGACCGCGTTCCTGCAGCTTTAAACACAGGTCAATGTCGCCGTATTCAACAGGCAGATTGACCCCGTCAAAGCCCTCTACAAGATCGAACTTGCTTCTTTCAATCACCAGACAGGCGCCGGTGACCGCAGAAAGCTCATGCGGTACTTCCAGCCTACCAAAATACCCGATGCTATCAGGAGAACTCCCAGCCTCGAAATGGGCTGCCGTCCCATGCAATCCGAGTGCGACGCCGGCATGTTGAACCTTATCATTAGGGAAAAGCAATTTGGCTCCCACGGCTCCAATATCAGGACGACGCGCCCAAGCCGTGAGCTTCTCCAACCAATCGGAGCTCAAAACTTTAGTGTCGTTGTTGAGAAACACTAGCATATCAAACTGAGCTGCTTTCGCGCCAGCATTGCATAAAGCTGAAAAATTAAAGGGACCGGGCGCATGCAGGATTCGAATGCGCGGTTCACGCGAGATATCCAACAAATACTTTGTTGTTTCAGCCTCGGTGCTATCGTTATCGACGACGATGATTTCGAAACGAACATTCTTCACATTTGAAAGAATGCTATCCAAACATTGGCGTAACAAATCATGATGGTCGCGAATAGGAATAATGATTGAGCAAGCCGGAATGTCCATTGTCGGTAGTGCAGGTGGCGCGCGCATTTGAGTGACTGCCTTACAAGCAACAAGCAGTCGCTTGATATGTACAATCTTGTCGTCAGAAGATAACTGCACTGGACGAAAGGCTCCGATGGTCCGTTCACCGACGCGTGTTCTCAGCCAACCAACACGATAGAAGCAAGCGCTCCCAAGAATATCGATACTCTGCGAGAGTACCGGGCCCCAATCAGGCTTAAAACGCGGGATACCGCAGTTTGAATCCAATTCGTCAGCAAAGTAGAGGTCGGCAAGGTTGCGAGCGTGCATTTCTGCGAAGACCGCAGGCGCCTCAGGCATAATGGCATCGCCCGCATTCAACACGATGAGGAAATCATCTGGATCACGGTCCTCGACCAGTTGTTGGACCGTTGTGCCTGTCGAGGCACGCAGCACCGACCATTCGGATCGTGGCTGACCGGCAAGAACGTCAACTACTTCGGCTTCTTGTTCCGCTGTACCGTCGATCAGGATTACTCGCAGATGCGGGGCCTCAGCCGTACGCGGCGCGTCTAATCCATTCCATTCAAGTACTCGAGTTCGACTTGTGAGCCAATTCTGATGAGCGCTTAGTGGGGTTGCGCCCCAGGCTCGCTGGAGGCGCCGACGTGCCTTGTTTGAATATCCAGCGACACGCTGTACGGCAGCCCAACTAATACTGAAAGGATGATATTTTAAGGCACGTTGAGTTTTTCGCCATTTTCCAATAGGATAACAGCTTATAACTCTGAACCCAAAGGGTCCAGGCATGTCAACCGGGGAAATCAATATTTGCTTCACTTCGCTAGGAACATGCCCTGTCCATGTCCCTTTTCCCCTAACGGGAGCGGGCAAAACATTATCATAAAAATAATCCTGAAATACAAACCGAATAAGAGGGCGGGTTAGACAATCAATTATGCTTGCTTCAAAGACCATTTCCACCGAACAACCTGATATTATACTAATATCGACGAGGAGCTCTACCCACGGCTGCTTCGATTTCGCGATCCAAACGCTTTTATTCGTAGGGTGACGCTCTGCGTCGGCAAATGGACGGATACTGTCGATACCATAAGCATAAATATGACTGGGCAGAGGCAATCCGTACCCCTGTGTTTCAACTTTAGAGAATCCATCAATAGGGTGAAACTCTTGCTGCAACAAAATTATTCCACCTCAATACATATCTAGAAAGCCTACCTTTTATTGCTTTGATGAAATGTAGGTCAACGATAAATTGGCGATCAACCTACCTTAACGGCATTTTTTAGACTTAGCGCAACCGCTGAAATAGGTATCACGATATCTGCCGTCTTTACCACGAGCGGCTGCAGGTGCGTGGGCGCAGCGGCGCAAGCGGACGCTTGGCGCACGGGCGCCGCTGGTGATCCTGCAGGGCCGAACCGGCGCTGGAGCATTTACTTCCTGTCGGATTCACTGATGGCTGCCGCTTCCGTATCCTTGCGGTAGTGGACTTCACCCGAAAATGCTTGGCACTGATAGCAGACAGCTCGTTACCAGAACCTGCGAGTGGTGCCCGAGCTCGAAACCATCATGGTCCGGCGCGGCCATTCAGTCATGTGCTTCTCCGACAAAGCACCGAGTTCACTGTCATGACGGGCCGGCGTACCCATAACCCATTCATCGAAAGCTTCAATGGACGGCTGTGCGACGAGCTACTCAACGAGACGCTGTTCACGTCGCTCGCGCGATGCCTGGTCGCGTCATGGACGATGACAACAACATTCGCCCACAGCCCCCCAAAAAAATCTCCTACTAAGCCATCTACCATCCCGCAAAAGGCGCTCAGAACAAATAGCTCTTTCGACGAGAGAGTTTAACGACGGGTCAAACGGGATGCGCTGCAAGAGTTAGATGCTGCGAAATTAGAAGGTCATTGTCGGAAAAAAAACTTCTGAATCGAGATAAATACGCAGGATACGACTGAACAAACTGATCAGTTTGCTCTCCATCGTACAAGTCGTTAAATATGATATCTTTACTTGTATCGATCGTAGATGCGAGACGAAAAGGAATACTCATCGCCTCGGCCAATTCTTTAGTGCGGGCATCATGCACAATAAGAGTGCCTGGAACTCCCGCCAAAAGAGCTGCAATCGTACCGTGAATTCTCGTACCAACACAAAATGACCTCGACTTGAGATAATTAAGCCAAGTTGGTAAATCGAAGAAAACCTTTCCGTGTCGTCGAAGATAAATTGCAATATCTGAAACCTGCGAAGCTCCGTAGCTTGCCAAAAGCGGAGGAGCAGCTTTTTGCAGAACAGCATCATTCCCAGTTCGGCCCAACGCGTAATACATATCCGCGAGCTCAGACTGCAATATAATATCTATTCCACGTGTGAAAGCTTGTCTGTATATATATTCTTGAAACTCATCAGTATCATTAAATTGATGGCGCGTGCCGTGGACGCATATCTTTTCTTGGGACAAGCTCGAAGGAGTTTCAATCGAAAACCCCTTGCCGCCGGCCAAAAGCAATGAAGGACATCCTGTTACAACCGCTTTATTTATTCCATAATGCTCCAGCACCTCAGCAGTAAACTGCCCCCGAACGCTAATATATTTTGAACGTTCATTTAAAATATCAAGTAGTTTCCGAGTTCCCGGTTTTAGCTTCGGGATAGTCTGTTCTAAAGTTGTTTGGACACCCAGCCCGACGATAAATACTGGTAAATCAACCTGTTCAAGTTGATCAGAGAGCCACGAGAAATCCTGATCACTCGCCAACCAATTGGCTGCAGCAATGACAATACAGTCTCGACCTTCAACTGTGCTCGGCCTCACATCATAGTGAGAGAACTCAGCGTTTGCGATGCATTGATAAAGCGCCTCTGTGAAGAGAAGATTTCCCGAATTCCGACCAAGCATTGATAACGCATCGGTGACTGGTATAGAGGCCGGAGTTAATACTTTCGTGACTCCGAGTACGAGCGGCCTCTCAAACATTTATCAAGTTCCCGATTGTTACAGATTAAAGCGCAATTTCCGCCAGCTCATTATAGAGCCTAATCTATTTCTTTTCCTACGCCTATTCAACAGCTTATCTAAAATTCCATTGCTCGGCAATGTTATATCAAGGCCTAAAATTCAACATTACACAGCACGTTCTGTTTTTGTCATCCTACCTGCAATCTGCGCTTCGTTAAATTGGCTGCATATATCCGATCGTAATGCTTCAACATAGCGGACATTGTAAATCGTTCATAAAAAATACGACTTCCAACTGCGCCAGCACTTTCGCGAGCTTCCGGATCCGCCAAGAGCATAATAGCGTCGACTAATGCATTTACCGGCAGCTTGCCATCCGCCAGCGGAATTACTGAACCGGCAATCAGTGCACGACCTTTATCACTAGTCGTGAGCATACTTGCAATGTCACCCACGTTCGAAGCAACGACTGGCTTGCCCTGTGCCATCATTTCAATAATCACGAGGGGCATGGATTCCCCTGTAAAATAGCTTGGTAAAACTCCTATATCCGCAACTTTAATGTAATCTTGTACATTCTCGACATGGCCATAGAGATGCACAAACGGCGATGTCTCCTCATTGCGAAGTGCTTCTGCTGCAGGTCCCTCTCCCAGAAGCATGAGATCCACTGCCACCCCAGCATGGTTCAATCGTTTAGTTGCTTCGACTGCCTCGAACCAGCCCTTTTCAGCAATCGCGCGACTAACCAGTAACAAGACCAAAGAATCTTCCCGCACCCCTAAAGATTTTTTGCTCAATTCGACAGGCTCTTCCGGCTCAAAACCATTGTTAATCTTCGAGAGCCTTTCGGGGTATCCATATCTATCAAACACGCCAAGATTTTTATCTGCGATGTAAATCCATTCATCAACTCGCTCAAGCATCTCAGGGAAGCGCCTTGGAAACGAGGCGTCTGTATGTGGCTTGTCGATTAGCGTCTCGTAACAACCATGCGTCGTTATACACCAAGCAACCTTTTCCGAAAGTTCATGCCTGTGTTCATGAACGAAACGATCAGACCACCAAAGCGAGGAGTGAACAACATCGATATCACAATCGGCGATCAAGCGGCCGAGCGAAAAGTCCGGAGTACGCGCATCATATATTGAAACGCGCTGGTCGATTCTTCCTACCACCTTCTTGTGATCGGGAAACATGCCTACATTGAGAAGTATGGCGCGGCCGCCGGCATGCGTCCAGGCATTAACGAGGCGAATAGCAAACATCTGGCCGCCTCCAGGTGAAAGGTCGCTGATTACAACCAGAATAGTTGGCATAACTTTGTTACAGACCAGTTTCGACAGTTCCCGGATATGTTGCCTGGTCCTTTCATCCGTCACTCTAAATCGATCGAGATCTTGCACGCTAAAGGTATCGGCCTTTCTGCGAGTATCATCTGAAACGCAGAACGTATTGCTTATGTATCTCCTTATTTCTGCAAGCTCATCAAAGTATCGCAAGCTTCCTTCCGTCTGGTGAGTAACCGTATTTGAATGGCGACGATGATAATTAAGCGGTTGGCTTTCAAACGCAACATTCCCGCCACGCAGTGCTCGAAGGTAAAAATACCAATCACCACACATACGCATTGTTGTCACTTGCTTAACGAAATCATCTTCCGGCTTAAATCGGCGAAACACAACCGCACTCGCATTTGGAATAACGTTGCCTATCGCTAAGCCAGCATCAACTTCACGATGATCCGTGGCGGAGTAGGATCGAGACCATCGGTTTTCCGCGATACGGTTCAAATAGAGCTGCTCGTAATTGCCAAGCACTTTACCTTCTGCATCTACAGGCACGGACTTCACGTGCGCTAAGAAGACGTTTCGGTCATCCATCGCTGGAACTAATGCTTCGAGTAACTGAGGCTCACAGAAATCGTCAGCTTCCGCTATCCAAATCAAATCCGAGCGAGCTGCAGCCATTCCTTTTAGCCACTGCGCAAACGGCGAGTTTGAGTTTCGTTCGTTGACGATAAGTCGGGTCGCCGGATATTTTTTTGCCCAGTCAGTAAGAACCGCGACAGAATTATCAGGCGAAGCGTCATCAAGTAAAATAACTTCGAAATCTTGAAATGTTTGCGAATAAATAGTTGAGAGACGCTGATCAAGATATCGATCATAATTGTAGTTAGGTACGACCACGCTGATATGTGGTGGTGTAGCCATAGCGTCTCGTAAAATTTCTAGAATTCGCGGACCAGCCGTCGTAACGGTAAAACCGTCTCGTACTTGTTTCAGCCCCTCGGCTCCGTGGGAGTCTTTTAAATCTGGGTCATCGATATACGTAGTTACAGCACTGGCCATTGCGACAACATCGCCAAATGGCACCGAAATACCGCATCCTTTTGCGGTGAACTCGGGTATTCCTCCAGCGTCGTCGAAGCACACAACTGGCACTTCTTTGGAAGCAGCGTAGAGGCACACCAACGGAAAAGGGTCTTCTTCTGACGGCAAAAGAAAAAGGTCCGCTGCCTCCAAGAGCTCTGGAACATTTTCCCTATAACCGATTAGAGAAACAGTTTCACTCAATCCCTTCTCTTTTACCAACTCCCGACACGCTTCTTCATCCGGCCCTCCGCCTATCCATACAAACCGACAAGAACGCTTCGTCTGTTGCACTACTCGTGATGCAACTTCAATGAACTTATCCGGAGATTTGCGCCAGTGCATGACACCGCAGCCCATGACCAAAAAGTCATCCGGGCTGACTCCAAGCGCTTTGCGCTGTTCCACGTATTTTTCAGAAGATCGCCCCTTCGAAGAAACCGAGCCAATAAAATCGTAAATTAGACGAACTCGTTTCTCATCAATATGGTGATTTTGCTTAAGATTAGCCGTAACCGCTTCGCTGCCACCTATAAAGGTAATGCAGCGCTGTTTAAGCAGCTCAATGCTGCGGGGAAACATATCAATAATTTTTTGCAGCTCATGAACGTAGCACACTGCCGGCGTATTTTCTTCCCAGAAGTCAAAAAACCGCGCGCTTACTATGGAGTTAATAAAAACTGCTCGTATCGTAGGACCAATAAAATTTCTCAGTTCAGTAACGGCTTGATCAGATAATGCTTCAGGCAAAACATGAACTGGCGCAATCGCCTCAAAAAGATGGCGATGGCCACCGTCACGAGGCGCTACAAAGCAAACATCGTATTTGGTTGTTGCGAGCAACCATTCAGCTAAACTACGTAATAGTTGTTGCGCACCACCAACATCAAAGTCATGGGAAACAAGCACTATCCTACCGCTCGTCCTTGCACCAAATTGCATGTCCCGCGTTGTCGTTGGCAATGTGACTGAATATTTTGGAGAGCGCCCCTCATATTGTCCAAAAGCAAGAAAATGATACAGCGGATTTATTCCGGTGGTTCGGACATCATCGTACCGCTTTAGATAATATGCACCATCAAAGAAAGACCCTGTCGCTCTCCCTTCAGTCCAACCAAATAGGAAATAATGGACAATTGGATCAATCCCGGCTGGCCTCACGTCGGGATTAAGCGCCAGATATTCCGCAGGGTCGAAATACGCATTAGGCAAAAATGACTTATTAGATCCAACTGTTATATAATGAACAAGCGGATCGTCACCGTTTAGTAATTTCCCATATTTTGCCTTGTAAAACGCCTCATCCAAAAGCTTATATCTAGACAAGATATCAGCATACAAAACGTGTATGTTTGTATTATTATCTTTTATGAGTCGATTGATCCGAACGGAATTTATAAAACTCGCAAGCAGCTGATTGCGTCGTTCCTGAGCTTGGGGCCCCGCGTCGATTACTGCACGTACCGCAGCTAATTCAGCCTGGCCAAGACTAAATCCGGTCTCAGTTTCGCGCACTTCAACTTGTAAAGTCTCCTCACTGCGAGCTTCCACCGAAACCGAAAAAGCATGACGACCGTCGCCAATATTCGCACCGGTGAGGTCACTAC
>Ga0097679_1001645_pt1 | contig 22571 bp, 16 predicted proteins | sample ThiBiot_500_biof_2_FD_72848 | JGI IMG/M metagenome (GOLD analysis project Ga0097679, IMG submission 72848) | Wastewater bioreactor microbial communities from Cape Town, South Africa - Thiocy_cont_500_biof - 1398105538000 (version 2) (version 2) ...
GCGCCATCCTGATCGCAGCCGGCATTCGACACAATCCGCGCAACGCCGATTATGCGCAGCAACAGGCGCATAAACATCCCGGCAGGCTGATAGCCTTTCCCGACGTCGATTGCCGCTGGTCGCCGACGCATCACGCGCCCGGCGCCGACGGGCGCCTCGAAGCGACCGTCGCCCGGCGCGCGCCCGTCGGCTTCACGCACTATCTCGATGAGAAGGCCGATCCGTCATGGCTGACGTCGCCGGACGGCGCGGCTTTCTTCGCGGTCGCGGAGAAGCATCGCCTGATCGTCAGCCTGTCCTGCGGGCCGTCGCAGATGGCCGCCGTGCGCGCCCTGGCGCGGCGTTTTCCCGACACGCCGTTTCTCCTGCATCACCTCGGCTGGGTTCCCGCATCGCCGCGCATCGACAGCGAGGCGCTGCGCGCTGTCGTGAACGGCGCCGCCGAAGCCAATCTGTTCGTCAAGTTTTCCGGCTTCGGCTATGCCGAAGGCGAGGGATGGAATTTTCCCTGTGACCGCGCGCGCGAGGTGGCGAAGGCGCTGTATCAGGCTTACGGGCCGCAAAGATTGATCTGGGGCTCGGACTATCCTGTCTCGCAGCGCTACATGACCTACCGCCAGAGCCTCGAGATCGTGCGCGCGCGGTGCGATTTCATCGGCGAGCGGGACATGGCGCTCGTGCTCGGCGGCGCGATGGGAAAGCTGCTGTCCGAGCGCGGATGCTGGAGCGAGCCGCCGGTGGAAGCGTCATAGAGTCGAAGCGTCATGGAATGTCGGGACGATCCGCATGCACGCGCGTCGCGCGATCGCGTCGTCGGAGCGTCGTCACGACGCGGGCGAGTTGCGCCCGTCCACCGGCGCCGGGTTTCCGCCGTCGCGCGCTGATTGAAGGATCGCCGCGAGAACGGCCGTCGTCAGCGCGCCATTCTCACCGGGCGAACAATTGTCGCCGGCGCCGCGCGCCAGCGCGACCAGAGCCTCGACCGGTCCCCGGCAATGATAAACCCATTGGCCCGGCGCGATGTCGATCGCTCTGTTCGCGCCGTCGTGACGTGACAGCTCGCACCAGTCGCGATCGAATGCGAGATCAAGAACGCCTTCGCTGCCGGAGATAAGCAAGCGCAGATAAGCGCGACGCCCCTCAGGCGCGGCCGCTGCGCCGCTGAACGACATGACCGCGCCGCCGGCGCATTGCGCGATTGCTGAATCGCAGAGATCGACGCCGTCCTGATCGAGCGTGCGCGCCGCGACGGAGTGCGGCTGCAAGCCGGTGAGCCAGAGGGACAGGGCGACGGAATGCGACATCTGGCCATAGGCGAATCCGCCGCCTTGCGATGGATTCCGCCATGTCGAGGGGTCGGGCCGGAAGAACGCCGCATTCCAGCTCGCCATGCCGGCGCCGCCGGAGAAGACCGCCCGCGTCGCCGAGATGAAGCTGCAGGCCACATGCTCGATCCGGCCGACGGCGCCGCCAAGAATCAGCCGCCGCGCGTCTGAAACGCCCGGCAGATAGTGATAACCGTTGGCGATCAGCAAAGACCGCTTCGCGGACCGCGCCGCCTCGACAAGGCTCCACGCCTGCGCGGGGTCGAGCGTCATCGGCTTTTCGCAGAGAACATGCGCGCCGGCGGCGAGCGCCGCCGTGGCGTGTTCGTAGTGAAGATGATGAGGCGATGACACGATGACCGCCTCCGGCTTGCGCGCCAGCACGTCGCGATAATCCTCCGACGCGAAAGCGAAGCCAAAATGGGATCTCACCCGTTCGAGCTCGTCGGCGCCAAGTCTGCTCACGCCGTCGAGCGCGACGCCGTCGCAGGCGGCGAGGGCCGGAATGTGATTCTGCGCGGCGTACCAGCCTGCGCCGATCACGGAGACGCGCAGCCGCTTGTCGTTCGCCACTGTCGTTCTCCTCGCAGGACGTGGAGGATTTCTAGATTGTCGACGCTGCATGTCCAGCGTTTTGCGAAGCGGCGAAAGGTTGATAACCAGACGCATGCGCGCGCGACCATGAATGGATTTCGGTCGGCCTGAGCGTCGCGCGCAGTCAGGTCGGATCCGAGCTCGGTCTGCGCGCTCTAAGGAACGTAGCCGCGCGCCAGCGCAAGCGCCTGCTCTCCTGACAACGGCGGCGCATGCTCCCACACTTCCGCCGTGGGCGTCGCAGCGACGGCGTCGGCGAGCAGCCTGCGATAGCGCGCGCGGGGAATCTCGACCGCGCCGAGCGAGGCGAGATGATCGGTGATGAACTGCGTGTCGAGCAGCCGGTAGCCGCCGCTGCGCAGCCGCGCGACGAGATGGACCAGCGCCACCTTCGAGGCGTCGGTCTGACGGTGGAACATGCTTTCGCCGAAGAACGCGGCGCCGAGGCTGACGCCGTAAAGCCCGCCGACGAGCGCGCCGTCGCGCCAGCACTCAACCGTGTGCGCGGCCCCGCGATCGAAGAGCGCGCGATAAAGCTGGCGGATGCGGCCGCTGATCCAGGTGTTCGGCCTGTTCTGGTTTTCCGCCGCGCAGGCGTCGATGACCGCATCGAAATCATGATCGACGCGCGCCTCGAAGCGATCCTGCCGGACCGTCTTGGCGAGCGAGCGCGAGATGCGCAGCCCGTCGAGAGGAACGACTCCGCGCTGCTGCGGCTCGACCCAGTAAAGCCCCGGATCGTCCGCGCTTTCCGCCATCGGAAACAGCCCGGCCGCATAGGCCCGCAGAACGATCTCGGGCGTGATCGCGAGCGGCTCTTCGGGGGAGCGCGTCATCGCCGCGCCGCCGCGAGCAGCGTCTGATCAGCCGACCGCTTCGATCGGCGGATCCTGCGCGAGATATTGTTCGAGCCAGTGGATGTCATAGGCGCCGTTCTGGATGTCGGCGTTGCGCACCAGGGCGCGAAAAAGCGGCAGGGTCGTGTCGACGCCGTCGACGACGAACTCGTCCAGCGCCCGGCGCAGGCGCATGAGGCATTCGTTCCGCGTGCGGCCCGTGACGATCAGCTTGCCGATCATCGAATCGTAGTTCGGCGGAATGCGATAGCCCTGATAGGCGGCGGAATCGACGCGCACGCCGAGCCCGCCGGGCGGATGATAGGATTTGATCTGGCCCGGCGAGGGGCGGAAGGTCAGCGCGTTCTCGGCGTTGATGCGGCACTCGATCGCGTGGCCGCTGAAGCGCACGTCCTGCTGTCGCGTCGTCAGCGCGGCGCCGGCCGCGATCTTGATCTGCTCATGCACGAGGTCGATGCCAGTGATCATCTCGGTCACCGGATGCTCGACCTGGATGCGCGTGTTCATCTCGATGAAATAGAACTGGCCGTCCTCATAGAGGAACTCGACGGTTCCGGCGCCGAGATAGCCGAGGTCGCGCATCGCTTTCGCGCATGTCTCGCCGATCTCCGAGCGCATGCTGGCGTTGAGCGCGGGCGAGGGGCCTTCCTCCCACACCTTCTGGTGCCGTCGCTGCAGCGAGCAGTCGCGCTCGCCGAGATGGATGGCGTTGCCGCGTCCGTCGCCGAGAATCTGGATTTCGATGTGGCGCGGCTTTTCCAGATATTTCTCGAGATAGACCGCGTCGTCGCCGAAGGCGGCCTTCGCCTCCACCTTCGCGGTCGCGATCGCATGGGCGAGTTCTTCCTCGTCGCGCGCGACCTTCATGCCGCGCCCGCCGCCGCCGGCGGCTGCCTTCACGATGACGGGATAGCCGATATCCCTGGCGATCCGCGCGGCTTCCGTCTCGTCCGACACGCCGCCGTCCGATCCGGGAACGCAGGGGATGCCGAGCCGTCGCGCCGTGCGCTTCGCCTCGATCTTGTCGCCCATGATGCGGATATGTTCGGCGCGCGGGCCGATGAAGACGATCTTGTGCGCCTCCAGCATGTCGGCGAACCGGGCGTTCTCCGACAGGAAGCCGTATCCCGGATGCACGGCGTCGGCGCCGGTGATCTCGCAGGCGGCGATCAGCGCCGGAATGTTGAGGTAGGACTCGCGCGCCGGCGGCGGTCCGATGCAGACGCTTTCGTCCGCGAGCCGCACATGCATCGCATCGGCGTCGGCGGTCGAATGCACGGCGACGGTCTGGATGCCGAGCTCTTTGGCCGCGCGCAGGATCCGCAGCGCGATTTCGCCGCGGTTGGCGATGAGGATCTTGTCGAACATCAGGTGCGCCCGCGCCGCCTCACTCGATCACGCACATCGGTTCGTCATATTCGACCGGCTGTCCGTCATCGACAAGGATCGCGGTGACCGTGCCGGCCTTCGGCGCGACGATGTCGTTGAAGGTCTTCATCGCCTCCACGAGGAACAGCCTGTCGCCGGCCTTCACCGACGCGCCGACCTCGATGAACGGCTTGGCGTCGGGGGAGGGGCGCCGATAGGCGGTGCCGACCATCGGCGATTTCACGGCGCCCGGATGGTCCTTGGGCGAGGCGGCGGGGGTCGGCGCGGCTGCGGCCGCCGCCGGGGACGGATGGGGGGCCGGCGCGGGCGCCGCCATCGTGACCGGCGCCGCCACGGAGACGACGGCGCGCGCGACCCGGACCTTCAGGTCGCCCTTCTCGACCTCGATCTCCGACAGTCCGGTTTCGGCGACGAGCAGCGCCAGCTCGCGGACGAAATCGGTGTCGATCGGGCTTTGTCTGGCCATGAATCAAACCTTCCTGGAGGACGCGCCAAGGCTGTCGGCGAGGGCGATCAGCGCGAGCTTGTAGCTTCCCGCGCCGAAACCCGCGATCACGCCCTTGGCGACCGGAGCGATATATGAGTGATGCCGAAACGCTTCGCGCGCATGGACATTGGAAAGATGCACCTCCACGACCGTCGCTCCCACGGCCCGGATCGCGTCCTGGATGGCGACGGAGGTGTGGGTGTAGGCGCCTGCGTTGAGGATGACGCCCGCGCCGGCCTGGCCCGCTTCCTGAATCCAGGTCACGAGGTCGCCCTCGCTGTTGGACTGGCGAAAGACGATCTCCACGCCGAGCCCGGCGGCCTGAGCCCGGAGCCCCCGCTCGATGTCGGCGAGCGTCTGCGCGCCATAGGTTCCCGGCTCCCGGGTTCCGAGCAGGTTGAGGTTCGGGCCGTTCAGGACATGGACGACGGGCATGGGCGCTGGGAAAGGGGCGTCGGAAGGCGAATCCCCGGCTTATAGGCGCGCCTTGCGGAAAGGGGAAGCAGTCCTTGTCGCGCCCATCCCGCGCGCGGTCGCGCGCCTCAGACGGCGCCCGACGGGTAAAGCGGCTGCGATCGACCGGGGAGATCGGCTCTCCGGTTCAGCACTGCGCCTTGCCGCACTGGCGGACGGACTTGATCGCGTCCTTCATCGGGCCTTCGCCGACGGCGCCGGCGATCACCTCGTCGCCGATGATGAAGGCGGGGGTGCCGTTGATCGACAGCGCTTCGGCGATCTGTAGCGTGCGCTGGATGCCGGCGACGACGGCGGGCGATTCCGCTTCCGCGGCGATCTTCACCGGATCGAGTCCCGCCTCCTTGGCGGCCTCGAGCGCGCGCTCCTTGCCCGCGCGGCCGCGCGTGGACATCAGCTTGACGTGAAAATCGAAATACTTGTCGCCCTTGAGGTGCTGCTTCACCACCGTGGCGATCTTGGAGGCCTCGACTGAATCGGGTCCGAGGATCGGGAAATCGCGCAGCACGACCCTGAGCTTCGGGTCGTTTTTCACGAGCGACTGCATGTCGGCGAGCGACTTCTTACAGTAGCCGCAGTTGTAATCGAAGAATTCGATCAGCGTGACGTCACCCTGCGGGTTGCCGACGACGATCGATCCCTGATCGCTCAGAAGCGCCGCGCGCTGCTCCTCCAGCGCCTGCTTCTGGGCGACCTTCTCGGCGTCGCGCTGGCGCGATTCGAGCTCCATCAGCGCGTCGCGCAGGATCTCCGGATTGCGCATCAGGTATTCCTTGATGATCGCCTCGATGGCGAGCTTCTGCGTCGCGTTGAAGCCTTGCGCGGGCGAGGACTGCGCCTGCTGCGCCAGCGCGGGCGCCGTTCCGAGGGCCGCCGCCGACAGGGCGATGGCGGCGATGGTCTGGATCAATCGCATGGATGTCTCTTGGCTCGGCGCCCGGCGGCGCATGGCTGATTTCGGGCAGCTAGGCGGAAGGACCGTCAACGGTCAATGAACGCCGGCCGCGTTTCGCGTTCATCTCGCCGCCAATCACAGCTTGGTGATGGCGGCGGCGGCGCGCGCGGGCGGTCCGCTTTGCGGGCGGCTCTCGGCAGGCTATGCGCAGCCTCCCGTCGTCGTTCGCGTGCCGTCATGTCCTCACCGCCCGCCCTGTCCCGTCTCGCCGCCAGGGTCGACCCGTTCATCGTGATGGACGTGATGTCGGCCGCCGCCCGCATCGAGGCGGCAGGCGGATCGGTGACGCACATGGAGGTCGGCCAGCCCTCGGCGCCGACGCCGGCCAGCATCCGCGCCGCGGCGGCCAACGCGCTGACGGACGGCCGCATCGGCTACACCGAGGCGCTCGGCGTTCCCTCGCTGCGCGAGCGGATCGCGCGCCACTACCGCGACGCCTATGGAATGAATGTTCCTTCGAGCCGCGTCGTGGTCACCACCGGCTCGTCCGGCGGATTCATCCTCGCCTTCCTCGCCTGTTTCGAACCGGGCGCGCGCGTGGCGATCACCGCGCCGGGCTATCCTGCCTATCGCAACATCCTCGTCGCGCTCGGGCTCGAGCCGGTCGCCATCGAGGTCGACGCCGCGAGCCGCTATGTGCTGACGCCTGACCACATCCGCCGCGCACACGCCGAGAAGCCGCTCGCCGGCGTGCTGACCATGAGTCCCGCCAATCCCACCGGCGTCGTGATGGAGCGCGACGCCATCGCCGCCATCGCAGCGGAATGCCGCCGTCTCGGCCTCTGGTATATTTCCGACGAGATCTATCACGGCCTGACCTACGACCGTCCGGCGGCGACGGCGCTCTCGGTCGATGACGAGGCGATCATCGTCAATTCCTTCTCCAAATATTACTGCATGACCGGATGGCGCGTGGGCTGGCTCGCGCTGCCTGAGCGTCTCGTGCGCACGGTCGAGCGCTTGCAGCAGAACCTGTCGATCTCCGTGCCGTTTCTCAGTCAGGTCGCCGCCGAAGCCGCGTTCGACGCGGGCGACGAATGCGAGGCGATCAAGGCGACCTACGCCGCGAACCGCGCCTATCTGCTGCGCGAGCTGCCGAAGATCGGCGTCAGCGACTTCTTTCCGGTGGACGGCGCGTTTTACATCTACGCCGATGTCGGCCGCTTCACCAACGACTCGATGCGGTTTTGCCGCGACGTTCTCGAACAGGCCGGCGTCGCGATCACGCCGGGCCTCGATTTCGACGCGCGACGCGGCGCGCGCACGGCGCGGCTGTCCTTTGCGGGGTCGATGCAGGACTGCGAACAAACGATCGAACGGCTTGGCGGCTTTCTTGCGGCGCGCAGTTCAGGATGAAAAAACGGGCCGCCGCTCCGGTGGGAGGAACGGCGGCCCTGAACGGCGCGTGCGGGGTGGTTGCAGGTCGCGCGCGCCGAAGAAAAGGGCTCCGCGCATGTCAAGGATGCGCGGAGCAGATGACGCTGGTGGTCAATTCACAAGCACGCCTCCATCGCATCGCGCCCCGTTCGCCCAGATGTCCGCTTCGCCCACGCCGACGCCGAGCAGATTGAGAAGGCTGTAGAGCAGCGCGTCGATCGACGGCGTCGCGCCTTCCGTCAGCGTTCCGACCGTTCGCGTCAGCAGTGAAAGGTCGATCAGCGGAATGCCGAGAATCTGGGTTTTCAGCTCCAGATCCTGGACGAGCTTCGAGACGAGGGAGGTGGTGAAGTCGCGGGTGCGCGTGGTTTGCGGCCGCCCGTTGCGGATGTCGTCGATGGTGAAGGACAGCCGGTCGTAGCGCATGTTGCTGATCGTCGCATGCGCGCGGCCCGTTACCTTGACGCCGAGCAGCGAGACGAGCGTCGCGGCGGGCGGATTGAGCGGCGCCGTCATGTTGTTGAACTCCGCCATGCCGACCTCGCCGATCCATGCGTCGACCACGCCCGGCCGCGCGTCGATGTCGACGCGCGCATCGGCGCCGTTCAGGCGGCAGCGCACGTCGGCGAGGCGCGCGTCGGCGGCGGCGAGCTCGACATAGACAGGCAGGCGGACGCCGGCGGGAACGAGCGCATTGCCGAGCAGCTTCACGTCGAGCAGCAGCCGCGTCTGCGCCGTATGCGCCTGCGCGGCGTTGGGCGGGCCGTTCGCCAGCCACACGGCTTTCACCGGACGTTCGCCGATTCCCAGCGTGACCTTCGCGCTCGCAAGTCCGGGCAGGCTGACGCCGAGATCGAGCGAGACCTGACGCTTCGCGTTGGCGACCTGCGCCTCCGCCATCAGCAGGTTGAGCGCGCTCACCTGCGCCGCGACCGCCGGCCCCTCGCCAAGCGTCTTTGCGCCCATCGGTCCGAGATCGATGATGTCGCGCAGCTTGACGCCGAGCCGCGCCACATCGGTTCCGTTCGCGAGACGGCGCAGCGCGTCGGCGGCTTTGGTCTGGTTTGTCAGGGACGCGACGCGCGCGGCCGCCGTCAACGTCTTGCCGATCGGGCCGCTGACGTTGAGCAGCGTGTCGTAGCTGACGGCGCGCAGATTGAGTTCGTCGCCGAGCGCGTCGAGAAGCGGAAACAATTCGATCTTGGCCGTGGCCAGCGCCTCGTAATCCATCACCGAGAGCGAGACGCTGGTTCCGAGCAGCGCCGACAGAAGCGCGTTCGCGATTCCGCCGTCGAGTTTCAGCAGGCGCGTTCCGACCGAGAAGGCGGCCGACTTCGCCACCGAGGCCGTGCCCGAGACTTCATACGCCGCTTCCGTCTGGCCGGTGATGAGACGTCCGAAATAGAGGGGAGTGGTCTGCCGCATCGTGACGCGCAGCGCGTTCGCCGTCGCGGCGCTCGCCGGCGTGAAGCGTTTGTCGACGGGAACGGCGATGTCGGGCGCATAGCGGCCGGGCGTGATGGTCAGCGCCGTCAGCGACACCTGAGGAACGGGCGGCCCGGCTTGCGGCTGGCGCGGGGTCAGGAAAGAGAAGCCATTGTCCGCCAGGCTGTCCCTGACTACCTTGTCAGGATCGGGCAGGCCGCCCGCGCCGGCGATCGCGGCGAGATCGACGGCCGTTTGCGCCTTGCGCTTGGCGAAATAAAGCGAGCCGACATCGACCGCCAGCGCGGCGGCGCCGACGAGCGCCGTCATGCTTCCGGCGACGAGAATGCTCGTCGTTCCGCGCCTGTCGCGCGCAACGGCGGCGACGCCGCGTCGAATCCGGACGAAACGCGATGCGCGCATCAGGCGCCTCCCTTGCGGATGATCGCCGTGCGCTCGATATGCTCGGGCGGTTGCGGCAGAAGGCTACCGAACGCGGACAGGCCGAGATGCGTCGCGTCATAGGCGATCGAGACGACATATCGCTCGGGCGATGTCGGATCGGTGCGCGCGGTCACCTGCATGTGGGCGCGCTTGAGCAGCGGGTAGTCGCCGATCGTCGCGTCGATCTGGCGCCTGGCGAGGCGCTCGCGTTCGGGATCGTCGAGGCCAGCGATCGTCGCGCGGCCGGCTTCGGCGACGAGCTGTTGCAGATTGTGCAGCGTCGCGAAATAAATCCCGTAGATCAGAATGCCGCCCAGAAACGTGATGAGCAGCGGCGCGACGATCGCGAATTCGAGCGCGGCGACGCCTCGCGCGTCGCGCGCCAGCCCTTTCGTTCTCCCGGTCTCGATCATGGCTCTCTCCAGATCAGCGGAGAGCGTTATCGGACGCGAGCCTCTAAATTCACGGTATGGCGCAATGCGCGCGGAGGTTGCGCGAATTGTTTCAATTTTAGCGGATGGAGCGACGATCAGAGAACCGGAACGGCTGCGCGCGCCAATGCGCCCGCGTCGACCGCCGGGGGAAGATCGCCGAAATGTCCCGACCATTCCCCGCCGAGCCTGGTCGCGACGAATGCGTCGGCGGTCGCCGCGTCGCCGTGACGGATCAGCAGGCTCGCGCTCAGCGCGAGCGCGAGGCGTTCGACCAGCCGCCGCGCTTGACCCTCATGGCGCGCGAGGTCGATGAAATCGCTTTCGAGCCGGGCGAGAAACGCGTCGAAGCGCTTGTCGGCGCCGCGCGCCGCGCGCAACTCGTCGATAAGAGCGGGCGCGCTGTCGGGTTCGCGCTGCATGGAGCGCAGAACGTCGAGGCAGATCACATTGCCCGATCCTTCCCAGACGCCGTTCAGCGGCGCCTCGCGATAGAGCCGCGCCATCACGCCGTCCTCGATGAAGCCGTTGCCGCCATGGCATTCGAGCGCCTCGACGACGACCGGCGGGCTTCGCTTGCAGATCCAGTATTTCGCGATCGGCGCGGCGATGCGGTTGAAGGCGCGCTCCGCGGCGTCGTCTTTTTCGCGATCCATCGCCGCAGACACGCGCATCGCGAGCCACGCGGCCGCGTCGGCTTCGATGGAGAGATCGGCGAGCACGTTCTGCATGATCGGCTGGTCGATCAGCGCGCGCTGGAAGGCGCGGCGATGGCTGCAATGATGCGCCGCCTGCATGAGCGCCTGCCGCATCAGGGCCGCCGACGAGATCGCGCAGTCGATGCGCGTGAGATGGCCCATTTCCAGAATCGTCGCAATGCCGCGGCCTTCCTCGCCGATCAGCGTTCCGATCGCGCCGCGGAATTCCACCTCGGACGACGCGTTGGAGCGGTTGCCGCATTTGTCCTTCAGCCGCTGGATGGCGAGACGGTTGCGCGATCCGTCCTCCAGCCATCCCGCGCAGACGAAGCAGGACACGCCCTTCTCCGTGCGCGCGAGCGTGAGGAACACGTCCGAATGCGGAACCGAGAAGAACCATTTGTGCCCGACGATCGACCATGTTCCGTCGCGGTTGGATGTCGCCGTGGTTTGCGTCTGGCGAAGATCGGAGCCGCCCTGCTTTTCCGTCATCGCCATGCCGCAGGTCGCGCCCGCCTTGTCGCGCGCCCTGATCTGGCGCTTGTCGTAGGTCCGCGAGAGAACGCGCGGCAGCCATTCGGCGGCCACGGCCGCGTTCTTTTCGAGCACCGGGGTCGACGCGTAGGTCATCAGGATCGGGCACATGACGCCCGTCTCGCCCTGGTTCCACACATAGGCGAGGGCGGATCGCGCGACATGCGCGCCCTTGCGCTTCTCCGTCCATGCGAGCGAATGGCATTCGTCCGCCATCGCGCGCGTCATCAACTCGTGCCACGCCGGATGAAATTCGATTTCGTCGATGCGGAGGCCGAAACGATCATGCGTGCGCAGTTCGGGGACGAAGCGGTTCGCCTGCCGCGCCCATTCCTGCACCTCGGCCGATCCCGCGCTGCGGCCGGCGCGATGGAGCCTGTCGCGCGCCCAGTCGGCGTCGAATGTCTTGACGATGCGCTGGAGCGTCGCGTCGGCGCCGTAGACATCGAAATCCGTCAGCGGCGGCGGCTGATTGAGAACCTCATGCGTCGCGTAGAAGAAGGCGTCCGGCATGGCGGCGTGTCCTGTTTCGCCCATTATCCATGCGCAGGATTTCGTCGCAAATGCGTCGCCGCCCGGCGTGCTACAGCGCAGCCAGCGCTTGCGCGAAATCCGCGAGAGCGGCGCGGCCCTTCGGCGAGAGATCATAGACGCCCCGCTCGACGCGGATGAACCAGCCATACACGTCGTCGCGCAGCATGGCGCCGGCGCGCGCCACTCCGGCTTCGGTCCGGATGAGCGCCGGCCGGCTCGGCCCCGTCCGGTCGAGGAAGCGGATGCAGCGCAGCGCGTCCTGCCTGTAGGCCGTCATCAGCGGCCGCCGCCGCGCGCTGCCGCCGAGATTGGGATCGCCGACGCGATGGGCGAACTCCTTCAGCAGCATTCCCTGGCGCTTGCCGTTCTTGCGCGGCTGATAGGGCGCGGGATCGAGCGCGGCTTCGACATGATCGCCCGAGACGGTGAGCAGGCCGAGGCCAAGCCGCCGGCAGAGCTTGTGGATGTCGGGGTCATGCCGGCGCGGCAGGCCGATGGCGAGATAGACCGCGTCCGTCAGCGACTGGCGGTCGACGCCTTGCAGGACGAGCTTCAGCGAGAAGGCGCGCTTCAGTTCGACCACGACCGGGGGCTCCTCACCCCGGATCGCCACCAGATCGCAATCCCGGATCTCCGCTTTCACGCAATAGCCCTGCGCTTCGAGGAAGCGCTTCACCGGCGCATAGAGATCGGTCTCGGCCATCGTGCGTGCGGGCAGGGGCGGAATCAAAACGCCCGCAGCGTGTGCGGGCGTCTCGTCATCGGCAAGGGCGGGCAGGCGCGGGCGGCTATTCGCCGCCGAGCGCCTTCTTCGCCTTGGCCCACCAGCCGCCGCGCTTCGGCGCCGCCGGATCTTCGGCGTTGATGCGGTAAGCGTCGGGGTTGGAGGTTACGGGCGCGCGGGCCGGCTTCGCAGGCTCGACCGGAGCGTCGGCCACGCTCGCCGCGCCGGTTTCCTGCGCGACCGGGGCGACCTGATCGTTCGCCGCCTGCTCGGCCACGGCCGCGGGCCGGTCCGACGTCACATTGAAGAGATCGGAAGACGACTGCTCGGCCTCCGCGCGCTCCGTCACGGCCGGGGAGGCTTCGAGATCGAGGTCGGCGGCGGCCGGCGGAATCGCAGGCTCCCGCAACTGGCCCTGAACCTCTTCGGCTTCGGCGGCGAGAGGGCGGCGCTCGTCCCGGTCGCGGCGGTCGCGGCGTCCGCCGCGTCGCCCGCGCCGTCGCCCGCGACTGTCGTCGCCGCGCTCTTTGCGGTCGGAGGCGCCCTCTTCGGACGCCCGTTCCGGCTCATGATCGCCTTCGGCGTCGCTGTCGGTTTCGGCCTCGTCATCGGAGTCTGTCCGGGCCTGCGTCTCGTCGGACTCGGTCTCGCGCTCATTCGGCTGGTCGCCCCGGCCGCGGCGGCGACGGCGGCGGCGGCGGCGTCCGCCGTCGCGTCCCTCGGCCTCGCCGTTCTCGGAATCGCTTTCCGCGTCGGCCGCGCTCTCGTCCGCGCGAACCTCTTCGTTCTCGGCCTCGTCCTCCTCGATGGGGATGTCGTCGTCCTCGTCGGGCTCGATGACGGGCGGCGCGAGCTGCACCACGATCCGCTGCCCTTCGGGAATCATCTCGCCCTTCTCGACCAGGTGGGTTTTTCCAGCGCCGAGATGGTCGTCGAGATTGATGGTGATCGAGACGCCGAAGCGCTGCTCGATCGCGCGCAGATGGGCGCGCTTGGCGTTCAGCAGATAGATCGCGACATTCGTCGGCGCGCGCACGATGAGGTTGAATGCGTTCGACCGGATCAGTTGATCCTCGAGGATGCGCAGGATCTGCAGCGCGATCGACAGCGGCGCGCGAACATGGCCCGAGCCGCCGCAATGCGGACAGATGATGCTCGAGGATTCGACAACGCCGGTGCGCAGACGCTGGCGCGACATTTCGAGCAGGCCGAACGGCGAGATGCGGCCGATCTGAATGCGCGCGCGGTCGTTCTTGAGGGCGTCCTTGAGCCGCTTTTCGACGGCGCGGTTGTTGCGCCGCTCCTCCATGTCGATGAAGTCGATGACGATGAGCCCGGCGAGGTCGCGCAGGCGCAACTGGCGCGCCACCTCTTCGGCGGCTTCCAGGTTGGTCTTGAGGGCCGTGTCCTCGATATTGTGCTCGCGGGTCGACCGTCCGGAATTGACGTCGATCGCGACGAGCGCCTCCGCCTGGTTGATGACGAGATACCCGCCCGACTTCAGCGTGACCTGGTTCGAGAACATCGCGTCGAGCTGCGATTCCACGCCATAGCGCGCGAACAGCGGCGTCGGCTCGCGGTAATATTTCACCTGCCGCGCATGGCTCGGCATGAGCATGCGCATGAAGTCCTTGGCTTCGCGATAGCCTTCCTCGCCGCCGACGACGATCTCGTCGATGTCGCGCGAATAAAGGTCTCTGATCGAGCGTTTGATCAGGGAGCCTTCCTCGTAGACGAGAGCGGGGGCCGACGATTCCAGCGTCAGCTCGCGCACGCTCTCCCACATCCGCAGCAGATATTCGAAGTCGCGCTTGATCTCGGCCTTGGTGCGCGCCGCGCCGGCGGTGCGCAGGATGATTCCCATCCCCTTGGGCACCTCGAGATCCTGCACCAGCTCCTTGAGCCGCTTGCGATCCTGCGCGCTGGTGATCTTGCGCGAGACGCCCCCGCCGCGCGCCGTGTTCGGCATCAGCACCGAATAGCGGCCGGCGAGAGACAGATAGGTGGTCAGCGCCGCGCCCTTGGTGCCGCGCTCTTCCTTGGCGACCTGCACCAGCAGAATCTGGCGGCGCTTGATGACTTCCTGGATCTTGTAGTGACGGCGGACATGACGCGGCCGTTCCGCGGCCTCCTCGAGGGCGTCGCCGCCGAGCTGCTCGACGGAATCGTCTTCCTCCTCGTCGTCTTCGTCTTCTTCCTCCTCATCGTCATCCTCGTCTTCTTCTTCGTCGTCATCGGAGGAGGAGTCTTCGGAGGGGGAGTCTTCGGAGGAAGAGTCATGGTTGTCGGCGCCCTGCGCCGGCGCGTCGTCTTCCTGCCTGTCCTCGACGTCGGCGGAGGGCGCCGAGGCTTCGGCTGCCCGGGGCGCAGCCTCGTCGGAGGTCGAGGCGTCTGCCCCATGATCGCCGCTCGCCGCAGCTTCGTCGCCGGCGTCCGTCGCGGGGGCCGCGTCCATGTCCTGCGGCATGATTTCGCCGATGGCGGCGCTTTCCGCCGACCGCCTGTCCTCGCGCCCGTCGTCCTCGCCCTTGACGGCGGGGCCGCGAACGCGATCGCGGCGGTTGCGCCGGCTCTCGGAGCGCTTCTGCTGGTCGTGCTCGTAGCGCTCCTCGGCTTCGATCAGCGCCTGCCGGTCGGCGACCGGAATCTGGTAGTAGTCGGGATGGATTTCCGAGAAGGCGAGGAAGCCGTGCCGGTTGCCGCCATACTCGACGAACGCCGCCTGCAGCGACGGTTCGACCCTGGTGACCTTGGCGAGATAGATGTTGCCGCGAAGCGGCTTGCGGGAGGCGGATTCGAAATCGAATTCTTCGACGCGGTTACCGCGGGTGACGACGACCCGGGTTTCCTCCGGATGCGTCGAATCGATGAGCATTTTGTTGTTGGCCATTGGCGGACCCCTTGAAGGTGCGCGCCGTCATTCTCTCTATGTCTGGCCGGATGCGGATCATGGCCGGACCTCGCGCAAGAGCGGCGATGGTCCGGTGCGACGAATCGCTGAATTCGACAGGAAAGGGAGAAGCTCGGCTGCGCCGTGGATGGTGAGCGGCTGGGCGCTGCTCGTGAAAGAGAAAGAGGGTGAGGGGGCGCCGCGCTTCTTCGCGCTCAAAGTCCGCCGGGCCGGCAGCAAGCCGCCGGGCGGCTCTGCGGGGCAAGGCGGACGGACGCGAAAATTCATCGACACCTCAAAACAGGGAGCGCTGCGCGCACCCGCCCGACGGCCTTCCTCGCACGATCTGCATGGAAACGGTCGCCGGCGCGGAGAGGGCCTTTCGTCTGCAAGCGCGCCCGGGGCGCGACTCGCCTCAGACCCTTGGTCCGCAATGGTCCGTCCTTACGGTCTTCACGCAATCTTGGCAAGATTCCCGCCGAAGGCCGTTTCCGGGCGCGCTTGCCGGCTGCGGTCATTCAACATTAACCATGCCCCGGGCAAATGAATCCATGCGCGCTCCCCCAGCAAACGGCGTGAGACGGCGGCGCCTGCCGGCGCGGCTCGCGCTCTGCCTGTTGTCCCTGCTGGCGTTTGCGGCGCCCTCGGCCAGCGCCGGCCAGCCGGCCCGACGTTATGCGCAGGCCGCCCCTGCTCCGAAGCCGGCCGTTCCGGTCGCCTTCGAGAGCGACACGAAATCGTTTCCGGGCGGCGGCGCTGAAATCGCGATCTCCATTTCACGGCCCGTACAGGCGTCCGTGTTCGCGCTGGAGCGGCCGGATCGGATCATCGTCGATCTGCCGGAGGTCAACTTCCAACTCGGCGAGGAGGCCGGCCGCAAGGCTGAGGGACCGATCCGCTCTTTCCGATATGGATTATTCAGCGCCGGAAAATCCCGTATTGTCATTGATCTGGCGCAGCCTGCTCTCGCGGAAGTCGAAGTCGAGCCGGAGGGCGAGGCGGGCCGCTCGCGCCTGCGGATAAAACTGTCCCGGGTGGATCGGGCGGCCTTCTCGCGCGCCGCGCGTGAGCCGCAGCGCGTCGCCAGCGTCGCGCCGCCCGCGGCCGCTCCCGCTGACGACCAACGGCCGCTCGTCGTCATCGACCCCGGTCACGGCGGCGTCGACCCCGGCGCGCGGGCCGTGAACGGCCAGTTTGAAAAGGACATCGTCTTTTCGATCGCTCAGGCGCTGAGGGACCGTCTCATCGAGACCGGGCGCTACCGGGTGGCCATGACCCGCGAAGAGGACGTGTTCATTTCGCTGTCCGAGCGCGTGAAGTTCGCCCGCCAGGCGCGCGCCGATCTGATGATCTCGCTGCATGCCGACGCCCTCGTCTCTCACGACGGGGTGCGCGGCGCCTCGATCTACACAGGCTCCGACCGGGCCTCGGACGCTTACGCCGCCCGCCTCGCCGAATCCGAGAACAACTCCGACTCAAGCGCCGGCGCCGACAGCGGCGGCGAGGTGATCGACGAGGTCAACGACATCCTGTCGGACCTGACCCGGCGGGAGACGCGGACGTTCTCCCACCGTTTCGCGCGGGCGCTGGTCGGCGGGCTGGGGTCGGCGCTGCCGATGCACAAGACGCCGCTGAAGTCGGCCGGTTTCCGGGTGCTGATGGCGCCCGATGTGCCTTCGGTCCTGGTCGAGCTCGGCTATCTCACCAATACGCGGGACATCGCGCTCTTGACCTCGGCCGACGGCCGGGCCAAGGCCGGCGCGGCGATCCTCTCGGCGATTGACGCCTATTTCGCCAGCCGAGGCCGTCCGTGAAGCGCGGACGCCTTTTTTCGACCATGCTTCTGCGTCACGCGCCGGTGGCGGGCGTCGGCGGCTTTGCGTATGATCGGGGCCGGCGCGGAGCGATTTGAACGCGGCGCTTCGGGGGCAGGCGCGGAACGGACAGGGTGCGATGAGATTCGTTGTTCGATTCCTGGGTTTCCTGTTCGCTATCGGCGCGATGGTCTTCCTCGTGGGTTCGGCTGTCGCCGGTTTCTACCTCTGGAAAAACACTCGCGATCTGCCGGACTACACCCAGCTCGCCAATTATGAGCCGCCGGTGGCCACGCGGGTTCACGCCGGCGACGGCAGCCTGATCGCCGAATATTACAAGGAGCGGCGGCTCTATCTTCCGATTCAGGCCGTGCCGAAGATGATGATCGCGGCGTTCCTGTCGGCGGAAGACAAGAATTTCTATACCCATTTCGGCATCGACATCGAAGGCATCGCCCGCGCCGGCTTCCAGCTCGTGGCCGGCCGCACCGACCGTCGCCAGTCGGGCGCGTCCACCATCACCCAGCAGGTCGCCAAGAACTTCCTGCTGACCCCGGAGCGCACCTTCGAGCGCAAGATCAAGGAGATGCTGATCGCGCTCCGAATCGAGGCCACCTATTCGAAGGACCGCATCCTCGAGCTCTACCTGAACGAGATTTATCTCGGCGCGGGCAATTACGGCGTCGCCGCCGCCTCGCTGAACTATTTCGGCAAGTCCGTGCACGAGCTCGAACTGCATGAACTCGCCTATATCGCCGCGCTGCCGAAGGCGCCGGAGAACTATTCGCCGATCAAGAATCGCGACGCCGCCGTCGCCCGCCGCAACTGGGTGATCGAGCGCATGGTCGCCAACGGCTATGTGAAGAAGGAGGACGGCGACAAGGCGATGAAGATGCCGCTCGGCGTGACCTTCCGCAGCCTGTCGCCCAACTCCTTCGCCGCCGGCTATTTCGCCGAGGAGGTCCGCCGCGAGATCGCCGACCGCTACGGCTACAAGAAGCTGCTCGAGGGCGGCCTGTCGGTGCGGACGACGCTCGATCCCGCCATGCAGGTCATGGCGCGCAAGGCGTTCGTGGACGGCCTGGTGCGATTCGACGAGGCCCGGGGCTGGCGCGGCGCGCAGCATCATCTCTCGTTCGGCGCGCGCGAATGGGGCCTCGCGCTGGCGGACATGCCGCTCTACACCGACGTCCAGCCCTGGCGTTACGCCGTCGTGCTGGACGTGTCCGCACAGTCCGCCCGCGTCGGGCTGCAGCCGCGCCGCGAGAAGAGCGGCGAGATCCAGCGTGAGCGCGAATATGCGACGCTTGGCGCGGACGGCGTGAAATGGACGCGCAAATCCTCCGTCGCCCAGGTGGTCCAGCCTGGCGACGTCATCTATGTCGAGCCGCTCGACGGCAAGCCGGGCCAGGTGCGCCTGCGCCAGCAGCCCGAGGTGTCCGGCGCTCTTGTCGCGATGGACCCGTGGACGGGCCGCGTGAAGGCGATGGTCGGCGGCTTCTCCTTCGACCAGAGCGAATTCAACCGCGCGACTCAGGCGATGCGTCAGCCGGGCTCCTCGTTCAAGCCGTTCGTCTACGCCGCCGCGCTCGATAACGGCTACACGCCGACGAGCATCATCGTCGACGGCCCGATCGAGATCGACCAGGGCAATGGCGAGGTGTGGCGGCCGGAGAATTACGGCGGCAGCATGGGCCGCGGCCCGATGCCCCTGCGCAGCGGCATCGAGCAGTCGCGCAACCTGATGACCGTGCGCCTCGCGCAAGACATCGGCATGCCGCTCGTCGCGGAATACGCCAAGCGGTTCGGCGTCTATGACGAGATGCTGCCGGTGCTGTCCATGTCGCTCGGCGCGGGCGAGACCACCGTGATGCGGATGGTCACCGGCTACTCCATGTTCGCGAACGGGGGCCGGCGCATCAAGCCGACGCTGATCGACCGCATCCAGGACCGCTGGGGCGCGACGATCTTCCGCCATGACGACCGCCAGTGCGACGGCTGCAAGGCGGACAAGTGGGAGAATCAGCCCGAGCCGCGTTTGCGCGACAACCGCGAGCTGGTGATCGATCCGATGACGGCCTACCAGATCACCTCGATCATGCAGGGCGTGATCCAGCGCGGCACCGCGACGATCATCAAGGAGCTTGGCCGCCAGTATCTCGCCGGCAAGACCGGCACGACCAACGAGGCGAAGGACGTCTGGTTCGTCGGCTTCTCGGCCAATCTCGTGATGGGCGTTTATCTCGGCTACGACAAGCCGCGCTCGCTCGGCGACTCCTCGACGGGCGGCGCCTATGCGGCGCCAATCTTCCGCGATTTCATGCGCATGGCGCTCAAGGACCAGCCCGACACGCCGTTCAAGATTCCGCCCGGCATGAAGCTGGTGCGCGTCGGCAACTATATGGAAGCCTACAAGCCGGGCACCGGTCCCGGAGACAACTATGTCTCGCCGGGCAGCTTCGGCGCGACGGCCTCCTCCGGCGGCTCCCGGTCGGTCGGCACCGGCACCGGCGGCCTCTACTGAGCCTTCCTCCCGCCGGCCGGCGAATGTTTGCCAGCGCCGCATTGCGTCGCTATGCACGCGGCGCCATCTCAATCCCGTTCCAGAGAAGGGTTCAGCCGTCGCCATGCGCGCCGAGATCAACAACCATCTTGATGAAATCAAGCAGTCGATCGCACTGCTGAGGAGGCATCTTTGACGTCGACAGGGCCGAAAAACGTCTTGCCGAACTGAACGAACTCGCCGAATCGCCGGACCTCTGGAACGATCCGGCCAAAGCCTCTCAGATGATGCGCGAGCGCACAGCGCTCGATGCGCAGCTTGGCTCGATCAAAAAGTTTGAGCGCGATGTCGACGACGCGACGACGCTGATCGAGCTCGGCGAGGCCGAGAGCGATCAGGCCAGCGTGACCGAGGGCGAGACCGCGATCGTCAATCTCGCGCGCGAGGCGCGCAGGCTGCAGGTCGAGACGCTGCTGTCGGGCGAAGCGGACGGAAACGACACCTATGTCGAGGTCAATTCCGGCGCCGGCGGCACCGAAAGCCAGGACTGGGCGCAGATGCTTCTGCGCATGGTCACGCGCTGGGCGGAGCGGCGCAAATACAAGGTGGAGCTGAACGACCGAAGCGACGGCGAGGAAGCGGGGATCAAGTCCGCGACGATCACCGTCAAGGGTCACAACGCCTATGGCTGGCTGAAGACGGAGTCGGGCGTGCATCGGCTCGTGCGCATTTCGCCCTACGACTCCAATGCGCGTCGCCACACGAGCTTCGCCTCGATCTGGGTCTATCCCGTGGTCGACGACCGCATCGAGGTCGACATCAAGGAAGCGGATTGCCGGATCGACACCTATCGCTCGTCGGGCGCCGGCGGCCAACATGTGAACACCACCGATTCGGCGGTGCGCATCACGCACATCCCCACCGGCATCGTCGTCGCCTGCCAGAGCGAGCGCTCGCAGCACAAGAATCGCGCGACCGCATGGAACATGCTGCGCGCGCGCATCTACGAAGCCGAACTGAAGAAGCGCGAGGAGAAGGCGAACGCCGCGGCCGCGTCGAAGACCGACATCGGCTGGGGCCACCAGATTCGCTCCTATGTGCTGCAGCCCTATCAGCTCGTGAAGGATCTGCGCACCGGCGTGACCTCGGGCACGCCCTCCGACGTGCTCGACGGCGATCTCGACGAATTCATGGAAGCGGCTCTGGCGCAGCGCATTTCCGGCGGCGGGGCGACGGTCGAGGACATCGACTGACGGGGCGGGCAAAACCCGCCTTGAGATATGATGCGGAAAGCTGAATCCGGTTTTCCGAAACCATCGTGCGACACGGGCGAGTGAAAGCATGCTGCTGCGTCGGTGACGCGGCGGCGTGCTCCGGGTCCGGCGCGGAGGGCCGCCCATGCTGACCTTCTTCCGTCTTCGACCGACGACCGCCGCGGCGATCCTGGTCGCCGTCGCGGTCGCGCTCCTGGCGCCGTCGTCGTTTTCGCCCTCGACGCGGGCGCTGCTCGGCTGGGACGCAGGCGCGGCGTACTTCATCGTGGCCATTGCGATCACCATGATGCGCACCGATCTCAAGGCGCTTCAGCGGCGGGCCCGCGAACTGGATGGGGGCCGCGCCTCCATCCTCGTCGTGACGCTGATCGCGGCGGCGATGAGCGTGGTCGCGATCGTGGTCGATCTCGCCGCCGCCAAGGCGTCGAACGGCTACGGCGCTTCGGTGGTGGCGCTCGCCGTCGCCACCATCGCATTGTCATGGACGCTCGTGAACATGATGTTCGCGCTGCACTACGCCCATGAGTTCTACATGCCCGATGATGGCGGCGATCCCGGCGGATTGAAATTTCCCGGCGATGCGGCCCCGCTCTACGGCGATTTCGTCCATTTCGCCTTCGTCATCGGAGTCGCCAACCAGACGGCGGACATCATGATCACGTCGCCGTCGCTGCGGCGCGTCGTCACCGCTCACGGCATCGCGGCTTTCGTGTTCAACACGACGATCATCGCGCTGACGATCAACATCGCCGCCGGCCTGATCGGCGGCGGTTGACAATCGCGGATCAGAGAAGGTCGCGGTAGCGGCCGCCGAGCTTCAGGAAACGCATCGGATCGGTCGCGTCGCCTGTGACGCGCGTCTCGTAGTGCAGATGCGATCCGGTCGACCGGCCCGTGGAGCCGACGCGGCCGACGATCGCGCCGGCGTCGACATGCTGGCCTTCGCTGACCAGTATCGCCGACATATGCGCGTAGCGCGTCGCCAGACCGTTGCCGTGATCGACCTCGACCATGTTGCCGTAGCCGCCGGAATAGTCCGCTTTGGTCACCACGCCTGCGCCGGTGGCGCGCACGGGCGCGCCGCTTTCCGCGCGAAAATCCGCGCCGGTGTGCATCGCGTAGCCGCGCGTGAACGGATCGTTGCGCGCGCCGAACGGCGAGGTGACGTCGGCGGGATGGCCGAGCGGGTAGCGGAGCGGAAGAGATTTCGTCGCCTTCGTCAGGCGTCGTTCCGTCTCGACGATCGACCGGGCGCGGACGAGGGCGGAGTCGAACGTCGCCGCGTCGGCTTCCGTGATCGGCACCAGCGGGCCGCCCACGCCGCCGGCGCCCGTCGGGGTTCGCGCGACGCGATCCGGATCGAGGCCGGCCTCGGAAAACACGCTTCGCAGCCGCTGCACCTTGCCGGTCGAGCGGGTCATGATCCGGTCGAGCGCGCCGGCCTGTTGCTGTTCCATCGCTGCGAGCGACTGACCCAGCGACGACACCCGCTGCTTGAGCGGCTCGCTCGTCTCCTTCGCCGCCGGCGCCGCGCGCAGTCCCGCGCTGCCCCGCAGGGGTTCGTCGAAGACGGGCAGGGGGCGGGGCGCGACCGGCGCGAAACTCAACGCCGTCGGCGGCGCGGCGGGAGCGGGCGTCGGCGCCTTCGCGAAGGGGGCCGATTCGGGCATTGTCTTGCGCGCCTGGGTTGCGCCGCCCTCGACGCCGGCCGCCTGCGCCAGCATCGCCACCATGGCGCCGCGCGTCTCGAGCTGGGCCTGCCGGCTCATCAGTTCGTTGACCCGCGCCTCGACGCTGTCCTGATCCAGCATCTGACGGCTCGCCAGGCGGTCGACATGGGAC
>Ga0097679_1001669_pt1 | contig 22274 bp, 15 predicted proteins | sample ThiBiot_500_biof_2_FD_72848 | JGI IMG/M metagenome (GOLD analysis project Ga0097679, IMG submission 72848) | Wastewater bioreactor microbial communities from Cape Town, South Africa - Thiocy_cont_500_biof - 1398105538000 (version 2) (version 2) ...
TCGCCTTGCACGCACATTGGAACATTTTTAAGCGGTTTTGAATCATCAAAATCTAGCTAACAATAGCAGCCTCTTTTCGCAATTCTCTCAAGCCATTACGGCCTAATTCCTGGGCCACATTGAATTCATACCGACCGTGAACATTGATGTGTTCAAAGCGAGTTGGCGAAAGATGCGGTAAATCTTCGTCTGACACGCTAAATCCTTCTGCTTTTAACTGCTCTAAAATCGCCGCCATGTAGACGGTGTTCCAGACCACAACCGCATTTGTTACCAACGTCAGACAGTTGGCTTGGTCTGACTGTTCTTCTAAATCATGCTTTCGTAGTTGTCCCCGGTTGGCGTAGAAGATAAATTCTCGCAGAGAGTGTAAACTCTCTCCTTTATTGAGTTGCGCCTCGATGCGGTGCCTGAACGTTTCGCTTTCGTAATACCGCAGAATAAAGATTGTCTTTATCAGCTTGCCATATTCGGCTAAAGCTCTGGCTGTCGCATTTTTCTGCGGAAAAGATTGCAGCTTGCCGATTAATAAAGAAGCCGTTACCCAGCCCAGCTTGATCGAACCAGCCAGTCTTAAAAGTTCGTCCCACTGCTCAACGATTAATGCTTGGTTTATCGTGCCTTGTATGAGCGGTTTAAGTTCAGGAAACTCAGCTAAACGGTCCAATCGGTAAAGTCGTTGCTCGCTTACATCCCGGATGCGAGGTGAGAACTGCATTCCAAGCAGCGAAAACAGGCCAAAGACAATTTCTGTAAACCCGGCAGTGTCGGAAGTATGTTCTAGCAATGGCAGTTCGGTTTCATTGTCCATCAGTGCGTCCAAAAGATAGAGAGCATCCCGGTCCGTACTCACGATCACTTTACTGCCAAACTGCGAATGCTGGTCACTACTCCAGGTATAGAAAGTAAGGCCGCGCCCATAGCCGAAGTATCTTGGTAGAGCTTTGGCTTTCCGGTTTTTAACGGCTACCGGAAAGCGCTGCCCATCAGAGGAAGAAAGTGTTCCTCCACCCCAGTGCTGGCTGAGGGGCTGATGGTACTGGTAATTTACCAGCGTGGTGATGGCCGGTTTTAAGGTTTCTTCTCTAAGGTAAGACCGGGCCGAGTAAGCCAGTTGTTCAGCTACCAACCCACTGGCTTTCTCCATACGCGCCAGGCTCAAATTACAGGCTTGCGATACAATCGTGGCATAAAGATGCCGTAGTTTTTCCTCTTTAGTAAGTTTTGGTTCGTATTCCCCGACATACTGAAAGTTCTTGGTAAAGCCGGTCCAGTGGTCTACCTCAATCAAGAGTGACACCAGTTCCACCCACGGTAACCGCTGCCTAAGTTTTTGTTTCATCTCCTTTACGCTGGCCGGTAGCTCATTTGCGGTTAAGGGGCTGAGCACAAACTTGCCTTCTTCGATGCGAATTTTAGCCTGGTCCAGCTCTGTTTTCTTTAGTATATCTTGCAATTTGCCCAGGCCATTTTCGAGTTCTTTTCCTAATTCTTTTAACCGCCTGGCACCATCTACTGGCGTACCGGTTTGCTGGCAGACTTCCGGCCGTAGGTTGACCCACTCACTCCGGGGAATAAGATAACTTTCCAGTTCTCCAAACCGTCGGCTGCCTTCCACCCAGACATTGCCCGCTCTAAGGGCCGAACGTAGTTCCCATAGGGCGGCCATTTCGTAATAATATCGGTTAATTGAACCATTATCCTCAAGTACATAATTCATCCATTTACCCGGTACAAAAGCCAGAGTCGAGTGGTTGGAAAGCTGCTTTTTACCCTGGCGGTTGAACTCTTTGAGGGTTTCAAGGGCGGTTAAAAGAGGAGCAGAAGCTGGATTGGACCGGAAAGTAAAAACTTCTAGAAACCGGGGCGAAAAAGAACGGATCATTTTGTAGGAATTGAGCAGAAAGTCGTAATGGGTATTATCCTGTGGTCTGATCAGCATCTCGCATTCTTCAACTTCGGCTTCCATTTGAGGTCGGGGCAGGTATTCAAAGATAAATTGCCGCACTTCACTATCTGCTATCTCCGGGCTTAGGGCAATCGTACCGAGGGTCTGGAAGTGGCGCACCTTGCGGTCGTTGGCCTGAGCCATCCTCAGGCGAAATTCCTCCAGGTCCTTCCCAGCGCGGCGGTTGGTTTCTCCCAGATAGTCGATGAACAAGTCCAACGTTTCATCCATAATATCTTGGTAAGACTGGGCCACAAAAGCTAACAGGAGGGGATACCGCCGCTCGGCGCTCATTCTTTCCAAAAGATAGGGAGTGAGATGGCGACCTTGCTGGGCCAGGAACTTACGCCGGTTAGGATTAAGCTGAGTTAGCTGCCACAGATGAACGTCATGTTGACGCAAATACTCTAATTTTTTCAAATTGTTCTGGATCAGGCGTGGGCTAACCACGCGGGCTTCCCGCCGGAACCATTCCAGCCTGGTGTAACCTAGCTCTTCATCCTTTTTAAGTAGTCCATCCAGAAAAGACATTCGCTGTGGGGTAAAGTGAGACGCCAATAGCTGGTAAGTTTGAGCCTGAGACTTATCTCGCACCGAGGCTACCAGGCGAGACAACCGGCTAAGACCAGGACGCACAATCTTGTCATTTTTCAACTTTTCGGCCGCCAGTCCCAGCAAGAAGGTTAGACTGTTATGCTCCAAAGCCCGGCTCATCAACCAATCCGCCAATACTTTCAAATCACTTTCAGTAGCCTCGTGGTAACCAAGATAAACTTGGGCCTCGCTTGCATGTAAACTACGTGTGGATTTGCGCCGACCATAAGTTTCCAGCAAGGCTGAGTCTACCTTTAACTGCGCGGCCAGGTATTCGATGATCTCCTTGGGGGCAGACCAGGGTTCTTTGGGACAGAAACCCAGGTAGCGCAAGGCGCCTAACTGTAGAGAAAAACCAAGCCAGTTTGTTTCGGTGTTATGGCGAAATACCTGTTCTTTGTCCTGCGAGCTGAGCGTGAAGTAACTTTTCAAGTCCTCTGAGGTAATTTCGGTCGGAAAGCGACTGAGCCGTATTCGTTCGGCAGCGTCTAGAAAATTTACAGGCATCCCTTAAAACCACCTACCTATCTGTATATCTTTCTGAGACAATCAGCTAGCAAAAGCTAACTTCTAATACTCCATTTTCAAGGCTTCCATAGCTTTTTCTCGATCAGCCAGGCTCGGCAAGCTGTAACGGCGAGTAGTTTCGAGACGTTTGTGTCCGGCAATCTCTGCAACCAACACCAGATCATTACCGCTTCTAACCAGGTTTGTCAGGCAGGTATGGCGCAAAGTGTGAGCTGAAAAGATCAAGCCCGCTTCTTCGCCAAGTCGGCGTAAAAGCAAATCCACTGCTCTGATCGAGAGGCGCTTCCCCTGTCGGTTAAGAAAAAGGGCGGCCTGGTTCTTTTCATCGAATTTGCCATAACGTTCTTTGCGCTCATCTTCCCATTGCTTAAGAGCTTCTCTGACTTCTGAATTAAGCGGAATTTCCCGGTAAGTATTGCCTTTACCACTACGGATAATGACTACTCCCTTCCGGCTAGAATGGGGAACATCTCCCTTTTCCAGAGCACAGCATTCACTGATGCGTATTCCTGTATATAATAGAAGAAGAGCCACTGCCCGGTCTCTGGCCCAGGGTAGCCTGGCAATCGCCCTGAGCAATTTTTTCTGGTCATCAGGAGGTAAGGCACGGGGAGATTGTTTTGGTAGTTCTTCTCTGACGACCTGGGGACGGCCCAGTCCAAGAAACTGGTAAAAGTGGTCGAGGGCAGCCAGTGCCAAATTTATGGAAGTAGGTTTGGCATGCTGGTCTTTCTTAAGGTAAGTTTTGAAGTCTCTGACTGCATAGTCACGGGCGGTTGCAGTGGTCAAAGGTTGGCCGTATTGGGCCGGATAGGTTTGAAGGAAAGTCAAAAACTGTTGAACATTCCGCCGGTAGGTCAGCCGGGTATTAGCTGCTAAAGGTTGCTCTGCCAGACACTGGACGTAGGTATTCAGCACCTCTGGCAAAGAGGTTGAGGTACCAGAGTCAGAGTCAGAATTTGAGAAAGAGGTAGGCATACGAAGGCCTCCTTGTTATTGGTAGTTGTTTTAGTCAGTTTTCGGGGATGAATTTGCGCGTTATTGGTAGTATAGCATACTAACAATTACCAATAAATATCATTATTGGTACTTAAAGGCGTTCTTAATGTCAAAATATAAATGGAAACCTTTTTTAGAAAAATGGAGTAGGGAAATTGTCGCTTCAGATGATTTTACCTACTTCATAAATAGATTAGGCAATGATTATCCAGGAAGTTATACACCTGAAGTCCTTTCTTCGGGCTGGTTAGGTTATCCAGGTGCAACTGAAAAAGAAATTTTACAAAAGGAGGCTTATTTAGGAATCAATTTACCTCCTTCATATCGTGAATTCCTGAAAGTAACTGATGGTTGGAAGACCATAGAATTTGAGATGATTCCCAGAATTTGGTCAGTTGCTCAAATAGAATGGTTAAAAGTAACAGAACCAGATTGGGTTTGGGAAGAGGTACAAAACGCTTTTCCAGTTTCAGATGAAGATTATTTTGTATATGATAATGATGAAAGCCTTTATTATCGAGGGGAATATTTTGAAACAGCTTTAGACATAAGTGATAGGGAATATGCTGGAACTGCCAAATATCTTTTAAATCCACAAATAATAAATAAAGAGGGAGAATGGGAAGCCTGGTTTTACGCACATTGGCTTCCAGGGGTGATAAGGTATCCGTCATTTTGGGAAATGATGCAGGGCAGATATAAAACGTTTCTTTACCTACAAAATAACCCTTCCAATGAATAACTTTGTATAAACGACTATGGAACTACCCAAAATGTTCACACTTTTCCTAACCTCCTAGTTTTCCATTTTGAAACCGCCCGAAATTTCACCAATTCTTCAGCAACCCCTAGTTAGTTTTGGAGGAATCAAAACCGCTTAAAAATGTTCCAATGTGCGCGCATGGCGATATTCGAGGTTTTGCAGAAGCGCGTAAAGGTCTTAGCGAGTCTCCATTGGCGGCAACCGCAACTAACAGCCCATACCTTTCAACTATAAGTTAAGCCTGTTAGATGGTTGACAAACTGGCACCAAAAAATAACCTGTACTAAGGTTTGTCCCAAGACCGTGGTAATAAGGTGTTATAGGTTGATCTTTTATATTTCAATACCATAACACCTTAAAAATAAGAAAATCAATTAGCAGGCGATTCTTGAACCGGCAGAAAAAGTATCTCGTCATCGGCGTCATACTCGAATAGCTCGGCGTAGCGGCCCCAATAGATGAGTGTTTCGAGCTGCCGTTCCGCCTCCTGCGCGGTGAAGCGTCTTTGCAGCACCTCTCGAAAGAACACAGCTTCTAGCCGGTGATTTTCTTTGACGCTCAACGCCCGGTAAATATTTTCGGCGAGGGGAATCCGCCCCAGTAGTTGCTGACGAAAAATCTCCTTGCGTGGTTCCAGGTCACTTTTCGCAAAGATGCGACCTGTTTCGGTCAAAGTTATGTCTCCATTTTTTATTTCGGCCAGGTCAAGCAGATCGAGAGCGTCCGTAATAGGAAGCAGGTCGTCCGCCTCGAAATGTAATTCATCTGCTAACCGATAGATGTCGTCCCGGCCTTCCGGTGCATTCTCATCCAGGTATTCGAGCAACCCGCTCATGCCGTCAACTTTGGCCTGTGGTAACCTGAAATACTGGGCAACCTCCGAATCTGAGCCAAGCAGAGCCTGGGCTATTTGCTCAGGCTCTTCCAGGCCGTTCCCGGCTTCGGCTTCTAGCGCTGGTTTACCGCTCTCCCGGTTTTGCCGTTCCCGGTAAGCTACCAGCAGGTCGTCCACGTCCACTTCGGGATGGGTCATAATCTGGTAAATCTGGTCGACCAGCCCGGTAAATTCGGCGCTTTTGCGGTCCCGCCAGTGGGGTAAATCATTTTTGATAACTGCCCGTAGCCTGCCTGGGTTCGACCCCAGCACTACGATCCGGTCGGCCAGGTAGACCGCTTCTTCAATGTTATGAGTTACTATCAGGATCGCTTTGGCCGGAAACTGGCCTTTCATCCAAAGCTCGATAATTTCGTTGCGAAGATTTTCCGCCGTCAAAACGTCCAGGGCCGAAAAAGGCTCGTCCATAAAAAGGGTGTCCGGCTGCACCACCAGGGCGCGGGCCAACCCGACCCGCTGGCGCATGCCACCCGAAAGTTCCTTCGGGTAGGCTCCCTCAAAACCGTCCATGCCGATCAGGTCAATCGCTTCTACCGCCCGCCGGGCACGTTCTTTGCGCGGCACTCCCTGGGCTTCCAGGCCCAATTCGACATTTTGCTGGACAGTCAACCAGGGCATGAGGGCAAAACTCTGAAATACCATCGCTACGCCAGAGAGGGAACCGTTTACCGTTTGGCTCCGGTAGCGAAGGTGCCCCTGGGTAGGTGGGATCAATCCGGCCAGGATACGCAGCATAGTGCTTTTGCCGCTGCCGCTCTTGCCAAGCAGGGCGACAATTTCACCCTCGTAAAGGGTAAAATCAATATTTTCGAGAACGTTTAAGCTTTTGCCGCCGGGCAGTTTGTAGCCTTTAACCAGCCGATTGACTTCAATAAGCGGGTTCAATTCAGGCCGGAGGGTCGGGTTAGTCAGGGTGAACTGGGTCATTTTGGGTACCTCCATTCAGTTACGAGAGCCTTCAAGGCTGGCGGATAGACCAGCCAGGCTCACTTCTTTTAAACCTGGGGGAAAGGTCCATTTACCCCAGTTTGTAGCGGGTTTCGGCCAAACGGTAGAGCCGTTGCCAGAAAAGCCGGTTGAGCGCGACCACAAACAACGACATCACCCCGACCCCCAGGATTATTCGAGGCCAATCTCCCGCGGTGGTAGCCCCGGCGATGTAAGAACCGAGACCGTGCGCGGTCAGGGTATCTGGCCCCCAGGTCACTACTTCGGCCACAATCGAGGCGTTCCAGGCACCACCCGAAGCAGTTATGGCACCCGTCACCCATGCTCCAAAGATGGCGGGTAAGATAAGCCTGCGCCACCGCTGCCAGCCCCGCAATCCCAGGCTGCGGCTGACTTCCCTTAAATCATTGGGAACGGCTAACGCCCCCGAAATAACGTTAAAGAGGATATACCACTGGGCCCCCAGACTCATCAGAGCGGTAGCTCCCAGGTCAATCGGGAAACCGGTCCGCAAAAAGAAGATGGTCGCGAATGGAAAAAGGAAGTTGGCCGGAAAAGAGGCCAGTACCTGAATGACCGGCTGTAGCGCCTGGGAAACCTTCGGATTGAAACCAATCCAGACTCCTATAGGCACCCAGACCAGCGACGAGATAATCAGCATCGCCAGCACCCGTAAAAAGGTCAGTAAACCCAGGCCCAGCACTTCCAGAAAACCGTCCCAGCCGACCACCGGAACGATAAATTCAAATGCGCTGACACCTGCGATCAGTAAAACTACGCCGAGAAGCCCGTAGAAAATAAGGTCAAGGACTACTTCCCCGCGAGCTGAGGCCGTTTTAGGTGAAGCTTCGAACCTTCTGGTCTTTGCCCGCTTTTGTCCTGTTCCTGGAAAAAGGGACGAAAGAGCATCCCCTAACCTATCAAACCCGATACGTACCCACCCGGCCAGGCCGCTCCGGCGCAGGAGGGCCAGTACCCAGCTATCAGGGGTTTCGGCGCTGCGGGTGGTTTCCAGCTTAAACTTATCACTCCAGGCCACCAGTGGCCGCCAGAACAACTGGTCTACCGCCACAATCATTATTATCATGCTACCGAGGGCCCAGGCTAGCGCACCAAAGTTTTGCTCGGTAATCGCCAGGGCCAGGTAAGAGCCGACCCCCGGCAGGGTAAAAGACTTGTTCAGGACAGTGATGGTTTCTGAAACGGAGAGGAAAAACCAACCACCACCAAAGCTCATCATGCTATTCCAGCTAAGCGGTATAATCGCCGCCGGAAGTTCGAGTTTTACAAATCGCTGCCAGCGAGAGAGACGATAGCCGGTCGCTACCTCCGTTAGTTCCGGCGGCAGGGTCTTGAGCGAAGTATAAAAAGAAAAAGTCATGTTCCAGGCTTGCCCGGTAAAGATAGCAAAGACCGAAGCACTTTCCAGACCGAGAGTACTGCCGGGAAAAAGGGCGATAAAAGTCGTGATGGTAACCGACAGGAAGCCTAAAACCGGTACACTCTGCAAAATATCGAGCAGCGGCACCAGCACTCGCTCCAACCGGCGGCTCTTGGCGGCGATGTAGCCGTAGACCAGCGTAAAAACAAAGGAAAAGACCAGGGCCGTGAACATGCGAAGCAGGCTTCGCCCGGCGTAGTAGGGCAAGTTGGCCGGGTCCAGGTTTATCTGGGGTGGGTTTTGCTCTGAAAAGGGTGCAACTACCCCGGCGCTAAGTCGCGCCAGTAAATACAACAACGCCAGTACCGCCCCGGTCAAAAGCAAATCTACCAGGGAGAAACGAGGTCGGCGGCTGCCTTTCTCATCGTGGGGTTGGCGAGTGGAAAATGGAAAAGTAAATCTGGTCATAATGGGGGCCTCCCTTGTTCATTTTTCAGCCATCCTTCTTTCTTGCCACAGGAAAATAACTGCCAGAAATGGAGTAAGCTTCCTGCAAAGTTGTAATTGGTTTGAATTGAAGTGAAATTCCGGCAGAAAAAACGGGCGCACATAATTAGGCCCAAGCCTGGAACGGTTATGCACTGATTCCTTCAAACGAGGTCGGAGAAGAACACCACATAGCCAAACGAGCTGAAACAAGCCCTTGTTTTGCCTCATTGCAAAGCCGGATATTAACTTCAAAAGTTGCTATACAAACTAGAAAATGAAAGGTGAATTGGGTAAGCCCTGACCAGATTTAAGGGGATAGCGGTCAGGTTACTTTGACGGGGAGGTAAATGGAGGTTCCGGGTCAAATAATGTGCTGACTGCTAGGCCAGGAAATGTGTCCAGGGCTTACCCGAACTACTACCGTCCATATAAAAAACTCCTTACTTGCCGACAAACAATCAGACGAGATAAACTCCTTTTTCTTCCGAAAAGGAGAATTCTTGTTCCTAATATTCTTAGAAAAAGCCGGTCTTTCTTTTTGTTGCCGGGATGGTTAATCAATCCTCGCTAATTTTAGCAGCATATAATATAAAAGCAATACTATTTGCCAGGATAATTTCTGAATTCACAAATTTGCAATAAACTCTTTTGAGAACTCAAATTAATTCTGGACATTTAGCTGGAAAATATAGGTCAGGTCAGGTTGTCCGTCCTTATGCAGGACTGCCTCAATTTGCCAGGTGCCGACCTCGGTTATAAGCTCGGTGTTGGCTTGGTAGAAACCGGGCGCGGCCTGTCCACCGCTTTCCAGTTCGAGGACCTGGAACTTCCCGCCATTGGCATCCGCTTTTGAAAAACGCAACTGCACCGAGGTTAAATCGCTGACCACTTGATTGGTCCTGGTATCCAGGACATACAAGGTAAAGCTGTTTGGCCCGATTTCCGCCGGAGACACTACCAGTTCCAACTGGTAATTACCGACCGTTGCGCTCAGTTGGGGGTCGGAATGGCGGGGCACGGTATCGGTGGCAGTCTGGTCAATTTGGATCGGAGTGTTGCGGGGCGGAGCCAGGCTGGTCAGAATGCCCACGCTTACCAGGACGACTACCAACAGAATGGCCTCAAGGGTTATAATTTGCCGAAATTGGAAAATTATCCGCCCGGCGGCAAGACTGCGAGCACTCTTTTTGTAAGGACTATCGGTCTGGGCAAACGCTAAAAGGCGCGGTTTTATCACCAGCCATACCCCCGCCCCCAAAGCCAGCGTAAAAAGAACCAGTACGATTTTTATGAGCAACGCCTGACCATACCAGGTAGTCAGCAGGGTCGTAACCGAATTGATCTCCCGCAAACTCGCCAGCGCCCCGGTTATGCCGAGTATTATCAAACTAAGCAGGGCCAGCACCGAAAAAGGCTTGACAAGCGCCGCGACCAGGCGGGTACGGTTCCCGCTGCCTCCTGATGCCAGCTTTAATACAACTGGCAACAGTAGGGCCAGGCTTATAACGCCACCGACCCAGGTCGAGGCAGCCCCCAGGTGAACCCAATCATTGGTCATTGCAAGCACTGCCGAACCGGCTGAGGTCGAGGCAGCGTGGGAATAAAGGCTGGTTGTGAGAAGAATAAATAGCCCTAACCCTACCAGCAGACCCCATAACACTAATCCCCGGTAAGAATTAGCGGCCTTCCCAATTCCTTTTGAAGACCGGTCAACCAAAGCAAAAAGCACTCCACCCAGTAGAATAAGGCCAAGCCGGACCAGCCAGATTTGACCAAAGAGGGTACCGGTTAGAAATTTCCCTACCTCCGGTATATTTTGGGGCAAATCAAGTAAAGAGGTTCCGCTTTCGGTCAAAAACTGGTAGGCTAAACCCACCAGCCAACCCCCAAACAGTAGAAGTAAAGACCAGCCCAATATATTGCTTAACCTACGCCAACCGGCATGACCAACTTTGGCTACCAGCCCGTCATCGAGTTTAAGAGACCGATTTACATTCTGGGAGAAGGGGAACCAGATCAGGACGGCGAACAGGGTACAGCCTACCAGTAAAGCCGCTGCCAGGTAATTGAGCCAGCGCGAGAGGACGCTCCAGATCGAAAGGTTAGTAGCATCATTCCCCGGTTTTGCCGAAACCAACCCCGCCGCCCGGACCAGGCCAAGTTGAGTACTGCTCCCGGTGGGGCCAATCCCGAAACTGAACTGGCCCTGGGTTAAATGGCGGTCAATCAGAGAGATAACTTTCCAAGTGACGTTATAAACCCCATCCGGTAAATCGGATCGCAAGGGAGCGGCCAGCACATCAGGGTCGGTGGGGTCACTTTTGATATTGCCGTTATTGGCGACCAAACCGTTCGGCCCGGTAATCTGAATCCGGCTATAGGTAATATCGGGTTGCTCATTGAACCACAATTTTAACTGACCGGGCATTTTCTCGGACGAAGTAATACTGCTGATCGGTGGATCGCTTCTGAGCAAATCCGAATGGGCCTGGGCGGTTGGGACGGTCAGAACCAGGGTTAGTAAAAGATAAACCGCCGTTATAAAGACCAGCCGGAACCGTTTGCCTGTTCGAGAAAAGACCGTTTTAACACCCATGCTCATCTTGGAAAATTCCCTAACCAGCCTCAACCTCGGTGGTGTCGCTATTTCCGGTGGTTCTCGCCCGGCTTCTCAGGATTGCCAGGGCCCCCACCACCAGTCCTACGATACCAAAAAGAATGGCTATCAGGCTGAGCGTGACCGCCGCTCCGGCACTATTTTTCGCATCAAAAGCGTCCTGCTGGGCTTGTTGGAGTTGTTGAGCCTGGTTTTGGAGTTGAGCTTGCAATAAAAGGAGATCGGACTGGCTGGCCGCATTTGGAGTAGCCGCTGGTGACGGAATTGCGCTAACGCTGGGAGTAGGGCTTGCCTGGGCCGCCACATTCCCGGTTGTCAGGATAACAAAGATCCCCAGCAATATGAGAAAGTTAAAAATCCCGGCAAAGACAGTTAAAAATGGTACCCTTTTTGTTGCGGATAAGCAGCGGGTAAATTTTGTGGAAAGCTTGGACAAAGAGTCTTTGATTTCTAGTTTTATTTTTCGGTACCAGGTGAGCTGGAAACTTTTGGACTTAAAAGACCCGGCCCGATAAGGTTGAGCAGTTATAACAGGCCAGGAAGGATCCTCAAAGAACCATAAATCCCAGGCTAACAGGTGTCAAATAATTATTACCTCGACTGGGTAGTTTGTAAAGAACTATTTTTTGGTCGTCTGGTTCTATGCTCGCGACCTGGGGCCGTTAGAAACAGAATAAATAGTTCTTTTTTAGTTCTTTTTCAAAATAAAGAACTATAGACGTTTTACAACCCTCTAACTAGAATACTCTCAGACCTCGTTTACTGTCGCGCTAAAACTGCTTTCAGAACTTATCACCGGCAAAGAGTTTGTTTTAGCAACTTTTTCAAAATGGTATAATCGGAACAGGTTTTTATAAATCTTATTCTTTTTCAGAGGCAACGCCGCCTATAACCTTTTAAACCTTGATAGGTGCGCTCGATTTTTGGGACAAGTAAAAACTCTTGTTCTATTCATCAAATCAAACTTAAAGTCAACTTATAGCTTATGAAGCAACAAATTTCTAATAACCGCCGGATGTTGAAGCGGCTAAAACTAGCCACTATCTTTATGCCCCCGGCAGTAGCCTGGTTTTATGAAACCCTCCGCCATACCTTTTTCAGTTACCAGTTACAACAGGACTGGTGGGGTAATTTACTGGCGGCCCTGTTTGTTTTTAGCATCTCCTTTACCTTCGCCCAGGTTGTCTTTACCCTGGTGGCCCGGATGCAAACCCGCCTGGTTTCACAAAACCGGCAGTTGAGAGACCTGAACCAGCAAATCAAAGTCATGGCAGTCACCGAGGAGCGAAGCCGTCTCTCCCGTGAGATGCACGATGGCCTGGCCCAACTCCTTGCTTACTCCATGATGAAAGTTGACCTGGTCGAAACGCTTATCCAGACCGGACACCAAACGGAAGCCCTCAAAGAACTGGAATTAGTCCGTAAAGCCTGTGATGACGGTTACAACGATGTCCGCGAGGCAATTACCGGTCTGAGAGCCGATTTGTTAGATGGTCGGGACTTTTTAACTATCATTGGCGAAGTGCTAAACAATTTTTCGGATACCAACCCGGTAGCAGTCGAATTCAATCGCTATGGCTTTGAAGCAAAAGAGGATTATCGGGAATTAATACTGCCAATCTGGACTTTACAGCTTGTTCGCGTGGTCCAGGAGGCCCTGAGCAATATCAGAAAGCATGCCGGGGCTACCAGGGTAAGCGTTAGCATCGAACTAAAACCGGCTCCGAGGCGAGTTAATACCGCTTTTGCGGCGGATAGTGGCGGAAACTCTGCATCCCAGCTTACTGGCCTGACTTCTCCGACTTTACCCCAAATTGAAGACATGCCAACCCTTTTCCTCGAAATCAGTGATAACGGAAAGGGATTCAGTCACCTGAAACAAAAGGAGACTAATCGAGGTCATTTTGGCCTGATAATTATGCGAGAGCGGATTGAAAGCCTGGGTGGTAAGTTTGAATATGGCAACCGGACCGAAAACGAAAAAGGAGCTTACATCACTGTGGCCCTACCAATTAAGCCGGAAGTTACCAGCGGAACCGATATGCTGATTACCCGGTCCGACTTGGTTGCTTAACCAATAATTAAAGGTTCAATTTCAAAACTCTGTCTTTGCAGGATAGAAATTAGGATAGCTCAACTAATGCTCAAGTTGTTACTGGCCGATGACCATGCTCTTTTCCGGGAAGGGTTGGCCGGTTTACTAGCTCATTACAATGATATACAGGTCGTAGGGCAGGCTGCCAACGGCCAGGAAGCCTTCGAACTGGCTTCCCAACTGCTGCCGGACGCCATCCTGATGGATATTGACATGCCGGTGCTGGACGGGCTGACCGCTACCAGGCTCATTACTACCGAAATGCCTTATATAAAGGTAGTAATATTGACCGTTCACGAAGACGAGGACCGACTTTTCGAAGCCATTCGAAACGGGGCCGAAGGTTATCTATTAAAGAATGTCCGGCCTGCCGAAATGATCGAGATGTTACGGAGTATGCAGGCGGGCGAAGCGCCAATCTCGCGGCTGATGGCAAGCCGTTTACTGCGGGAATTTGCCCGTCAGACCAAAGCCACCGATTCGAACTCAACCAAACCTCAACAGCAAATTGAACCAGTCTCAGCAAAGGAACGCTCCGACCAAACCAAGAAGGCGGACGAGCCCTCTCTTAAGGCTACTACGCTACCCAGCGTCAGTTCGCCAGCCCAGCTAAACCGAGTTGAGGGCCTTTCCGACCTTTCCGGACGTGAACGGGAAGTGCTGGAACTGGTGGCTCAGCAAGCCACCAATAAAGAAATCGCCCTCAAACTTAACCTCAGCGAATTTACCGTCAAAAATCACCTGCGTAATATCCTGGCAAAACTCCACATGAAGAATCGCTTCCAGGCGGCCCAAACCCTCCTGGATTCGGAGCGCCAGCACCATCCTCGTTAACCCGGCTCTTTTCCCACCTAACCAAAATTTAATCTGCTGGGCTGATTCAAGAGACAGCTTTTACCCTCTAATTCCAGTCGTTTACCCGCCTGATCACAAACAGCGAATAGACGGATAAAACGGGACTACTGGTTGAGTTTGAACGATAGTGGAATATTTACGTCCTCTTTACCATCCCGCTGTAATAGTATTTTGACAGACCAATTACCCGGCATGCTTAAAATAGTATTGGTGGCAGTATAACGACCGGGCTTGCCCGTGACCGGCTTTAACTCGACTTCCTGAGGTGAACCCATGTTATCCATATCCAACATTGTTAGCTCTACCAGCACCAACCGGACATTTTCGACCGGGACATAGTTGGCGGTAGTATCAACCAGTTGCACTTCCAGGACATTCGCGCCTAATTTGGCCGGGTTTATCGCCAGGGCGTAATTGATGCCGCCGGTTTCGCCGTGCATGATAAGAGTATCGTTGCCGTACCCGGTTCCCTGAGGTGGACTAAAGCTGGTTAAAGCCCCGACCGCTACCAGCAGCACCAGCATAATAATAAATTCCCAGCGGGTGCTTAGCCGGAAAAGCTTCTGCAGATTTCCGGCTCCCACCGACCCGGCCCCCAGTTGTTCTTCGCGGTTAGGGCCATCTTTTTTCGGCTGATAGCGGGCGTAGCGCCGCATTCGGGGGCTAATCTGGTTGAGATTATAAGCTCCCAGGCCAATCAAAGGCACAAATAAACTCAGTTTTACCACCAGGGAAATGCCATAAGTGGTGGTGAAAAGAGCGTCCAGGCGGCCCAGTTGGACTATGGCCTGGATTACCCCGGAAACCACTAGCACTACTACACTGACCAGGGCCACGTTGGAGAATTTGGGAATAAGGGCGGCCAATAGCCGGGTACGGTCCCCCGTTCCAGGTTTCAAGGCCGCAAGCCCCACCGGCATACCCAACACCAGCCCAACGATGCCACCAATCCAGACGCCGGTACTCACCAGATGGAGCAAGTCATTTGGCACCAATAGAAAAGCGGCTTTGCTAGCCGAGGAATGCGAGTCGAGACTGGTTGTTAGCATCAGACCGATTCCAAGCACAAGCAACAACCACCAGCGCGGGTCGGGACGGCTAAGAACGGCCCCGGCAGCCCTCGCTCCCCTCCCTTTCGCCCGTCTGGTTTGGGCCAGCACAAGAGTAGCATTAGCCGAACTTGCAATTTCTTCAACCTGGGTCTGTCCAACTCCGGCCCCATCTGAGGAAGAAACCGCTGCAAAAGTGGGGACTTCAAGTGGGCTGCGTTTTAGTAAAAACCAGACCAGGGTCGCTAGAATTATTAATCCCAGCCGGACCAGCCAAATAGTGCCAAACCGACTGCTAAAAAGGAGCGTAACGAGGGTATCATCCTGGAACAACTGCCAGGGATAACTGCTGCTGACAGTAGTAGCCTGGTAAATGAAAAATCCCAGCCAGCCCACGCAAAGCAAAACCAGGCTTATACCCAACAGGAAATAGAGCCGGAAAGTTACGTGCCGGTAGGCTAAAGCCGCCGAGTCGGCCCCACTTATTAAGGCCTCACCTATCTTTAAGAGGGCCGGTCGCCAGACTAAGAGCCAGAACAGGACCAGACCGACCAGACCACATAAAGCCAGGTAATTTAGCCAACGCAGAGATACGCTCCAAAAATTAAAATTGGAGTCAATGCTGGTGGTTACACCCTCGTTATCCAAAAGACTACCACCAACAGCCCCGGCGGGTAAGGTTCCTTCCCCGACCACGAAGCTGAAATTGCTTTTAACGTGGTGCCCGTCATCACTGGAAACATTCTCAAAAATTACCGTATAAACTCCGTCCGGGAGATTCGGTTGCAGCCCAATTTGAAGGGCATTGGTAGTACCTGGAATAGGTTGGCTGTTACCTGCGTCAATTCGCTGGTTATCTGTATTTACCACCTGGAGTGAACTGAACTTTGGCTCGATATTCTCGGTAAACCAGACCTGGACCTGGGTCGGGGGTTGGTGGCTGGGCAAGGTTGCCCCGGCTGCCGGGTTTGAATGGTCGTACTGGGCGTGAGCATAAGCGGTCTGGGTGGCAAAACTATAAAAGAATAAAATTCCGGCTACCCCTAGAAGAATAGTAACCGGGATTTTCAAATACTTTTTCTTGGAACTGACCTTTATAGCGGAACGACCTGTTTCCTTTGGGATTTTAATTTTCATTGGTCATGAAGTAGTTTTATAATTAGTCTGAAGAAAATTGGAAAACCTGGCCTCTGAACTATTTTCATATTCAGAGGCCAGGTTAAAAAGATCGGTTTAGCCGCGATTGCTGCCAACCAGGTTAGTTTCCGGTGTCGTCGGACGACCGGCACGATTACTCCGCAACATCACCAGGCTAATCCCGGCTACGATCAAGCCCAGAACCCCGACAACAATTCCGATAATCCCAAAAATAGTCGCACTACCGGCTTTATCGTTAGCATCCTTTACCTGTTGGGCCAGGTCAGCAGTCGAAGGCCCGGAGCTGGTGCTCGTTGCCGGGAACTGGAGCGGCGCTACAGCTTCGACGGAATTAAAACCATCCTTGCTCGAAACAAAGCGTTCGTCCACCGCGTCGCCGTTAATAGTGCCAGTAAAGTGGAAGGTATAATCGCCGGCCTGGGTCGGGAAGAAGACCCCATTGTATTTGCCATCGAATCCATAACGTGGTGTCAGCGTCACCGGGAAAGTTTGTCCGTTAAAAATAACCTCGGCCTTTAAAGTTTTATCCACATCCTTAACCGGGTTTTTGACGGTTTTATCGGCGTTGGTCTGGCATTCTCCCTGGCATACTGTCAGGTCAATCCCGTTCTGCTGGCTGGCAAAGGCCGGCTCATTGAGAAAGCCGACGATAAACTGGTACTTGTTGTCTATGGTACGTTTCCCGTGAGCCGAAGCCAGGCCCGGTGCCAGGGCAATTGCCAGCAAAGCGACCAGGGTTAAAAGCCCTATAAGGCTAATCGATCTACGTTTCCGCATCTGTATCTGCATCAAAATTCTCCTGAGTTTGAACTAAATTCCAAACCGTTTCTAAACCTTATGTTAAGTACACATCCGGGTTAAATATGAATGTTTAACTGCATAAAATGTGAGCAAGCACCCTGCGCCAGTTACCAGACATGCCTCACCGGACGGCGCATTTTTAGTTTTGGTTGGTTGAACGCAAAATAATCAGGCAGAAAAATCAGGATTATCAAAAAAAATATAACTCTCTTAAAGGAGTAAAGCTATAGCTCCTTGGAACCAGTTAAGAGCTAAAAAGGTTGTTTCTTATAAAAAAACCACCAGCGTAGGAAACCCGTTGGTGGTTTTAAGTGTTTTCGGATTGGTATACCACTCTCCCGTTTAACCGCTTGAGCGTTATACCCTTTATGGGAGTTTAGCCTAAAAAAGTTGAAACACAATGCCAGTAATTCTTGAATAGTTCTTTTTTGGTTATAAAGAACTAAGTGTGTCAACTTACAATCCCTCAAGCTACGTTAGTTCTTTTTTAGCTAATATTTGCAAACAGGGAGCTATTTTCACTACCTGAATTCAATTTTATACTTTTCAGGCAGGTTGCTTTTACAGCCTTTGTTCGCGTTGGTCCGGGGGCAACAACCCGAAAAAATTGATTAAAAAGTAGGGTTCAAAGTTGGCCTCTTTATTCAAAGAAACATAATAATGGCGAAACCTCTTCAAAAGCTTACTAACCAAATCATAGCCAGGGGTAAAACCCCTGAAGTTTTTCTGGCCGGGGTAACCGGCCTGGTAGTACTGGCACTGATCACGGCCTTAGTCCTGCTAACCGGGGTAGGGATTACCCCACCCTCTAATCCTGAAGACGGTGGCAGCACGACTATCTACCGGGGCCGCATCGGTTCTTATAATTTAGTCGTTAACTGTTCGCCCCAACAGCCTACTCCCGGTCAATCAGTGCAGCTTGAGCTTGTCTTTCCCGATAACCCTCAACCCCAGAATTTTAATATCACAATTACACCGGATATGACCGGGATGCCGATGCCGGGCGCGGTGGATATAAAAGCGATACCCGAAACCAACTCCGCGAATGTGTATGTCGCTACCATTCCTATAAGTATGGAAGGCTTATGGATTTACAGAGTTACCCTGCAAAACCCGGCCTCAGTCTCGGCTACTCCCTTGACCGTCACTTTCAATGATACGGTGGGTAAACCGGCTCCCCCCTGGCTTTTAGTCGGCCTGGGTATAGCCCTGGTGACACTCGCCCTGGCCCTGGTCATTTATTTCTTCTGGAATAGCGACAAAGACGACCCTGACGAAGATGAGGACGTGGAAGGCAAAGAGAAAAAGGAAATGAATTCACCGGTAATTCTGTAGCTGCCAGTGAATTTTCTAATTGGATTGTTAGGTTGCCATAGACCTGCTTAAAAATTATACTGATACTCATAAAGTAGGGGGTAGAGAGAATATTGTATTTTGGGTAGATAGATTTTTTTGGTAAACGGTATGTTGTATTTGCCGTTATTTATTGCAGGGTAACCTTATTTAGGTAAAGGTCCTCCTCAAACTTGGAAGAAACATGACTATAAAACTATCATTTGCGGCACCTTTTTTAACCAAAAGGGACCGGCTGGCGTTACTTGGGTTATTTTTTGTAAGTATGCTGCTGGTAACTCAATTATGCCCCTGGCTTGTGAAAAGTGCCGAAGCCGCCGGGGTGCCGGACAGTTATTACATTAAAGGTGTGCCTCTTTACACCCAGATCCATAATCTTAGCTGTGAATATGCCTCGGCCAAAATGGTTACAGACTATTATGGCAACATGATTCCCGAATCGCAGTTTGTGGCCGCTATACCGCTACGGGACAATCCTCACTTTGGTTTCCGGGGCAATATAGATGCCGGGGGCGGTGGCTTAACCAATTATGGTATCTACGCCGAGCCACTCGCCAACTATATATCAAGACTTGGTTTCAAAGCGGAAGCCTGGTACGGTAGTGTCGAGGCGCTTAAATATGAGGTATCCCACGGCCAGCCTGTAATCGTGTGGGTGACTATCGCAATGCAGTATGCTACTCCGGTCCGCTATATTGAGGATGGCTCACCCGTGAAATTGGTGCCTGGGGAACATACCGTGGTGGTGACGGGTTATGACCGGGGAGGAGTCTATGTCAACGGACCGTCCCAGGGTATCCGGGCCTACTTCGATTGGGATGATTTTATTCGAACCTGGGATTATTTCGACAATATGGCGTTGTCCATCTGGACCTGACATTTTATAGCGGTTTTCAACAACTTTGACCTATTATAGACTTATTCGATCCAAAAAATCGGTTAAATAATCTTGAAAATCGCTATAAATCCTGGATTTTACCCGGTCATCCCCTGTTTAGTCTTGACAAATGATTATTGTTAGCCTATCCTAATATTATAAGCCTGGCAGCTTAACCAAGTTTTTTTATAGCTATTCCTCCGATTTATGGTTTTGAGAAACCATAAATCGCAAACCTTAATTACCGCTCACCTTATTCTTGCCCAAAACCTGTTATGGTAATTGAGGTTTATTGATTTCCCACAATTTCATACCCTAAAGGGTACTTAAACCTGAACATGTATTCATTACGTGGAGTTCAATATGTCTGAAATTAGCCGCCGTTCCGCCCTCAAAGCTTTGGGACTGGCTACCGCTTCGGCGGTGGTCGGAAGCTCTACCCTAAAGGATAACTTACTTGGGGGCGAGTCATTATCCCAGGTATTTCCTCAAATTCCGGCTGAAGATAACCTGTTTCCTTTTGAAGGCGTTCATCAGGCCGGTATCCTCACCGACCCACCTGACGCTATTTTAGTGGCATCTTTGCAGGTCATCCCCACCACCCTGGACGGGTTGGTCCAGATAATGAAAATTCTCACCGAGCGCATCCGAGCCTTAATGGCCGGCCAGTTGGGACCAGTCGTTGACGAAAGCGATCAATTTCCCCCCAAAAATACCGGAGATATGGGGTATGACCAACTCAATGAGGGTCACTTAACTATTCTGGTAGGTCTGGGTTCTTCGCTTTTTATTCAGGGCGGCCAGGACCGTTTCGGCCTGGCCGCAAAGAAACCCCTTGCTCTCAAACCGATGCCCCGCGACCTGATCGGCGATAAACTTAACCCCGATCTGCTCGATGGTGACATCCTGTTAGAAATCAGTAGCGACCATCCTCTAGAAAACATGCACGCGTTGCGGGACATTTTGCGCAACACGAAAGGGTTGCTCAGCCCCCTATGGATGCAGCCGGGGTTCCAGCGCCACCAGAAGAATGTTCCGGTCGGGCAAGCCAATGTCAGAACTGTGCTTGGTTTCAAGGATGGCACTACCAACCTCGATGTTAATAATGACGATTTAATGAATACCATGGTCTGGACGGGAACGGAAGAACCAAGTTGGGCGCAGGGAGGCACTTACATGGCCTTGCGTCTTATCCGCGAAAGCATCGAACATTGGGACCGCCAGAGCCTGGAATCGCAGCAAAACTCGATTGGACGCTACAAGGTTTCCGGTGCCTCGTTGGATAACATCACTGAAGTTCAGCTACCTGATTATGCCGACGACCCGGATGGCAACACCGTTCCCCTGGATGCCCACATCCGCAAAGCCAACCCCAGGTTAGGGCCGGAAAGCGAAAAACGACGGATACTGCGGCGGGGCTATATGTACCTTAACGGCTTTGATAAGAGCGGGTTGCTAGATGGCGGGGCGATATTCCACGCCTTCTGCCGCAACGTGGAAGAACAGTTTGAATACATCAAGCGCAATTACATGACCAACCGGAATTTTCCAAAGACGAATACCGGGGTGCAGGACCTGGACGAATATATGTTTGCGGTGGGAGGCGGTTATTTCTTTATTCCGGCAGGAGTGCAAAGCGACGGTCGCTTCCTGGCGGATGCGTTATTACTGGGTTAAGCTTGAGATTTTATCAAGTTCTTCCAGCTAAATCCGTTCGAGGCTTTATCAGATAAAACTTTCCCTGAATCTGGAATTTTTAAATCAACCCAGGCTTTACTAACAAAAACACAATTAGCAAAGCCTGGGTTTTGCTTTAAATAAAACTTTGAATATTTGGGGTAAAATCCTATGAAAGTCGAGTTAGAATTTTACCTGGATTGTGGCACTTTCCCCGTTTGCAATTGGTGGAACAACTAATTGGGAACCTTTGAGGCTAACCGCGCCCTGCGCTTCTTTTGGAAATGCCGGAAAGGTCAGGGTTATTCCTTTAAGCGACCGCTTGGCTGTGTTAGTGAGAGTTATAGTAGCGGTTTTGCCGTTATCCGCCCAGTTAACCCGAACCTCTAATTTGGAAATATCCTGCGCATATTGAATTATATTAGCCACACTATCCAGCCACAAACCATTGGCCCGCCGGCTGACCGCATATTCGATCACTCGCTGCCATTCGTCGGCGGAAGGTTGGTCAACCACTGTTTCTTCCGGGTGGGTCCAGATCGAACCGTAACCCCGCCGCTTGATTAACTGGTCTATCAACGAATATGCCTGGTTCTCGCTGGCCGGGGTTGTTACCAGTTTGAAGTCACTCACCACATATAACCGGGTATCTTTGAGTTCCCGGCCCAGGTAGTAATAGGTGTTGGCCGGTCCGGCGAAATCATCAAAGAGTATTTTGCCCGCCTGGCGCTGGCCGTTATCAAACTGAAGCACCCCTGTACCGGTATAATTGATAGATTGGTCAAGGGGATACAAACGGGTGATAGAGTTAAACCCGTGCTCAACCAAAACCTGATACCATTCTTCGCCAACACTGTTGCTTGAGGTCCAGGGGAAGGCAAAGTGCCGCATTGGGGGTAAACCTTTTTGGGCGGCTAATTCGGCCAGTGCTTTAGTATCATCGGCAAATTCCTGAACAGTCGTGCCACGAACATAGACATGACCAAAGGTATGACTTTCGATGTCCTGCCCAGCTTGATGTAAACGGATAGTTTGGTCATCAAAGTACCACTGCGGGTTACGCCGGTAATCCCCATAAGGGTCCAGGCTATACCAGGGATGAGTTAACCAGTAGGAGCTACTCCAACCGGTTCTGTCAGGTCCGGATTCTCGGTAAATTAAAGGTTGGTATTCTTCCTTGATAAAGCTATAAACGGTCCTTTTCTCAGTAATTTGAGAATCACTTGCTAACCCTTCCACTTTATGCT
>Ga0097679_1001717_pt1 | contig 21637 bp, 20 predicted proteins | sample ThiBiot_500_biof_2_FD_72848 | JGI IMG/M metagenome (GOLD analysis project Ga0097679, IMG submission 72848) | Wastewater bioreactor microbial communities from Cape Town, South Africa - Thiocy_cont_500_biof - 1398105538000 (version 2) (version 2) ...
AGCCGACAGCGATTGAGCCACCTTGGGAAGTAGCGAGACGACTGCCACATCCTTCCGCGGGGTACGCACGCCACTCTCCGACCATGAATAGAGCGTAGCTATCTGAACAATGATCTTGCACAGCACCTTCAGGTCACATCGCATGAGTTCTTCTACGGGAAGGCCCAGCTGCCCCGCGACAACGATGATGGATGTATCCCGATATGTAACAGCCCATAGAATTTCCGCAATGCCCAGCAGTGCGGGAGGCGCAGCGGATGTCCGCATACCTACCAAGTCGGCACCACACGGGCAGATAAGCAACCCCGTTCGGTGATTGGTAATTCGTTCCCCGCATTTTGTGCAGTACTTCAACATCAAGGTGCCATGCACATGGCACGCAACGTAGGACTTCAGGTCCCATACTGCTGGCGTGTAACCCAGGTCCTTAATGCACTCGGGGCAAATGCGCGTGTATTTTACATCCAAGTGCCTTGCCCATATCTGATGTCCACAAAGCGATGCACGGCTACGACCATGGCCAGAGGGGTCCCTATATCCGAAGTTCGCGGGAAGGCACTGCATTGGCCCGAGCAATGGTTGCAAACCGCGGTAGTCCCACCCTACGCCTGGGCGCCTCTCTGGGTCGCCGCCAATCAACCCCATAAGCTCGCCAGATCCATGAAGACCATTGCGTTCGGCGAGCCGTATGAGGTATCCCGCCGGCGACTCGCGCGGAAAAGGCGTAGGAGTACAGGGAAGCACCATGGCCATCACAGCCCCACCCTTGTGAGTGAACCTTTCTGCCCTTTTTGTTGCCGCCTATTCGGCCTGTCAACTCTCCGATTAATGCTTTTTGCCTTCTCAAGCTTATGCTCGAAATCCTCATAGAGCCGGTATTTGCTGGAGAACGGATTTCCTCCTGGAGTTGGATCGTCGAAGAGCACCAGTTCCCGCGCCTTCGCGAGGTCGTTCATAGTGATCTTTCGCCGCTTATGATCGAGAGCATCCCAGGTCGCTTGGGTCAAGATGTCTGCGATGTATCCAAGGAGGCCGCCCGACGCCAAGTACATACGAAGGGCCATGTCAGGATGATCCAGCAGCGGCAAGTCGAACGCGGACATTCGGTGTTGTATTTCCGCAAGAAGACCCACGAGTTCATCTTGGGACGAGTCATCCCTCCAATCGTACCGAGGCACAAAGATCGGCTTCGGGCTTCGCCGAATGAGTTGCTCATCCGACAGAACGACCCTTTGAGCATCTTGCAGGCCAGCAGCAACAATTCCGACGCCCTTTGTGATCAGGATTTCTTTGAGGCATTCGGCCGACTCGTATAGAACGACGTCTTGACCTTTGTCGACGAGATGCTGAAAGTCATCAAGAAGCAGAAGACGTACCCCCTGCTCCTCCAACAGAATGCCCACACGCCTCATCTTTTCGTCGCGATTCCCTCTGCCTGGCCGCGGGTCTCCTAGCTCATCTAGGATCGCCTGCAAAATGCTCACCGGCGTGGTGTGATGGGGCATTTCAACCATAACAATGGGGCGAATGACGCCTTCGGCGACTCGGCGCTCAGGGAACAAGCTTGCGAGGTGCTCAAGCAGCTTGCTCTTCCCGGTACCCGACTCTCCCAGGATCAAGGAACATCTGAAGATTCCTACCTTTGCCCCACTCATCCATTGATAAAATCGCTCAATGCTTGAGTTCCACCACGGAGTGATGACGCGAATGTTTTGGACACAGCACCTGAGTGCATCGTCAGCGGCCTGAGCGTTCATGACCTCTCCGCGGGGAGCACGAAAGATGATTGAGCGACGGGTTGGCGGCCTTCGCCCCGAGCGAGTGCGTGAGGCCTTTCAATGTCGCCTTGGTCGGCAGCCGCAGGAGAACTCTTGGGTGTCGCGTTGGCTTTCTCTTCAGGCCGAGGCACATCTCGCTCCGTAAAGCGAGACCGACGCTTGCGGTGGCTTTGACGAAACTCGTTCGCTTCGTTCTCGATCGCCAGCTCGATCTCCTCCCTTGCTTGAGCCAGTGTTAGGTCTCTGCCGTCATCGCGCAAAACGCGCTTCATCTTCTTGCACTTGTCGTGCTGCCATCGGGTCATTCCGCTGGCATAGGCGAGGTCAAGACACGGGACCCGTATCCATAGTTCGCTATTGGGTACAACCACTTGTATGTAGCCGACATCCTCATCGCTGACGTAGATGTCTACCGAGAGTGTGGCGCCACATTGAAGCCTGAGCGCTCCCATATCCGGACTGTTGTAGATGAGGCAGTCGTACTCGATGCCCTCATGATCCAGCCGCCGGCCCGGCACTTTTCGCAGGAAGAGCCTCTCAAGCAGCACCGTTGCATTTGGGACAAACCGTTCGACCTTGCTGATACGCGACGCGCACGCTTGTCTAGGCGACTGCCCCCCGAGGAACTCCAATGGCTCGTTCATATAGACGTCGACCAGCCATTTCATATAGAGCTTGTCGAAGGTTGACCGCCTCAGGATCAAGTCTTTCCTAGGATCAAAGTTGCACCGTGTCAGGATGTTCTCCATCGTGGCGCCCGGCTGTCTCTGCAAGAAGCCGAGGTCCTGACTGCGGAGGAATCTTTCGATGTTCGGCTTGTGCCACGGCCGCTTACGGCCGCAGAATTCCGCAATCGCCCCACCGAGCTCAGCGCAGGCATTCCGCAGTGCCTCAGCGAACTCTTCCAAGCCGTCATCGAATACGTACGTATCAGCGACGCCGAACAGATCCCACTTGCCAAGGACATTCGGATATTTCTGTAGAAACTCGATCTTTGGGCAAACGGAATGTCGTATGCATCGCGCCAAGCTAACTATGCTTGGGACCTCAGCTCCCCAATACGTTCCGGTGGGCATTCTTAGGTTCACATCAAGTGCAATTGATGCACTCGCCCTGCCCCACGGTACGAAGTCTTCGTCAGCAAGAATGATGGCCAACGGCGTATGGTCCACCTCGCATCGGCTCAGCGGATGGTCTGCTTTGACTCCACCTAGGCTCATCCTGAAACGGGCGATGGCAGCATCACGGCCGAAGCGACGCGCATATTGCTCTTCGGCGGGAATTTCCGCCAACACCCGCTCAAATACCTTTCGCCCCGCAATAGGCAGCGGATCGGATCTCGGCCTTTGGACGTTCTGTAAAACAATGCGGTCTTTGACCTTTCCGACTGCTGCTTCGATGCTTATCCGAGGATTCTGCTTAAGATACTTGTCGTCCCGTACTTGACGAACGATCTCCATCACCTCAGGGCAATAGCGTTCTCCGTAGCGCCCCTTCTTATCGTGGTGATCCATTAAGGCAGCTATCGGGTTTGAGGCAAGTTCACACTTGCTCTTCCAACCCCAAACCGTGTTTCGATGCGGTTCCTCCGCTGGCCACCCGATCTTCTCCCAAATTTGAGGAATCGCCGCAGCTGTCTCCGGCAGGTTCAGCCCCCGTGTGGCCAGAACATACTTCCATCGCAACCCCGCCACCTTTAGCTTCTCGTCATCAGCATCCGGCGGGATCCCGCAAACCTCAGCCGCATTCGACACCAGTGGCAGAAGCTTGTCCGCGGTCCTTCCGGACGGCGCGCTATCACGGTCTACGAATGCGAGCTCATGCCGCTCCAACGCAGCCCAAATCGCTGCATCCGGCTGCTTGTCCATCAAACCGCTCGTTACATCGACCATGTGCCAGTCACCGTCTGGCAACCGGCCCATAAGCTTGAACAAACGATCTCCCCATCGAATTAGCTGATTTTCTCTAAGACCTCCCAAACCCATGGCACATCCTCCTCGGCCAGAGACGGCCGAATAGTCATTTCCAAGGAAATGGGTTCTCGTAGCTGACCACGAACGGCACCGGCATATAGCAAACAGCACAGTAGGCCAAACGGATCACTAGGGAGGAAGGCACCGAGAACCTGTGCCTGGGTGGGTGGAAGAGCAGCTAACCAAGTGCGAATTTTGCCCCGCACCTCGGGCGGGATGGGTAGGGCATGACGCCTTCTCATCAGGATGGCATTCGCTAGATAGCTTCCCTGATTGAGCTCATTGGTAGATACAACGCGGTACCCGTAACGCAACGGCGCCAATAGTTCCTGCAATCGCGCCGTACGGTGCCTAATGAAGAGATCCTGACGACTCCTTTCATCTTTGCATTCCCAGAACTCCCGTCGCCCATCTGATACAACCAACAGGTCTGGCCAGTGTTCATACCTCTCTCCTGCCAGGGTGAACACCAGCTTTGCGGGTTGCTCTTGAAATTGAATGCCTGCGCATGCATCCAGCAGGATGGCTGCATCGCGCTCTTCTTCGGCCTCACAATGCGCTTCGCGGCTCACGCTACGGAAGCAGGGAACAACATAGCGTCGTCTCGCGCCGGAGCGAGACAACACCTTTCGGGCTCGACCGTGACTGGTCCACGGCCACTCGATCCGGATACCGTCACCTTCTAGATAGCGTTGGATCGGCGGTCGCCCAATCGATCGATGGTCGAGACCATGGAGAGACACGTCCTGCCCATCGTGTCGACGGGGTTCAAAAGCAGACGGGTCACTGTCAAACACGACCGTCTGCGTGAATGATGCCGCATGACATCATGTAGTTCCTCCACGCTGAGTTTTTCTTACTCCCCAGGGCCGTTGCGGTCAAGACCGCGCCGAATTTCCTCTACGCAACCGATCAGATGTCATTCGCTTGCCGGGTTCGCTGCGACGAACCTAGAGATCGGGGAGGCGCGCCTTTGCGAACATCCGCATTTTTTGCGCATTCCCGGGCTGCGCAACAACCCGACTATTGGGAAGCGCCCTATCTCCACGAATTGCTTAGGCGAGCATCATGGGCGAGCATTAGGGCTCCGCATGAAGGCTTGCCATGACACGCACGCTCCAGGCGATCGCCGCGCAGGTCGCTGGCGACTTCATCCATCGTCTGGCACCCGCGTTCAGGCCGCCGGCACGCTTGGTGTGTCCAACGGACGAGGCGGAACAGGCGGTCGTCGACGCGGTGACGCAAGCAGCTACCGCAAGAGGGATTCCGGTCGAAGTCATCGATTTGCGGCCAGCGCCCGCCGAGCGAATGGGCGACGTCACCGCGCGGCTGGGGACGTCTGGAGGCGAAACGTCTGATAACGGCCCCATTCCGGCATTACTGATTCTCCGTGGTTTCGACGTCTTCGGCGACGATGCGCACGATGCCCCTACGTATCCGTTTCGATCCAAATTCCAGTTCGACCGGAACTTCCTATGGCTGTTCGTCGGCCAGGATGCTTTACGCATGCAGTTTTTGTTCGGTAGCAACCGACGACCGCTGTACCAGGCGGCGGGCGATATCACGCCCAAAGAATGGCAGCCAAGCAACCGTCATAGCCGATGAAAGGGAACGGAACTAGCGGACCTCAGACTAACCCAGTTCAAACATTCACGAGTACCGGGAGTGGGCATTGGAGTGTGGTACCGGAGCATCCAAGATCGCGCAGCCCAAGTCCTTCACCGTTTCGTAGCGCCCTTCCGGCGATCGACCACCAACTGCGTGCGCGCCGTGGTCACCGGAATCCCCCGCAAGGGATGGGCCTATGGCACATCGTGGGTCGGTAACACCGTCTCGCGTAACCAGGCTGTCACCGCTCGATCGCGTGCCATCAGCAATCGCAAGCCATCGCGAGTGACCTCGCTCTTCATGGCGTGCTCGCCACTGGCCACCTTGGCGCGAACGACCTCGCCCAATTCAGTGGGCAACGTCAGTAGACTGGCGACACCCCATCCGGCGACCAGCGCGCCAGGTCAGCGTGCATTTCTTGCACCTGCATTTCGGCAACAAGCTGATCTGCACTACGACGGTCGACAAATCGCATCACCGGCTCGTCGGCTTCAGTGTCAAACACGACAAAGCCATCATCCTGCGGGCGGACTTCTAGCATGCTGGGTTCCGTGGAAAGAATGGAGACAGGCGCCACAAGGGCGCCTGCTGCTCAGGGGCATGAGCTAACCAAGCACCCGCTCCGTCGGTTCCGCCTGACTTTCCGATGTCGGCTCGCGCCTGACGTCCGTCGGTTTGTCCCTGACTCACGAGTGCCAGGTCAGATTGCTCCAATCTCGCCAGGTGCAATATCGGCAGGTACCACCTTCGGGTGTAGGACTTTGCCTCGACTGGTCGCGCGGACGGAGACCTCGAGCCGCTATGATGGATTGAACTTCTCGACGGAGTTGCGCCATGTGCTACTCGGCTCAGATTTGGGTGGACTTTCGAAAGTACGAACGATTCGGTGGCAAGTTGAACACCAAAGAGTTCACTAAGCTGGCCGGCTGGACGAAGCAGAAAGGCTCGTGGGTCAAAGTTGTACCCAAACCAATCGATGGTGATCAGCGCGCCGGCACCCTGATCTGCGAAACGCCACAGGCCGGAATCGGCCAGAACGGGGCGCTCGTTCAACGACGATCGAACTAGGACCTACACGCCCACTGCACTCAATTCAATGGCAGCAGAAAGTTCCGATCAGGCCTCCTGTCCGGCGATCTTGCCGAGGTCTAAGGCCTCCTGATCCAGGAAGCGCCCCTGCTTCCGCAATAGTGGGAGCAACTCTTCATCGGCATAGGCGCAATCCGTGCGCCCCGGATCTACCTGCTGCGCCTTGGCAGCCTGTTCCGGCCGATGCCCTCCGCCCTCGGCCAGCATACTTGCCAAATGTGAGTAACCGGGACGCCACGCGCCGGCGCAGGGAAACACCTCACGTAGGCTGGCGAGGATCTGCATCCCTGCGTAATCAAGGTCACCAAAGAAATACACCGAATGCTGGTGCAAAAGGCCACTGTCGTCTGCCAGTCCCTCGAACAACCAGGCCTCGATGGCCGGTAGTGACGTGGTAGGCGCGAATGCGCGTAAGTACAGGCGGCAGCCGGCGCGAGTTCTCAAACGCCGAGCGCTGCCGCGAAACCCCGCGGAATAGACCAGCAGGCTGTCCGCCCACGCGGAAGAGCGCGTGTCGGTCATGTGCTCGAAGGTGGCCAAGTTTTCGACGAACAGCACATCTTTGAAGGTCCCACCCCCGGCGTCATCAGGAAGTGGGGGCGCCAATAGCAGTTGGATCGGAGATTCGGCGAATTGGCCCGGCACCGCTCCTAGCAGGCGCAGCAGTTCTTCGCGATGGTCTAGCAGCTTGGATCGCCCCTGGAAGACCTGAGCGGAGGCTTCACGCAGAGCCATAGTGCGGCCACTACGGCACAAAGCGATGAGAGCGGAAAGACTCCCGGTCGCTTCGTCAAGAGGCAATCCTTCTACCAGTGCCAGTGGATTGCGGGCGAGATAGTCGAGCACGGCGATGCTGGCTTCCGGGGCAAATGCCGGATGCGCTGCCCAGTGCGCCGCCAAGTGCACCTGCCACTGCCGTCGCCAGCGTTGCGCCTGCGGCACGTAGCCAGCCCATGCGGCCAGCGCGTCAAAGTCACATAATTCAAGCCGAGGCTTGCGGTCCGTGAAACCGGCGAACGCACGTGGCGGCTCCAGATGCAATGTCACCCATTGCGTCGCGCACAGGTCCTCAAGCTGCATGCGCAGCAACAGAACCTTCTCGGCGTCGACAGCGTCATACAGCTCGATAGCGGTTTTGCGATCCAGCGCCAAGGAAACGGGCGGCGCCGTGGTACTGCGTTCCGCCTTGGCGAGCAGCCGCCGGGCCACAGTCAATAGGAAAAGATGGCGCGAAGGCACCGTGGGAACCGAAGGCGTCGATGTCGTACCCATAACCAAACCTCGAGACGGTTAACAACTCTCGCTATCGACGGCGCTTTTGGATCCGGCTGCTAACTCGTCGGGGGTAGCACCGGTTGCGCCTTCTGCCATTGGGCGCGCGCCCTCTCCCGGGCCTGCGCGGCGTGTGCTTCCCACAATCGGGCTAGGGCCGGTCGATTCAAGGTTTTTTCCTGAGCTTCGCTGATAAACAGTTCCTGGATGCCTTCGCCATTCTTACGATGTGCGGCAACCTTGGAGAAGGTGAACTCCTTGTCGAACTCGGGTTTCACCGCACCTGACTTGGACGTTGGCATGGCCACGATAAGCTGCAGTCCCAGCGTTTGCGATAGAAATTGCAGTACGTTCCGTGAGCGTGTTTCATCCATCTTGGAGAAGGCCTCGTCGTTTAGCATCAGGCGAAGTGCGGGTGCCTCGCGCCGGTCGCGTCCGAAATGTCCAAGCGCATGCGCCAGAACGGCCGAACGCACCACGTAGAAGGGTGTCTCCAGCTCGCCGCCAGAGCCCGTGCCCCAGGTCGACAGCCGAGTTGTACCTACCGGACTGGTACGGACGATGTCATAGCGCCGGTAGTTGCGGTAATCGGCCAGTTCACGTAACGCGCGCTCACTCGCACCCTGGTCATTGGCCAGCAGCAGACGACGAATATCCTCTGCCGTCGCGCGCTGGACATCGGTGAGTCGGGGCGAGGAAAAGATCGAGCCATGATCGTGTTCTAAGCCCTCGACCGCGCCTTCGACAGCCTCGAAGAACTCTTGCACCTGCTGCATGCGTGGCACCCAATCCCATTCAAGTTTGAAGGTGTCGCTTCCAAACCGGATATCGCCAAGGTGATGGTTGAGGCGCTGCAGGGTTCTAGCGCCTTCCTTGACATCATCGCGCACCCTGAAGCAGAAGCTGCTGGTAAAGACATGGTTGAACTGGGCTTCCGCATCGCGCAAGGAACGTGCGTTGTCGGCCAGACCGATCGCCCGTTGCCGCCTAGCTTGCTCGGCGATAGCCAAGCGGGTATGCAGTACTGGTTGCAGAAGCTCCTCCAGTCGATCGACGCTTCGCGGCGGATCCTTCCATACGAAGCGTTCGCTTTCATCGCGCGCGCCAGACAGATAGATACCAACCACTTGGGCCAACTCCCTGAGCGTACGCGGCACGCCCTCTCGCAAGCTCTGTACGCGTAGACGTAACGCATCCAAGCTGACTCCCGCGTCGCCCGTCAACGCCTGAGCCTCCTCCATCAACTGCGGCTCCGTGGCCAAGGCAGGAACGGCCCCCACGAAGCGGGAGGCCCATACAGCGGCGTTCGTGCATTCGATATCGAGATCGGGCAAACGTTCGCCCAGCGTCTTTTCACGACGATAGAGCTCCTTTAACTCCCCTTCGGTACCGCCGACCTGCTTCAATTCATCTTCGCGCCGCGATATCACTTCAGCTATGCGGCCGGTCAATTTCTCCTTCTCCACCAGCAGTTCGTCGATCACAGATAGGTCAAGCGCCATGAGCGCCTGCTCAGCACTGACGTAATGGACCTGACTTTCCAACACAGCCAGAAGTAGCGGGGACAACGGCGTGAATACTGGCCCATTGAACATGCGGGTGATTGCCTCGAGCGACCTGCGCAACGCCTCCGATTCACGAGCTTCCACCGCCAGCCGCCTCAACTCGTTCTCGCACCACTTCCGCCGTCGCTGCCGCGCAGCCTCGCCGAAAGCCAAGTCGGTGTCAGGCGCGCGACAGGAGAACATGCCGTATCCTCGGCTTCCCAGACCCTGTTCCATCAGGCCCTGCGGGGTTCGGGCCAACTCATCTTCGCTTTCCACCTTGCGAACCCGACCGTATTGCGCCAGCAGGAAAGCGTTGGCCACAGGGTGTTTGCAGACCAGCTCATGGAGGACCGCGCGGTCTTCCAGTCGACGCCCTTCGGTATCATCCATCGCTTTACGGCCCTGTACGACCTTGGGCGAGCGCACCGGGTATTGACGCTTTACCAGTCGTACGCAACGGGCCTCCAAGCCCGCCTCGACGATGATCGCAAAGCGATCACCCCCCATATACCCCTCTATGGCATGTTGCCAGACGGTCCCGGGCTTGGGTTCCACCAGTTGCGCCAGCAAGTGAGGACGGGCTGAAGGAAGCTCCCTCTCAATCAATGCCACTGCGTCACGCGCGTCCTTCGGACCCGAGGTGCGTCCGGCCTGAAGGCAACGCAGTTCAGCATCGAGTTGCTCGGTATCGTCCTTAGCTTTAGTAAGCCGCATGCCAACCTCGGTCAGCGTGTGAAGCACCGCCCCCTGCACCGAGGTTTCGCCGTCGTGGATACCTTGTCGCAAGACCTCCAGTTGTGCGTCAAATGCCTCGACCTCGACTGCGGGCAGCACCACATCCACCTGAGCGTCGCGCAAATAGGCCTCCGCCATCGCCGGCCAGGACTTTAGGACCTGCTGCGCGATGGGGCGTAGTGTGTCGACCGATACCGCGAGCAGAGGCGCGGCCGAGAGATCAAGCGCCAGCAGCTGTTTGAGCTGAGTCGCCATTCCGCCGATACCCCGTGAGGTATCCCGCACCCGCCCCCAATGCAAGCGAAACTGATCCTCCTGCTGCCGTATTTGGCTCTCCAGCGCCTTTTTCTCATGGGCGACATCGCTATCGTCCAAGCGCTTATCGACGAGATACAACTGTTCCCGCAGTTGTTTTTCCTGTGCCCCGAGCGAATCCAGCTTCTCCTGCAGCCGCGCCCGCTTCCTATCCTGCACCCCGATCTGGCGTACCACTGAGGCAAGTTCGTCCCGGGTATCACTACGCGCACGCAGTGCATATGCAATGGTCGTGGTGACAAAGCGGCGCCCCTCGTCCAAGACCTGATCGGCACTGGCTGCGGCGATGTCCAATCGCTCCAGGTTCTGCGCCAGACGCTCGGCCTCCAGTTTCAAGCTGGCGATCGAGCGCATCAGCTCACGCATTTTCTCCAGATCTTTGCTGAAATCGTGGGGCTCCAGGATCTCGTCGCGTACAAGATCGTTGACGTTACCGAGCTCCTTGTAGGCCATTGCCTTGACCAGCGATTTGGCCGCGCGGATCGCGTCGTGTTCGCCGACCGCGGCCTTCCCCATCAACGCGCCATATAGGTGCTGCAGATACCCCCCTTTATCGAGGAAGCGCTGTATTAGCGTGCCGGAGTTGTCACCTACCGCCAGTAGGCGATGCTGTAGATGAACGTACAATTCTTTTAGCGGTATTGGAGAGGGCGTGGGCGATTCGCCCGCGCTAAGGCTAAGATGCTCCAACGACAGCGCACGCCGCACGATGAAGAACTGCGGCGTCCCCTGTAGGACCGCACGTCGTCCATCCTCGAAAGCTTCCACACCGACCAGCGCCGTGAAGGGCTCGATCAACTCTCCCGCTTGTTCGGATGCTTCGAAGACGATTCCGGCGTAGCTGGTCGAACGGTTGCGAAGAAATACGCCATCGGCCTGCTGGCCCAGCGCATAGGCAGCCAATGTTCGTGGCTCCTTGCCTCCACGTCGGCTTTGCGTGGATTCGTCCTGGCCGATATTGAAGTGCACAACGTGCTGATGTGCAGCGGTCAGTACGGTCTGAATAGCATCGAGTAACGTGGACTTACCCGAGCCCGACTCTCCCGTAAGGAGCACGGTATCAGCAAAAACCCATTCGCGGTCCTCAAGCGAGCCCCAGTGGCGAGTTAGCAATTTGGCGATCTTCATTCGCCATCCCCGATAGCAGCTGTGGTCGTCTGTACACGTCCTGCCAGCCGTAGCGCGGCCTCAAGAGCCTCGTCACTGACAAAGCTCATCACTGGGCGCAAGATCGCCAAGCCCATCTGCATGTCACCCATGTCATCACTCTCGATGAAATGCAGTACACGATGCTTGCGCAATTCGCGCAACAGAGCCGCGCGCTCGCTGGTCGCGTTGGGCAGCTTATGCGCCAACAGTGAAACCACGGCCTGCGATAGCTCTTCCAAGCTGATGGTCAGTCGCTCATCGACTAGGGGCCGTCGCCCGGTTAACGCCTCGGTGTAGAGAAAGCGCAACGCGATGACGGCGGCCACAAAATCTCGTGACAGGCGAGCGCGCAACCGCCGTACACCGCCCTCATCATCCTCCCCCCCGCCGTCGCCCGGCGGATACAGGCGCAACAGGCGGGCGTCACTATCGTGCACCAGGACGAAGCCGATACTAGTGAACCATTCACGCAGCAATTGCTCGCACTGGATGGCGTCGTCGTACAGGTCGGCTTCCGGGCGCGAATGTTCACGCCACACGACGCCGCTGGCCAGTAGTCGGCCCGCCAATTCGGCATAGCGTGCGGGCGTCACCATACCGGTACCTTCGACACTCAAGCGTTGCTCGATGTATTGTGCTAGGGATTGCAGCATGGTCTTTCAGGACCTTTTATGGTTTTCTGCACCGGGCGATTCGGTACGCAACTCGTAGTCATCCGCCCGAAAGAACGGCGTGCAAACCTGTCCCAACGTCTTGTGCGCCCTAACGAGTCGTCGCCCTTCGGACGAGCGTGCCGCCCCCACGGCATGCAACACGCGTACTGCATCCTCGGCGGTATCGACGGGCAGAGCTGCCAGCGTGATAGGGCCATTCGCCAGATAAGGAAGCAGGCCCTGCAGCACTTGCTGGTCGCTAAAGGCGAAGGCCTCCGCTTCGGCCTGGCGGAGCAACGCATTCAGGCGACTGGCCTCGTCCACAACCAGTGGCGTCTGTTCGGCCACGATCGCCTCTCGGTCGCGTTCCTTCCAGCGCAGGACCGGCCCGCACAGGCGGATCTCGCTCGTAGCCAGGCGCTCAGCCAATATGTCCAACAGCAGCCCGCGGGCAGGATCTGCTTTCTCCTTCAGCCAAGCCATGGTTCGGCCTAAGGGTGATTCGGCGCCATAGTCGAGTGAAAGTGCTTGCCGAAGCAGGCTGGTAAAGCGGCGCACATAGTTGTTCATCTCCGAGCGAAGCATCGGCAGTTTCAGACTGCAGGCAGCATCCACCATGCTTTCAATGCGGTCAGCCAGCCAGAACATGGGACTGCGTCCCTGCACCAGCGGCTCGAGCCAGGGCGCGCGCAGCAACAAGTGCGCATCAACCTGGACCCGCTGCTCTTCATTCAGGGCGCGCACGCTTTCCAAGGATTCGTTTATCTGGCCCCGATGGCGCTCGGCGGAATCGGCAACCAAGCGCACGGCATACTCCCGGGCGAAACGCTTCTCAATGAAATCATTGAACTCGTCCCAAGCCACCTTCTGCACCAGGGCATCACGTGTCAAACTTTGAATCAGATGGCGGAAGTACTCGATGTCATCCTGCAGATCTTGCACTACACGACTGGCGAACTCATGCGCGTCGAGCAATTCGTCTGGATCGCGGGTGCCGATGAAGGCAACTAGCGCCTTGCGTGCGGAGCGCATGTTGCGCTGGCGAGTTTTGGTACGTGAATCGTCCATGTTGGCAAAGGTTTCGCTAAACGCCTTGCCCGCGCGACTGAGCTTGAGCGTTAGCCTCAAGTCGATAGGGTCGCGGTAGTCCTCCAACCAGCCGTTCTCCTTTAGCTTGCGAAGTAACTCACTAGCGTAAGCGCGCTCCTCCTCGGGGCGAACCATCCGCTCAGCCTCGAAGGCCATAGATCGTAGCTCCGGACTGGCCAAGATGTGCTGTGTCACCTCCAGAACCAACTCCCGCGTCAGCACCTCGGCGTAGTCAGCGTTGGCCCCGTGCACTCTTTCGTATAGGGTCCGCAACACGGCGGCACATAGCTCCCTATTGTCGTGCGTGAGAGGGCGGAAGAAATGCTCGCGAGGTGGTGTAAAGAACAGCATGCAAACCTCCCTAGTAGCCGCGGGCCGAACCCTATCGCGCGGATAATGATCTGGCTACGCCAGATTGGTAACCCGGCAATTCCCTCCATGATCGCGAGCTTACCCGCTGGCTGATCACCCAACTTCCTCTATGAGAGACCGTACCGTCGCGCAGCACTGTCTACCGTGGCGAAACCAGACGCGTTCCAGAACCGTAGACGCGACTTTCGGATCTCACGACATTGAGACTGCTTTCCCAAATAGCGGACGTAAAGTGTCCACGAAAGTCCGAACATGGGCGATCCGTCCGAGCCCATCAGTATCCTAGTTCAACCCAAGCTCGGAACGCGGGATGGAACTTCCAAGCCAGCAGCGCAAGGCCTGCGACAATTGGCAACCATGCGAGTACCCGCAAGGTCCACAGAGTTCGACCCAGGAACGACCGCTGTTGGGTAAACCCCTCTCGAGCCTCAGCTAGGCGATCAGCGATCGACGCAGGGTAACTCTTGGCCTTTTTGCTGAACTGATCGCCGATCACCCCAAAACCATGATCTATGCGCGCTAGCTGCAAGAGCTGATTGTGGACCAGGCCGGAAAAGAGCATCACGATCACGAGTGCGCCAATAAACAGCAAATAGGCTTCGACCATTCCATGGGTCTTATAGATTGCTGCCAGCACGGCGATCGGTAGCGGTAGCGCAAGGAACTTGGCTGCACCATCTCCCATGACAGAAGCGAGCCGGCTGGAGAAGTCCAACTCCATCTGCGCGATTTCCAGTCGGATTTTCTCAAACGAAAAGTTGCTGATGTAGCAATCGACGTCGAACCCATACTTCTCGAGCACGTCATGCCAATTGGCCACGAGGAAGGTAAACGCATTCTCGCTCGATGGCGCACGACCGACAGTATCGGCGACCGCCAGTCGAAACAGCGCACGAAGTTCTTGGACATGTAGAGAATGTGTACTCTCCTTTGAGACCAGCCTACGCAACGGCTCGAGATCGAGCCGCTTCTCGATAAGCACCGACGATTCCAACCGCGTCGACAGGCCTAAGGTCCGTGGCGGTGCTTTTTCCCCTGCCGGAATGACGAAGATTAGTTCCCTGGGCCGCGTGGTGGCGTTGAGATCTGCCGTCAGGGAGATGCTTTCGAGAAGTTGGATAAGCTCACACAGTTCATAGGCATGAGTTAGCTGTTCTGGCTGCTCATCTTCCCCAGCGCAATAGTCGTCCTCGACTAGATAGAAATTCTGCGGCTGCTGTCCCCGGCTCAGCGCCTGGGAGTGAGCAACCAACGCGGCGACGTTCGCATAGAAACGCCCATGTTCGTTGTCCCCCACAAGCCAGCAGAATTCGACGCAGTCGTCTGTCCACTCCGGCGTATCTTCGAAGCGGCCGAAGGTGTCGTCCAGTCCATCGCAACGCGCGATGGCGGCCCGCAGAGACGCCGACGCCACCCCGGAATAATGAAATCGTCCTGCATCGAACGCGGGGCGTTCGGCTTCGCGATAAAGCGAGACGACATCCGCAAACATCGGCCTAGTCTTCTGCTGTGTCTGGTGAGAGCTGTGCCCGCGCTGCTAACGTCTCCTCCACCTTGGCGATCATTTCCTGCGGCAGCTGGGTGAGCTTCAGACTTTTTTCATTCGCATCATAGATAATTTCGGCGTCGCGCTCTCCCAGCGCGCCGTTCTCGAAACTGATCTGCCAACGCGACGCCCTGCCCGAGATCCGCGTGTACGAGCGCAACGCTGTGGCGCTCACCGGGAACTCGTCCGGAATTTGCACGCCTTCACCGTTCAGGTGGTCTTTTAGTCCGTTGATATGGTGCTCCAGATCCACCCCGACGGCATTGCGCGCCACGGCAACGACTTTGTCGAGCAACACCATTGCGCCGTCTTCCTGGGCTTGCAGATACTCGATGACAGCCAAGCGAACTGCAGGCGCCTTCTCTTTGATTTCGGGAATAGATCTGACGAATTTGCGAATCTCTGTGACGACCGCCTTGGTCGTGCGGCCAGAGGCAACACCCTTCTCACAGCCGAGCGCCTCGACGAAATACTCCGCTACATCCGACTGAGACTTGCGATTAATGAAGCAGAGGTAAGTTTTCTCGGCGCCGTCCTCCGAGGCATCCGATATTGTGTTCTCTTCTCCGTCAGTCCGAGTCAGGAACTCGCCGTAGCGATCGAGATTGATTCGGGCCGCCTGGTGCAGCTTCGACAGATCGATTTCCGTGATTTCGGTCGGCTCCAGATCGGCCGAAAGCACCATGCCACCACGTTCCTTGACCATGGCGACTAGGAGAAAGCTCGACATCTGAGCGCGATACACGAAAAAGCATACGTGACCGCCGGTGGCGAAGCTTTCCCCAGATGCCTTGCTGCGCAGCTCTTCCATCGCCACCTTGGACATTGCGATGAAGGTTTCTTCCGTACAACCAGAGATCAGGGGCTGAACATGCGAGGGAAACAAGCCTTCGCGGCGATTGGTGCCGAACTGTCCCCAATAGACCGAGCTGCCGTCCTTCCCTACCAACTTGGCCAGTGTCTCAGCCAAATCCCTGATCACTGGCTTCCGGATATCTAGGACATTGTTGCGCGTGCGCACACTGGCGGACAACACGCCCTTCGTCTTTTCCAATGAATGAATGATTGCGAGTTTGAGCTCGTCCATAGCTTCCCCTGTGTAACTACTATCCGTCGCAGAACCTGAGAGTTGCCTGTAACAGCCCATTGCCCGTAGCATGAAGGTCGAGCCCAAGGTGCGCAACCGAGCTGCCTTCAAGGCTTATATCGCTCGCCGCGCAGATCGGCCCCTAGTCCTACCCTTAAGCACCGCTCAGCCGGCGCGAATATTGGGAATTCCATTATTCCTGCATATCATGCCCCTTTGAATCGCCCCGCCTTTCGTAGACACCAAACGACCGCTTCGGGTCGAAAGCGGTTCTACAAAGGAACAGTGAGAGCGCCCAACCGCATCAGGCCTGTCGTCCTTAGGCGCCACCAGCTAAGGTGCTGCTATTCCAAGTTACTTATTTGCGGTTTTTCTTGGTCGGAATCCTCTTCGCAGCCTTCTTGATCGGCACGGCCTTCTTGGCCGGTGCGGCCTTCGCAGGTGCTTTGGCAATTATCAGGCTTTCTGTAGTCACGCCCTTTTTCTTCAAAGCCTCATTGAACCATAGGGGCCGCTTGCCGCGTCCTGACCACGTCTGAGACGCGTTGTCGGGATTGCGATATTTTGGGGCTACGGCGACTTTCGGGCCCTTCGCAGACTTACCCCCACGTGTCGGGTACACCTCTCCAATGGTCAGCCCGGCGCCAGCGAGGACGCTATCAATCTTGGCCCGCACTTCCTTGACGTGATTTTTTCGCGCGGATTCCATCTGCGCTTCTGCGCTCTTGATCAGCGCTTGGAGTTCAGCCGGGGAGAGCGAATCAATATTTATAGCCATGGTGGTCCTTTGATTGGATTGGAGGCCCTAGCCTACGAGAAAATGCAGTTCCCTGGTGAACCTTGAGCGGTGCGTGTACGCATGCTGCATGATCTTAGGAGCTGGGGCGGCTAAGCGATCGAGAGCTCAGTCGAAAGGACGGGATGCCGGATTGCTGATCGACTAATCGGACTTCACCCACTACCTGATGGTCATTCAGCGAAACGACAACTGGAAGATGCTCTTCGAGCCACTCTTCCACCGTAGGGAAGATGTTGTGGAGTCGCTCCAGCGCTTGGCGCCCCTTCGCGTGGATACGATGCATGCGCGTCCGATGAACATCACCAATGCAGATCTGCTGATGCTTTACGTTGAAACGACCAGAATTGTCAGGGCCGCACGCCTGTATGCGGCACGCTTGAACTAGGCTCAGTCCGCCGCACGTGCGATGAGAGCTACTCGCCTCTCGTCCACCTGATCAATGCCCCTGCGACATTGGCGACCTCCGGGAAGACCAAGAAAGCGGCGTGCACAGCATCCGCCGTGATGGGCTCAATGCTGGACGGATGACCAGCGTCGTTGCGGATGGCCCGGATCTGCTGGGTAAATGCCGGCCAGTAGGCCTCGTAGCGCTCTTTGAGCTCCCCAGCGAACTGTTGCTTCTGCTGATCGAAGAATGCCTTCAACGCATCGAGCACCCGCTTGATGCGCCAATCGTTCAATGCCTCCGGCGCCTTTTCATTCAGGCGTTGAGCTCTCTGCAGCACGGCGTCCCTGACATCCGCAGCGAGCCGTTCGGCCGCTCCGCCCAGGAGCACAGCACCGGCCTTGTGTAGGCCCGCCACGTAGCAGTCGAGAGCCTCGGTCAGATAGGACATGGCAATCGGACTGATTTCGGCGACCCGCGCAAGGTGCGCAAGGTAGCCCTGTGGGTTGGCCGGATCTCGCTGCGCGTGTTCGAGAACGGCCATCCCGCGCTCTGTGAAATGGCAGAAGGGCGGATCAGGGTTGTCGAGATTGAGTCCCCAAGCCAGATAGCCCGTTCGGAAGAGTTCCTGCCATTCCGTCAGCAAGTCCCGCTCGGCTTGCTGATCTCTACGGATGCCGAGTGCCTTCGCCACCTCGCCCAACACCTGACCTGCTTGAAGGTTTCCTTCGTCTCCCTGCCTTGGGCGGTTCTGCTCGAGCACGTCGAGCAGCGCGGCACGAATTCTTGGATCAGCCATGTGAATCCCTCACTGATTTCAACATTTCAGCTGCGAAAGCGCAGCGACACAGGGCTTTTTCACTTCAAGCACGAATGGCATGTCGTTTGAACAATGCCTCGAAGAAGTTTCTGACGAGTAGATCGGCTTCTGACGACATCAACTCCGCCGCGCCGAATCGGAACACTTCGTAACCGGCAAGTCGAAGGTCCCGGTCAGCATGCATCATCGCCGCGTATCTCCCGACATCGCCCCGCCCTTCTCCATCGCAGTAGTGGTGTTTGCCGTCGACCTCAATAACCACGCGAACCGCATGAGGCAACAACAACAAGAAATCCATTCTGAATCGAAGGAGTGCATCCCGTCCCCTCCGTTTTACCGTCTGCGGGTCCCAATGGAGCCATACCTCGGGAAGCAAGGCAGGCAGGTGAGGCACCGCCTGCCCAAATCCCTTGTAGAACGCTTCGAACAGTTTTCGCTGAGGGGGTGAATTCGCCGGTAGGCTGTAACGCAACCTCAGATACAGACTCTTCTTCGCTTCCGCCTGGTCTGTGATCTGTTCTTTCGCTGACCACCATTCCAGGAGATCGGCCCACCGAAGTCCTTCGGCACCAATGGGCCGGTCGTAGACGAGCACCTTATCTGCGTTCGTGACGATTTCGATCTCATTATTTACTGCATCGCGAAAACGCAGGTCGGGCTTCTCAGATGATGCAAAGATCAAGTTTTTCGCGGATCCACGAACCCCGGTGTGGAGGGACGCGACTTCGAACACGGGGTAACCGTCTGCCGCCCCGGTTTCCCGAAGCTCCAACCCAACGCCCTTAAGCGGCTCGTTGACTGCAGCGACAAACGCGCGCTGTTCTGCCTCGTCGGGTCGAACGTCTGAGGACGCAAGACCTTCCAGGAACAGCGTGAAGCGTCTGTCCGAACAGTCGAAGGCACCCAGTCGATCAAAGAGCTCCTCCGCGTTCCAGTCACCGGGGTTGAGGTGGACGTGGCGGTCAATCTGCGACCGAAGTGATGTGGAGCTTGCGCCAAGAATCATTTCGAGCGGGTCGTTGTCCACCACCCACAGTGTCTCAAGCAGACTGTCGAAATGACGGGTATCCAAGAAAAGCGCAACGCCATCGATCGCTCGAGCCACTTCTCGACGCGTGCGCTTGGCAACTTCTGGGAACCGGTCCTCCCAAAGAAGATCTTGGACTAAATTTCGATCGACTGCGCTCGGTGGGTGGAGCTGAAGTAAGCGCTCGGCGATCTCAGGGAGGTCGCCGTCTTCGAGCGCAGCAAAACAACTTTCCATCCGCTCCCGCTTCGATCCTTCGTTGACCGGCGAAGGCAATCCGAGGTCCGAGCAATAGCGGACCAACGTGGTGTGGGTGTGTGCAACACCCCCGGCCACGACCAGACGTTCTAGCACTTCTCGCAAACGATCGAAGTTCATCGGGGTGATGAGTTAACCGCCAGCAAGATCTGATCGCGGATGTTTCGCCCCTGCTCATCGACCTTCTGAGCCATTAAATACACCCCCCTTCCCCCACTGCGCTTGGCCCAGAGGTCGCCGATCGACCGTTTCTCCTCGCTGTCGTCGTTGGAGAACCGATCCCCGCCCTTGTATTCGATGATCAGCATGCGTCCATCTTCCAGCCGTGCCACCCCCTCGATTATGCCTCTCCTCGTCGCAAGAGCCGAGACTCGTCGGGGCAGGAACAGCAGTAGGGCCGAGAAAGCCCGGCCCTCGTCTGCCTTCAAAGCACATCGGTCCGCTCAGTGGCCGCCGTTTGCCTGTGCCGCCTTCCGTGCATCGAACCAAGCTTTCATCTGCGCCACCGATCGTCGGTCGTCGCAGTCCGTGAGAAACGTCCTGGCTATGTTGTGTCCGTGCGCTGGACAGCCGTTCCCCCTGTCGACTTTCAGCGCACACGCCACCTCGGTGGCGAGCCCCCGACGCCCCACGCGATCGGGGGCTTTTTTGTTGCCCTGCGCCTTGCTCTGCGATCGAGTGCCGGCCTAGGCTTCCACTGCCGGCACGAAGAGGTCGGTCAACACGACAACAATAAGGAGAAGCGAAATGGGCGACTGGTCAGAAGCGATGGAAGATGGGGTGATCTGCAAGGGGTGTGCGCTGCCGATGGGCAACGTGAGCATCGGTGGCTACTGCCCGGAGTGTGCGGGCCGCCAGGGTATTGCAGACAAGTGGAGGCTCGGGCCGGGGTGGGTTCCCGACAACGGCGCGGATCGAACTCCGCGCAAATAGCATTGGAACCTTGGGCCACCCGAAGCGGAGGCCCTTTCCGTTATGCCCTGTGCGAGTCTTTCGCTCGTAAGATGGCAGCTCACTCAAGGAGGAATGCGATGGGCACCTATGGAGTCATCTGCGACGCCACCGGCTTTGTCGTCTATGTGGGCCTCGCCACGGATCCGCTGAATGCGTGCCTGCGCGCCACGAAGAACACCGTTCACTGGGGTTCGCTGGGCCCTTTTCGCACATCCTTGGGCGGACCGCCTCACGACCCCGAGTTCTCTTGGCTCGAGCTCTCGGTCTATGACGTGACCGGGCTGCTCGAACCCATTGAGAACGTCGATGGCGGCGACGAAACGGTGCTTGCAGCAATGACCGAAGACAACCACATTGACCAATACATCGCGCGACAGGGTTAACCGCGGGTAGTGGGATCCGGAAGCAATGCGGCGCGCGTCCGACCGAAATGTTCTATCGGATAAACCTCGTCGATGGTCAGGCCTGCGCCCATAAGAAGCCCCTTCGATTTTGTCCGGACTTCTTGGATATGGTTCTTTTTGGCAGATTGCATCTGCGCTTCCGCGCCCTTGATGAGAGCCTGAAGTTCAGCGGGAAGAGTGAATCGAGCTTGATAGCCATAGTCGTCCTGGGTTGGTTCGTCTTCATTAGACACTGGCCTGTACTAGCAACTTATGGGCCAAACTAGCGCCCTTTGGGTGCCCCTAAAAAAAACGGGGCCATGGGCCCCGTTTCAAACTTCTGAGCAAATTATCCAGTCTTATGGGCTAGAGATCCAAGCTTTTGCGTAAGCGGACACGTACGCCTGATTTCGAGTCAGGCGAACATCACCCGCACTTCGAATACCCGCAATTCAGACAAGTCTGGCAGTTGTCCATCAGCACCAGGGCCTTGGTGTTGCACTTGTCGCACATCATCGAGCCGGGCGGAAAGGTCAGGGTTTCGGAACCGGTCGAGCTGGCAGTCACGCCCGCGTCAGCGTTTTTTTTTGAGTCCATCGCCTCGTAGGCGGCGCGCTTCTCGGCGATCAGCTTGCGCGTGGCCTCATCCATCTCCGGATCATGGATCAGGCCGATGTTCTTCATGTGCTGCTCCACCACCGAGCCGATCTCGGCGACGATGCTGGGCATGTAGACGCCGCCGGCCTTGAAGTAGCCGCCGCGGGGGTCGAACACGGCTTTCAGCTCTTCGACGATGAA
>Ga0097679_1001812_pt1 | contig 20530 bp, 16 predicted proteins | sample ThiBiot_500_biof_2_FD_72848 | JGI IMG/M metagenome (GOLD analysis project Ga0097679, IMG submission 72848) | Wastewater bioreactor microbial communities from Cape Town, South Africa - Thiocy_cont_500_biof - 1398105538000 (version 2) (version 2) ...
TCGAGGATCATGTTCGGATGGCCGCCGCCGTGCCAGTCGAACAGCTTGGCGGTGTAGTCCCAATAGTCTTTCAGCGTCTCGCCCTTCACGGCGAACACCGGAATGCCGGCGGCGGCGATCGCCGCGGCGGCGTGATCCTGCGTCGAATAGATGTTGCAGGAGACCCAGCGGATGTCGGCCCCGAGCGCCTTGAGGGTTTCGATGAGCACGCCGGTCTGGATGGTCATGTGCAGCGAACCGGCGATGCGCGCGCCCTTGAGCGGCTGCTTCGGGCCGTATTCCTCGCGCGTGGCCATCAGGCCCGGCATTTCGGTCTCGGCCAGCGAGAGCTCCTTGCGGCCGAAATCGGCGAGGCCGATGTCGGCGACGATGTAATCGGCGAACGCGTCGTTCGCGGCGGCGGCCTTGGCCATCGGGGTCCTGCTCCTGCGGGCTTCGAAAAGTCGCGCGCCTATAACATCGGCCTCCGGCGGGCGCAATAAAGATATAAAGATTTCTTTATATAGCGCGCCGATGGTTAAGGCCCGGGCTTTCCCCGGCGCCGGGCGAATGGTGTATTCGGCAGGCGAAGAGGAGCGGCGTGGTGAGAGCGGAGATTGCGGGGCGTCTGCGGCGCGACCGCCGGGTCTGCGACTGCGATCGGGCTCTCCGCGCCGCCCCCGCGGGGGACGCGCCGTGACGCGCGCCGGGCGGGCGCGATGGCTGGCGTCTGCGGCGGGGTTCGCGGCGCTGGCGCTTGTTCTCGGTTTCGCGCAGCTCGATCCGCGCGGGCTGGCCGACGATCTCCGCGAGGCCGCGTTCGACCGTTTCCTCGTCTGGACGCCGCGCCCGTCCGCCGATGCGCCGGTGATGGTTGTCGACATCGACCGCGCCGCCCTCGACAGGCTGGGCGCCTGGCCCTGGCAGCGGGACCGTCTCGCGGACCTGGTCCGCGCGATCGCCGCCGCGAAGCCGTCAGTCCTCGTCTTTGACATGCTGATCGCCGACCGGGGCGGCGATCCCGAAGCCGGGCGGAACGACCCAGACGCGCTTGCCGAGGCGCTCAGGCTCATCCCGTCCGTGCTCGGCGCCGCGCTTGATCCGGCGCGGAACGGCGCGCCGCCGGAAGGGCCGCCGATCATCGTGCGCGGCGACGCGCCTGACCTGCCGGGTCTGATGATCGCTGCCGGCGTCGACGCGCCGGACGACGCGCTGCGACAGGCCGCGCGCGGTCTCGGCGTGCTGACGCTCGCCGCTCCTGATGGCGGCCCGGTCCGCCGCGTCCCGCTGCTTGCCGTGGGCGGCGAGGTGGTTTTTGGCGGACTCGCCGTCGAGGCGCTCCGCGTCGCGACGGGCGGCGGCAGTCTCATTGTCGATGGCCAGACGCGGACATTGCTGATCGGTTCTCATGTCGCGCCGCTCGGTCCCGACGCCGATCTGCGGCTGTGGCCGTCCGCGCCGGCGCGCCGGGCTGTCCGCGCCACGCCGGCGCTGGAGTTGCTCGACCATCCGGAAGACCGTCGCGCCACGATGGCCGGAAAGATCGTGGTCATCGGCGTCAGCGCGCCCGAGGGCGGCGAACTGCGGCCGACGGCGGCCGATCCTTTCACGCCAGGCGCGCAGCTTCAGGCCGACGCCGTTGAGCAGATCGCGGCGGGCCTTTTCCCGCAACGTCCGGCCTTCGCTCGCATGCTGGAGGCGGGAGCGAGCGTCCTTTTGGCCGCGCTTGCGATCCTGCTGGCGCTCCGCTGGCGCGCGGCGCGCGGCGCTGTCGCCATCGTCGGCCTCGCCCTTCTCTGGATCGCCCTGTGCGTTGTCCTTTGGCGCGCCCGCCTCTGGCTCGTCGATCCGGCATGGCCGGCGCTGGCCGGACTCGCGGCGTGGCAGGCGGCGACCCTCGCGGCGCTGGCCGAAGCGCGGGCCCGCAGGGCGGCTTTCGCGCGCAGCTTCTCCGCGCGTCTGCCGCCTTCCGTCGTCGCGCGCCTGGCTGCTGATCCGGATCAGTGGAAGCGCGCCGGAGAAGAAAAGGAAATCACGGCGCTCGTCGCCGAGCTTGAAGGCTTCGCCGCGATGACCGAACGCATGGCTGCGCCGGACCTCGTCGCGCTGCTTGATCGCTATGTCGAGCGCGTCGGCGCGATCGTCGTGAAACATGGCGGCATGGTCGACGCCTTCGCCGATGGCGCGACGCGCGCATTTTTCAACGCGCCGGTCGATCTGCCCGATCACGCCGCGCGCGCCGTCGATTGCGCGATCGAGATTCTCGAAGCGACGGACGCGCTTCGGAGCGAGCGCGGCTCCATCACGGCAGGCATGGGGCGCGCGCGCATCGGCGTCGAAACCGGACGCGCCGCATTGGGCGATGTCGGCGGCGGCCGCAGGCTCGATTACAAGGCCTATGGCGAAGCAATCAATCTCGCCGCGCGGCTCGCAGCCGTGAACGAAGCGTTGGGGTCGCGTATCGCCGTTGGTCCGCGATGCGCGGCGCTGGCGTCGCATCGGCGGTTTCGAGAAACGGGAACGATCGCTCGAGCCGCCGGCGCGGCGTCGCTCGCCGTTTTTGAGCCGGAGAACGGCTGAAGCGTCAGTAGTGGATGGCGCCGATCCCGCCGCCGCCGGCGCCGATCGATTCGCCATTGATCGCGACGGCGCGCGGCGACGCAAGGAAGGCGACGATCTCCGCGACATCCTCAGCCGTGATCAGCCGCCGCACCGAGTTCGAAGCAGCCATGCCGCGCGCGATCTCGTCCTCGGAGATGCCTTTGGCTCGCGCCTGACGCGCGATCATTGCTGGCGTTTTCTCCGTGCGCGTCAATCCGGGATGCACGCAGACGACATTGATTCCGTACGGCCCAAGTTCATCGGCGAGATTTTTCGTCAGCGCTGCGACGCCGACATTCCGGATGCTGCCAATGGTCGAGCCGGTCTGCCGCGCCGCAAGCCCGCTGATATTAATGATGCGACCCCATCCGCGCGCCCGCATATGCGGCGCGCATTCCCGCGCCATCCTCAGATAGCCCATGACCTTCACATTGACGTCGGTCCAGAACAGCTCGGAGGTTATCTCGCTGAGCGCGGGCGGCGTCGCCTGGCCGCCGGGCTGCGCCGCGGCATTCACGAGAATGTCGACGCCGCTGAACTCTGCGACGATCTGCGTCACGGCGGCGCGGGCGTCGTCATCAGAGCCGGTGTCTGCGCGATAAGCTCTCGTGTTGCGTCCTGTCGCAGCTTCGATCTCGTTGGCGGCGGCCGCCGCGGCGCTCATGTCGCGCGCGATGATCGCGATGTCGCATCCCTCGCGCGCAAGCGCGGCGGCGATCGCCTTGCCGATGCCGCGGCTGCCGCCGGTGACGATCGCTGTCTTGTCCTTCAGTTCGAGGTTCATCGCGCTGTTCCGGGTCGGATTGTGCGGCGGCGTTCGCTTATTCGCCCTCGCCGAACCTGTCGCCAACCAGCCGGGTGAGCGCGTCGAGCGCCTCGCGCGCCTGATCCCCGCGCGCGGTGACGGTGATGGTCGTTCCCTGCGCCGCGGCGAGAGTCAGAAGTCCCATGATCGAGGATCCGCCGACGGTTTCGCCGCAGCGCGTGACGGTGATGTCGGCCTCGAATTTTTCGGCGCACTGCACGAACTTCGCCGTCGCGCGCGCATGCAGTCCCTTCTTGTTGACGATGCGCATCTCGCGCACCAGCGCGCCCGGCGGAACCGGCGCGGGCGGGCATGGCTCGTCGAAATTGTCGAAGTCGTTCACGGCGTTCATTTGCCGGCCAGAACGCGGCTCGCGACATTGATGTATTTTCGGCCGGCGTCCTGCGCCTGCGCCACCGCCTCGGCGAGGTCGGCGTCCTCGCGCACGCGCGCGAGCTTGATCAGCATCGGCAGATTGATGCCGGCGACGACCTCGACCTTGGCGCCGTTCATGCAGGAGATCGCGAGATTGGACGGCGTGCCGCCGAACATGTCGGTCAGCAGCACGACGCCGTCGCCCGTGTTGACGCGCTTCACCGCCGCCATGATGTCGCCGCGGCGCGAATCCATATCGTCCTCGGGGCCGATGGCGATGGTTTCGAGTTGTGTCTGAGGACCGACCACGTGCTCAAGGGCGGCGCGAAATTCGGTCGCGAGCTGCCCGTGAGTCACGAGCACCATTCCGATCATCTCGGCTCTGATACCTGAAGCCGCCAATCCGGCGGCTGGAGCCGCGTATCTTGTGCAGTGCGAGGCAAAGCGCAAGGGCGAAATACGACGATTTCACGACGAAAGCCCGGAATCAGGCGCGTTTCTTGCTAGGCGCATCGCCCCGTTGCACCGGCTCGCCGAGCGTCAACGCCGCGAGAACCAGGTCGGCGCGGTCGGCCTCGCGCCCGAGCGCGAGACGCGGAACGGCGATCCCGGCGATCGCGATCGCCTGTTCGGACGGCTCCTGCATGCGGGCGCCAGGCTGCTCCTCCAGATCGACAACGAGCCTGACGACGCAGAACGCCTCGGATCGGGCTGGCAGCAACCCGAGTCCCCGCGCCTCGATCAGGCCGGCGACAGCGGGATGGCCGTGGGCGATCAACCGCCCGCCGGCCGCTTCGACGCTGACGTGGTCGTCGCCCACCAGCCGCGCGAACAGGCCCCTGAGCGCAGCCTCGGCCAGCAAAGCGCGGGCGAGCCTGCTTTTGCCGGCGCCGGACGCGCCGCGGATGAGCACGCCGGCTTCCCCGACGATCAGGCAGGTGGCGTGCAGGGTTTGCGCGGCTTCCCGCGTCATCCCGTCCGTCATCGGGCGGCGGGGAGGCGGACGACGAAGCGGGCGCCGAGGCGCGCCGGCGATCCGTCGGGTTCGGGAGGTCCGAGGCGGTTCTCGGCCCAGATCCGCCCGCCATGCGCCTCGACGATCTGCCGGGAGATCGACAGGCCGAGGCCGGAATTCTGCCCGAAGCCCTGATCCGGCCGGTCGGTGTAGAAGCGCTCGAAGATGCGTTCGAGCGCATGGTCCGGAACGCCCGGCCCGTCATCCTCCACGGCGATCGTCACCTCCTTGCCGGCGCGCGTCAGCGAAAGCCGGACCGTTCCGCCGGGTGGCGAGAAGGAGCGGGCGTTCTCGATCAGATTGGTCAGCACCTGCCCGAGGCGGCTGTCCTGGCCGTTGATGAAGCACGCGTCCCGCGCCGGGCCTTTCGGCGGAATCGAGATGAGGATCGGCGCCTTGTCCGGTTTGCGCACCTCGTTGGCGACGCCGGCGACGGTTTCGACGAGGCGCGCGAGGTCGACGGGATCGGCCTCGCTGCGCGCCAGCTCCGCGTCGAGGCGCGAGGCGTCGGAAATGTCGCTGATCAGCCGGTCGAGCCGCCGCACGTCGTGCTGGATCACCGAGAGAAGGCGGCCGCGCGACTCGTCCGTTTTCGCGAGCGGCAGCGTCTCGACCGCGCTGCGCAGCGAGGTCAGCGGGTTCTTCAGTTCGTGCGCCACATCGGCCGCGAAACGTTCGGTGCCTTCGATGCGCTTGTAGAGCGCCTGCGTCATGTCGCGCAGCGATCCGGACAGATGGCCGATCTCATCGCGGCGATCGGTGTAGTCGGGAATCTCGATGCGCTTGCGCGCGCCGCGCCGCACGCTCTCCGCCGCGGCGGCGAGCTTGCGCATCGGCCCGGCGATCGTGTTGGCGAGCAGCAGCGACAGCATCAGCATGACGATCGCCGCGACGGCGAAGATCTGCACCAGCGCCCAGCGCTCGTCGGCGATGATCGCGTCGATGTCGCCGCCCTGCGTCGACAGCAGAAGCGCGCCGCGAACGGCCCTGTAGCGCTGGATCGGCACAGCGACCGACACGATCGTCTCGCCGCGTTGATTCACGCGCACGATGCTGGAGGCCTGTCCTTTCAGCGCGTTCGCGACCTCCGGCAGCTTGCCGCTGACGACGGTGGAGTCGTCGCTGGTGAGCGGCACGCCGATGCGGCCGAACCGGTTGCGGAAGATGTTGAAGGTGCGCTGGATGACGGTGGTGTCTTCTTTCTCTTCCGGCGGCGGCAGCTCGAAGCGGGCGATGTCGCCGCGCGAAATGAAGCGGCCGGAATCCACGATCATCATGCCGTCGCGGTCGAACACGCGGGCGCGCGTTTTCGTCGGCGTGACCAGGCGCCGCAGCACCGGCGAGACGCGCTCGGGATTGATCGAGAATTCGAGCCCGAGCGAATCGTCATACGGCGCCATGCTCTCGCCGGCCTGCTGCTGGAACAGCTTGTCGGGATCCAGCGTGATGCTGTCGTTATCGACAGTCGCCTGGGCGGCGATGGCCGCCGCCATGATCTCGCCCTGCGTCAGCAGGCTCTGCGCCCGCGATTCGATCAGGCCGGCGCGAAACTGGTTGAGATAGAGATAGCCCAGCAGCAGGGCGAAGAGGCCGGCGAGATTGAGCAGGACGATGCGCCGCGTCAGGGTCGAGCCGGCGCGACGGGCGAGATTGACGCCCAGACGCCAGAAAAGCCCGCGCACGCCGTGGGGACGCGCGATGACGGGCGTTTCGGTTGCGTTCGCTTCGGTGGTCATGATCAATCGCGTGCGGAGGACTCTAGACCTCTTGAGTCCGCTCCGGAACCCCGCGCGCCGCTGCTATTCCTTGAAGCGGTAGCCCACGCCATAGAGCGTCTCGATCATCTCGAAATCGCCGTCGACCTGCTTGAACTTCTTGCGCAGGCGCTTGATGTGGCTGTCGATCGTGCGGTCGTCGACATAGACCTGGTCGTCATAGGCCGCGTCCATCAGCGCGTTGCGGCTTTTCACCACGCCGGGGCGCTGGGCGAGGGATTGCAGGATCAGGAATTCGGTCACCGTCAGCGTGACCGGCTCGTTCTTCCAGGTGCAGGTGTGGCGCTCGGGGTCCATGCGCAGCTGGCCGCGCTCCAGCGCCTTCGCGTCGCCCTCGCGCGGCCCCTGCACGTCTTTCGCCCCTGAGCGGCGCAGGATCGCTTTCACGCGTTCGACCAGCAGCCGCTGCGAGAAGGGTTTGCGGATGAAATCGTCCGCGCCCATCTTCAAACCGAAAAGCTCGTCGATCTCCTCGTCTTTCGAGGTCAGGAAGATCACGGGCAGGTCGGATTTCTGGCGCAGGCGTCGGAGCAGCTCCATCCCGTCCATGCGCGGCATCTTGATGTCGAAGATCGCCATGTCGGGCGGGCTCTGCCGCAGCCCGTCGAAGGCGGACGCGCCGTCATTGTACGTCTGGACGCGGTAACCTTCGGCTTCGAGCGCGATGGAGACGGAGGTCAGGATATTGCGGTCGTCGTCGACGAGGGCGATCGTGGGCATGGACTCACTCTGGCTGCCGTACGGTCAGGGTGACGGCTTTGTGACTCTTCTACACCCTATTTGGCGGGAAATCGAACAAACAGGGGTTGAATTATGGCAACGCCCCTGGCGCGGGCAAGTTCCAGCCTCTGGATGCGGCCTCCGTCGGGTTGCGCGGCGATGGGGGAGGGCTTAGACCGTCGGGCCGATGGGGATGGAGTCCCCCGAAACCGCCCGAGAGGGCTGATGACTCCTGCCGCAGTCATAACGCGGTAGGAGTCCGTCCCGCCGCGAGGCGGGCGAAACGCTCGCCGATCGGGAGAGGCGAGCATGTCCTTCACATCCTGTCTGGTGGTCATGATCGGCGGCGCGCTGGGCACGCTCGCGCGCTACGTCGTGTCCGTTCTGGCTTTGCCCATCAGCCGCGACCTGCCCTGGGGCACCATCATCATCAATGTGACGGGGTCTTTCATCATCGGCTTTTTCGGCACGCTCACCCTCGCGAGCGGCCGCTATCCGGTATCGGAGAATTTTCGGCTCTTCGTGATGATCGGCCTGTGCGGCGGTTACACGACCTTCTCGTCCTTCAGTCTGCAGACGCTGGATCTGATGCGCAGCGGAGCGATGGCGCGCGCGGCGGTCAATATCGCGGCCTCGGTCGCGCTCTGCGTCGCGGCGGTCGCAGTCGGCCATCTCGTGGCGTCGCGCCTCAATGGCGGCGCGGCGCGGATCGCCCAGATCGCCATCGAGGAGGAGGCGTGACGCGCGCCGCGCCGGCGGTTAAGCGCTCTTCGAGGATTGGACTGCGACGGCCGGCGCTGAGCGCCCTGAGACCGCGCTGAGGGGACTATCTCGATGGTTGAGGACGAACGCGACGCCCCGAAAACCGTCATCCGGGAGACCGACGGGGATGCGATCAGGCTGGCGAAAAGCCTGATCCGTCTCGCCCGCGCAGGCTCGCTCGCGACCGCCGAGGCCGGCTCCGGCCATCCTTTCGCGAGCCTCGTGAGCGTCGCGGCCGATCTGGACGGAACGCCCGTGATCCTCGTCTCGCGGCTGTCCGGCCATGCGGCGAACCTCGCGGCAGAGCCGCGCTGCTCGCTGCTGCTCGCCCAGCCGGGCAAGGGCGATCCTCTCGCCCACCCGCGCATCACGCTGCTGGCGCAGGCCCGTCCCGTGGCGCGCGACACGGCGGATCATGCGCGCGTGCGGCGGCGGTTTCTCGCCCGCAATCCCAAGGCGCAGCTCTATATCGATTTTCCCGACTTCGATCTCATCCGCATCGAGCCGGAGCGCGCGAGCCTTAATGGCGGCTTCGCCCGCGCCTATGCGCTGACCGCCGCCGATCTTGCGACGGACCTTTCGAGCGCGGCCGAACTGACCGCGCTTGAGGAAAGCGCGGTCGCTCACATGAACCAAGACCATGCGGACGCTCTGCGGCTATACGCCACGCGCCTGCTCGGCGGCGCCGACGCGCCCTGGCGCTGCGCCGGCCTCGACCCGGACGGACTCGATCTCGTCGCCGGCGACGGCGCGTTGCGGCTTTTCTTTCCGGAGCCGGCGACAGATGGCGTCTCCTTGCGCAAGGTGCTGAAAAAGCTGGCGGACGAGGCGAGGGCGCAAGCCTGATCGAACCCTCTCGCGCGCTTTCGGCGTTCACTGTGCGCGCCATTTGAGGTTGCCTGATCCGGCCGCCGCCGGGCAGAAAGCGGACGGCTTGCGCATGCGCCGCGAGGGTTTTAGAGGCCGCGCACGCGGCCGCGCTGCATGACGGTCGGCTGTGACGGGAGAAATGCTCGTGAAGAATATCGGCGTCCATAACGGAGCGCAGGACGCGTCCGTCAGCGGATTTCACAATCTCAAGGCCGTGCGCTGGAATTTCGACGCGCCGCGACTTGTCGAGGAAGCGATCCGGCGCGGCGAAGGATCGCTGATCAAGGGCGGCGCTCTCGCCGCCGACACCGGCCAGCATACGGGCCGCTCCCCGAAGGACAAATTCGTCGTGCGCGACTCAGCCACCGACAAGACGGTGTGGTGGGACAACAACGCCGCGATGAGCCCGGAGCAGTTCGACGCGCTGCGCGCCGACTTCATCGCCCATTGCGACGGCAAGGAGCTGTTCGCGCAGGATCTCTATGGCGGCGCCGATCCCGCAAACCGCGTGCGCGCGCGCGTGTTCACCGAGCTCGCCTGGCATTCGCTGTTTATTCGCAATCTCCTGATCCGGCCGGAGGCCGGCGAGCTTGCGAGCTACGCGCCCGAAATGACGATCATCGCTCTGCCGAGTTTCAGGGCCGATCCCAAGCGCCATGGCTGCCGCAGTGAAACGGTCGTCGCCATCGATCTGACGCGCAAGATCGTTCTCATCGGCGGCTCCGCCTACGCCGGCGAAATGAAGAAGTCCGTCTTCACCTATCTCAACTACGTGCTGCCCGCGAAGGGCGTCGTGCCGATGCATTGCTCGGCCAATGTCGGGCCGGGCGGCGACTCGGCGGTTTTCTTCGGCCTCTCCGGCACCGGCAAGACCACGCTTTCCGCCGATCCGGAGCGCACGCTGATCGGCGACGACGAACATGGCTGGTCGAAGGACGGCGTGTTCAATTTCGAGGGCGGCTGCTACGCCAAGACGATCCGGCTGTCCGCCGAAGCCGAACCGCAGATCTATGCGGCGTCGCAGAGATTCGGAACGGTGCTTGAGAATGTCGTGTTCGACGAGAACACGCGCGAGGTTGATTTCGACGATCAGTCGAAAACCGAGAACACGCGCTCCGCCTATCCGCTGGATTTCATCCCGAACGCGTCGCGCACCGGCCGCGCCGGCGTGCCGAAGAACATCATCATGCTGACCGCCGACGCGTTCGGGGTGATGCCGCCGATCGCCAAGCTGACGCCGGCGGAGGCGATGTATCATTTTCTCTCCGGCTATACCGCCAAGGTCGCGGGCACGGAGCGCGGCCTTGTCGGCGTCGAGCCGGAATTCTCGACCTGCTTCGGCTCGCCCTTCCTGCCGCTGCATCCGTCGGTTTACGCCAACCTGCTGCGCGACCTGATCGCGAAGCATCATGTCGATTGCTGGCTGGTGAACACCGGCTGGACCGGCGGCAAATATGGCGTCGGTCGCCGCATGCCGATCCGCGTCACGCGCCGCCTGCTGAGCGCCGCGCTCGACGGCTCGCTGAATCGCGCCGATTTCCGCCGAGATCCTTATTTCGGCTTCGCGGTGCCGACCTCGGTGCCGGGCGTCGAGCCGCACATTCTCTATCCGGTGAAGACCTGGGCCAGCAAAGCCGAGTTCGCCGACACCGCGAAGAATCTCGTCGAAATGTTCCGCGGGAATTTCAAGAAATTCGAGAGCCATGTCGACGACGCGGTGCGCGCCGCCGCGCCGAAGAACCAGATGGCGGCGTGACTTTTTGTCCGCCCCTCCCTGTGCTGGCCGCGCTTGCATGACGCAGAGCGCGCCCGCTTCATCGACGATGCCCGCGGCTTGACTGCCGGCTGCGCTTGTCGCCCCGGTGGCTACGCCATGGCGATCGGATGACGCGGAGTTTTGCGCGCGCTACGTTTCCGGGCGAAGCGGATGGGCGTCTTTCCCGGTCCCCGCGGAACAGGGAAAGACTCTGAAGACCGCGTGGAAACGGTGGGCGAATGGCGTCGGCGCTTGTCATCGGTGCGGGTGTGGTGGGCCTCGCCTGCGCGGCGGCGCTGGGGCGTCGCGGCTGGGACGTCGTCGTCGCTGAAAAGGCCGACGCAATCGGAACCGGCGTCTCTTCGCGCAACAGCGAAGTAGTGCATGGCGGCATGTATTATCCGACGGGTTCGCTGCGCGCGCGTCACTGCGTCGCCGGCCGGCGCATGCTCTACGCGTTCTGCGCCGCGCGCGGCGTCCCTGTGAGGAAATTCGGCAAGCTCATCGTCGCGACCAACGAGGCGGAAGAAAAGAAGATCGCCGCGATCGTCGCGCAGGGAAGCGAAAACGGCGTTGAGGGGCTGGCGCTGATCAGCGGCGCTGCGGCGCGCGCGATGGAGCCCGCGCTGCAATGCGTCGCCGCCGCATGGTCGCCGGAGACCGGAATCGTCGACAGTCATGCGATGATGCTCGCGCTCCTGGGCGAGATCGAGGACCACGGCGGCATGATCGCGTTCGAAACGCCGGTCGAGCGCATCGTCCGCGACGGCGCGCAGTGGCGCGTCGCATTTGGCGGCGCGGCCGGCGGCGATTTTTCCTTTGACGCTGTCATCAACAGCGCGGGCCTCGGCGCGCAGGCCGTCGCGCGCGCGATGGCGGATTATCCCGGCGAGCGGATTCCGAAACAGACATTGGCGAAGGGCAATTATTTCGCGTTCGCGCGGCGTCCGGTCTTCTCGCGTCTGATTTATCCTGCGCCCGTCGAAGGCGGTTTGGGAACCCATGTCACGCTCGATCTTTCGGGCCGCATGAAATTCGGTCCCGACGTGGAATGGATCGATCATGAGTTCTACGAGGTCGATCCGGCGCGCGCGCGGAGCTTTTACGCTTCCATCCGCCGCTATTTTCCGGCGTTGCCCGACGGGTCGCTGACGCCCGACTATTCCGGCATTCGTCCGAAGCTGTCGGGACCGGGGGAGGCGGCGAGGGATTTCGTCATCGACGGGCCCGCCGCGCATGGCCTGCGCGGGATTGCGCATCTTTTCGGCATCGAATCGCCCGGGCTGACTTCGTCCCTGTCGATCGCGGAGGATGTCGCCGAGATGGTCGGCGAGTAGCGCGCTTTCGAATGCAGCGGGAGCGCCCTATCCCGCCGCCAACCCTTTCAGTTGATAGAGCGTCTCAAGCGCTTCGCGCGGCGTCATCTCGTCCGGCCTGAGCGCGGCCAGCGCCTCGCGCAGATCGTCTTTTTTCGCGGCCGGCGTCGCCGCCTGCTTGTCGAGCGCCGCGAACAGCGGCAGGTCCTCGATCAGTTCCTTTCTCGGCCGCGTGCGCTCCGTCGCCTCCAGCTCGGAGAGAATGGTTCGGGCGCGTTCGACGACGCTCGTCGGCAGCCCCGCGAGCTTCGCCACCTGGATGCCGTAGGAGCGGTCCGCCGCGCCGGCCGTCACCTCATGCAGGAAGATGACGTCGCCCTCGAAATCGGTGACGCGCATGGTCGCGTTCGTCACGCGCGGCAGCTTCTTCGCGAGGGTGGTCAACTCGTGATAGTGCGTCGCGAACAAAGCGCGGCAACGATTGATCTCGTGCAGATGCTCGATCGTCGCCCAGGCGATCGACAGCCCGTCGAAGGTCGCCGTGCCGCGCCCGATCTCGTCGAGAATGACAAGCGAGCGATCGGTGGCCTGATTCAGGATCGCGGCGGTTTCGATCATCTCGACCATGAAGGTCGAGCGGCCGCGCGCCAGATCGTCGGCTGCGCCGACGCGCGAGAACAGCCGGTCGACCACGCCGATATGCGCGTCGCGCGCAGGCGTATAGGCGCCCATCTGCGCGAGCGTCGCGATCAGCGCGTTCTGCCGGAGATAGGTGGATTTGCCCGCCATGTTGGGGCCGGTGACGAGCATGATCCGGCCGCCGCCGTCGCGCGCGGGCGCCGACAGTTCGGCGTCGTTGGCGACGAACGGATCGCCGGTCCGGCGCAGCGCCGCCTCGACCACCGGATGGCGCCCGCCCGCGATGGCGAAGGAGCGGCTGTCGTCGACCAGCGGCCGCGTCCAGTTCAGGTCGGCGGCGATATCTGCCAGCGCCGCGGCCACGTCGATGGCGCAGAGCGCCAGAGCCGCGCGCTTGATTGTTTCGCCCGCGGCGACGACGGCGCCGTTAAGATCGGCGAAGATCGACAGTTCGAGCGCCAGCGCGCGGTCGGCGGCGGAGGCGATCTTCTGCTCCAGCTCGCCGAGCGCCGCCGTCGAGAAGCGCATCGCGCCCTGCATGGTCTGGCGATGGATGAAGATCGCGTTGAGCGGCGGCTTCAGAAATTGCTCGCCGGCCGCCTGCGGAACCTCGATGAAATAGCCGAGGAAGTTGTTGTGCTTGATGCGCAGGTTGCGCACGCCCGTCTCCTCGGCGTGGCGCATCTGCAGTTCCGCGATCACGCGCCGGCTTTCGTCGCGCAGCCGCCGCATTTCATCGAGCGCGGACTCGCATCCGGCGCGCACGAAGCCGCCGTCGCGCTTCATCAGCGGCGGCTCGTCGACGATGGCGCTCGTCAGGCGTTCGGCGAGCGCCTGGTCGAGTTCACGCAACGCGCCGACCGCCGCTGCGAGCTCGGCGGGAACCGCGATGCGGTCGGAGAGCGCGGCGGCGAGCGCGTGCGCGGCCGCGATCATGTCGCGTATGGCGATGAGATCGCGCGGGCCGCCGCGGTCGAGCGACAGGCGGGCCAGCGCGCGCGCTCCGTCCGGCGCGCGCCGCAGCGTGTCGCGAGTCGCGTCCCGCAACGCCCGGTCATCGAGAAAGAACGCGATCGAATCCTGTCGCGCCTGGATCGCAGCGACGTCGGTGAGCGGGCCCGCGAGCCGTTCCGCCAGCAGCCTGCCGCCGCCCGGCGTCTGCGTGCGGTCGATCGCGGCGAGCAGCGATCCGTCGCGCTGGCCGCCGAGCGTTCGCGTGAGTTCGAGATTGGCGCGCGTCGCCTGGTCGATGCGCATGACGCCGCGCCCGTCGGCGCGCGTCGGCGGCGACAGCGCGGCGCGCTTGCCTTTCTGCGTGCGGTTGACATAGGCGACGGCCGTCGCCGCCGCGCTGATCTCGGCGCGCGAGAAAACGCCGAATCCGTCGAGCGTCGCGACCCCGTAGAAGTCGAGCAGCCGCCGTTCGGCCGCCGACCCGTCATGGCCGTCGCGCGGAATGGGCGTGAGCGAGGCGCGCATGTCGCGCCAGAGCTGTTTCAGCGCGGGATCGTCATGGATCGAATCCGGCAGCACGATCTCTTTCGGATCGAGCCGCGCGATCTCCGCGCCCAGTCCGGCGGCGGTCGTCTCGCTGAGCGTGAACTGGCCAGTCGTGATGTCGACAGCGGCGACGCCGTAGCTCCACTCCTGTTCGCTCGCCCGCACGCGCGCCAGCGCGACGAGCAGGCTCGCGCCGGCGGGGTCGAGCAGCGCCTCCTCGGTCACGGTGCCCGGCGTCACCAGGCGGACCACGTCGCGCTTCACCACCGATTTCGCGCCGCGCTTCCTGGCTTCGGCCGGATCCTCGATCTGTTCGCAGACCGCGACCCGGTGGCCGAGCGCGATCAGCCGCTGCAGATAATCGTTGGCGCGCTCGACCGGCACGCCGCACATGCGGATGTCCTCGCCGCGATGCTTGCCGCGTTTGGTCAGGACGATGCCGAGCGCGCGCGATGCGGTTTCCGCGTCCTCGAAGAACAGCTCGTAGAAATCGCCCATCCGGTAGAACAGCAGGCAATCCGGATTGGCCGCCTTGATCTCCAGATATTGCGCCATCATGGGCGTCGGCTTGTCGGCCGCGCCGGCGCCCGCCGCGTCCGGTTTCGTTCGTTCGAGCATCGACGGGATTTAGCCGAAGACTGGGCCGCTTTCATCCCTTCGCGCCCGCCTATTCACCAGTTTCCGGCGCCGGGCGGCTCTTGAGCGCGCTGGCGCGCTTCCCTAATGTGCCTTCCCCTGCGGCGGGGAGACAAGAAGCCGGCTTTGCGGTCGTCGACCGCCGGGCGTTTGGAAATGCCGGCTATGGCCGCGGATGGCGTCATCCGGGCTCGGGCGGTTCAAGGGCGGAAACGAAAGCTGATGTCAGAGCAGAAGACCGGTCGGCGCGCGCGCCCCACCTTCACGGATCAGGAAGCGCTCGATTTCCATGCGCGGGGCCGTCCCGGCAAGCTGGAGGTGGTCGCCACCAAGCCGATGGCGACGCAGCGCGACCTGTCGCTGGCCTATTCGCCTGGCGTCGCCGTTCCGGTCCTCGCCATCGCCGAGGATCCGGCCAAGGCCTTCGACTACACGACCAAGGGCAACATGGTCGCCGTGATCTCGAACGGCACCGCAATCCTTGGCCTCGGCAATCGCGGCGCGCTCGCCTCCAAGCCGGTGATGGAGGGCAAGGCGGTGCTGTTCAAGCGCTTCGCCGACATCGACTCGATCGATCTGGAAGTGGATACCGAGGACCCGGACGCCTTCGTCAATTGCGTGCGTTATCTCGGCAAGGGCTTCGGCGGCATCAATCTCGAGGACATCAAGGCGCCGGAATGCTTCGTGATCGAGCAGCGGCTCAAGGAACTGCTGGACATTCCCGTCTTCCACGACGATCAGCACGGCACCGCGATCATCGCCGCGGCCGGCATCCTCAACGCGCTGGAGCTGACCGGCCGCAAGCCGGAGACCACGACCTTGGTCTGCAACGGCGCCGGCGCGGCGGGCGTCGCCTGTCTCGATCTCCTGCGCGCCATCGGCTTCCGGCCGGAAAATCTCATGCTCGTGGACACGAAGGGCGTGATCTATGAGGGCCGCCAGGAAGGCATGAACCAGTGGAAGTCGGCGCATGCGGCGAAGACCGACAGGCGCACGCTGGCCGACGCGCTGAAGGGCGCGGACATTGCGTTCGGCTTGTCCGCGAAGGGGGCTTTCAACGCTGACATGATCCGGTCGATGGCGAAGGACCCGATCATTTTCGCGATGGCGAATCCCGATCCCGAGATCACGCCGGAGGAGGTCGCCGCCGTGCGCGACGACGCCATCGTCGCCACGGGCCGGTCGGACTATCCGAACCAGGTCAACAATGTTCTCGGCTTCCCCTATCTCTTCCGCGGCGCGCTCGACGTACGCGCCACGACGATCAACATGGAGATGAAGGTCGCGGCGGCCCGCGCGCTGGCGAAGCTCGCGCAGGAGGATGTGCCCGACGAGGTGGCGGCGGCTTATCAGGGCGCGCGCCCGCGCTTCGGTCGCGACTACATCATCCCGGTTCCGTTCGATCCGCGCCTGATCTCGACGATTCCCGTCGCCGTCGCGAAGGCGGCGATGGAGACCGGCGCCGCCGGCAAGCCGATCGAGAATATGGCCGAGTACAAGGCGCAACTCTCGGAGCGGCGCGACCCGATCGCCGGCACGCTCAACCGCGTCATCGAGCGCGTGCGTCGTTATCCCAAGCGCGTCGTCTTCGCCGAAGGCGAGGAGGAGCAGGTGATGCGCGCCGCGCTCGCCTATGTGAACCAAGGCATGGGAACGGCGATCCTCGTCGGCCGCGACGAGCGCATCCGCGACTATGCGGCGCAGAACGGCGTCGATCTCAACATCAAGGGTCTTGAGATTCACAACGCCGCCCTGTCGAAGCGTAACAGCGTCTACGCGCAGTTCCTGTATGATCGGCTGCAGCGTCACGGCTATCTGTTCCGCGACTGCCAGCGCATGATCAACCAGGACCGCAACACTTTCGCCGCCGCGATGGTGGCGCTCGGCGACGCCGACGCGATGGTGACGGGCGCGACGCGCAATTATTCGGTGGCGCTGGAGGATGTGCGCCGCGTCATCGACCCCAAGCCCGGCCATCGTCTGATCGGCGCGTCGGTCGTGCTGGCGCGCGGCCACAATGTCGTCGTCGCCGACACCGCCATTCATGAGATGCCGACGGCGCGGGAGCTGGCCGAGATCGCGATCGAGGCCGCCGGAGTGGCGCGTCGCCTCGGCTATGAGCCGCGCGTCGCGCTGCTCGCCTTCTCGACCTTCGGCCATCCCGCCGGCGAGCGGTCGGAGAAGGTGAAGGAGGCCGTGAAGATTCTCGACGGCATGCGCGTCGAGTTCGAATATGACGGCGACATGGCGGCCGACGTCGCGCTCAACCGCGAGCTGATGGCGCAATATCCGTTCTGCCGCCTCACCGGGCCCGCGAACGTTCTGGTGATGCCGGCGTTCCACTCCGCCTCGATCGCGACGAAGATGCTGCAGGAGCTGGGCGGCGCGACGGTGATCGGCCCGATCATCGTCGGTCTCGACAAGCCGGTGCAGATCGTCTCGCTCGGCGCGAAGGATTCCGATCTCGTCAACATGGCCGCGCTGGCGGCGTTCAATGTTGGCGGGTGAGGGAGAAATGTTCCTGAATTGTTCTTGAATCGCCGCCGCCCCGCCGCTAGCATCATGGCGGGGCAGGGCGGGTTTCATGGTCACGCGCGTAGCGACGGTGGCGTTCGAGGGGATCGAGGCGCGCGCGGTCGACGTTCAGGTTCAGGTGTCGATCGGCAAGGTGCTGTTCGTCGTCGTCGGGCTGGGCGACAAGGCGGTGGGAGAAAGCCGCGAGCGCGTGCGCTCGGCGCTCATCGCCTCTGGCCTCGCGCTGCCGAACAAGCGCATCACGGTCAATCTCGCGCCGGCCGACCTGCCCAAGGAGGGCAGCCATTATGATCTGCCGATCGCGCTTGGCGTCATGGCCGCGATCGGGGCGATCCCGTCCGACGCGCTCGCCGGATACACCGTGCTCGGCGAACTCGCGCTCGACGGCTCGATCTCGCCCGTCGCCGGCGTGCTTCCCGCCGCCATCGCCGCGAACGCGCGCGGCCACGGCCTGATCTGTCCGGCCGCGACCGGCGCCGAGGCCGCCTGGGCCTCGCGCGACATCGAGGTGCTGGCGCCGCGCTCGCTCATCCAGCTCGCCAATCATTTCAAGGGAACGCAGGTTCTCGGCCGGCCCGAGCCGCGCATCGTGCGGCCCGGCGCCGACCTGCCCGATCTGCGCGACGTGAAAGGCCAGGAATCGGCGAAGCGGGCGCTCGAGATCGCCGCCGCCGGCGGCCACAACCTTTTGAATTAAGGGCCCATTAAATGATCCCGTGGCGGGGGACATGCTAAATCCATGTATGAACTGTTATATGAGCCGAGTTGGATAAATCCTTCTGAGAGCACCTATGCGGCCCCTCCTCATGCCCTTCGATCATTACGCTAAGGAATGGCCAGTAGTTGCCGCGATCGTTTGGATTGCGACGCGCAACTGGGATGCCGTGGCCGCGTGTGGCAATCTAACTTTCGAAAACGCACAGATTTATCTTGCGGATGCGCGCGCGCGCAAAGAGGTGAGAGAGCCCGGCGATTTGATGGTTGCTTGGAAAATGCTTCAACATCGGTTGGCTGAACAAAGGATATCGCTCGAAGCATTGACCGTCGATGGGCCGATTCGCATTCCCGACTCGACCGACCCCAAAGCCGCCCTTAGATATAGATTCGTGACAGATCGAACTGATCAAGCCGTTCTTTCCTTGGCAGGATCTCGTCAGGCCTCGACCCGATTTATGGCGCATCAAGCAACGGCGCCGAGGGAGCATGTGCTCCAGTTATGGCCTCCTTTCGACAATGACGACGGCGAGGGCTGGTTCACGGACGAGGTGTTTGTTCTACCGACTGAAATCCCCCGCACTCTCCAGTCCAGCAAGCCAGAACCGCGCAAATCTCTCCAGCGAGCGATTATCGAAGCTTTAACAGATCTTTGGCCCCCAAATGGCGACGTTCCCAACGGTGTAAGCGCGAAGAAGAGAAACGACGAAATATTGAGTTGGCTAATAAAAACGGGACGCGTCTCACGATGGTCTGTGCATCTCAACGAGCGCACCGTGCAGATGGCGATAAAGAGGTTTCGAGAGCGATCGCATTCCTCACACGAAAGATAGAAAAACGGAGACCGATTTCGCCTCCCTTCGCATCCGTCCCAGTTTTTCGGTCCATAAGCTCCTCGTCGCTCGCGCATGGCGAGCCTTTCGACAGGAGCTTTTCGAATGAACATGACGAATTCGATTGACGACAGCTGTTCTGAAGAACGGCCATACAAGAACATCGTCGCTGATCACATCGCACGCGGAATCGCCAGTGCTTTTGGGAGTAGCGCTGGAGAGCAGCAGCTCGCTGCGTTGAGAGCCGCCGCTGGAATGGGCTTCATGCATGCTTTGAGAGGTGCGATTGCGGCAGTCTATCTATTCGACGAGGATCGTTTTCCCCTTGATCAGATCGCGTGCGAGATTCAACTCACGGCTTCCTACGGGATCGTGATGGACCGCAACGATGCTCCATTGGTGATCTGATGGAATTGCGCTGAACATCGACGGCCGCAGCGACACAACCACCCACATTGGCTTTGGGTCAATGAAGGATCGTTGCTTCGGGTCGGCCAGAGATAGTCGGGCATTCAAGCAGTAGCTCCACTGGCCGCGGGTCGGTGGAGTTGCTGTGTTCACGAAACAGACTTTGTTTGCAGCGTGAGATTTATCCGAAAAGCGGAGCAATTGACTCCGCCTTCCCTCAGAGGACTGGGATATCGTTCTCGACCGCGGATGCTGATCGTAAAGTTCGCGCATAGCCGTGAGAAAACTTACTAAGCAGGCTGGCCTTGCTCGGTAGCGCACGCCTGCATTCTCATTTCTGGCACCTTCCTTGGAGAAATCAATGACGAGACGACGGCGACGAAAGGCATCGAAATCTGGTAGCTTTCGGCAGTTCCTATACGAAGACCGTAAGAAACGGCCCGGCGGAGAAGAGACGCTTCTCAGCTTTCCAAGCCACTTGCGCGGCCTCACGAACAATCGCTTCGGTGGTCACTGCACGCTTCGCCTACGAGCATTGAAGTCGGGTAGGGTCGAGAACGAGAAGAGCAGCACTTGTGTCTCCTTCACGTCCGAGCAGATCGCGAGATGGACTCAGGAAAACCGAGAACGGTTTGGGTTGGATTGACGAAGACTAGCGGAACCTAGCGTCCGACAAGGCGCTCGTCCGCTTGTGAACGCTGGCGAGGCCGACCTCGCCGGCGCTCCTGCAATCGAGATCAGATAGATACACATCCGTTGACTCTCGTCGGCGGGTGAAAGCCACGTTTGGTGCGTGCTGATGGCCTGTGGTCGTTGGTTCAGCCCTAACGATGAGACGGCCGCGCCCGCGTGGGCGCAAGAGCATCTGCAGCGATCGACGCGAGAGATGTATCTGTAGCCTATCTCATTCAGTCGAGCCTGCACAGGGGTCTACAGCCGCCTGATGGCAAAGCTTTGCAAAAGCGAAAGATGGCAAAGCTTTGCAAAAGCGAAAGCGCCTTGCACCGGAGCCGCCTAACACGAACAGTGGAAACAGCGAGATTATGACAACAAAGACCAGACTGACAAAACGAGAAAACGCGAAGCTTGCGCACGACGTCACTAGCAGAACACACGCTCAGCTGTATCACGGACTTCGTCAGCAATACGAAGGATCCCAAGCGTGGTTCCTCACGCTCACTTTCCCCGGTCAGCGATTTCGCTCATGGCGATGGGAGACCTCCTTACGGTGGATGCATTTCCCTCTGAAGCAAGCGTCATCTGACTTCTTCGGCAAGGCGCAAGAGTTCCA
>Ga0097679_1001861_pt1 | contig 20137 bp, 18 predicted proteins | sample ThiBiot_500_biof_2_FD_72848 | JGI IMG/M metagenome (GOLD analysis project Ga0097679, IMG submission 72848) | Wastewater bioreactor microbial communities from Cape Town, South Africa - Thiocy_cont_500_biof - 1398105538000 (version 2) (version 2) ...
GCGATGATCAGGGCGCCGAGCGAGATGCGCTGGAAGTCGATCCCGAGCAGCAGCATGCCCACGAAGGTGATGGCCAGCACCAGCGGCACGGAGAAGGCCACGATCACGCCGGTCCGGATGCCGAGGCTGATGAAGGACACGACCAGGACGATGGCGAGCGCTTCCAGCAGCGACGCGCTGAACTCGTCGAACGACTTCTCGACCACTTCCGGCTGGTTGGCGACCCGGTGCACGGTGATGCCGACCGGCAGGTTGGCCTCGATCTCCTTCATCGTCCGGTCGAGCGTCTTGCCCAGCGTCTGCACGTTGCCGCCCTGCGCCATCACGACACCGAGGCCGATGACTGGCTTGCCCTTGAAGCGCATCTCGATCTGGCGCGGGTCCTGATAGCCGCGCTTGATCTCGGCGACATCGCCCAAGGTCAGGGTCTGGCCGTTAGCGGTGAAGGGCAGCGCCAGGATCTGCTCGGCCGAGGTCGGCGCGCCGTCGACGCGGACGGCCACCTTTTCGCCGCTTGTCTCGACCGTGCCGGTGGCCACGATCGCATTCTGCCGGCGCACGACGTCGAGGATCTGGTCGACCGGGATTCCGAGCATGGCCAGCCGCGAATGGCTGAACTCGATATAGATCTTCTCGTCCTGCAGGCCGATCAGGTCGGCCTTGGTGACGTCGGGAACGCGCAGCAGCCGCTGGCGCACCGCCTTGGCGATCTCCTTCACCTCGGCGGGCGAGAAGCCGTCCGATTCGAAGGCCCAGATCAGGCTGTAGGTATCTCCGTACTCGTCGTTGAAGAACGGACCGATCACGCCCTGCGGCAGCGAGGACCGGATGTCGCCGACCTTCTTGCGGACCTGGTACCAGAGGTCCGGTACCCGGGCGGGCGGCGTGTCGTCGCGCAGCGAGACATAGATCACCGTCTCGCCCGGCTTGGTGTAGCTCGTGACGTTGTAGAAGTAGGGTAGCTCCTGCAGCTTGGTCTCGATCTTCTCGGTGACCTGCTGCTCGACCTCGCGCGAGGTGGCGCCCGGCCAGGCGGCGGACACGACCATCTGCTTGATGGTGAAGGGCGGATCCTCGCCGCGGCCGAGGTTGAAGAAGGCGTAGAAGCCGGCCGCCGTCAGGGCGATCATGAAGAACACGGTCAGCGTGCTGTACTTCAGCGCCAGCGCCGACAGGTTGGTGCGCGTGGTCATGTCCGTCTCTCCGGGGAGCGTCAGGCAGCCGTAGGTTGAGCGCTAGCGGGTGGCTTGCTGCTGCGGCTGCAGCCTGACCTTCTGGCCATGCTCGAGCTTGTGGACGCCCGCCGTCGCCACCAACTCGCCGTCCTTGACGCCCGAGGCGATCGCGGCGGTGTCGTCCTTCCAGCGGGCGATCGTGACGGGGCGAAGGTCGATCAAGCCGGTGGTGCGGTCGACCACCCAGACGGCGGGCTGCGTGCCGCGCTGGAAGATGGCCGACAGCGGCACTTCGGCGACAGCGGCGGCGTCGCGCTTCTCGAAGACGAGCGTGGCCGTCATGCCGAGCCCGATGAATTCCGGCGGCTGCAGGACGCTGAAGCGGGCAGGGTAGGTGCGCGTCACGGGATCGGCGCTGGGCGAGAGCTCGCGCAGCCGGGCCGGATGACGCTTGCCGGGATCGGACCACAGTTCGAAGCTCGCGACGTTGGCTTCGCGGACCGTCTTCAAGCGATGCTCGGGCACACCCACCAGGATCTCGAGCTCGTCGAGGCGGGCGACGCGGACCACGCCCTGGCCCTGTGCCATGACTTGGCCGACTTCGGCCTGCACGGCGGTGACGACGCCGGCGGCATCGGCGCGCAGGACGGTGTAGTCGAGATTGTTCTCCGCCGTGGCGAGCTGGCTGCGGGCCTGGTCGACCCGCGCCAGGGCCGTCGAGGCCAGGGACTGGCGCTGATCCAAGGTCTGGGGAACGAACGCCGTGCTGCCCTTCAGCTTGAGGTAGCGCTCGTGGTCGGCCTTGGCGCGCGTGTAGTCGGCCTCGGCGGAGGCCAGGGCGGCGCGGGCATTGTCGACGGCGAGGCGATAATCGGTCGGGTCGAGTTCGGCGATCACGTCGCCCGGCTTCACCGTGGCGCCGACATCGATGGCGCGACGGGTGATCTTGCCCGCGACACGGAAGCCCAAGGTGCTCTCGATGCGCGGCACGACCGTGCCGGCCAGGGTCAAGGTCTGGGCCTGCCGGCGGTAGGCGATCTCGGCGACCCGGGCGGGGCGCACGATGGGCTCGGTCGTCGCGACCTTGGAGGCATTCGCCGTGAAGGAGAAGATGGCGAAGCCGCCGCCCAGCAGGGCCAGCCCTGCAGCGCCGAAAGCCACGGCCTTGAGCGGAAACGTGCGCGGCAGGCGAACGGTCGGGAGACGCATGGCGGGCCTTCCTTCAGGCGTTTACAATGAGGGGCAAAGAAGCTAAACGCCGTTAACTTAACTATGATAAGTTATCTATGTTAAGTTATGTGTCAAGGGCAGGAGAACCCGTTTGAGCGCTTTTTCAACCGCTGCGACCACGGGCCGTAAGAAGCGCGGCGAGGGCCATACCCGCCGTGAAGAGATCCTGCAGGCCGCCAAGGAGCTGTTCCTGGAGCACGGCTACGACTCGGTCACGATTCGCAAGATCGCCGACCGGGTCGGTGTTTCCGCGCCGGCGCTCTATCTCTACTTTCCCGACAAAGAGCAGATGATGCTGGCGCTTTGCGACCAGACCTTCGGGCTTCTGCTGGACAGCCTGGGCGATATCGAGAAGACCGTTACCGATCCGCGCGAGCGCATCCGCCGATTTGGCGAAGCCTATCTGCGCTTCGGCCTGCAGCATCCCGACGAGTATCGGCTGATCTTCCTCGGCAGCAACATCCCCGAGTCGATGCGCAAGATCGGCCATCGCATGCCGACCGACGATCTCAGTCGGCCGGGCGTCGTCGGCGCCGTGGTCTTCCAGCGCCTGGTCACCGTGCTCGTCGAAGCGGAGGCCTCGGGCCTCAAGCTGAACTATCCCGCCGACACCTGTGCCGAGCTGTGCTGGATGGCCATCCACGGCCTCACCTCGGCCTTCATCCTGAAGCCGGAGTTCCCGTGGTCCGACCGCGAGCTGCTGATCGACGGCATGTTCGCCATGATCATGAAGGGCCTGGTCAAGGAGGGCTGAGCCCTCAAGCGCCGACCATTGAAGCCTTTCGAGCGACGCGGCGGCGCGCCAGTGTGATCAGGCCGTAGGCCGCCGCACCGCCTGCGATCACGATGCCGACGGCGAGCAGCGGGCGATACCACAGCCAGCCGAGCGCGATCACCAAGGGCGCCAGCACGGCGGTGCAGATCATCGCCACCAGGCCGGCGCCGGCGCCCACGAGGCTGCCCAAAAACGGGATGAGGTCGGCTGCGACGCTGAGCGGCCGCAGGATCAGCGCGAAGCCGACGAACATCACGAAAGCACCGACGGCGCGCAGGACCCAGGTGAAGGTGACGTTGTCTTCCTGGGCCTCCTTGAACATCTCGGCAGCGGGTACCGCACCGGCCGAGATCAGCTCGACCGTCGTGCCGGTGCGGGTCGGAAAGGGCGCCAGGCTCGAGCCGGCCTGCGCCGCCACGATGCTGGCCGTCTGCAGCGGCACCTCGGCGAAGGAGACCTTGATGTCGCCAATGGCGGGTTGCGCGGGATCGCGGCCGGCATAAAGCACGCCGTCGATCACGCGGACCGGCTTGTCGATGCGGATCTGCAAGGCGTTGGCCTGTGCCTCGGTCGCGGCCAACGGCCTCGGCGTGCCGAAGCCGCGCATCAGGTTGTCGGGGACGGCGAAAGCGCCGAGATGCGTGCCGGGCGCCAGAGCCTCGCGTGACCGATAGGTCATGACCGGGTTGGTGTGGCCGCGGGTTTCACGAAAGCGCGTCGAATCGATCGGCTGGTCGGACCAGGTGCGGACGTAGCTGTAGGTCGTGGTGCGTTCCTCGCCGCCGCCGAGCTTCGTACGAGTCTCGGTCTGGGTCTCTTCCTTCCACTGATACATGTCGACCTGGCGCAACAACCGCAGGCTCTCCGCCTTGAGGGCAAAATCGCCGTCGCTGACTGGGCCGCCGGCGCTCAACATGCCGCTGACATGGATCAGCATCCGGTCATTGCCGGGATCGATCCGGTCGGCGGACACGCTGCGAACGATGCCGGCGCCTTCGGTCAGGCCCTGGGCCGTCTTGATGGCGCGACCTTCGTTCCAGAACAGCAGCACGCCGGATCCGATGACCACGACGATGCCGACCAGCACGCCCACGATCGCCTGGCCGAGGCGCTGCAACCACGACGTGGTCGTGACCTCGGTCACCCGATCGACGCCGCTCTCCTCAGCCATGACCTGCTCCTGGTGTTGCGCCCGGAGATTAGCGTCGCGGCCAGACTCGCGGGAAGAGGTCGCAGGTCATCGGCGCGCCGGCTTGCAGCTCCGGCTTGTGGGGAAACTGAAAGGTGCCGGGGCGCGGATCGTAGCGGGCATCGGCACCGGTGTAGCGCAGCGACAGGCCGCGGCGGCGGGCGCCGGGCGTGTCGTTGCCGGGCGCGCCATGCACGATCATGGCGTGGAAGACCAGGCAGTCGCCAGGCTCCATGGTCCATGACTTGATGTCGTACTTGCCGCGGTCGGCGTCGATATCGGGAAGCGGCGCAAGATCGCTCGAGGTGAACTTCGTCTCGTGGCCCTTGCGGAAGGGTGTCGGCCGGTAGTTGACCCCCCACCGATGCGACCCGGCGATGAATTCGACGGCGCCGTTGCTAAGGTCGATCTCGTCGAGCGCGATCCACACCGAGGCGATTTGCCAACCGATCACCGGCCAATAGGGCTGGTCCTGATGCCAGGGTGTGGGATGGGCCGTGCCCGGCTCCTTCACGAACAGCTGGTCGTAGAAGAAATCGACCGTCGGCGAGCCCATGAGGCGGCTGGCGATCTCGGCGGCAGGCGAGGTGAGGGCGGCCAGCCGGAAGTCGTTGTCCTGCTGCCACATGAACATGTCGCCGAAGAACTTTCCGGTCGTGCTGCCTTCGGCGAAATTGGTGGCGTGCGGGCCAGGCTTGACGAGGTCGCGCTCCACCGCCTCGGCGAGAATTCCCACCCACACGGCGTCGAAGGCGCCGCGCAGGCAGACGACGCCGTCGCGATCGTAGGCGGCGACGTCGGTGTCGGTGACGGAGATCAAGTGGGCGAGAGGACGTGGATGGCGCGGTTCGCGATGTGCTCGCGGGTCTTGGCCGCATAGGCCGCCATGTGCGGCGCCGCGGCATGGGCCTTCAGGGCGTCGGGGCTTTCCCACTTCTCGATCACCACGAAGGTATCGGCACCGAACTTGGCAAAGGGACCGTCGGCATCCACCGCCGCGCCATACTCGATGCAACCCTTCTCGGCCTTCACGGCGGGAACATTGGCTCGGAAATGAGCCAGGACTTCGTCGCGCTTGCCGGGCTTGGTCGTGATGATGGCGAGTACGTGGATCACTTTGTCTTCTCCCCTGGGACTTCAACGACAGCATCGACTTCAACAAGCCGCAAGATGCATCCTGGCTTATCACGGCGGCAGGCGAAAGGCACCATGCTGCACGGCTTTCGCAACCTCTCGGATGGTCAGTGCAGGGATTTCTCGAAAGCGGAGTGACGCACCGTGCTGTGGCGCGACGCCGCCATGACTCTCGCTAAAGTAAAATGGCTCCTGTTCCACCTAATGACTCTGGTTCCACCTATTGCGTGGCCCCGGCCAAGACGATCATCGGCGGCTTTGCCCCAGGCGCGGCTCCGTGCCGGCCAGCAGCCGCTGAATGTTGGCGCGATGGCGCACGATCACGTAGAGGCTGCCGGCAATCACCAGCAGCCGATAGGGCAGCGGTTGCTCCAGGACGCAGACGAGGGCGACGGCCGTCAGCGCGGCCATCATCGATCCCAGGGAAACCATTCGGGAAACGGCCAGCACCGCGCCAAACATCGCTGCCGCCCCGAGGCCGACCGGCCAGGATATCGCCAGCAGGACACCGAGCCCCGTCGCGGCCGATTTGCCGCCGGTGAAGTTCAACCAGATCGACCGGCCATGCCCCAGCAGCACGGCAAGTCCAGCCAGGCCGACAGCCCAAGGCCCCAGGGTCTGCAGATCGAGCCCGGCCGGCGGCGTGACGGAGGGCAACGCGTAAAGCCAAGGATAGAACCAGCGGGCAATGACGATCGCCGCGACCCCCTTCGCGACGTCGACCAGAAGCACCACGGCCGCAGGCCCTTTGCCCAGGGTGCGCAACACGTTGGTGGCTCCCGTGGATCGGGAGCCGTGCTCGCGGATATCGATGCCCTTGAGCAGCTTCCCCGCCAGATACCCCGTGGGTAGGGAACCGAGGAGATAGGCGATCGCCAATCCGACCGCGCAGGCAATCCAGAAAACCATGGGCTTCTCCTGGATGCCTTCGTTCATTGCGGTGCGTCGGCTCGTCCGCCCTCAGGCGGCGCGGCCGTGGCGCAGCAGACGGCCGGGCAGCTTGTCGTTGGCTGCCACCATGTCCTTGTTGTTCTGGCGGACCAGGCGTCCGTTGACGATGACGGCGTCGATGCCGTTGGCATCGGCGACAAGGCGATCGGCGCCGGCCGGCAGATCGTAGACACGCTTCAACGGCCCGGGGCCCACCGTCGCCGGATCGAAGACCACCACATCGGCCGGCCGGCCTTCGGCCAGCACGCCGCGGTCGGTGATGCCGAACATCTCGGCAGGCCGCTGGGTGAGGTTGTGCACGGCCTCTTCGATCGTGAAGGTCTTCTTGTCGCGGACCCAGTGGCCGAGGAGATAGGTCGAATAGCAGGCGTCGCAGAGCTGGTTGGCGTGCGCGCCGGCATCCGACAGGGCGATGATGGTGTGCGGGTCGGTGATCAGCTCGGCCACTTCCTTTTCGTCGAAGTTCATGACGGCGACGCGGAACCGCGCCTGCAGGTCGTTGTCGAGCGACAGGTCGAGGGCGAGGTCGACCGGATCCTTGCCGAGCTTGGCGGCCGCCTCGCTCAGTGGCATCTCCTCCAGTTCGCGGGCCGAGGGCGCCCAGGCGATGGTCGTGCGATCCCACCACTGCCGGAACAGCGGCGTGACCTCGCTGCGCAGCTTCTCGCGCCAGGCCGGATCGGCATAGGCACGGCGGCGGGTGCCGGGCGACTTCGCATCCTCGATGGCCAGCTCGTTCATGAACTTCATGACGTCGAAGATGAACGGCTCGGCGAAGGTGAGCTCGAAATTCAGCGGCCGGCAGCTCACCTGCGGGATCACGATGGCGCCGGACTTGCGCTGCTCGGCGGCAAGGTCGAGCTGCTTGCGATGACCGCCCGGGCCGTAGAGGTAGGAGAGCAGGGCCGTCCAGGTGACGGGGACGTTGTACTTGCGGCTGACCTCGGCCATCGCCTTGGTCGAGAAGTCGCGACCGATGGTGATCTGCATCAGGCCACGCTTCAGCTCGCCCATAACGGAGACCAGCGAGTCCATTTCCTCGACGGTGGCCTGGCGGCTGGGGACTGGCTTGCCGCCGTAGCCGTTGTGGCTGACCGAGACCGAGGTACCGAAGCCGATCGCGCCGGCATCCATTGCTTCGCGCACCAGCTTCTTCATCGCGGCGATCTCGTCGGCCGTGGCGGCCCGCTCGGTCGAGGCCTCGCCCATGACATAGAGGCGCAAGGGGGTGTGGCCGAACAGGGCGGCGACGTTGATCGCCACGCCACGCTTCTCGACGGTATCGAGATACTGCGGGAAGGTCTCGAACGGCCACACGTCGCCGAGGCCTGCCTGCAGCGCGTCGAGGCTCATGCCTTCGACCTTCTCGAGCGTCTGCAGGATGAGCTTGCGGTGGATCGCATGGGTCGGCGCGACGCCGAAGCCGCAATTGCCGATCACCGTGGTGGTGACCCCATGCCACGGCGAAATGGTGAGCATGCGATCCCAGAGGATCTGGGCATCGTAGTGGGTGTGGACGTCGACGAAGCCCGGCGAGACGACCTTGCCCTTCGCATCGATGGTCTTGGTCGCCGCTCCCTCGGCTTTGCCGAGCGCCACGACCTTGCCGTCCTTGATGCCGATATCGCCAACGAAACCGGGCTTGCCGGTACCGTCGACGATGGTGCCGCCGGTGATCTTCAGGTCGTACGTCATGGCCACTCCGGGGGTAAACGTTCGTTCATTTTGGCGTGTTTGCCGGGGGCGCGCCACTCACGCGGCACGACGGTTCCGGATCGCGAACACCTCAGATCATGATCTCATCCCCCATTTGGCATTCATGTTCCTCTCCCCCTTGGGGGAGTGGCTAGGTGAGGGGGTGCGACCGCACGCACGTATGATCCTGGGTTCTTCACTTCCCCCTCACCCAACCTCTCCCCCGAAGCGGGGTAGAGGAGGATGAAAGAAAAGCACGATGCGCGAACACGACACGTCCTTCGTACGCGTCAACCCTCACGCTTGAGTGGCGCCAGCCCGTCCGCCTGGTCTAGGGTCCGCGCGAGTTTCGGGAGGTAGTGAATGGCCAAGCACAAGATCGCGCTCATTCCGGGGGACGGAATCGGCAAGGAAGTTCTGCCGGAGGGCGTGCGCGTCCTCGAAGCCGCCGCGCGGCGCTTCAATTTCCAGCTCGAATTCACCGAGTTCGACTGGTCGTGCGATCGCCTCCTGACCACCGGCAAGATGATGCCGGACGATGGCATGGAGCAGCTCAAGCAGTTCGAAAGCATTTTCCTCGGGGCCGTCGGCTGGCCGGGCGTGCCCGACCATGTGTCGCTGTGGGGACTGCTGATCCCCATTCGCCGCGACTTCGACGAATACGTGAACCTTCGGCCGGTGCGCCTGTTCGAGGGCGTGCCGTCGCCGCTCGCCAACCGCAAGCCCGGCGAGATCGATTTCTGGGTGGTGCGCGAGAATACCGAAGGCGAGTACAGCCAGCTCGGCGGCCGCATGTTCCAGGGCACGGAGAACGAGTTCGCGGTCCAGGAGGCGATCTTCACCCGCAAGGGCGTCGATCGTGTCCTGAAGTTCGCCTTCGAGTTCGCGCGCGGCACCCAGAAGAAGCACGTGACTTCGGCCACCAAGTCCAACGGGATCATCCATACGATGCCGTTCTGGGACGAGCGCTTCGCCGAAATGAAGAAGAACTATCCCGACATCAAGGCGGACCAGTACCACATCGATATCCTGACGGCGCATTTCGTGCGCAACCCGGACTGGTTCGACGTCGTGGTCGGATCCAACCTGTTCGGCGACATCCTGTCGGACCTGGGGCCGGCCCTGACCGGATCGATCGGTGTGGCGCCGTCGGGGAACATCAACCCCGAGCGCAAATACCCCTCGATGTTCGAGCCGGTGCACGGTTCGGCCCCTGACATCGCCGGCAAGTGGATCGCCAATCCCATTGGCCAGATCTGGTCGGGCGCCATGATGGTGCGCCACCTGGGCTATCCGGAGGCGGCCGAGGCGATCGAACGGGCGATTGCGGCGTCGCTGGTGGAAGGGGGCCCGCGCACCCGTGACCTGGGCGGCAACGGCGACACTAAGACCGTCGGGGCGGCCATTGCGGAGCTTGTGAAGACAGTGTAGCAGGCCGCATTGCGGCATTCGTACACTCCAGGGAGGCACCCAATGAAAAGACGCAACCTGTTCGCCGCGGCGGCCGCCGCCGGTCTGGCGCTGGCGCCGCTTGGCGTTCTGGCCCAGGCCGCCTATCCGACCAAGCCGATCACCGTGATCGTGCCCTTCGCCGCCGGCGGTCCCACGGATGCGCTGGCCCGCGTCCTGACCGCCCGCATGAGCGAAGTGCTGGGGCAGCCGATGGTGATCGAAAATCTCGGCGGTGCCGGCGGCACGATCGGCGTCAACAAGGCTGCCAAGGCGACGCCGGACGGCTACACGGTCCTGTTCACCCATATGGGGACGCTGGCGGTCAACATCGCCCTCTACAAGACGCTGCCCTATGACAGCCAGAAGGACCTGGAGCCGGTCGGCCTCGGCGGCACCAACCCGATGGTCCTGGTGGTCAAGAAGGACCTGCCGGCCAAGAACTTCCAGGAGTTCCTGGCCTACGTGAAGGCCAACCAGAAGAAGGCGCAGTACGGCATGGCCGGCATCGGTGCCGCCTCGCATCTCGGCGGCCTGATGCTGAACAGCATGATGAAGGTCGACGTGCTGGAGATCCCCTACAAGGGCACCGGCCCGGCGCTGAACGATCTGGTCAGTGGCCAGTTCGACTACATGGTCGATCAGGCCGTGAACGTGCTGCCGCAGATCCAGGGCGGCAACATCCGGGCCCTGGGCGTCAGCACCCTGAAGCGCCTGCCGCAGCTGCCCGACGTGCCGACCATCGACGAAGCCGGCCTCAAGGACTACGAGGTCACGATCTGGAACGGCTTCTTTGCGCCCAAGGGCACCCCGAAGGAGATCGTCGCCAAGCTCAACCAGGCGCTGGTGGCGGCCTTGAGTGACGAGAAGGTGAAGGCGCGCCTGACCGAGCAGGCCGTCGATCTGCCGAGTGCCAAGGAGGCGACCCCCGAGGCCCTGCGCGACCAGCTCAAGGCGTCGATCGACAAGTGGGTGCCGGCCGTCAAGGCCGCGGGCGTGCAGCCGCAATAATCGCGGCCACACCTGATCCGTCACGACAGGGCCGTTCCGGAAAGGGCGGCCCTTTTTCGTGCGCCTTCGCCAGGCGTAGGCCGACTTAGTTGTTCGAGCCCGCCGACGGCTGGCTACCGGTCGACGTATCGCGAGGCTTTTGCGGCCCCTTGCCGGTGCGGTGGGCGCGTTGTTGCTTGGTCGGCGTTTTGGAGGTGCCGGATTGGCCTTGCGGCGTGTCCGTCGCATTGGGAGGTGTGGTGGCGGCCGGCGGCAGTGTTGTCGGCGGGGCTGACCGGTCCTGAGCCAGCAGCGGTTGCGCCGACAAGGTGAGGACGATCAAAGCGCAGCAGGCAGCGGCTTTCACTGGGGGCATGCGGATTCCTCGGTTGTGAATCGGCCGGTACAGCACGGCCTTGCCACAGCTACGGGCCAAGCCCCGCCGGTATCCCCGTTTCAGTCGAAATACTTGTCAGGCGATGCCAAGCCTATCGAAGGCCATTTCCTGCGGAGGCTGTACGTTTCCGCCGTCGTCGTGCGGCCATCGGTTGCGCAGCCACCAGTCGAGCGGATCGTGTCGCCGCGATCCCCATCGCATTTTCGTATCGGTCGCGATTCAAAAATCGATTGGTCTCCTTTCGACAATGTTGGCAGCGTCCGCATAAGCGGGATCGGAAGAAACCGCATCTACGGGCGATCTGCCCGTCGGAGGCGACGCCCATGACGTCCTGTACGCGCCGTAGCATGCTCGCCGGAGCCACCGGCATTGTCCTGTCGACCTCTCTTGCCGCGAGCCCGGTCCGGTCGTCCTCAGGCGGCCTCTTCGCACTCGGAATCGCCTCGGGCGATCCCTGGCCGGACAGTGTCGTGCTGTGGACGCGTCTGGTTCGCGATACCCAGGCGGCCGATGGCGGCATGGGCGACGCGCCCGTCGAGGTCGCCTGGGAGGTGGCACGCGACGAACGTCTGCAGGATGTCGTGAAGTCCGGCGTCACCCTGGCGATGCCGGAGGTCGCGCATTCGGTGCATGTCGAGGTCGGTGGCCTCGAGCCCGGACGTTCCTACTGGTATCGCTTTCGCGCCGAGAACACCGAGAGCCCGACCGGCAAGACCCGCACCGCCCCTGCACCAGGGCAACAGACGTCGCGCCTGCGGTTCGCCGCGGTTGCCTGCCAGCACTGGATGTACGGGAACTGGGCGACCTATCATCGGATGCTCGATGAAGATCTCGATTTCGTGCTGCATCTGGGGGACTACATCTACGAGGCGCCGTCATCCAGTCCCGCCGCGGTCAAGCAGAAGGTTCGCGACGTCCCCTTCGATGTTCCAAAGACGCTGGCCGACTATCGCCGGATGCACGCCTGGTACAAGACCGATCCGGCAATCCAGCGGGTGCATGCTGCCTTTCCCTGGATTGCCATCTGGGATGATCACGACGTCGAGAACGACTATGCCGGGGCTCATGCCCCTGGCAGGCCCCCGACGGCGGCGTTCCTGCGGCAGCGTGCGGCGGCTTATCAGGCCTACTGGGAGCATATGCCCTTGCGGAACCCCCAGCGTCCGCTGGGGCCGGATGCCTTCCTCTATCGGCGTCTGGCGTTCGGCGATTTGATCGATCTCGTCATGCTCGACGAACGCCAGTATCGCTCGCCGCTTGCCTGCCCGCCGCCGGCGCCACAGCTCGATCGGAACCGCCTGGTGTCCGCCGGCGACTGCGCGGAGGCCTTCGACCCCAAGCGAACCATGCTCGGGCTGGACCAGGAGAGCTGGCTTGCCCGCTGCCTTGCCGAGCCGGCGCGCGGACGGTGGCTGCTTCTCGGGCAGCAACTCATGTTCTCGCCCTTCGCGCGAAAGCTGGGAGCGGGGACCGGCTTCGATACCGATGGCTGGGGCGGCTACGCGGCCGCCCATCAGCGCATTGTCGATCTCATCGCCGCGCGTCCCAGCCGCGATACCGTGGTTCTCGGAGGCGACATCCACGGCTTCGTCGCCTCGAATGTTCCGGCACGGCTACAGGACATGCGTTCGGAGGCCGTCGCAGCCCACATCGTCTGCGGCACGATCAGCTCGCGCCTCGGCGATCACGGGAACTATATCGTGTCGCTTCCGGACAACCCGCATATCCAGTTCGTCGATGCTCAACGTCACGGCTACACGCGTTGCACGTTTACGAAAGACCGCGCTTCCTTCGAATTTCGCGTGGTCGACGACGTCCGAGATCCAACGTCCGGCCTCGGCACCTTGGCGACCTTCGAGACCGAATGGGGTGTTGCCGGACTGCGACGCCTTTGAGGGCGCCAATCGACAGGTAGGTGCCGGCCGTCAAGGCCGCGGGCGCGCAGCCGCAGTGGTGGCGGCCCTTCGAGGCCGAGACGCGAGCTGTCCCTTGGGCCGTCCCTTGGGCTGCCCCTTGAGGCGTCCCTTGGGGGGGCCGCCCGTTGTCTTTGCGGGCGCGGCGTCGTTGCGCGCGCCCTTCGTCGGTGCCGCATCGCTCCTCAGGAGTCCTCGGGAAAGGCTGTCGAGCATCGGCAGGCTTTGCTCCAGCGCTTGGATGCGGTCGGGCCTGTCGTACGGCAGGTAGGGCAGGATGATCGGATCGCCCGACAGGATGTCCGCTTCGATCGCCCGACGAACCTCCGCGGGGCGGCCGGCGCGAAGGCCGGCGATGATCTGGCGATGGGCATGCTGGGGCTTGTCGCGACCTGCCGGCGCGTCGAAGACGTGCTTGCTGGGGTCGGCGAAGATACGGCGATGGTAAGGGCCGGTCCTCAGCCAGATGTTTTCGATCATGCTGCACAGCGCGGGCAGGGCGGCAGCCTCGTACAGGCGAAAGTGGAAGGCTCGGTTCTGCAGGGTCGCCTCGCGAGGGTCGCGGGCCCGCTTGGCGTCATCCAGCTTTCGATGGATTCCCTCGAGCTCGCCGGCGAGGCGTGAGCCCGCCTGCCGGGCCGCAGCCTCGGCCGCCAGGCCTTCGAGCAGGACCCGGATCACCCTGAGTTCGAGAAACTGGGCGCGCGTCAGGATCGGAACGACGATGGTGCGTCCCGGGCCGACGCTCAGCACGTGCTCGGCAACGAGCTGAAGCAGGGCTTCCCGGACGGGCGTGACACTGGCGTTCAAGCGCTGGGACACGCCTCGGAAAGTGAGGCGTGCGCCGGGAGCGAGGTCGCCCAGGACAATGGCGGAGCGGACTTCACGCAGCACCTGAGTGGAGAGGCTGACGTGCTCGACATGCTGCATGGACGAGTGCATGGCAGTTCCCGATGCGAGCCGCAAGGCGACCCGGCGGGGGCGGAAAGGTTTGACAGGCCGCCGGCCGCTGCTCAACCTGGTTATATGTTATAACAAAGAAACAGGCTGGGAAGGAATGCCGCCATGGGCGTGAGCATCAAGCAGGTCCATTCCGTCTTCGTCGGCGAAGTGGCCGGCGTCGATCTCGCAAGGCCACTCGCACGCGAAGACGTCGCCGCGATCACCGAGGGCATGAATCGGTATGCGGTGCTGGTCTTCCGCGACCAGAACATCACCGATCAGCAGCAGATCGCCTTCACGCGCCATTTCGGTGAACTCGAGGTCAAGGAAAAGCCCGGACACATCCGCAAGTCGGGAGAGAGCCGCCTGGGCGCCAACATCAGCGACCTTTCCAACCTCACCAAGGACGGCAAGGTCATATCGGCCGACGATCGCGTGTGGTTCTTCAAGCTGGGTGACCGGCTCTGGCACTCCGACAGCTCCTACGCCGTGGTGCCGGCCAAGTACTCGGCGCTGTCGGCGCGGATCATCCCGTCCTGGGGGGCCAATACCGAGTTTGCCGACATGCGGGCCGCCTATGACGCCCTGGATGCCCGTACCAAGGCGGAGGTCGAGGGGCTGATTTGCGAGCATTCGCTGCTCTACTCGCGTTCCGCCGTCGGCTTCGCCGACTTCACGCCGGAAGAGATCGACAACTTCCGTCCGGTGCGGCAGCGCCTGGTGCGGACGCATCCTGAAACGGGCCGCAAGTCGCTGTTCCTGTCGGCTCATGCCGGCGCCATCGTCGGATGGACCATCCCCGAGGCGCGAGCCTTCCTGCGCGACCTGACGGAGCATGCCACGCAGCGCGAGTTCGTCTATTCGCATCCCTGGCGGCAGTACGATCTGGTGATGTGGGACAATCGCGCGACGATGCATCGAGCCCGTCGTTTCGATCGCAACGAGGTTCGCGACGTGCGCCGGACGACATTGGCCGGCGACGCCCCGACCGTCGAACAGGCGGCGGCCTGAGCGCGTCGACCGGAGGACCACATGCATCGTCGTAGCTTGATCGCGGCCGCGCTGGCCGGCCTGCCGCTTGCCGCCGCCAGGTCACAGGATTTTCCAACACGCCCGGTTCGCGTGGTCGTCGGTTTCCCGCCTGGCGGCGGAACCGATCTGGTTGCGCGGCCTTTGGCCCAGAAGGTTCAGGGGATCTTCGGGCAATCCGTCGTGGTGGATAATCGCGCGGGCGCCAACGGCAGCGTCGGTCTCGAGGTCGTCGCAAAGAGCCCGCCGGACGGCTACACGATCGGCCATGTGAACAGCAGCGTCGTCGTGACCAATCCGCTGCTCTACAAGAACCTCGCCGTCAACGTGGAACGCGACCTTGTCCCGGTCTGCACCGTTGCCGATTCGGCTGTCGTTCTCGCCGTGCCGGCGGACCTGCCGGCGCGTGACTTGCGTGAGCTGGTCGCGCTCGCGAAGGTCAAGCCCGGGCAGCTCAATTTCGGCTCGGGCGGGCTGGGCAGCGTCGATCATCTCAGCTTCGAGGTCCTGAAGCGCCAGACCGGTGTCGAGTTCCTGCACGTGCCCTATCGTGGCGGTGGCCCGGCGTTGAACGACATGATCGGCGGCCGCGTCCAGCTGATGATCTCGAGCTACGGTATGTACAAGGGGCAGGTCGATGCCGGCCGCGTCCGGATCGTTGCCGTGCTCGCGCCGGAGCGGCATCCCGCGTTGCCCGATGTGCCGACAGGCGTGGAGCAGGGATGGCCTGACCTGATCGTGCCGGCGTGGCAGGGCATCGTGGCCCCGGCCCAGACGCCGGCGGCCATACTCGACAAGGTGGAAGCGGCTTACCGGAGCGCGCTGGCGGACCCGGAGGTCAAGGCCCTGCTGATCAGCCTGGGATACTTTCCGATCTTCCGCGGGCAGAAGGACGCCGCCCGCATGATCCGCGACGAAACCGTGCGTTGGGGCACGATCATCCGCGAGCTCGGCATCCAGCTGGACTGACGAGGGCGAGCTATCCCGTCAGGCCGATCTCGTCGAAGGCGATGGTTGCCGAGCGCCGCACGTTTCCGCCGTCGTCGCGCAGGGCGAGGACGAGCCGGCGTTCCCACCAGTCGACATCGACGACGCCGAAGTTGGCCGCCGCGTAGAGAGCGCCGAGGCGATTGGGGCCGGCCTCCTTGGCGGCCCAGTAGACCATGTTGAGCCCGCTCGAGGTGATCTCGTAGAGCGGGTAGAGATCGGCCGGCGTCTCGCGATAGAGCGCGCCGACATGGCGGTCGCCGGACAGGAGCACGACGCCCTTGGCCCCGCTGGCGCGAATGGTGTCGATCAGCTTTTGCTTCTCCAGCGGCATGTTCCCCCAGCGCTCCCAGCCATGTCCTTCGGCCAGCACTTGGGTGCTCGACACGAGGAGCCGCAGCTCGGCAGGCTTGCGCAGCTCCTCGGCCAGCCACGCCCACTGCGCCGCGCCCAGCATGGTCTTGGCCGGATCCGGGTCGGGCAGGTAGCGTTCCTTGCCTGGTGCGCCGCGCTGGTCGGTGGGCTTGAGCGGCGAGCGGAACCAGCGCACGTCGAGCAGGATCACCTGCACGCGCATGCCCGGCGGCCCGATGATGCGGGAGTCGTAGATGCCCTCGCGCTGCCGGCGGATGTCGCTGGCCGGCGCGTTCCAGAAGTCGAGGAACAGCTCCTTCGAAACGGCTTTGTGCGGGAACTCCGCGCCGCCGTCATTGAGGCCGTAATCGTGGTCGTCCCAGACCGCGAGGTGGCTGACGCTGTCGCGCAACTTGCTGTAGCCGGCGATCTTGCCGGCCGCTGCGTAGGCCTCTTTCAGGTTGCCGGCCTCGCTGGAATTGAAGTCGCCGTAGACGTTGTCGCCGCAGAAGAGGAAGAGGTCGGGCCGATAGGACAGCACGGCCTCCCAGATCGGCTGGCCCATCGCCTGGTTGGCGCAGGAGCCAAAGGCGATGCGCGACAAAGGGGGCCGGCCTTGCGACAGGGCAGGGCCGGGCAGGACGGTGGCGGCCGCCATCAGGCGAGCGAGGGTTCGACGAGTGAACATTTTGACCACTGAAAAGCCAGGATCGAACGTTTAGATTGCAGGCAGATGAAGCGCCATCTCAAACGCGCCCTCGAACTGCTCTTCGTGCCCGTCGCGGCCGCGATCGTGTTCGTCGAGGACGTCCTTCTCCACTATCTCGGCCTGGCCATGGCCGCGATCGCCCGCTGGCCGCTGATCGCCCGGATCGAGGCCTGGCTCGCGACCCTGCCGCCCTGGGCGGCGCTCGTGGCCTTCGTGGCGCCGTCGACCCTGGTCCTGCCGGTCAAGCTGGCGGCCGTGTGGTTCGCCATGCAGGGGAAGTTCGTCCTGGCCACCGGGGCGATCGTGCTGGGCAAGGTCGTGGCAACGGCCCTGGTTGCCCGTCTGTACAAGATCCTGCGGCCGACCCTGCTGCGCCTGTCGTGGTATCTCCGCGCCGAAACCTGGCTCTTCGGGTTCCGCGACAGGGTCTATGCGTTCGTTCGGGCACTCCCGGCCTGGCAGGCGGCCACCGCGATGATCCGCCGGGCCAAGGCCTGGCTGGCGGAATTGGTTTCCGGGCTCACAACCCGGTAGGCTTCGCCCATGATGGAAGTCGTTGCATTGGACGCGCCGCTCGGTGCGCGCATTGAAGGTCTCGACCGTTCGCGGGCCAACGAGCCCGACGTCGCAGCGGTGCTGAATCGAGCGCTGGCGGAGCACCTGCTGGTCGTGATTCCCGGTGACCGCATGACGCCGGAGCAGACGCGCATCTTTTCGGCCGCCTTCGGCACGCCGCAGAAGCAGCTCCTGCGCTACAAGCGTAGCGGCGGCGTGCCCGACGTGTCGATCATGGTCAGCACCTTGATGGCCGATGGCACCACCGACAAGACGGCGATCCGCGCCGAGGACTGGCACACCGACGATTCGTACTTCGCCGTGCCGGCCAAGGCGACGCTCCTTCACGGCATCGAGATCCCCAGTCGTGGCGGCGCGACGTGGTTCTGCAATATGCACTCGGTCTACGAAGCGCTGCCGGAAGCGACCCGCAAGCGTCTCGACGGCCTGCGTTCGGTACACGGCTACGACACGCCGCGAGCGCGCAACCGGCCGTCACCGCGTACGCCCGAAGAGATCGCCGAGACCCCCGATGTCGAGCATCCGCTGGTGCGGACTCATCCCGAGACCGGCCGCAAGGCGCTCTATCTCAATCCCAACCGGCTCGATCGTATCGTCGGCCTGGAACGGGCGGAGAGCGATGCCCTGCTCGACGAGCTCGCCGACGAGGCGCGCAAGCCGCGCCATCACCACGGCCATGTCTGGAACGTCGGCGACATCGTGGTCTGGGACAACCGCGCCACCATGCACCGCGTCGTCATCGACTACCCGGTCGGCGAGACGCGGGTCATGCAACGCGTGCTGATCGAAGGCGACCGGCCGTTCTGATCGGGTAGGGCAGCCCCGCCGCCCCATTCAAATGGGTCGCCGCTAAGGCTTCACAGCCTTAGCGGCCGGATGCCCGCGTCGTCGCGGGCGGAGGGGTCTGGGGTACTGCTAATGAGCGTGACTTCAGCGCGGAGGTTACTCCGCGCGCAGTCGCGCGCTCCCGACCATGAGCATTTTGCTGGGAGCGCGGCCCTAACAAGAAGCAACCGAGATGGCAGTTCATCGCGAACCGCGGGTCTCCAGGCCCGCTCAAGCGTCTTCGTCGTTATGCGAAGAAATGACATGAGGCGGGCTCCGCGCAGGGTAACCCCCGCGCTTTGAGGGTCGCGGTCGGGACCTGCCGGAAATGCGTCGCTGACAAGAAGCTATCGGTGCCAGTTTGTCCCCGAGGGCGGGTGATTGACATAGTATTCGACTATTCGATAAGAATGGAATCATGGAAATAAAGGATGTCGTTCCCGCGCTGTCAGCCCTTGCGCAGGAAAACCGTCTGCAGGTCTTCCGTCTCCTGGTGGAGGCCGGCAATGAGGGCGTCGCGGCCGGCCAGGTTGCCGACCAACTCGGCATCCCATCGCCTACGCTGTCATTTCATCTGGCGCAGCTTCGTCATGCGGGGCTGGTGGTGGTGCGGCGCGAAGGGCGGTCGCTGATCTATGCCGCCAACTATGAGCGCATGAACGCCTTGATCGGTTTTCTCACCGAGAACTGCTGTGGCATGGGAACCACCGCGGCAATCTGCGTTCCGCAGCCGGCGCAGACCAGGACCCGCAAGCAGGCGGGAGGCCGGCGATGACGGAAACGGCCCACGCGGCGGGAGGTCTGGCGGCCGCCTCGGCGAAATCGGCCATGTCACTTTTCGAGCGCTATCTGACCCTGTGGGTGGCGCTCTGCATTGTCGTGGGCATTGCCCTGGGGCATGTGCTGCCGGGCGTGTTCCATGCCATCGGCAACGCCGAGATTGCTCATGTCAATCTGCCGGTCGCTGCGCTGATCTGGCTGATGATCATTCCGATGCTGATCAAGGTGGATTTTGCGGCAATCAGCAAGGTGCGCACCCATTGGCGCGGCATCGGGGTCACCTTGTTCATCAACTGGGCGGTGAAGCCGTTTTCGATGGCTGCGCTGGGTTGGTTCTTCATCAGCTATCTATTCCGGCCTTACCTGCCGGCCGATCAGATCAACAGCTATATCGCCGGCCTGATCCTGCTGGCGGCCGCCCCCTGTACCGCGATGGTGTTCGTCTGGAGCAATTTGTCGGAGGGCGAGCCGGACTTCACCCTGACACAGGTCGCGTTGAACGACACGATCATGGTCTTTGCCTTTGCGCCGATCGTCGGGCTGCTGCTGGGCCTGTCCGCCATTACGGTTCCCTGGGAGACGCTTCTGCTCTCCGTCGGGCTCTATATCGTCGTGCCGGTCGTCCTGGCGCAGCTTCTTCGGACGCGTGCGCTGTCGGCGGCCGGTCCGGCGGGCCTCGACGCGCTTCTGAAGTATCTGCAGCCTCTGTCGCTCGTCGCGCTTCTGACCACACTGGTGCTGCTGTTCGGCTTCCAGGGGGAACAGATCATTGCGCAGCCGCTCATCATCGCCCTGCTGGCCGTGCCGATTCTCATCCAGGTCTATTTCAATTCCGGTCTGGCTTATCTCCTGAACCGCACGACAGGGGAGGCGCACTGCGTGGCGGCGCCGTCGGCGTTGATCGGCGCCAGCAACTTCTTCGAGCTGGCTGTCGCGGCCGCCATAAGCGTTTTTGGCTTCAGCTCCGGTGCGGCGCTCGCCACGGTGGTCGGCGTTCTCATCGAAGTGCCGGTGATGCTTTCCGTGGTCCGCATCGT
>Ga0097679_1001994_pt1 | contig 18866 bp, 16 predicted proteins | sample ThiBiot_500_biof_2_FD_72848 | JGI IMG/M metagenome (GOLD analysis project Ga0097679, IMG submission 72848) | Wastewater bioreactor microbial communities from Cape Town, South Africa - Thiocy_cont_500_biof - 1398105538000 (version 2) (version 2) ...
ATTCAATTCGATTCTGTTTGAACATCCAATTTTTTTTTTCAATTCAACTCAATTCGTATAATGAATTGAATTGAGTTGAGTTGAATTGGTCATTTTTTGAATTGAGTTGCCCAGCTCTGCCTCGTTTGATTATGTCACTGGTATCAGGATGTGTTGATCCATCTCAAAATCCTTGGCTATATCTTTGCGGTTATTTTATATCTTATTTACCACCAATGCTTGTTTTCACTATGTTTATTCTACCTTCAGAACTCTACTGAAATACATTCAAAGATTCAATGACACGATGGCGACGACAAGTTCGTCGATAATCGATACTTTTTTTCTCTATTACATAAATCATATGAAAATGCCACATTTTCAATAATGTCTACTGCCGTTCGTAAACCATCACGTTGACGGATCTGTTCACCTAAGTGAGCCATTCGATCGCGTAACGCACTATCATTAAGTAATGTATCTACTGCAGTCAGAAGATCTTCATCCTTGAAATTATAAGTATCGAGTCGTATGCCAAAACCCATTTCATGCATACGTTGAGCGTTATCATGTTGATCCCAGAACATCGGTAGGAGAATCATAGGTTTACCAAAATGCAATACTTCAGTTACAGTATTGTTGCCACCATGAGTAATTACTAGGTCAACCAATGGAAGTACTTTTGTTTGTGGAATGAACCCTTCACCGACCATTGTATCAGGTAGTTTTAACTGATCTTCTAACGGACCTGTACTAATAATAAATCGATGTGTTGTTCGCCTGAGAACATCAATTAAACGTTGCAAGAGATCGACAACAGTACAACCGATAGTACCTAACGAAACATAGATAAGACAACTGCCATCAGGACGATTTCGAAGACATGCTGGCAGTTCATAAGCTTGATCCGTCAAACGTACACTGGAATCGATTTGATACCATTTCGATCCTAATGGACGATGTTCAATGTAGTCAGCTTCTCGTGGATAAATGTAGATGTTTGCATATTTCGATTCATAATTGAATTCTAAATCTGGTAACGATGGAGCGCCTTGTTGTTGAGCCCAACTATTGAATTCTTCCCATATAGAGCGATGTAACCGTTCGTATTCAGCTCGAAATCGATCCCAATCTGTACGATCATTTTGTGGTAAACCTGAAAAGGTTGGTGGAACATTAGGCCCAGGTATTTCCAGTGGATTGCAAGAAACAAAACGTATGAATGGTACAGAATTTGTAACGAGAATAGGAAAACCAGCAGGATTATCTTGAATGATGACATTAGGTTGAATCTGGTTCAGAATTGAGCCTAACTGCTTTTGATATAGTTTAGCTTCTTCAATTGCTCTGCACATCAGAGGACAAACATAGGGTTCCAAATGTGTAATACTTGATTGCCGAAGATTGGGAATGACATCTCGTATAAAGTTCTTCCAATATTCATCGAAACCTGGTTTAGTTGAGTCAGTCAAATCAATCAAACATATTTCAAAACCAAGTGATGCAACTTTCTCTTTCCACGTTTCATTAACAACGATAACAACACGATGTCCACGACTTCGTAGAATATCACCCATGGCAATCGATTGATTGATCGGACCATAGCAAACGAAAGGAAGGAAGAGTATAGTGAGCGGTTTTTGGTCTCGTGCCTCGATATTTTCCATCTTAGATTGAATTCTTATCATCAATAAAAAGATAAACTGGAACCTTTCATTTAGAGTTCCGGCTAGTCTCTTTCTGTTTCTTTTTTTTTTATAGATGGCGCATAGTAATGATCGTAATAGAATCAATATAAAAACGATTAAGAACACTTATGATAAACGATGATATATGTATTGACTCTTTTCTGCAAATAAAGATTAAATATGTATATATGTTTGAAAAAAAAGTCGATAAAAACGAACACAGACATCAAACTTCTATTTCGAATGCGAATGTTATTTTTGTTCTAAGCTTAATGGCACACATAGCAACGTCGGCAACTCCAAAAGAAAATAAAGAAAATATAACTCTTATTTGGTTCGAGCCCAAAATCGGAAAATATGCAGATACAAAGCGAACACAAGACAAATTGAGACAAATTAATGATTATATTATTTTCTACGAAGATCTTCAACTCTGTATTACATATATTCAATCAGCAAAAGATGAAAAAATCTTTTTAATTACATCAGGAAAACAAGCATCAGAAATCTTACCGAAAGTATCTCATTTACAACAAGTGGATTCGATTTTTATTTTTTGTATGAAAATCAAACGATATGAACAATTAACGAATAAATATACGAAAATAATTGGAATTTTCAATGATTTAGATCAATTATGTGAATCCATTCGAGAACAAATCCATTTAGTCGATCAACAAATACAAACATTGAATTTTTTCAATCAACATGAACATTCAACAAAAGATCTATCAAAACAATCCGGACAATTTATTTGGTTTCAATTATTCAAATATGTCATCTTACGTTTACCACGTGATGAAAAAGCAAAACAAGAAATGATTGTAACATGTCGAAATTACTATCGTGGTAATAACAATGAACTCAAATTAATCGATCACTTTGAACAACAATATCGATCACAAGATGCAATACGTTGGTATTCTGAACAATCATTTGTTTATAAATTAGTCAATAAAGCTCTTCGAATCGGTGACTATGATCAATTACATCGATTCAGATATTTTATTGGTGATCTTTCGGATGGTTTAATGAGACAACATGAAAGTATGTTATCATCCGATGAACAAATCTTAATTGTCTATCGTGGTGCAAAACTGAATAGAGAAGAATTTGAACAATTGAAACAAAATGAAAAGAAATTAATTTCAACAAATGGGTATTTATCGACGAGTCGTGATCGTTCATTGGCACTTGCTTTTACCGAGAAATCATCGAAACGATCTGATGTTGTTCCTGTTCTTTTTCAAATTCAATGTCATGTTAAACAAATTGGTCAAACTGTTATCTTTGCTGATATCGAACAATTGAGTGCTTTTCCTCATGAACACGAAGTTTTATTTGATGTTGATACTGCTTTTCGAATTGATTCGATTGAAACTGATGAACACAGACAAATCATCAATATGACAGCAACTAATGAAGCTGAAAACATTGGAAAACATTTTATTGAACAGACACAACGTGAAGCCGGAGAACAAAGTATTGCCATTGTTTTCGGACGATTAATGTGTAATTTAGGTCAATATGATAAAGCACAATCATATTTTCAAAAGATGTTAAATCAATCAAATGGCGAAGATCTTGCTTGGATTTTATTTAATATTGGTTTAACTCTGTATTTCAAAGGCGAATGGGACGAAGCTAGACAATATTATGATCGTGCTTATGAACGAATGATCACTAGTGAACCATTGCGAATCAAAGATTCAGCTATTATCCTTAATAATATTGGTAATGTTCTTCATAGTCAAGGAAAATATACCGAAGCTCTCGAATTTCATCGACATGCACTCGGAATCAGAGAGCAACTGTATTCATATGCTCATGTTCATACTGCTCAAAGTCTCAATAATATTGGTCGTGCTCTGACTAGACAAGAAAAGTATAACGAAGCTCTGGGATATTATCAACGAGCACTTGAAATCAGAGAAAAACTGTATCCATATGGTCATGTTGATGTTGCTACTAGTCTGAATAGTATGGGTAGTGTTCTTAATAGACAAGGAATGTACAGAGAAGCATTGGATTATCATCAACGAGCACTTGCAATTCAAGAGAAATTCTTCTTATCCACTCATGTTCATATTGCTTATAGTCTGAATAGTATCGGCTGTGTTCTTGTTAATCTAGGTGAATACGATGCAGCTTTTAAATATCATCAACGTGCACTTGAGATTCATCGGATATTTTATCCATTTGGTCATGTTGAAATTGGCGACAGTTTAATGCATATCGGTAGTTGTTATGAACATCAAAAACAGAATGAACAAGCATTGGATTACTATCGACAAGCATTGATTATCTATGAAAAATCGCTTCCAATTGGCCATCCAACACGAGTTCATGCCGAGAAAAAAATTCATGATATATATTGTAAAGTTTTGTAACTTGATGACGATTTTTTATAATTTCGAAAAAAATAGTTATCATGTTGAAATCATTCGTTCTGTTAAAAACAGAGAATGTACTGTCTTAGAAGTTTTCACGAGATAACACTTACTATTCGTGTCCATATCTTTTCTTTACATAAATCATATCATAAACATGACGACATTAAATGTTTTAACTCGATGTTTTACGTGTAAAGAAGAAACAACAACACATTCTTGTCCTGGTTGCTCGAAACAGTTTTGTGAGGATGATTTAATGAAACATCGAGAAGAATTGAAATCACAATTTGTACAAATGCTAAATGATCAACAAAAAAGTATTCCGAATAATCATCCTTCTATCATTCAAATTAATCTTTGGGAACAAAAATCCATTGAAAAAATTAAACAAACAGCTGAAGAACAACGGCAAATTGTTCAACAATCAATTCATAGGCAATTCAATAATTTTACTGAACAAATGCAACAAATTAACAAAAGACAAGATTTTAATGAAATTGATTTGCAAAATTTACAAATTCAATTAGAACAACTTCAACAACAAATTAATCAACCGACAAATATTCAAATCAAACAAGATTCATCTACAACATTTATTAGCAAACTGTCAATTCAAATTCTTCATTCTTCGGATCAAACAACTCTTTATCATCGTCATCAACTCAAATCAAATATCAAATGGAAATCAAATGCACAAACAATTGCTGGAGGAAATGGAAGAGGAGATCAATTAAATCAACTCTTGTATCCTCAAGGGATTTATGTCGATTATCAACAGCAACACATTTATATTACTGATCTTGGAAATCATCGGATTCTTAAATGGAAATTAGATGAGCATGAAGGACAAATTGTTGCAGGAGGAAATCGTCAAGGAAGCAGAATTGATCAATTGAATGAACCATCGGATGTTATTGTTGATGAACGCAATAAATCGTTGATTATGTGTGATTTTGAAAATAGGAGAGTAGTTCGATGGTCATTAGAAAATCCAAATGACAAAGAAATTCTCATTGAGAATATTTTATGTTGGGGATTAGTGATGAATGAAAATGGAGATTTGTTTGTTTCTGATTTTGAAAATCATGCAGTGAAAAGATGGAGAAAAGGTGAAAAAGGAACTATTATGGCAGGTGGAAATGGTAAAGGAAATAGACTCAATCAATTGAATTGTCCGACATATATTTTCATTGATCGAGACGAGACAATTTATGTGTCAGATTGGGGTAATCATCGTGTAATGAAATGGTTGAAAGATGCAAGTGAAGGTATTATTGTTGCTGGTGGACAAGGTCAAGGAAATAATTTCAATGAATTGAATCATCCTCGTGGATTACTAGTGAATGAAATTGGTGATATTTATGTGGCTGATGGGGGAAATAATCGAATAATGTATTGGCCATTGAGATCGAAAGAAGGTCATGTTGTTGCTGGTGGAAATGGCAAAGGAGAAAGATCAAATCAGCTGAATTATCCAGTAGGTTTAGCATTTGATGCTGAAAATAATCTTTATGTTGTCGATGAAGGAAATAATCGAGTTCAACGATTTGCAGTTGATAAAAATTAGAAAGAAAAAAGACAAATAAATTATTGCGAATACTCTCTCGCAAGATACTGAGTCATTTCAATTTTACTTTTTACCTTTTTCGATGTGAATTTGAATGGTTAAACTCTATTCGAATCAAATTTTGTACTTTCTATGGAAGCAAAGAATGTTGTTTACATCGCACAGACTTTATGTTAAATTTATTTGTTTGAATTTGAAAAGATAAAACATGGCAACATCAAATGTAAGAATGAAATGTGAGACTTGTCAACAAGAAAGAACAACTTATCTTTGTCCGGGATGTTTAAAATATTTCTGTATTGGTGATTTAAACAAACATCACGAAGAATTGGAAGTGAAATTTCATGAGATTGAACATCAACGAAATCAATTTGTTCAAACGTTAGACAATCAGAAAGACAATTCGCCTCATCGATATTTATTCGAACAAATTAATCAATGGGAACAAACATCAATCGACAAAATTCAACAAACTGCTCAACAACAACGAAATATTCTTCAACAATTACTTCAAAAAGTTACTCAACAAATTCAAATTAATTTAATCAATTTGACTCAACAAATGAAACTATTGGAGAAAAACAAAGATTTCAATGAAATAATTTTGAATCATTTGCAAGATCAATTACAAAATCTTCAACTACAATTTTATCAACCGATTCAAATTCAACAAGATTCTTCATCAACATTTATTAATAAACTATCGATTCCAACAACTTATTTTCACCATTTAGAACTCAAATGGAAACCGAATGCACAAACAATTGCTGGAGGAAATGGAAGAGGAGACCAATTAAATCAACTCAGCTCACCTCGTGGAATCTATGTCGATCGACAACAACAAAACATTTATATTGCTGATACAGAGAATCATCGGATTCTTAAATGGAAATTAGGTGAAAACAATGGACAAATTGTTGCAGGAGAAAATGGTAAAGGAAATAGAATTGATCAATTGAATTGCCCAACTGATGTTATTGTTGATGAAAGCAATAAATCGTTGATTATTTGTGATTGGAAAAACGGACGAGTTGTTCGATGGTCTTTAGAAAATCCAAATGGTGATAAAGAAATTCTCATTGAGAATATTTTATGTTCAAGATTAACGATGAATGAAAATGGAGATTTGTTTATTTCTGATGACGAGAGTCATACAGTGAAAAGATGGAGAAGAGGTGAAAAGGGAGGAAAAGGAACTATTGTTGCAGGTGGAAATGGTCGGGGAAAGAAACTCAATCAATTGAATGGTCCAACATATATTTTCATTGATCGAGACGAGACAATTTATGTGTCAGATTGGGGGAATCATCGTGTAATGAAATGGTTGAAAGGAGCAAATGAAGGTATTGTTGTTGCTGGTGGACAAGGACGAGGAAATAATTTAAATAAAGTATCTTATCCAATGGGATTACTAGTGAATGAAATTGGTGATGTTTATGTGGCTGATGAAGGGAATGATCGAATAATGTGTTGGTCATTGGGATCAAAAGAAGGTCATATTGTTGTTGGTGGAAATGGTTATGGAGAAGGACCAAATCAGTTTCACGGTCCCAATAGTTTAGCATTTGATGCTGAAAATAATCTTTATGTTGTCGATCAGTGGAATCATCGAATTCAACGTTTTTGTGTTGATAATAGATATTAAAATTGAAAAGTATAATGTTCCTTTGACTCCGATGATAAGGAAAAGCCAATGTCCATTCAAGGACGAAGAAATACAAAGCTGCTCAAAGTATTTTGATATTATTTGAAGCTGAAAACCGCACATCTTCTTCCTGGAAATATGTTCTTCCAAGAATTCTAAATAATTGGAAATTCTTTGAAACAAGCATGAAGTCACTCTTATAATTAAAATACTGCAAAGAAAATTATTTGACCTGGATTCTACGTATTCGTTAGTAAATAATTGCTTTTTGAAGATTTTGTTTTCTTTTTCGAAGCAAATCAAATTGTATTTCATGATATCTATTCGAATGATTTTCTAATAGGTTCATCAGTTTTTAATCTTCTTTATTTAGCATTTAATTGTTTCATACAGTTATTTCCATTCTATTATCGTGATAAAACAATTCGAGCATTTATTCTATGTAAAATTCGTTTCTATTTTGGAAATGTTTTGGGTCAATTTGCAATTATGACCACGATTTGTTAATTATAGTCATGTCTGAATCAGTAATCTATTTTATTACAACAGTTCCATATTCATCATTAATTTAAAATGTTCAATATTCTCAGATAGAAGGTTTTCTAATACAAATGATGTTCTTTTTGCTATATATAAATAATGCTATTCCGTTTGTCCTGGTTATTTAAAAAAGCAATTTTGTTAAGTAGTTCTACTCATGTCTTGCCTACATAGTAACCGAAATTCATTCGAGCATTTCAAGTTAAGAATAACTTATTATTTTCTTTTCTCAGAATTTCAATTCTATTACACAGAGAAAGATGTGTACGATACAAAAACAAAAATGTCGATCGATGCTTTTGGATTATAATGTGTATCTACCCGAAGATGATGTTGATATTGAAGCAAAACTTTCTACACCAGAACAATTGTATTCAACTCGTCTTTATATATTACTAATGATTAGTTTCATACTGATCGTTGGTTTACTTCTTATATTTGTTCCTCAAACACTTGTCGTAACAGTTGACAATCCATCTCTTGTTACATACAAACAACTTTATAATCAATATTCATCAACACTCGATTGTCCTTGTTCAACAATAAATATTCTTTATGAATCATTTGTTTCTGTTGAATATGCATTACATCCATTGTGTCATCTCATCGATGACGAATGGATCATGTCGTTTTACTTTCCGAATAGTAGCTATTTTGGACCAACAGATTATCGAACTCTAGCTAGTACACAAGTAAATTTCACTATAAAAAAAACAAAAGGAAATTTTATTGCACGCTGCTTTGTATTTTTCTAGTTTCAATTAATTCGTCAACTTTGTCGTTTAGCAGATGAAACCATCAAGGAGACCATCAAAATTGATATCAAAGAAACGTACTTAATTAGTTCGAAACTTCTTGTTGAAGACGAAGTATTAGCAACAGTGAATGCAACTGTTGATTTTACTCGATTGAATTCTGCACTTGTATTCCTACGTACGCTATCAATCATTCGGTTTATTATCAAGAGCAATAATCTTGTATCAATTTTACGTACAAATTTTGATTTTGATTTACTTGCCGGTTAGTCATTTTTTTTTAAAGAAAAGAAAAAAAACAAATCTTTTATTTTATATTTACTAATAGGTTTTTTTAGCATGGGAACAGTGGGCAGTAATAATAAAATGATATGCCAATGTCTATTCAGTGGATGTGACGTCATAGCTGATATAGGTTTTTTGAATTGGACAGATGAAACAGAATTGTCGCAACAAATGATTTATCGTCCGTCGTGGTATAATTCTAGTAATCGTGTTGATGGTTTGGTTGGTTCATGTACAGTACTCGATGGTCTTCTCATGTCTAATTTGACATGTTTTCATGAAGATACATGTCTCAATCTTTTACTAAGTTATTTTCCTCATTTAACACGAGTAAATTCAAAAAAAAAAAAGAAAAATATTCAATTTAAAACTCTTTTATTTGTCAAAAGGAAATGTTATGGAATGCATCAACAATATTATCTCAAATCAACGATATTCAATCCATATCAGAATTAATTGAACAATTATTTATAATCGATTGGTTAACAACAATCAATCATACAGAATATTTTCAACAGTGTTCACCAAAATCATGTTCATATACCTATGAAAATAATCGAAATATTCTCTATGCATTCACGCAACTTCTTAGTATCTATGGTGGATTAACAGTTGCAATGTATTTCATTGCACCGTATATTATCAAAATTTTCATGCATAAACATCAATCAAGCACTACAGATAATGCGAATACATTGAAAAAAATCAAACTTTTACTTGTTAATTTAAATCTATTCAAAACAGAAGATCAAAGTCCAAATACTATTCACGAGCAATGTTGGACTACACGTAGTTATCTATTTATTTTATCAAGTAAGATGAGAATTTTCTATATCAACAAAATAGAACGTATTTATTTGATTAGATTGCTTGATAATTGTATTAATAATTCTTGCAACACGAAAACATACAAATATTATTCGTGTTCCATCACCATCATTCGATACTTATCAATCTTTATCAAACAAAACTAATGATCTCAGTTGTCTCTGTTCACAAATGAATACAGATTACGGAAGTTTTATATCGTTTGCACCTAGTTTTCATCAAATATGTAGTAGTATGCTTGTCGACGAAAATTGGATTAATTGGATAACGAGAACTGTACAATACATAAATCCATATGTATTCGATTGGCGATTTCTTGCTGAAAAGTATGCTATTGCTCTGAAGATTTTATGTCAATTGAGTAATTCAACAGTTGTATCGGCTATTGAACAATTTCAAAAACGTACCTATGTTAGTAGTTATCTATTCGAACGAAATCATTTCGAAAAATCTTGGCAAATAATTATTGACGATTTCATACATTCAACTGAATTAAGTTTCAGTCAAATCATACAAATATCTAGTCATTTTCTTCAAGTTGATCAACCGGCAGCTCAAGGAGGAATAAATGGTAGAATGGAATTAAACAATCAGCCTTCGTTCGTTTTCTCTTTTCCAAGTACTCCAATAATGATAGGCAATTGTTATTGTGCACTGGATATTCAATGTCAAATACCGGCAAGTATCTGGACAGGTATAATTGATCTTTGGACTCACCCAATGCCCGAAGTCATTTACAATGTAACCGGTTCTGTCTTGGCATGTTTTCCAACTGAATCGTTCTTTCGCAGCCATTTCGATTGTTTCTATTCGAATAATATCGAATGTTTTTCAAGTCTCATCAATGCAATCAGTCGTAATAATACACTACCAGCTAATTTCGATCTTCAACCATTGAATAGTTCACTGCCAACACGTTTCTCTCAAACGGATTTAATGTCAACAATTGTCTATAAACTCATGCTTGAACAATGGTCACCGACAATATCCTATGAAAATTATTTTCATCAATGTTCTCCTTCGCAATGCGTCCATTCGAAAGTTGAACACACGAGTCCGATCGAGATTTTAACAACAATCATTTCACTTTACGGTGGTTTGTCAATTGCATTACGATTATTAATGCCTTATGTTATGAAAATATTTTTCAAACAACCTCCTCAACCGTACGTACCGTTTTCTACTCGTATTCGAAATATTATTACTAATTTAAATATATTTCCATTACAATCATTCGGCACTATTATTGACCGTGATCGAGCTAAACGTCTTGGCCGTTGGACAACTCGACTCTATATTATTTTGTTCAGTAGTTCAATGATAATATTTGCTTTGTACGCATTGATTCGACCTGAAATCGTTGCAGATACAATTAGAAATCCTTCAATAAATGATTATCAACAATTTCTTCAACGTTCATCATCAGAAATCGATTGTCCATGCTCGATTATTTCAGTTCCATACGAAAGTTTTCTTCGACTTGAACCATCATTTCATCAAGTATATTTTGCATATAGATGAATTTCAATTCGAATTTGTTTTTTCTTTGACTAGATTTGTTCAAGTGATTTTGTGTCCTATGAATGGCAACAAAGTTTACTAAGTAAAATTCCAATTAATTCGTATTCAGTAGATGATTATCGTCGTTTCATCTCGGCTCATTTGCAATTCTTAGGATATCTTTGTCAAATATCTCTCGAACGAGTCAATAATGCAATTCAATCATTTTCAAATTCATATTTTGTTAGTGCACAATTGCTACCTGAATTAGTATTCGAATCGAAAATTTCTGAGAATATTCGTCGGACTCAAATTAATACATTTACATCTCTCATTCGACAATTAATGTTACTACGAGAAATAATGCATGGAAATAAAATCTTTAGTTTTTATGCAAGTAATTATCGATATATATTCTTGTCAGGCGTAGATATTACACTTGCACAACCAATGATCTATGATGATGAATGTTCATGTGAATTTCATCGAAATTGTACATCATCAACGATTTTTAAAGGTTTACGAATGGGCTGTGTTCCGACTGAAGCACTTTTTTCTTCGACTCTTGAATGTTTCTATGATGAGCAATGTCTTCAATTATTGAAAAATCGAACATTAAATTCAGTAAATACAAATGTTAAGATGAAAACATTGAATTCTTCGTTAACAAGTCGATATTCTTCGAATACAACAACTGTTAATGATCTTATTCAAGAATTATTTATTGAAACATGGTCAATGTCAACTAATTTCAGTAGTTATTTTCAACAATGTTCACCATCTCAATGTACTCGTACGCATATTCGTCAAGCAAATATCTTCAATTCAATTGCCTTATTAATTGGTTTATCGGGCAGTTTAACAATTATTTTGAAATGGTTTTGTCCATTATTAATTCAAATTTTTTTCAAAATTTATCATAATAGAGTTACACCCGCACATTGAATTACATTTTTTTTCTCGAGAAAAAGTACTTCTATTTCTGCGCTTTATTATTAATCTACTGCTCCTTCTTTGTAAACAATAATAATTAATAAGATGCCTATCATATGAGTACTCATACAAATCATTTGTTTTTTTTCTCATCGTTCTCACTTAAAATAAATTCATTTGCATTTGATTCATCTTCAATGTTATCCACTAAGCAAAACCCGGCTATAGTTCGTGTGAATCGATTTTCGTTGCAACAAAAACCAAAGCGTTTACTCATACATTCGAAGAGTGTAAATTGTCCAATCGTTCATGTTAAAGCTGAAAATCAATCCAAAAATGCAAATGACAGATCATCCATTGATTCTTCAATACCGTTGAGAACACCTTCACCGTCGACATCCTCAGTATCTCTCAAAAATACTGAAATAAATACCGTAGAAAATGAAAAATGTCTAACAGAATATTGTTGCTATGTAGCAATAACATGCATTATTGGTTGGCTGCTATTTTTAGCAGTTATAATGGCTCTTGTTTTTATTTGTAACTTTTTTTTTAAAAATAACATAAATTCTAATCTCTATTTGTTCGTATTGTTTAGTAACAGAACGACATACTACAACAACGACAACGAGTAGTAAGTTTAAAAATTATTTAGAATAACATTTTTTCATTTAATTCTATTTATGCTATTAAAAGCAACAACAACATCAGCTACGACGACAACTGCAAGTATGTTATTTGTATATTAATGTAAAAAAAAAGTGGAAAGAATGCTTTATTTTTTCTTTAGCAACAACAACGACAGTTACAGGTGGTTCATGTAAGTCTTTCGATTATTTTAATTGAAAAAAGAACTACAAAATGAATGCTAGGCTCAGAACCAACATGGAATCAATCAGGTTTACTTGTTGCGGGCAAGACTTCTGGTGCTGCAGGTTCAGCGAGTGATACATTCAAGAACTCTGCTTGTGTCTATGTTGATGCTAACTATACGCTCTATGTCTGTGATCATCATAATGAACGTGTTCAAAAATGGTTTCAAAATGCCACAGTTGGTATAACAATAGCTGGTGCATCAGCAGGAACAGCTGTTGGACATGTTGAGTATTTAACTATGGATAAACAAGGCTATATCTATGTTGCCGGTCATACTCTTTCGAAAGTTCTACGATTTGCTCCAGGTTCAATTGTTGGTACAGTTGCTGCTGGTTCTGTTAATGGTCAACTGAAAGAATCATCTGATGTAGCAATTGACGATGATCTTAATCTCTATGTTGCTGATCCAAAAAATAAACGAATTATGAAATGGACTCAAAATTCAACAAGTGGTACTGCTATTATTACTCATAATGATCTCGATGGTATTTACGGCATATTATTGGTTCCAAATTCAACAAATCAAATTTATTTAAGTTCAAAAAATAAAGATGCTATTTATTTATGGACATTCGGAGGTTCATCTGCAGATCTAACTTTAACTACTGTTAACAGTACTAATCAACCGACTCTCAAAGATCCATTAGGAATGGCTTTGGATAATAATGGTAGTCTATATGTTGCCGATAAAGATAATAATCGAATTGTCATGTTTCCTGCCGGTTCAACAATCGGTGAACCTATTCTTGGAGAATGTAATGTTGAACCATTGATTACTGCACCAATGGACGTTGCAATCGACAATAATCAAAATTTATACGTTGTTCTCGATGGTAATCAAGTTCTTAAATATACAAAATAGTAAATTGGCTTCGAGAATTTCAATTTGCTATGAATCCCTACAAATTTTCTAAACATAGAATGTCTCATTTCATTTGAAATAAATAAAAAATGTCAAGAAAAGAAAGTTCTCATTAAAATTAATTTCTTTTATTATATCCATCAGAAAAATTTTACTTTTGCTTCAAATGGCATGCGCAGAATTTGCATCTTAAAACTGTTGATAAAATAATGAGAAACAACCCTATTATTTTCATTATTAATAGAACATTAAAAATTACACTATTGCTTCACTTCACTTTGTTATTTTTATTTCTAAAGTAGTCGAAGAGTATTTCTAATGGATCCATTGCAACTGTTTACTATTGTTATACTTATTATCCTTAGCTTTGATGTTCTCATAGCATTAGTTTATACTTTATCGATCATTTTTGTTCATCGATTTCATACACATCAAAATATTCTAACAGCAAATACAACTTTAGTGTCATGTATCTGTGCATGTTTTTACATCTATGTTTATGTCGTAGTTCTTTATTATCCTACGACGTTCAATCCAATTCAACCTTTATGTATCACATTGCAATATGGAACAATTGTAATAAATTTTCTAGTCATTTATTCATTTGTAACAATTACAATCAATCGATATTTATCACTTGCCTATCAAAACAAGCCATTTTTCAAAAGAAAAGCATGGGTTTATGTGTGTATAGAAATGGCTTGGTCGGTTAGCTTTCTTTTCAGTATACCACGTCTAGTCACATCATTTCAAGTAAACATTATACTATAAAGAAAACAACAACGATATACACTTTCATATTTTCAAGTTCTGTTTACATAAAATCGAATTACCAGCTTGGGATTCAACATTTATTTTAATAGCTTTAATTATTTTACCGTCTAGTTTAATAGTGATTGTAAATGTATTCATCTATATTCATGTTCGTTCTTCAACTCGACGAATACGTCCACTACCAGAAAATAATCGAAATAATACGATTCAACAACGTAGTCGAGATATTTATCTGTTGAAACATATGCTATTTATTTTCATAGTTTTCATTGTCGGATGGTCTCCGACTCTTATTGCTTCTCTACCAGGACTAAGTGAAGTAGCCAATATGTGGATATTCTTTATTGTGAGAACATTACCTGTGGTAAGCGGCACAATAATTGGATTAGATTTATTTTTTTATAATCGTGAACTTCGACGATATTTAAAACAAAAATTACTGCAATTGAAACATAACTATTTTTTCTGTTTCTGAATGAAAAGAAATATATGTAGTTACTATGGAATTTCAGATGCATTTTTTAATGGCATTTTTATTTATGTGAATTGTGTAAACGTCAATAAATAATACGAAGCAACTCAGAATTTACGCACTATTACAATTGAAAGTGCTATACAAATTATTAAAAATTCAATTTCAGACATACACTTCGTAAGAAATTAAAACTCGAATTCGTCAGTAAAGGCGAAATACGTGATGGTAATCGTCTTGAAGAGTTATACTATTAATCTGGATGAATCGTTATATAAATTGTGATACATTGTCAGTTTATTGAACTTTAAATTCATTAAAAAGAATGAGATAAAACGCATGTCTAACAATTCAGTCAACTAATTACTAACCATCGAACAAATGTCATTTACTGTTATATCAGATGAAAGACTGTACTCAGACATAAAAAGTAGATCAAAGTTTAATTATATCAAAGCATATATATATATATATATATATTAGTGTTCCTTATAAATCTTCTTTTTCTTTCGATTAGTAAGCTAGGATAACTATCGTCTATGTCAGCATCGTTTAACAACACATTGTATTCACTTCAACAAGAAGTTAGTTTCTATTTGTACTCGATATTTCTTGTTTCTGGTATTATTGGCAGTTGTTTGAATGTAATTCTTTTCTCTCGACCACAATTTCGCACAGTATCCTGTTGTATATGTAAGTTATTCATGATAAGTTCTCAAATTATGACGAATGATATTTTCTCAACACCCTACGTAGATCTCAAAGTAGCGTCTATAACAATGTTAATCACGTTGATTATTGCTGCTGGACATGCTATCTACGCATTCCATAATTCAGACCCATTAATAACAATACTTGCCTTCTGTAAACTACGATATTATATCATTCAATCTACTTCAATGATGTATCGATGGAATTTGAGTGCTGCTTGCTTTGATCGTTATGCACTTTCGTCAGCTAAAGCACGTTTACGAAATTTTTCTACTGTTCATATTGCACGTCGTATTTCAATTAGTATTGTATGTCTTTGGATTGTATTACCAATACATACACTTATCTTTCATACAATTAAATCTGGTTTATGTGGTCCATTTTATAGTAGTGCTACAGCACTCTATCATAGTATTTTTACAACTATCAATGGATGTATAATTCCGATTTTGTTGATGACGATTTTTATTCTCCTTACCTACCGTAATCTTCTGCTCAAACAGAAACGTTTGAAACTTACTCGACAACAAAATGCTCATGACACAAATAAAATAGAACATAACTATCGAGCACGTGATCATCAAGTTTTGATTATATTACTCATTCAAGTCATACTCTATATTTTGGGAACAACTCCATTGATGTTTTGGTTGTTCTATAATGCAATTACATTTAATGTAACGAACAAATCAATTGATCGTCTTGCTATTGAGCGATTTATTGGTGTTATGATTGAATTTCTCGTCAATGCATATCCTGTCTTAGCGTGTTATATATATACAACAGCATCGCACACATTTCGCAATGAACTCATTCATATATTTCGTTTCGTAATTAGTTGTCGATTTTGGAATATTTGTAATCGAATAGTGCCAATAAACGAATGACTACTTTTTTTCGAATATGTTTCATGATTATATACGTATATTTCGTGATCAAAAGAAAGGAAAAGAAAACATGCAATCTCTTAGCCAGAACTACTAACTTGCGACAACATAACCAGCGATATCCTCATATTGATAGCCGTAATTACCAATCGCTCCTACTGTTATTGTGCCGATTTCATTAGCATCTGTCGTATAGAAATGATCATATGCATTTCGAACATATCGATAGAAGGGAACCAGAGTGTCTGCTGAATTGTCAATTTGTACTGGTATCAATAATCCAGTCGATGTCATTTTCGTAGCATAATCTTGAATAGCACGTTTAATATCCGAAGGATCCATTAACTCTTTTTTGAAACAAATTTAATACAATTATCACTGAAAACTAGATTAACCCTTGCAGTACCAGCCGGGGTCATTTTTGTCCATTCTGTTGAGGGGGCATACGGTACTCGAAAGAGATCGGTACTAGAAGAGTTAAAAAAACAGTTTTTTAAAAAAATTCCTTTAAATTGCGATTTACATGTTGTACCAAACGCTTGCTTTTCGTCAATATCATTCCATGAATAATACTTCTTGTATATAGCTGTTCCAACAGAAATGCCACAAGGAACTCAATTGCCATTATTATGTGTATATTCAATTTCGATAAAAATACGTCCATATCTCCTATAATGTGTAATGTGGTGAAGAGCGTTAGCCGACAGAGCAACCGTAAACAAGTAATTCAACCGTTAAAAAAAAGCAAAATCATAAGTTACAATCACAAGTCATGTATTTATTTATTTTTTCCGATTTTCGTGAATTCGATATGAGAACATCTATCGACAGCGGATAGGATTTGATGTAAGTGAAGTCATCATTTTTCTTTCGTTCTTTTATTCGTATATGAGTAATCTATTTATTGCACAATAAATCTATATAAAAAAGAAACTGCATATACGTGTCTGTTTGCATTTTCTATTTCGATATGCTTCGTATAAAATCCACGTCATCATCGTCTCAAGTCAAACAATATGTTCCATTAAAATCCATTTCAATTAAGTCAAAAATCCGTTCATTTGGTGCTGATGTTGTTATAACACAGTTATTTCGAAACGATGAAACACAACCAATTGAAGCTGTTTATTGTTTTCCAATCGAAGAAAATGCAGCTATTTATTCGTTCGTAGCTAAAATCGATGATCGAGAAATTTCCGCACAATTAAAAGAAAAACAACAAGCACAACAAGATTATACACAAGCATTACAACAAGGTCATGCTGCGTATCTTATGGAACAAGATGAAAAATCACAAGATATATTCATTATTAATATCGGTGGTTTACTTCCAGGAAAAGAATGTCAAATTGAAATGAAATATGTTACTGAATTAACATTAATTGATGGAAATAAAATACGTTTCGTTCTGCCAACAACCATTGCACCAAGATATAATCCATCTGTTGGTGGAATTTCATCACCGGCGAATACACAAACAAATTATGTTCAATCAGCACCATATACAATTGATTTTCAATGTCAAATCGATCGATCAAATCAACAAATAATCAACAGTGTTTCATCACCGTCACATCCCATTGAAATTCAATTTAAAGAAAATTCTTATGAAATTAAATTTAGTCAAAATAAAACATCTCTCGATCGTGATATTCTTCTCGATATTCATTTATCGAATCAACAAAATACAATATTAGCTCTTGAAAGATACGAAGAAAATCATTTAGCAATCATGACATCATTTATACCGACAAAAGAAGATTGTCAAAAATTATTAAAAAACAATAGTATCAATAATGAATTTATATTTGTTGTTGATTGTAGTGGTTCAATGCAAGATGAAAATAAAATCGGTCTAGCTCGTCAAGCAATGATTCTATTCTTGAAAAGTTTACCAATAAATTGTGAATTTAATATTATACGATTTGGTTCAACTTATCAACCATTGTTCAGTCAGATAACAAAACAATACAATGAAGAAAATGTTAAACAAGCTGAACAATTAATTTCATCGATGTCAGCTGATTTAGGTGGGACGGAATTATTAAAACCATTGGAATGGTTACATAATCAATCGCCAGCTATCAATCATTCGAGACAAATATTTCTATTAACCGATGGAGAAATTTCAAATGTCAATGAAGTTATGGATTTATGTCGAACAATGTCAA
>Ga0097679_1002014_pt1 | contig 18630 bp, 18 predicted proteins | sample ThiBiot_500_biof_2_FD_72848 | JGI IMG/M metagenome (GOLD analysis project Ga0097679, IMG submission 72848) | Wastewater bioreactor microbial communities from Cape Town, South Africa - Thiocy_cont_500_biof - 1398105538000 (version 2) (version 2) ...
AACCTGACCATCAACGCGCGCGACGCGATGCCCGACGGCGGCAACCTGCTGATCCGTTCGAGCAACCTGGACGCCGGTTCGATCGAGCGCGGCAACTGGCTGGAGGCGGACAGCGGGCAATACATCTGCATCGAGGTCACCGACGACGGCGCCGGCATGCCCCCGGAGGTGCTGGAGCACGCCTTCGAACCGTTCTTCACCACCAAGCCGACGGGGCGGGGCACCGGCCTGGGCCTGTCGATGGTCTACGGTTTCACGCGGCAGTCGAACGGCTATTGCGACATTCGCAGCGCGGTGGGCGAGGGCACCTCGATCAAGCTCTATCTGCCGCGCCATGTCGAGCTGGCGCGCACAGAGGACGATCAGGCAGATGCCGCCCCGCGTCCGTCGAACGGCGAACTGGTGCTGGTGGTGGAAGACGAACAGGTGGTGCGCCAGGTAGTGGTGCAGGTGCTGCACCAGCTGGGCTACGAGGTGCTGGAGGCGCCGGATGCCGATACCGCCCTCGCCGCGGTGGCGTCGCAAGGCAATCTGCACATGCTGATTTCCGACATCGGCCTGCCGGGCATGAGCGGCCGCGCGCTGGCCGACACGTTGCGCGCGCGCCAGCCCGGCCTGAAAGTGCTGCTGATGACCGGTTATGCCGCCGATGCGACGTCAAGCAGGGGATTCGCCGCAGGCATGGAGTTGATCACCAAGCCGTTCACGGTGAGCGCGCTGGCCGAACGGCTGCAGCGGATGCTGGGCCACGTCGCCGATCAGGACGGCGCGAACTGAGCCGGCCGGCTTGCTCAACCGCCGGTCGACGCGGGCGGCGAGGCAAGCAGCTCGCGCACAATCTGCTGCAGCATGTCCACGGACAACGGCTTGTTCAGCATGCGGACCCGCGGAAACTCTTCCGCCAACTCGCTGAGGTCGCCACCGGACATCACCGCGAACGGGACGTTGCGCTTCTGCAGGGCGACCATCACCGGCCATGCGTTCTCCCCGCGCAGGCCCACGTCGATCATCGCCGCATCGAGCCGGCTGGCCTCGACTTCGTTGAGGGCGTCGACCAGGTTGAGATCGACCAGCACCTCCAGGCCCATCGCCCGCAGTGTGTCTTCCATCACCATGGCCACCACGGGGTCGTCTTCGACCACCAACACGCGCTTGCAGTCTTCCATTTCCGTGACCCCGGCGCCCGTCAAAACCGCATTGTAGGCCTCCGACGGCGGTTTGGGGTCTCCGTCCGGGTCGTCCGGTTTTCGTGGTTGCAGCCGCGGCTCAAGCCTTTCCGCCCGGACCACCGAGTTGCTCGACCAGTTCGGCCTTGCGCTGTTCCATGCGCTCGCCCAGTGCCTTGAGCTCCGCTGCCGACAGCAGCTTCTTCGCCTCCTTGAACATCTCCTCCTCTTCTTCCTTGACGTGGTGTTCGACCAGCTCGCGCAAGACCTTGGCGCGGCCGGAGAACCGCTCGCTGCCGACGTCGGTGTCGAGCAGGTCCGGGAGCACCAGATCGCCGGCGGCGCGATGCTCCTCCAGCGCCTCGAAATACATCTTCGCATCGTCCTTTGTGCCGGCCTTCTTGAAGGCGGGATAGAAGATCTCTTCCTCGATCGTGGTGTGCGCCTCCAGGTTGACGCGGATTTGCGCGAGCAGCTCGCTGCGCGTCCTGGTGGCGCGGGCGGTGGTTTTCGCCAGCTCCGCCAGCAGTTCCTTGACCTTCTTGTGATCGGCTTTCAGCAGTTGGATGGCATCCACGGCGCGCTCCGGTTTTTGGTGGGGGAGGGAGCGGCGAGCTTTCCATGGCAGACGTGAACCCGGTGTCCGCGATCGCCGGACCACCTTCACGCCATCGCCGCGAACCGGCGGGACCGGACCGCGGCAGCACGGCCCGCGACAGCGCATGCACGCCAGTCACACCGGGATTTCACCCGGCAAAACGCAGGCTGCCATCGTTCCCCCAATGAGCAGCAAGCCATGGCAACCCACGACCGCAAAGACGGGCAACACCCCGATCACAAGAACGACAAGGAGCCGCCGGAGACCCCCGAAACGCGCCGGCAACGCAAGAAGAAGGAAAGCGAAAACCAGGACGAGGCGCTGGAGGAAACCTTCCCGGCCAGCGATCCGGTCTCGCCGTTCATCCCGTCCAAACCGCCGGAACCGGACTGAGGGTGCGCTGGCGATGGAGAACGCCCGCTCCGCCAGATGGGCGCAGCGCGACCCCGCCGGCGCCGCGACCGAGCGTGCGGGCGGAGGAGAGGGGGATCCGAGGCAGGGCATCCCGACCGACCGAGCGCCACACCGGTGCAGGATATGAGGGTGGACGCCTCCTTCCTGGCCTTCAGCATGTCGCCTTGGGAGATTCTCGTCCGGGGCAGCTTGATGTACTGGTTCCTGTTCGTGATCTTCCGCTTCGTCCTGCGCCGCAATGCCGGCTCGGCCGGCATCACTGACATCCTGTTCGTGGTGTTGCTGGGCGACGCGGCGCAGAACGCCATGATCGGCGACGGCCAGACCGTGGCCGACGGGGCCATGCTGATCGCGACCCTGGTGGCCTGGAACTACCTGCTGGATTACCTCGGCAGCCGCTTCGAGCTGATTTCCCGTCTCACCGACGCGCCGCCGGTCCTGCTGGTGCGCCACGGCCGCTTGCAGGGCCGCAACATGCGCCGCGAAAACATCACCGAAAAGGAAATACGCGCACAGCTGCGCTTGGCCCAAGTCGAACACCTCGACCAGGTGAAAACGATGTACCTCGAAGGCGACGGCTCCTTCAGCGTGCTGAAGAAGCAGACCCGAACCGGACACGGTAGTGGCGGCTGTAAGGGTTGATGCGGCACTGGCCGGGAGCGGCGGCAGCTCTCATGCCTCATTGTTAATTGCGCATAATGTATATTATGTCAATTATCAGGCGGTGGCTTGGCACGCTTGAGTCTGCAGGCCCAACAGATAAATGCATTCCCCTGGGGTTAATTGCGCTGGAGCCAGCGCTTTAGTGCAGCCAAACCATCGGTTCTCTGCACTATCGGGATTTATCCGACATTGTAGTCAGTGAGCTATTGACTCACTTTGTTGATTTCTTAGCCTTGGCAGCCTTCGACGATCCAACCGATCGAGGCGTGTGCTTCGCTCTGGGACGGGCGCTGGCTTTGGCGAGCGAGGTTTCGAGTGCGGCGGCTTTTCCTGACAGGCGCGCCACCTCCTTCTCGGCTGTCTGCAGTTGCCGGTGGGACGCCTCGCAACGTGCCTCAAGGGCTTGAACCGCCTCACGATAGCTCCGCTCAGTCGCTTCGTGGCGCTGCTGCCACTGCTTGATTTCTTGCCGGGCGCGATCCACTTCCTGGTGCGCCCGGTCCTCAGTGGCTCTGATGTGTACCGCGGTACGCTCGCGTTCCTGATCCGTAGCAGCAAGGCGGGCGGTCTTCTCGGCCTGGAGCGCTTCGAGTTTACTCGTTTGCCGGTCGACCACCGCCTGCAACCGATCCCGCTGCTGCACCAGATCTTCCCGCAGGACATGACTGTCGCGGAGCTGGCTGTCCAGGTTGGCGCAGGCATGTTCGGCAAGCTCCTGGCGCGTTCGCGCTTGGGCCACCGTGGTCTCGGCCTCGGTCAAGGTGGCCGTCCAGTGCGCTCGTTCCTCTTGGAGACGGGCTTCGCTCGCCGAAAGGGCGGCTCGCTCTGTGGCCAGCCGGGCCTGGAGCAGGCGTTCGGCATGCTCGACGGCCAGTTGCCACAGTGCGGTCATCGCCTGCCCCACCTCCGGCGGAAGATCGGGTAGCTGCAGCGCCTTGCGCAGACGCTCGGCCAAGTCGTTGCGCCACGTATCCAGCATCCGCGTGACGGTGTTCGGCGAGCCGGTCCCGAGGGCGGCGCGCACTTTTTCCACGGTCGGATTCTCGCCGGCGCCGAGGATCGCATCGGCGGCTGCATTGACCTGGTCCTGGGTGATGCCTCGTGGCATGAATCGGTCTCCTCGATTGGCGCCCCACCCGCCTATTGACGTACTGGTGATAAGTGATGATTATCGTGGCTAGAGGCCATCTTTCGTAGTATACACTACATAGTATGAAAGATATTTCCCCTATCCCGACCCTCGCCCAACCCGCGTCCAGCTTGGCGTTGCCGGAGCAACTGGCCCAGCAGGCCGCCGATGCGGTGCGCGAACTGCTCGCCGAAGCGGCCGCGGCCAACACCACCCGCAGCTACGCCAGCGCCCTGCGCTACTGGGCCGGCTGGCACGCGGCGCGCTACGGCATCGAGCTGGCGTTGCCGGTGCCGGAAGCCACCGTGCTGCAGTTCGTGGTCGACCATGTGGTGCGCCGCTCGGCCGAGGGTGAACTCGCCTGGGAACTGCCGCCAGCGATCGACCAGGCGCTGGTGGCTGCCGGCCTCAAGGCCAAGCCCGGTCCGTGGACCCTGGCCACCGTGCGCCACCGGGTCGCGGTGCTGTCGACGGCGCACCGGCTCAGGCAGCTGCAGAATCCCTGCGAGCAACCGTCGATCCGCACCGTGCTCAGCCGCGCCGCCCGGGCGGCCGTGAAGCGTGGAGTACGGCCGCGCAAGAAGACCGCGATCACCCTGGCCGAGCTCGAAGCGATGCTCGCCACCTGCGACGACAGCCTGGAAGGGCTGCGAGACCGCGCCCTGCTCTGCTTCGGTTTCGCCAGCGGCGGGCGCCGGCGCAGCGAGGTCGCCGCCGCCGACTTACGTGACCTGCGCCGGATTGGCCCGCAGGGCTACATCTACCGGCTGGAACACAGCAAGACGCAGCAGGCTGGCGTCACGGCGTCCTCCACGCCGGACAAGCCGATTCTCGATAGGGCTGCCCAGGCGCTGGAAGCGTGGCTGGCCGCCGCGGGGATCACCGAGGGGGCGATTTTTCGGCGGCTATGGAAGCACCGGGTCGGTCCTGCGCTGTCGCCGGCCGCGGTGGGTGAGCTCGTGCAGCGCCGGGCGCGGCTGGCCGGGCTGGAGGGGGATTTCGGGGGACACAGTCTGCGGTCGGGGTTCGTGACCGAAGCCAGCCGCCAGGGCGTGGCGCTGCCGGCAATCATGGCGATGACCGAACATCGCGCTGTATCTAGTGTGATGGGATACTTCCAAGCAGGCGGTGTAACTGATAATCCGGCAGCGCGCCTTTTAGAAGAACCTTAAGCGATGCGCGGTATAGCGGAGAGGGACTATCTCGCCTCCTCCCCAAGTCCTGGTTGCGCTCGGTATTCCCGATATCTTGACCGCCGGTATTGACAACATGCCCCGCCTTGAGCGGAGGGAACCGAAGCTACGACAGCCTCATAGCATTTGGCGAAAGTGCGCCCGAACTGCGGAAAATGTGGGGCACGTGGACGACCGTGCTGCGGCCCCATCTCATTGGGGCAATGGACGTTTACGTGACCACCCCATTTGTTGCGATCGGATGGACAATGGCCAGCGTGCAAGAGGCTCAACGTCGGATCGTCGCCTAATTGTCGACAGGGTCTGACCACTCTGCGTGATAGATCCGATCAGGCCGCACTGACCAGGCGCGAATTCCCTCCGCACCATGGTCTCTGCCCACGATGATGGCCACCGGCCATGGCAGATCCACCGCATTTCGGCGCGCTAGCGACCGAAAGTTGCTGATGTCGATCGCGGACAGGTTCGGCACCTCCTCGGGGTGGGAGTGCCAAAATCCGATGAGGCGGAGCCCCTCCAGATTAGCTTTGCAGATCTCTCGGGCGCAGCGTGCCGGATCCATGATGAGGGAGTGTTCACCTGCTCGATCCGCCGAGTGTGGAGGTGTTACGCGGATCAGTACCACTCCGACGGGATGGCCAGGATCCACAAACAGGAGTCCGCCTCGCTCCACACCACCAAGCGGCTGTCTGTGCCGTTTCATCGCGGTTGCGGCAGCATTGGAGACGTGAATCTCGACCCCGAGCTCATCCCATATCCACCGCCAGCCTCGTCCGACAAGAGCTATGCGCTTGGCCATGCGCACACCCGCTCAGCCTTTCGCACCCCGCCGGGCAGCGGGTCGCCCAGATACCTCCCCCCTAGCTCCGCAATCTGCTCGACATCGCCGATCAAAACTTGCCAACGCGGTTCGTTCAGGGGGCGCTGCAACGCGTCCACCGTGACTTGTGCAACCGCTCCTGCAATACGGGACAGCCCGATAGGACCGCCTGGAATGTAGCTCGCCCCGCATGCCGGTAGCGGCTCGACACCGCGGTTTGGCCATTCGGAAAGCCTGTGTCGAAAATCGCCGGCATCGAACATGTAGCGAGCGTCAAAAGCACCGTCCGGCGCAGTGAGCACATGGCCGACTAGGCCATGTGGCTCGCTCCACGCTTGAACCATGGGCCAGGACGCGCCCTTGGATTTCAATTGCCAAGCGAAGTCCTCCGATCCCCAGTCTGCCGTCGTGATCACCAAGATATCGGCCGCGTCTAGTTCGGCTTCCAATCGAACTCCCATGGTCTGGAACATCTGAGGAAAGGCCTCCACGGACACCGTTGGGACATCGCGTGTGATGCGCTCCTTCAGAGCGTCCACCTTTCGCAGCCCCAGCGATTGCGTTCCCAATACGTGGCGACCAATGTTGACGTCCTCGAACTTGTCGTCATCCACCAGCGCCAAACGTCCCACGCCGGATCGAGCCAGTAGGGATTGAGCCGAGATACATGTAAATTTGATAAGTGGAAAGCAAATTTCGACCTAAAATTAGCTACTTACCATATTTTTCAGGCACTCCATCTCGGGCGCTGCTGTGACGGGATCCCACCAGGTGAAGAAATCTTTGAGTGGATCCGCCACAAGCTGCTCAGCGAGCACCTCGCCAGCAGGTCTGATTCGAAGAGTCATTGCTGGTCTTCCTAGAGGCCGTAATACTTCAGGGCCGCCTCAGTCACGACCCTCGTTGCTGCCCCGACGCCTATCTTCCACACTCCGGAAGTCGCCTTTTTCAAATTGTCAGCAAGCCATGCGCTCGCCCTCTTTCCGAGGGGCTCATCCTTGTTGCCGGGATGGTCGCTCGCGATGGCGCTGCCAAGGTCTTCAGCATCCTCTTGCGACATTCCTGTTGCAAGCAATGACTTTATAAGCTCGTTTTTATCGCCAGCGACAATGGATACATTGGATTGATTCGAAATGACGCCAGCGGATACGGCGCCAAGGGTGCCGTAGATCACCTGGTTCGCTATGTTGGTGGTCACGCTCGAAACACTAGCTGACGGAGCTTCGCCTTTCTTTATTGTCACTTCTGATGCCTCCGGAATTGATGCTTCCAACTGCAGTACAAACTCAAGGATGCGCGACTTTACCGCATGCTGAAGTTCGACCAGCGAGGCGCGCGAGACGTGACCTGTCACGTCGTTGCATGCGTAGTCCGGATATACCTTTCCCTGAAGAAGGAGGATGAGATTGGATGTATTGATGTGCAGCGTTCCGCTTTCTTCCGAGGATCTAATCAGGTCATCAATGGCCGCAATGCTCTGCCGCGCTTCGAACTTTATCCACTGCTCACCCGCGAACTGCTTTATCAGGGCGGAGGCAATGGGTGCATTCCTTATCCCCGACCCAAAAGGCCCTGAGAATGTAGCGGTATACGATATCCCAAGCTTCCGGTACTCCGGGACTGGGGCGTTCGAGGGATATCCACCAGATTCATGCCTAACCCATTCGGCGAGCGGTCCACTGTTCAATCGCGATGCCAGGACTTGAACCCGGAGTAGAACAGGCGCGATGTCCGTTTCCTTCGCAAGAAGCAGGCTCTGGATTTCTTCAATCAAGTTCATGTCGCTCCTTATGTCCTAAGTACGGCGGTTTGTGAAAGTCGCAATCCCTGCAGATCCAGCACGCCACACCCATGGTCTACTTCAGACGCCTAAGCATCTCGTTCTTCCGATAATTGACGACGTTGACCGTGCGCAGCCGTTTGGCGTGCGTGTTTTCGACGATGCCGTCCCTGATGAGATCTCCAAGCGCGGCCTGCAGCTCGGAAAGCAGGCCATCAGTTTCCTCGATCAGGTCTGCCATGGCGATCATGTCGACCTTCAGAGTGTCTCCTGCTTGGGGAAGCCTCCGCAGCCATGCCATCTTCAAATCATAGGATGGCATCGTGGGCTCGTCTTTATGGTCGTCAGCGTTGAAGAAGTCGCCCTGTCCTAGCTTCTCGGCCTTCTTGTCCAGGTGATGTTGCAGCTTGAGCCGCGTCTGCTGCTGCGCTGTCTTCTCCGCTTCTTCCCAGAACACCACCAAGCCAGTCGCGTTGTGCGTGGCGTATACCAAATAGAAGATCACTTTCTTCTTACTGATGTACTCGACGGGTAGCATGGCTGTGCGCAGCCGTTCGCCGCCTTGCCCATTGCACACATCGAGCAGCTTGCGCCGGTACAGGCGCATCAACTCCCGTTGTTTGGCCTCACCACCTTGAGCCATGGCGGTGCGCCATTCTTCGCCATTGAAGACCGCGGTTAGGTTGGCTTTTTGCTCTGGCAAGCCGGTGGCCAGATTGATGAAGTTCCACATGAAATTGATCAGCAGCTCGGTGTGCGGGCGCCGGAGAAATGGCGCGAGCACCGCCGGCTCGATGATGCCCTTCCAGCCGAAGGGATCGACGAACACGAAGGCGAATTCATCAGGCTGCAGCCAGCGCAGGATGCCCGGGATTGCCTCGTCGAACGACGTGCGCCAGATTTCCGGCCGAACGATATTCGACGGTGCGTGCTGGACATGGGCATCAAGCAGGTCCACGCGTTCGGTATCAGATTCAACGAAGATCGAGCGAATCTGCACCTGTCGCTGCAGTTTCTCGCGCAACTGGGTCTGGCAGGCGGCCATGAGGCGAATCGCGATGCCGGGCGACGTGTCCGACAGGTCATCGGTGGACGATTTCCACGGGCCGGCGAAGCAATCGATGTAGGCGATTTTGTTCCATCGCTGCCCGATGATCATCAGGCAGCGTTCGAGATACGACGCCAGGATGGTGTGCTTGACCAGGGAGTGCTCCCGGTCTTCGTAGCGTGCCAAGGCTTGGTGCGTGACTCCGTTCATCCGTTCCTCCCCCTGTCGGATATCGCGGGATGCGACTAGGCCATCACGGAGGCCACCGTCTCAGGCATCCCATTCCACTGTCGGCCGTCCAACTCGCGGCCGTTGGCTTTCTTGGAACGTCGTTTGCCATCCGCCCCCCAGCCGCCCCACTGCTTGAAGAAGAAGGTCGCGCCCTGGGCTTCGCACTGCACCCGGATCGCGCGAGCCCAGTCCGGGTGCATAGGGCGAGCCTTCGGTCCTGATTCGCCACCGACAATGACCCAGTGGATGCCCATAAGGTCCATGGGTCCAAGATCCTCAAGCAGCGGCTCGCATGACAGAAAGCGGATTTTGGCGGGGATGTGCCGCAGTACATCGATGCGCGGTACGCCATGGCGCCGGTTCTCCACCGAGACACCCAGCCAGACGTTGCTTGGCACAGGGCGTTTGGCGAAATAGGTGCCGAGGCGTTCATGACGTTTGGTAAGGATCTGGTAGCGGTGCTGCGGCGTGTCGGCGATTACCGCCATAACTGCATCAAGAAAGTCATCAGGAATCCGCTCGTGGAAGAGATCACTCATCGAATTGACGAAGTAGATCGTCGGCTTTTTGCGCTGCCGCGGTTCATCCAGACGCTCCGGCAACAGTTTGAGACGGAAGCCCTGGCGATAAGCATCCAGCCCCATGGCCTGTAGGCGCTTGGCCAGCGTCTCGGCGTAGCAATGTTTGCAGCCGGCCGACACCTTGGTGCACCCAATGGTGGGGTTCCAGGTCTGCTCGGTCCACTCGATCCGTGAAGTCGTGGTCATGATGTTTCCCCTAGGCGATGAGCATAGCGAGGTCTTGCCTCTCGGCGTGTGTTTTCAGGCGGTGGTAGGTCATGACGTCGGCGGCTGAGCACGAACTCGTCGGCCGCGTTGCAGAGCGGCCTCCAGGGTTCCGATCACGCGCTGGGCCGCCTCGGCCTGGGCAGTCGAGGTGATCAGGGCGCGTTCCCGTTCGGCGCTCAGGCGTTCGGCATCAACCTGGCGTGTATGTGCCTCTGCCGCGGCTTCCCGGGCGGCCACAAGGTCCTGCTGATCACGCACCGCACGCTGGCGCAGTTCCGCGAGTTCGGCACGCAGGTTGGCGTTCTGCTCCTGAGCCTTCGTCAATTGGGCTTCGCTACGACGCGCGGCCGTCCGAGCGTCATCGACCTGCTTCAGCATGCGTGCTTCGGTCTGCTGCAGTCGCTCGGTGGCGCGATCGAGTTCTTGACGGAAGGCCTGATCACGTTCGGCGAAAGCCGCTTGGTGGCTCGCTACAAGCGCCTCTTGCGCGGAGCGCGCCTCGGCGCGTTCACGGACATTCTGCTGACGAACCTGATCCAGCGTCTCGCGAAGCGTGGCGGCTTCCGCGGTAGCTGCCGCCCTGGCGGCATCGACACGGGCCAGCTCTTGCTGCGCAGCATCGAGTGCCGTCGTAAGGGTGGCCACTTGTTCGCTCAGAGTGTCACGTTGCGCCTGCACTTGGCTGAGCGCCTCGGCCTGCTGCTGACAGGTCGCGATGGCAGCCTCCCTATCTTGGATCAGTCCATCGCGCTCGGCGGCGAACTGCTCCGCACCGCGCTCTACCGCAGCTGCCCACAACGCGCGCATGGCGTCGGCAATCGCCGGCGGCAAGGTTTCGGCCAGGGTGTCGGCCTGCACGCGCTCGGCCTTCCAGCGTTTGAGCTCGTCATTGATGGTGGTGCGGCTGCCTTGCCGGATTACCTCGTAGATCTGATCCACCGTCAGCGTATGGGGCAGCCGACCCTGGGTGGCCAATCGGGCCGCAGTCTCGCGGGTCAAGGTGCGGGTATCACTCGTGCGCGCCATGAGGTGTCCAGTTCCCGGGCGGCCAGAATTTGGCCATGATGAGATGTGTATATCACAGTATTACGTTATATATGTAACGATTACGGTCAAAAATTTACGATAACTCCCATAATCGAAAGTCTTTCGGGTGTACGCTCTTGCTGGCCACCACGCGATGGATAGGAAAGCCCGTGACGACTATCCCCCTGCTTTCGGCCGCCGCTGTCACCTTGCCGGCGCCCCTGTCGGGCGCGCATGGCACCAATCGCGCCGGCACCCAGACGCCTCGGCAAATCGCGGCAAACGACGACGTGGCGGCCATCGGCTTGTGGTTGGCCGAATACATGGATTCGCCGCATACCTTGCGCAGCTATCGCAAAGAGGCGGAGCGGCTGCTGGCCTGGGCCACGCAAGTGCGCGGCAAGGCGGTGTCCAGCCTGACGCGCGAAGACGTCTTGGCCTACGAGGCGTTCCTAGCCGACCCGCCGGCCGCGTGGTGCGACGATGCGCTAGGGCGTCGCGGCGATCATCGTCGCCTGCTCGCCGGCCCGCTGTCGGAGCGCAGTCGGCGCCAAGCCCTGGGCATCTTGGCGGGTTTGTTCCAATACTTAGTGCGCGGCGGCTATTTAGCCGGCTCACCGTTTGCCCTGCAGCCGCGCCGACAGCGCAGGCGCGGCGCGACGCCCCGCATCGAGCGCTTCCTCGACCAGCCTCTCTGGCAAGACGTTTTGGTCGAAGTGGAGCGCTGGCCGCAAGGCACGCTGCGCGACCGGCAGCGCTACGAACGGGCTCGTTGGGTGCTGCGTTTGCTGTATGCCACGGCCTTACGTGCGTCCGAGGCGGCGCAGGCCCACGAAGGCGACCTGCGGCAGGTGCGCGGTCGTTGGTGGCTCCACGTGGTCGGCAAAGGTGGGGTTGAGGGACGGATTCCGTTAAGCGACGCCCTGATGCAGGACTACGCCCGCTACCGTGCCTTCCTCGGCCCTCCAGCACAGCCCGATACTACGAACCATCGCCCTCTGATCTGTGGGATCGCCGGGCATGCGCAGCCACTAACCTCGACGGCGGTCTATTTGATCGTCAAGGATGTCTTCCGGCGAGTCGCGGCCGCCTGGGAAGCAAGGCATCCTGAGCGAGCCGCTCAACTCCGTCGCGTCACAACACACTGGCTTCGCCATACCGCTGCCTCCCATCAAGCCGACGACGGTATGCCACTACATCATATCCAGCAGAATCTTCGGCACAGTTCGATTGCGACGACGTCGATCTACTTGCATACCGAAGATGATGCGCGCCATGCACGCACCACCGCGTCAGCTCAGGAGGCGCGATGACGTCATTGGCAACGATTGCCTTGAGGTGCCCGACGACAGCTTTGCGGCGGCCTTTGAGTACCGCGGAATGCAATCTCTGTCATCTACCCAATCAGTTGCGTTGTCATGGACGCCAGCACACACCACGCTACCACGATCAGTGGTGACCAACGCGCTCCAACCAGCATGGCGAAGCCCACCAGCGCGATGGCGAAGTCGCGCGACGACAGCACCGCGCTCACCCATACCGGGCTGTAGAGCGCCGCGGCGAGCAGCCCGACCACGGCGGCGTTGACGCCGGCGAGCATGCGCGTCGCCGTCTCGCGTTGCGCCAGCGATTGCCAGAACGGCAGCGCCCCGGCGACCAGCAGCAAGCCCGGCAGGAAGATCCCGACGATGCCGATGACGGCGCCGGTGATACCACCTCGACCGCCGTGGAGCTGGTCGCCCAGGTAGGCGGCAAAACTAAACATCGGGCCGGGCACCGCCTGGGCCGCGCCGTAGCCGGCCAGAAAGGTGTCCTTGCTGACCCAGCCGGGGCCGACCACGTCATGCTGCAGCAAGGGAAGCACCACGTGGCCACCGCCGAAGACCAGCGCGCCGCTGCGATAGAACGCCGCGCCCACCTGCAGCAGTTCGGGCAACCCGGCCGGCACCACCAGGGCCAGCGCCAGCAGGCCAGCAAACACCATGAGCAGGCCGGCGCCGACACGCTTGCCGTAGACCAGCGGGAAGCGATCGCCCGCCGCATGCTCGACCTTGCGGCACAGCCACAACCCGGCGATAGCGCTACCGGCGACCACGCCAAGCTGCATCACTGCGCTGTTGCTGATCGCGACCAGCCCGGCCGCCGCGGCGGCCAGCAGCGCCCGGTTGCGGTCCGGCGCGAGCCGGCCGGCCATGGCGTACACGCCTTGGCCCACCACCGCCACCGCCACGAGCTTGAGCCCGTGGATCGCGGCGAGCCCCAGCGGACTGTGCAGTCGCTCGCTCAGCGCCGCAAAGGCGAACAGCGCCAACGCCGAGGGCAGCGTGAAGCAGGCGAACGCCACCAGCCCACCCAGCCAGCCGCCGCGGATCAAGCCCATCGAGAAACCCACCTGGCTGCTCGCCGGCCCGGGTAGGAACTGGCACAGCGCCACCAGGTGGCCGTAGTGGCGCTCGTCCATCCAGCGCCGCCGCTCGACGAACTCGCGCTGGAAATACCCCAGATGGGCGATCGGACCGCCGAACGAAGTCAGCCCCAGCATGAGAAACGTAGCGGCCACTTCCCACACGCTGCCGCGACGCGTCGCAGTGCCGTCCGGCTCCCGGGTGGCCAGGGTCATGCGCAGTCGAACAACGCCATGAACCCATAGTCCATGTGCAGCTGCATGTGGCAGTGGAACAGCGAGAGCCCACGCTGGTCGGCGGTGAAGTCGATATCCATCGACTGGTAGCCGCCCAGCATCGCGACGTCCTTCAGGATTCCCGCCGTCGGCTGGCCCGCGATGCGGGTGACCTCGAAACTGTGCCGGTGCAGGTGCATCGGGTGGATGTCGTCGCTGGCGTTGTGCATGCGCAGGCGGTAGCGCTTGCCATACTGCAGGCGGAACTTGGGCTTCATCGACTGCATGTCGAACGCCTGGCCGTTGATCGTCCAGCGGTTGAAGCCGTGCTCGGCAGCGTTCTGCTTGGCGAAGGTCAGTTCGATGATCTCGTCGACCTTGCCCGCTTGCGCGCCAGGAAGCGCGAAGCGTCGGTAGTCCCACGCAAACGGCCTGGGTGCCTCCCACTTCGGCTTGCCCCGTTGGCCGGCGTACTCGACCACGATGCCCATGCCGCGCTCGCGGTCGTCGTCCGCCAGATCGCCCAGCACCCACACGCCCGGCCGGTTCATCTCCACGATCGCGCTGATGCGCTCGGCCGTGCCGATCCACAGCACCGGCACCTCGGCGGGGTTCGGCACCGGGTTGCCGTCCAGCGCCACCACCTTGAACGTGTGGCCGGGCAAAGTGAGGCTGCGGATCTCGGTCGCACTGCCGTTGATGATGTGGAACAGCACCCGTTCGCCCGCCTTCACGCGTACCGGATCGCCATGCCCGCGCATACGGCCGTTGATGGCGAAGGCCTGGTAGCCGACCTCGTAGCCGTGCGCGGCGCCGCTGGCCAGTGAAGCCTTCATCGCCGACTCACCGGCTTCTTCCAACGACCGATCACGTTGCCCAGGGGCGAGGAAATCCATCGCCATGTCGCCGCCCTTGCTGAAGAACGGATCGAACTCCTTGAGTACCAGGAACACTTCGCGGTCATACCGGCCCGGCTCGCGCCGCGGTTCGATGTAGACCGGCCCCACCTGGCCGCTGTACTGCCCTCGGGTCAGGTCGCTGCCGGCCACCACATGCGTGTGGTAGAAGCGCAGCCCCGCCGGCCCGGGCGTGAACGCCAGCCGGCGCATGCCATGCGCGGGGATAAAGGGCGTGCCTTCCTCGGCGGAGCCATCGACCGCGACAGGCAGGAACTGGCCGTGCCAGTGCAGCTGCTCGGGCACGTCGGTGTCGTTGTGCACGTCGATGACCACCGGCTGCCCCTCCTTGAGGCGAATCAGCGGGCCCGGAAACTGTCCGTTGTAGGTCGTCGTCGACACGATATGGTCCGGCGCCAGCTCCACCAAGCTCCGGGCGATGCGCAGCGCATAGTCCGGCTTGGCCAGCGCGGCGCCCGGCGCACCGGCGGCTGCGGTGGCAGCGGCCTGCGCGCTGGGTAGCTGCGTGCCGAGAAGTCCGGCCGCACCGGCCGCGCCACTGAGGCGAAGAAAGTCACGTCGATTCATCACGTCATGGCACTCTGTGTTGGTGTTCAGCGACCGATCGCGCGACGCGCCGCGAGGCGCGCATCCAGCGACCAGCGGCCGCCACCTTCGATCAGCAGGTAGATGCAGCCCAGCAACATGCAGAAATCGTTACGGGCCTCGTGCGCCATACTCCAGAATCCGTAGCGGGCGAGCTTGGCCACGTGAAACATGCCGAGGTCGTGCCCCAGCCACATCGGCAGTTTGGTCGAGACGATGGCAACCACCATCACGATGATCAGTGGGATGCATGCAAGGCGAGTCAGCAGACCGAGCACGATCAGCAATCCGCAAGTCAGTTCGAACACGCCGACGAACGCCCCGAGAAAGTCCGGCCAGGGCAGTCCGATCTTCGCGAACCGTCCCGCGCCGAGAATCGACGGGAAGATCAGTTTTTGCAGTCCCTCCGGGACAAATACCACCAGTCCCACCATCAGGCGGATCAGCACGGTCCAGCCGTCGGCGCGCGTGTCCAGCAGGCGCTTGATCATCAGCTCGCACTCCCGTCGTCGTGAAAAATCTCGCCGAACAGTTCCTTGACCTTGGTCTTGGCAGCCGCGAAGGCCCGCTTGCCCTTGGGCGTGATGCGATACACGCGCCGCCGCACGCCGTCCGCCACGGCTTGTGTCGAGCGCAGGTAGCCCTTCTTCTCCAAGCCATGGAGCAAGGGATAGAGCGTTCCGGGGCTGAGGCGGTAACCGTGGTGCGCCAGCTCCTCGATCATCTCCTGGCCATAGATCGGCGCCCCGGCCGCATGGTGCAGGACATGCAGCCGGATCAGGCCGGCGTAGAGGTCACGGTCGGTCACGAATCTACTATTATCGAACTGCGATAACGATATTCGATACGCTCGGCGCGAGACTGTCAAGTGATCTGTATGAACTAGAGCGCATAGAGCCGGCCTGTGATCGCGCCCCACTGGCGTGACGGAAACGAGCGTTCAGCCGGCTGACGATGGGCCGACGCTCGTACGGATTGCAGTCGAGCGTGGCACCCTATCCATCGGCACTGAGGCATAGCATGGCTTCGATTGATCGGACGGCATACCCGCAATTCAAGCGAAATCCGGTGGTTCGTGAACTCGTCGCGCTGTACACCGTCGACGAGTCCGAGCTGGCCTTCATCGTGAAGCATGCACGACAACCTTCCAGTCGATTAACCCTGGCCATCCTGCTGAAGAGCTTTCAGCGACTGCGTTATTTTCCTGCACTGGATGAGGTGCCCGCAGCCGTACTGAGGCATATCAGGACCTCTCTGAAGTTTCGCATCCAGGTGAAGCCCGCGCAGCCGAGCGCGGTCACGCTGTACCGTTACCACGCGTTGATCCGAAAGCACCTGGATTTCCGGCCGTTCGAGGAAGGCGGTCTCGATGTTGCGGCCCGAGCCATGCGGGACGCCGCGGCCATCATGGATCACCCGCCGGATCTGATTAATGCCGGCATCGAGCAGCTGGTCACCGACCGCATCGGACTGCCAGCCTTCAGTACGCTTGATCGTTTGGCACGACGCGTCCGTGCGCTGGTCAACGGTCAGCTCTTCGTAACGATTGCCCAGCGCCTGACGGCGGACGAGAAGGCACGCCTGGATGGATTGCTGCAAGCCGGTGGGAAAGCCGGCAAAAGCCCGCTGCACGAGGTCAAACGCCTGCCCAAGCGCTCATCCCTCAGGCACTTCCAGGAACTGATCGACCACATGGAGCGGCTTGACGCGCTAGTGGGCACGGACGCGCCGCTGGCTGGGATACCCGAACTCAAGCGCAAGCATTTCGCGGCCGAGGCGCGCGCACTCGATGCCGCCGAACTCAAAGATTTCCGTCCTGCCAAGCGACATGCCGTGCTGCTTTGCCTGATCCACAGGGCCCGGGTACAGGTGCGCGACGATCTGGCCGCGATGTTCATCAAGCGCATGGGCAAGATCCATGCGCACGGCAAGGAACATCTCGACCGTTTGCGGAGCCAGTATCGGGAGAAAGCCGAAGTGCTGGTGGCGACGATGTCCGATGTGATTCGGGTGCTCGCCGAGCAACGCAGCGACACGGCCGCCGGCCGCGAGATTCGGCGTCTGGTCGGGCAGCGCGGCAGCATCGATACGCTGCAGGAGGACTGCAACGCGATCGCTGCCCACAGCGGTGACAATTATCTGCCCTTGCTCTGGCCGTACTACAAGAGCCACCGGCCCACGCTGCTGCGCATGGTGCGCATCCTCAATCTGAAAAGCACGACGGAAGATCGTTCATTGATCGATGCCCTGGAGTTGATCCTCGCGCAGGAGCGGCAGCGCGGCGATTGGCTGGAAGGGCCCATGGATCTGTCCTTCACAACACACCTGTGGCGAAAGACCCTGACGCAGCGCGCCGAGGATGGTGAGGAGCGCATTCACCGTCGGCACTTTGAAGTGTGCGTGTTTTCGGCATTGGCGAACGAACTCAAGTCCGGTGATGTGGCCGTACCGGGATCGGAGGAGTACGCCGACCAGGGCGAGCAGCTATTGAGCTGGGAGGAGTGCGAGCCCCAAGTGGCCGCCTACTGCGAAGAGATGGGCATACCGGCTGACCCGATCACATTCGTCAACGCATTGCAGTCGCGTCTGATGCAGGTCGCCGAGCAAACGGACCAGGAGTACGTCGACAACGGCCAGGTCGTAATCGATGACCAGGGCATGCCGGTCCTCAAGCGCAGCAAGGCCAAAGAAATGAGTAGCCAGGCCAAGGCCCTCGAAACGGCCATTCATGATCGCTTGCGCGAGCGCAGCGTCATCGATGTGCTTTGTGACGTCGGGCACTGGACCAACTGGCATCGGCATTTCGGCCCGCTGTCTGGATCGGACCCGAAGATTGATCAGGCACGCGAGCGTTACGTGCTCACGGCCTTCACCTATGGATGCAACCTGGGCCCCAATCAAGCGGCTCGCCATTTTCGCGGCGCCGTTACCGCGCACATGCTGTCGTTCGTCAATCGTCGCCACATTGACGCGAACAAACTGGCCGCCGCGTGCCGCGACATCATCAATAGCTACGCCGGCCTCCAATTGCCCAAGCACTGGGGCGACAGCAAGCGAGCCGCGGCGGATGGCACCAAGTACGAGATGTACATCCAGAACAGCTTGGCGTCCTACCACATCCGGTACGGTGGTTACGGCGGCATTGCGTACCATCATGTCTCCGACACCTACGTCGCGCTGTTCAGCCACTTCATCCCATGCGGGGTCTGGGAGGCGGTGTACATCATCGACGGCTTGCTCAAGAACACGTCCGACATCCAGCCGGACATCGTGCATGCCGATACCCAGGGGCAGTCGCTTCCCGTCTTCGGGCTCTCGCACTTGCTGGGCATCCAGCTGATGCCACGCATCCGAAATTGGCAGGATTACCGGTTCTTCCGGCCCGATACGGATGCCACCTACGAGCACATCGATGCGCTGTTCCGCGATAGCGTCGATTGGGACCTGATCGAAACCCATTGGAAGGACCTGATGCGTGTCGTTCTGTCGATCAAGGCCGGCAAGGTGGCCGCTTCGACCTTGCTGCGGCGCCTGGGCAACAACAGCCGCAAGAACAGGCTTTACCACGCATTCCGCGCCCTGGGCTCCGCCGTGCGCACGCTCTTCCTGCTGCAGTACATTTCCGACCAAGACCTACGCGAACAAATCACCG
>Ga0097679_1002180_pt1 | contig 17386 bp, 12 predicted proteins | sample ThiBiot_500_biof_2_FD_72848 | JGI IMG/M metagenome (GOLD analysis project Ga0097679, IMG submission 72848) | Wastewater bioreactor microbial communities from Cape Town, South Africa - Thiocy_cont_500_biof - 1398105538000 (version 2) (version 2) ...
GAGCGATGGGAGACGTCCTGAACGTCGCCTCAGCGTCGTTTCGGTTCGATTTCGTGCTGTGGAGTAGCCATGCCGGCTTCAACTTGGTTGTGGGTATCGCTCTCAACGACGGCCTAACGAGGAAGATCGCTGCTCTGGCCCGCGCACTCGACTATGTGGAGTCCAAGGCATCGATCACCGTCGTGGTGGACGCTGAGGACATCGGCCTCAAGACACGATCGGAACTCAGCCGGTATGCTCGGGTGCTGGTTGTGCACGAGGACACGCTGGAGGACGATCTTCGCGTGCTCCTACCTTTGCGGCTGGCGTGGAAAACCGTCGAGTCGGTCGATCCAATTGAGTTGCTGCGCCGCTCAAGCGCACGCGATCCGCTCATCATGGGTAGTTCGCTGCTTGCCGGGTCCTCAAGCGAGGAGACGGTGCGGGAAAGTCTTCGCAGATTCGTCGTCGCCCCCCTGGAGTCGGCATGAAACTTCACTCCATCGAAGTAAGCAACTTTCGTAGCATCCGGGGCACCGTAGCTTGTGATCTGGATGCCTCGGTCGTGCTCGTCTATGGTGCAAATGGGGCCGGGAAGACGTCCATTCTTTCCGCGATCGAGTACGGGCTAACTGGATCAGTGAGCTCGCTAGCTGACTACGGCGACGCGTATGCGGCCCATCTCCTGCACAGCGGGACGGACAGCGGGTCTGTCTCGCTAACGATCAAAGAAGCCGAGACAAGGACCGGCACTTTCCATCTTGCACCGGGGTCACCGACGTCCGAGCCATTGCTCAGCCGTGCAGATGGCGACTTTCTGCGGGAGCGTGCTTACCTCGCACAGTCAACGATGGCTCGCTTGCTTGAGACGTACGAGCAATCCGACCGTCGGGGCGACTCCGCACTCGCGCGCTTCGTCAACGAGCTACTCGGCTTAGAGTCGCTCGATGCTCTGATCGCAGGACTGGAACCAGCGAGGGACGTACGGAGGATTCGGAAGCAGGTTCCCCAGTTCGGCGAAGCTGAGGCGGAGCTTGCGTTCCTGCGCCAACGACTGAAGGAAACTCAGGCGGACATCGCGAAGGCGAAGAACGAACACACCGCACTGTCTAAGCGTCAAACCACGGCTGGTCCGGATCGGCGTGAGGACGCGCCCACGGTGGACCGCGCGGCGGCCCTCGTTCGGCGTGTAGAGAGTGTAGCGACGAATCTTGAACAGGTCAGCGCTTCCCAGGAAGTGGATTTCGTCAGTCTCGAAGGAGAGTTGCACGCGACATCTGAGCGGATCTCTGGCTGGATCGCGACTGCGTCCTCGGCATATGAATTGCTGCTAACTGACGCCATTGAGTATGCGGATGTGGATCTAGCGCTGTCGGCCGAACCGGGTTCGATCGCCACGAGCTTGGAGATCGCGGAGAGACTCGTGGCGGAACGCCTGACGGATGCTCGCGCGCGGACGGACGCGCATCGTGCCAATGAAGCAAAGCTGGCGCCACTGGATGAGCAGATCGCCGTGGCTCGCGAGAGCGTGCGAGATTCGAATGCCGAAATCTCCGAGCTTGCGCTCGGGTCGGATGCCGCGGGACTGGCTGAAGCATTGTCCGCCATCGGCGCGTACATCATCGATGATCGCTGCCCAGTCTGCGAGCGCGATTTCGCGGAGATTCACCAGGGCCACCTCTCGCTGCATCTGGAAAGGCGGATCTCGCAACTGGGAGCCGTAGCGAAGCGAATCGCCTCTCTGGGAGAGCGCAGGGCTCGGCAGCAGGGTCGTCTCGACGACTTGGCGCGGGACAAGCAAAAGATCATCGATGGGCTCGAGTCGCCGCAGTCTCTCGCCGAGCTGAGATCCTCCATGACCGCAGGGAATGATCTGCTTGCGCGGATACAGGGTGCGCGGCCAAGCGCCGATGGAGTTTCCCGCGACCTCTTAGAGCGTGAGCGACTTGAGGCGCTGCTTAGCGCGTCTCGATCCGCGGCCGATAAGTTCGCTCGGCTCCGTCGCGACCTTTCGGAAATCGCGTCGGAGGCCGGAATCGGAGTAACTGAGGGATCGATCTCCGTTTTCGCAGAGCAGGTTCAGCAAGTTCTTCATCGCGCGCAGGAGTTGCTCCGAAGCGCCGAAGTGGCGGTCAGCGCAGCCAACGATCGGATTGTCCTCGAACAAGAGATAGATGATCGGTCCCGGGCTCTTGGAGAGTTGCAGAAGGCTCAATCGTCGCTCAGGCAGCGCATATCCGCAGCCGACGTGCTGCTCTCAGCCGCTCAGCAGCGTATCGACTCGGCCGTCAACCTGAGCAAAGAAGCGGTCGAACTTCGCATGCGTATCGTGGCGCAGGTCTTCGACTCGGAATTGAATGGAACTTGGCGAGATCTCTTCACGCGTCTGGCGCCCGAAGAGCCGTTCGTGCCTGAGTTCGTCGCATCAAGCGGTCCACGACGCGGTATCAGCCTGCGTGCCGTAAATAGGCAGACGGGAATGGCAGGTCCGCCCGGACTTGTGCTCAGCGCCGGCAATCTCAACACGGCAGCACTAACACTTTTCCTGTCGCTGAACGCTACGGCCAGTTCGCGGGTCGAGGTTCTCCTCCTCGACGACCCCGTTCAGGCAATGGACGACATTCATGTTGCGCAGTTCAGTGCACTGCTGCGCTCGTTCACTCGTGACCTAGGTCGTCAAGTCATTATCGCCATACATGAGCGATCGCTGTTCGACTACTTGGCGCTCGAGCTTGCCCCCGCCAATGTTGGTGAGTCCCTGGTAACGATTGAACTTGCTCGCGGTTCAGGTAGCCCTACCGACTCTCAGGTTCGCAGGTTCGAATATCGTCCTGATCCCATCGAGACAGGGCTCTCAGCCGCGTAGCGGGCGCGTAGGGGCACGCGCTATCCATCGCGACTAACCCAGGCGCGGGGAAAGTCAACTCGATTGCCTGGCCAGGGCGGCAACAACCTCACTAGCGCCCAGCGCCCCAGCGCCCCGGCGCATGAAGCTACGGCCACGACGAACCTTCGGCCGGATCCGATTGACTAGCCGGCGACCGCGGGGCCTCCGTGCGATTGATCGCAATCGATCCCATGGGCGACCGCGCCGGCACCTGAGGTTTCGGCGCGAAGGCCGCGTTTGGCCGCCGGAGGGCGAGACGAAGGTGCCGCGGGCAGCAGGCCCCGGTCTCCGCCGACAATTGCCGATGATGCAAGAAAGTGCGGGCAACGGAACGTGTTGCCAACACTTCTGTTGGTGGGTGTTGAAATGCGGGCAGTGACGCGAGCCAGGCAAGCAGCGTGCAGCAGAGTGTTTGACGACGCTCCATCTTGTACTAGTCGAGCTGTCGAAGCTAGCTGACGGCAGCACGACCGCCGAGCCAACCTTCGTACAGTGGGAACCCAACGCACTGAGTGCTTCGGCATGAGCGTAGTCAACAGTTGACTTAGCCCTCGTGAGGCTTAGCCCCCTGGATCTGTGTCCAGGACTCCAAGTCTCGCGCCAAAATCTGCTGCAGTTCCGCATTGAGGGTTCGGGCAAGGTGTGCTTTCGTTGGCCGCTGAAACCATGGTCGTCGCGAGGCGAGTTCGTACTTCAGGCGCAGATTCTGAATCTCATTCAGAACCCCTGATCGCTGTACCCATAGCTCTCGGTGATGGAAGTGTTGATTCCACGCGAGCAATACCGCCGCGGTCGCCGATGCCGCCGTCGTCGAGACTCCAATAAGGTCGACCCAGAGGTTGTCCGATAGTGCGGCGCTGAGAGCACCGAGTATCGCGACCGCGCCGGTGATGACTGTGGTCCAGATCGTAACCTTCGAGGCCCGTCGTTTCACTACCCTGCGAGCGTTGGCATATGTCTTCTCCCACTCGAAGATGTAGTACCCGACGGCTTCCAAACCGTCGAGGCCCTTATCAGCCCACTCTGGCGCTTTCACCCCGCTAGGTCCGTCGGTGGAAACGCCGGCTTCGCGGAGCATCGAAGCCGCCCCGACGAGCAATCCACTGACGAGCACCGCAATTGCGACAAATAGGCTGATCGATTGCCCTCCAACATCCCGGACGCCGTCCACCCCAATCGACAGTGCGCTCAGAAGCGCCACGTTTGCGATCACGACAACACCCGTTGCGATCAGGCCGAGTATCCGCGCTGGACCGCTGCGCGCCAAGAAGTAGCTCGCGACCGCCAGCCCGAGTGCGATGAGAGCCTCTAGGCGAATCGCTACGAATACCGCACCAGGTTCTAGACACCACGCTGCTGACGCCGGACTCACACACCTAGCCCAGTTGACAGCCGTCACCGGAATTGCGATGACGCCCAGCAGGACGAGCGCGAGCGCGACGAGCCACATCAACACCGTCCGCCGAGCACCGCCCCGCTGCTCGGCTATTGCGTTCACCCCGTTTTCCGCAGTTCCCATTCCGTCATTATGGAGGCACGAACGAGCGCCTCGTGCCCGAACGTTTTGAGGTAGGACCATGGCGGTGCGCGCCAGAAGCCAAGAGGTCGCGGCAGCGAACTGTCGGGGCGCGGCGTCGCGAAGTGCACCGCGGATGGCATCGCTCCCGTGTGTCCGACCGAACGCGCCTGGTACGGATCACCCACGATCGTCACGCCCACCTGCTGCCGGAGTCTGAAATCCACGAGCGCGTCCGCGGTCTGTAAGTCGACCGCACCGGTTCGTCCACGACGATCCGATCGCGGCCTCGGAGTTTGAATCGCTAAGGGCGGCCGTAGATGACCCCGCCGTCCGGGTCCGCCTCGCCGGATGACCGCTGGGTGCATACCTAAGCGCCGGCGGCGTCAGTGGTCGCGGTAGCCGTCGTCGGCGAGGGGCGCGCGCGGGCTCGACGCCTCAGCACCGACCTCGCGTGAAGCGACGGACGCAGCCTTGCGGGTCGGCGCGACCACCAGCATCCGCCGGAGCTGAAAGCGAGGGCCCTGGAACGTGATGCCAACACCTCTGTTGATGAGTGTTTGGCAACGCGGGCAGTGGCGAGAGCTTATAAGCAGCGCGCGGCCGAACGAGTGAGGACCCTCCAGCGCAGTAACTGGGCTCTACATCCCCAGCCCGCGCCCCGCAGTCGGCGCCTTGCCCACCGGCCCCGTCGCCATCGCCGCCGCGCGGTTCCGCGCCGCCCGCGGCACCTCGGCCTGTGCCGCGCGCACAGCATCTTGCATTGTCAACTCCGAAGTGCCGCGCTGCATCGACTCGGCGAGGCATTCGCGGGCCGCCGCATCCGTCCGCGCCACGACGATCGCGACGTTGTGCAGCCGACCGCGCGTGAGACCTACGTAGAGTCCCGCGGCATCGACATCAGGCCCGACCACCGACGCATCGGCGGTGTCGCCCTGTACGCCGTGCGCGGTGGACGCATAGGCGAGTTGCAGGTGCTCGCGCGCGTACTCACTGGACACGCGCGCCACCTCGCCGCTGTCGTTCACGGAGACGAGAGACAGGTACTCGTCGCGGATGCCGCGCACGATCCACTGCGCGCGATTCTCGACGCCCGTGAGGCGGTCGTTGCGACGGGTCTGGACGGTGTCGCCGACGAGGATGCGCTGCTGCTCGATTCCCCATGCGGCGACGCGCGCGTCAATCTCGCCCTGGTCGACTCGCCGCTGTTGGATCGCGTCGTTGATCGCATCCGCCTCGGCATTCGTGCCAGATACCAGCGTCACCCGCTTGCCGCGTGCGTGCCAGTCGAAGTACGCGTCGATCATCCGCTCACGCGCCGCGTCGTGATGTTCCACCCGGTCGACGTGACCGTGTTCGGCAAGCTCACCCGCGACCACCAGCGCACACTCGCGATCACCCGCATCCCGGAGCCGCAGCGTGAGCGCCGCGTAGGCGGGATCGCGGAACCGGTGCACTGTGTCGAGCTCGACCGCAGCGTTCGCGTGCCGGATCGCAGAACCCATCGCACCCGCATGCCCGACCGGCAACGCCTGATGCGTGTCACCCACGAACGCCAGCCCGACACCCTGCTCGATCGCGAGCTCGACGAGGACGTTCGCCGTCTGCAGGTCAACCATGCCGGCTTCGTCGACGACGATCCGATCGCGAGAACGGAACACGTAGTGGGTGGGTCCGCCATATGCGGCGCCCGTGCTGGGATCGACTTCTCCGATCCGAAGCCTGGCCCACACCTTGCCGCCGACCTCGTTGGTGCCCCATCGGTAGCCATGGTCCGAAAGCAAGGCATGAATGCTGGATGCCGCGGCCCCGACCTCGCGAGACGCCACCGAAGCCGCCTTCCGTGTGGGGGCAACAACGAGCAGCCGCCGCCGTTGCGACGTGAGCGCCGCGAACGCCGCGCGCAGCATCGTCGTCTTCCCCGTGCCGGCGGGGCCGGTCACCGTCACGAGCCCGTCCGTACCGGCGATGGCGCACGCCGCAACGCCTTGCGACGCATCCAGTGCCAACAGATCCTCGTTCGGTGCGAAGCGGTGCAACTCGCCCGGCAGCAGGGAGCGCCCCGGTCGGGCGAGCACGTCCAAGCGGCCGGCGAGACGCACCTTGGCGCGTACGGTCTCGGTCGCCATGAACGCCTTGACATGCGCCGGCGGCTCATCCGCAACGAGCCGGTAGACGGAACGCGTTGCACGCTCCGTGATCTCAGCGATCACGCCATCGAGCCCGCCGCGCTCGGCAACGACGCCCGTGCGCGAGAGCGCGCGGATTGCGCCTGCGCGGATGTCGAAGATGCTGAACCTCCCGCCGCATGAGGTGGACCGTTCGTCCGCATCGACGACTGCCTGTGCAGCGAGCAGATCCAGGTCGACGGCATGAGGATCGGTTGCATGGACTTGAATGGGTGCGCGCGGGGTGACCAGGCTCGGACCGATCGCTGTGATCTCGTCGCGGACGCGGGTCTCCCAAGCCACCTCATCGAGATCGGTCGGCTTGTTCGGACGCGACACGGCCCACGCGCGGCGATCGATCTGCTGCAGCACCTCCACGCTCGGCGCAGATCCTCCGTGCGCCGCCGACCACTCCGCGATCAGGCGCGCGCGGTTGTCTTCGATTTGGGCCGACCGACGCGAGACGGGTCGGACGGCGCCGGCGAGTTCGGCGATCTCGCCAGTCTCGTCGAGCGTGTAACCGTGCCGCGCGAGCGCGGCGATCCAGGCGGGATCTGTGCGGGCGGCGAGCTCGCCCTCGGCGTTGACGACGGTGTGGAGTTTCATCGCGACGCGCGAGTCGAGGTTCGACCACTTGCCGTCCGCGCCGAGCACCTTGATGTTCAGCCAGAGGTGCCGGTGGATGTGCGGGTCGAGCGCCCGCGAGCGCCGGTGCTGCAGCTCGACGACCTCGATGCGGGTGATCTCCTCGCGGATTAGCCCTCCGTGCCCGCGCCGCGCGTTGAGTTCCATCTGCCACGTGAGCAGAATGCGTTCACGCAGCCGGTCCTGGAGTGCTTCGAACTCGGTGGCCAGTTCGGGATGCAGCAGCGCGGCAATGCTGTACGACTTCGGGTGGTTGAGCGTTCCGTCGAGCAGCAGGTCGGCGTCGGGGCTCAGCCGCTGATGACCGCGCTCCTCGCCGGTGACCGGGTCGTTTCCAGTGAGCCAGACACGCAGGCCGCCGGCGGTGAGCTCGTCGGACGCGATAACGCCGTTCGCCACGATGAATCGTGAAACGGTCGAGTCGGAGGCGCCACTGTACGCTTCGAGCGCGTCAACGCCGGGGGAGTGCTGCAGGTGAGCATCACAGGTGCCCTTGAGCGCGTAGCCGATCGCGTGTCGAACCCCTCTGGATTCGACACCTCGCTTCCATCGCTCGAGGCCTCCTCGCATGCCGTCAGAATAGGACGCGTTTTCCTCATTATCCAGGGATTTTTCTGGTGCGCAGGTACGTGTAGCGGAGTGCTTCTAAAGGGTGTCGCTCACCCCGGGTGCCTGCGTGCATTGCTCTGTTCTCGTTGTTTGTCTCGTCTTGGTCGTCTTGGCCGTCTTGGTCGTCCTGGTCGTCTTGGTCGTCATCGTCTCCTGCGTGTCCGGGCTTCTCGTCCCTTGTTGCTACTGGGATCGGCGCTGTCCCGACTCGTCGAATGAGGCACTTGATCCCCCGAGACGATCGCGCCGGTTTAGCGGGGTCTCCGCCACCATGAGATGCGAACTCGATCGGGTCGCACGAGCGTGCACCGAGCGGGATCGGCTTACGGACCTCGCCGATGGGAATTTCAGGCTCCATGTGCTGCCTCGGCAGATCGCGACCGCTTCGCCGCTCCACACCTCGCCCTCAACGGAGCAGGGTGCCGTGGGTACGGAAGTGCACCATCTGGTTCATCAACGTCGCAAGGAGGCTCTCGGTCGAGTCGAGCGAGTTTAGATGTGCGCCGTCGATCAAGAGGACCGTCGTTCCCTGGGCCAGCGCCACCTCCATGGCGCGAATCCCGGCGTATCCCTGAGCTCCGCTGACTGTCGTGGTGGTCAAGATGACACCGGAGCGTGCGCCCTTGCTCGAGAGGCGCGATGCGAAGTATGCGACGTCTTCGGACGAGACTCTAGTACTCGAGTAGTTCTTGCATTCAACGATCAACACTGGTTCGAGGAAGTACAGCCCGCTCCGCACCGCGTTGTTCGTGAAGACAAGGTCTGTCTCCATCGCTCCAAAGGCGTCCAACTGGTCCCGCGCAACTAGGTCGACCCCGCTGAACTTGCTAAATAGGTAATCGCCGAGATCCTCACACGCACGCCCCTGCGCTGTCGTTGATGATGCTCGCCCACCCGAGCGCAGATAGTCCGAAACCCGATTGGCGCTATATTTCGCCACGAACTCGCCTTCCATGTGCGAGATCGTTTCTAACCGCGCGGACCCAGCGGCTAAACAGCGATGAGTCCCGGGAGATTGAGTCGGCCGACATCGTGATCAAGAATCGGCCGTCACGTTCGTCGACCTGCGGGTCATTCAACCCTGACGGTTCGCCAACGATGAGTGCCCCGAGCGTAGCCCCGCTCGCGGCGAGAATTGAGAAGACCTGATCGATGGCCCCGCGCGAGGCTCGAGACTTGAACTCGACTGGGATCGGGTTGAACGGCGCTGCGCCATCTACCCATGCAAGCGCATCGATTATCGAGGCGCGACCGCCGGACACATGCTTGGTCGCCCACGAATCACCTCCTAGCGACGTAACGCCGCTGTCGGCAGCCAACGCGCGAAGCACGACCGAATCGAACGCAGAGGTTTCTATTTGGCGCGCCTGTGCTGCTTTCGCGATCGTCGGATCTGCAGCATTCGCCACGTATCGCGGTGAACCAGTGTTGAGCTTCTTGGATGCAAGTTCCTCGCGCCGCGCGCGGCGCTCGGCGGCTTTGGCGCCAAGCGCTTGCATCTGGAAGGCGATGGCAGCGGTCGACAATGGTTCGATCAACGTGTGAGTGTGTGCTGCCAAGGAAGGCGCTCTGATAGGAACGGGCCCAAGGAAGACGAGGGGACGATTAGCCCCCAGGGCAAGGCCCGCGATAAGGGCTAACTCGGGATCGAGTGACTCCGAGCGCGTAGGTAAAAGAACCACGTCGCTCCAACGTGCGGCTTCAGACTCGGTTTGAGCGAGGAAGTCACCCTCGCCCCCCTCAGTCGCGAATCCGAGCTCACGAAGCTCGCGCGCGAGTGTCGTGGTGCGCCCGCCTGAGTTCGCGATCCATACTCGCACTTGAGACTCCACAGAATTGATCCTGGCATCCTGCGTTGATAAACACGACGTGGCTTGAGCCGTGGCTGGCGGTCCGAGGGGTTCGGTTGCTTATCAGCTCGCACACCGACGGTCGTCCGTAGCGATCAGATGGGGTTCGGCCTGGTGGACGAGGCTCCATGGCCGTGCGAGACCGTCCGTAGCGCTTGGGGAGCGGTATGCGAGCGTCGACGCCACGGATCGCCCTCATCAAAGAACGCAAGCTGGCCGACTTGCTGCCGCTGCAGGTGCTGCCGTTTCCGTCACCCTGGCTGGCAACGATCTTGGAGCCTTTGTCACATCCGGAGAGGGACCGCGCTAACGCAGCGTTAACGGAGTTCGGTGAAGGTTCATCGTCGATGCCGCGTTCTGCAAGGATCTAAAGATGCCCGCCGCCTCGACAGCTGATGTGTTCTGGTCGACACGACCGACGCTCATGTCGGCGAGCGAAGTCGCGCCCTTCTTGAACCGAAGTGAGGCGGGTGTTGTGGCGCTTGCGCGGAATCATGAGATAGGCGCGTACAAGGTGTCCGGGAAGTGGCTCATCGCACGGATCGACGTACGCGGCTTCGCCACCGGAGATGCGCGCGCCATGAAGTCCGACCTAGGCCTCGTTATCGATCCTGCGCCGGAGTTCACTGGTGACGTCTGGGGTGCACTCATCCATCTGCCAGAACATCTGTCCAAGAGTGCTGTGGCGGATCTTCTGCGCGTCGAGGTCGCAAGGCTGCCCCGATTCGGGCTTGAGGTCCGTCCGGACGGGAAGGTCGAGAGGGAGGCCGTCGTGGAATTCCTCCGTTCGGTCTCGAACTTCGGCCCGCATTACTCAGCCGCGTCCTGATCGCGGGAGTGCATACGGTCTCGTTCAGTCGTCGAGGCCGAATGCCTCGGTCACCTGTTCGATCGTGAACTTCTGCCGAAGCTTCGCGGCAGTGTTCTGGTTCGCGAACATGCCGTTTCGCCAAACGGCCTCCGCACGGGGCACTGCGTGCGTCCAGGCGACAGGGACAGCCCATTCAGCCTTCTCGTCCGCCGCATCGCCATCGTGACGGTAGGTGCCCTCGAGCGGCAGGGTGTGCAGAGGGGTGGCGACGCCGCCGACATCGACCATGGTCTGGTCGAATCGCTGAGCTTCGCCGATGACAGTGCCCACACCGACGTAGCCGGTCTTCGGGATGTGGACGAAGACTCGAGCGCCGATCGGCAGGTTCTTGAGCGTCTGGGAGAACCACTTCCCGCCGCCACCTGATATGAAGCCGTACTTGAGCCCGTCTGCCCACTGGCGAATGCCGCTGTCCTCTCCGAACGAGACATACCAGTCGCTGCCATTCCAGGGCTCACGTGTCTTGGTTTGACGACCGGGCGCGCTCTTCGCAGCCTGCTGGCCTTCGTGCTCGACGAGCCACGTGCGGGCCAGGTACTTCGCCCCGTTGTCCTCGAAGTGACGGAAGAAGATCACGTTGATCGGCACCGCGAAGCCCTCGTTGAGGAACCGTACGATCCGCTCGGTGGCCGCATCGACATTCGCGGCAACGATCGTGAAGGTCTGTGAACTATTGACCTCCTCGGGCAGCGTCTCATTGAAGCACTCGGCGTACGCCTCCTCCAGCGCAATACCAGGCTTGTAGGCCTCGAAGATCGCCTGGATATCGGCGCGCCCGAGCCCTGCCACCCAGGAACCGTAGTCGAGAGCTTGGGCCGTGACGTCGCGCGGAGTCTTGTCGCGCTTCAGCTCGATGACGTGCACCGCGGCGGTCTCGTCGAGAGCGAGGAGATCGATGAAACCACCGAAGGCGGTCGGCACCTGACGCCCAATGATCAGCAACACCTCCCCGAGCATCGATGGATCCGACTCGATGTAGCTCTCGAGTTGGGACTCCAAGCCGATCGAGGTCGGAACGATCCGATTGAGTTGGCTGCCCTCTGCACGCCAGAGGCCCATCTCAACCGCCATGGCTGCTCCGTTCAACGAGGGCCTGCTGCGCCCTGTCATAGACGAACTGGGTGATCTCGCCGGACATGATCATGGCGATGGCCTTGTTTATCGTCGGAAGCGGCACGACGAACCATTCCGAGGGGTCGTAGTTGCGGCCCTTCCTGTCGACCTGGGTGAGGTCAAGGCGGACCTCGGCGAAGACTCTGTGGAGCAGGTGCTCCAACCACGAGGCCTTGATGTTGTAGAGCCTGTAATCCGCCAGCACCCTAACCGGCGCCATGAGGTACGTCGGTGACTTCTCCGCGTTCTTGATGCGCTGCTCTACGCTCGTGGTCGAGAAGCCGATCTTGTGCAGGTCTGCCATGTTCGCGACTAGCGGGTCGGTGCTGAGCGACTGGAGAACGTAGATGTGGCCGCTCTCGACGTCCCCGTCGAGGATCTCGCCCACGTCGTGTCCGGTGCGCGCGAGGACCTGGCCCTGGGCCTCGTACATGCGTGTCATCAGGCTCTGCTTGTACATTGCCGACTCTGTGCCGTTCTCGAACACGACCTTCAGCCGTTGCTTCTGCCTGGGTTTGCCGCCAACGACAAGGTCCACGTCCTCTCCGACCTCGGCGACGAAGCACATGACACCGTTCAGGACGAAAAAGACACCTTCACGGATGAGATCCAAGCCGGTGAATGGCATCAGCTGGAACGTCCCATCGGCCAACTCTGCGTGCTTCGCCTTGAAGAGCGGCTCGTAGAGCTCGAAGTCCTCGGACTTGATCCGCTGGGCAACCGAGTCCGGCGACTCCGGCCGCTTGACGACCGGGAGATCCGAGACGTCGAGAATGCCGCCGTCTTCGCCAAGCAGGTCGTCGAGGTCATCGCCCTCAAGAAGCTCGTCGATTGATGCCGGCGTTTCGGGCGCCTCGAGCAATCCGAACTCGTCGAGGTGCCTGACGGCGGCGGCCCGCTCGTCACGGGCAAGGAAGCCGTCGAGCCTCGCCCCAAGCTTGCGCTCCGCGATCTCGCGGGTCGACGAACTCGGCACCCGGTCGTGTACCCGGTAAAACTCGACGATCTCGAGGAACGCCTGCTCGAGGCGATCGGACGACGTGATCTTCTGAGCCTTCTCTGGTGCATCCAGCAGGCCGTCGACATCGGCGTCGAGAACCGCCTGGAAGTCGGTCATGACGAAGTCGACCGGACCGATGTCATCGTTCGTGCTCATGCGTCGGCGGCCATCTCGGTTGCGCGCTTCTCGGCCTCTCGCCGCTGCTTGAGCTTCTGCAAGAAAAGCAGCGCCGTCGCGAGGTGCTTCTCGTTCGGGTCTTCGGCACGCAAGTCCGGGCGGCGCCCGTTGACCTTCACCCAATTCTGGATCTTCGGGAACAGTGCGAGGGCCTCTTCCTCGGTGAACTCGATCCGAGTGGCTGCGATTTGGTCCTGGATGATTTTCAGCACCGACGGCGTGACCGACTTGGACATAACCTCGAATGCGCGCTGGAAGGGGTTCACTGAGTCGATCAGGTTGATGCTGAGCTCGTCGATGTTGACAAACTTCTCGGCGAGTTTGATAAACCGCTTGTCGCCGACTTCACGGACTTCGCCGGTCTTGATCACAGAGTCCACCACGACCTGCTGCCGCACCTCGTCGACCTCGGCATCGGTGAGGTCGGGGTACTTCTCTCGGATGATCTTAGGGATCAACACCTTGTTAGTCGTCTCGGGGTCCACCGAGCCGGCCGCCGCCTTTGCGAAGGTGTCATCCTGCAGGATGGTGGCCTTCAGATCGTTCAGATCCGTCTCGACGATCTGCTTCACCCGAGCCGTCGACGGCTCCTTGAACCCCTTGATCTTTAGCTCGCCTGGCTTCTTTGCGTCGTCGCCATCGAACTTCTTCGTCTTGAACTGGAAGTTCTGCGCCAGCACCTGCTCCATGAGTAGCGAGGCGGTGATCGCCTTGAGCATGTTGTTCACTGACACCTTGACCTCGCCCTGCGAGGCATCCGGCTCGGCGATGAGGTTCGTGAACTGAGCGTGGGACTTGCCCTCGCAATCGCGGGTCACGCGCCCGATAATCTGGATGACCTCGGTGAGCGATGCCCGGTAACCGACGGTGAGTGCGTGCTCTGCGAAGGGCCAGTCGAAGCCCTCCTTCGCCATGCCCAGGGCGATGATGATGTCCACGGCGTCGCCGTCTTTCGAGGCCGTGTGCGCCAGGTAATGAAGCGTGTCGCCGCGCTTCTTCAGATCGGTGTCGTCGACGAGGTCCGCGACGCGCAGAAGCTCACCGTTGTCCTTTCGACGCACAGTGATGATGCCCGTCTCGGGGTCGGCTTCTCCTTCGACGTGCCCGAGGACGTCGAGGATGTAGCCGACTTCCTCGAGCTTGTCCTTCGTGGATTCGCCGGAGTTGACGTTCGGGATGTGCACGATCGTCTTCTTGTCGAGGTCGAGAACTTCACCGATCGCGTCCGTGTAGCGGCCTTGATAGAAGTGGTGGCCGATGCCGAGCGACCGCAGGTGCTCGTAGCCATTCAGCTGGTCGTAGTAGTTGAAGGTCACTGGCGTGAACTTCGCCTCGTCCTCGGGTGAGAGCACTGGCACCGAGTCGCCGCGGAAGTACGAGCCCGTCATTGCGACGATGTGGGCGTCGGAGCCATTCATCACGTCGCGCAGCAGCGCGCCGAGCTTCGACGACTCCGTGTCTGCCGAGACATGGTGGAACTCGTCGATCGCTAGCACAGTCCCGTTGAACGCTTCCGGCGCGAGCTTCTCGAAGGCGAAGCGGAGCGTCGCATGCGTGCACACGAGCGTTGCGTCCGTGCCTCCGAGGAAGTCGATGAAGGCGTCGACCTTGCCAGCGCTTGATCCCGCATCGCAGAGGTTGTGCTCGTCCTTGATCTCCCAGTCCGCCCAGAAGCCGAACTTCGTGAGACTCGTTGAGGCAAACGATGCGCCGATCGAGCGCTCCGGGACCGCCACAATGACTTTCTTGCGGTCCTGATTGTAGAGCTTGTCCAGCGCCACAAACATCAGTGCGCGCGACTTCCCAGAGGCCGGCGGCGCCTTCACGAGTAGATGCTGTGCGTCGCGCTGGGCGAAGACCCGCTGCTGCATCTCACGCATGCCCAGCTTGTCGGTGTTCACCGACGCCTTGGTTTGGGCGTAGGTGACATTGACGATATTGACGGGCTTCTTGATCGCGTTCACTTGGGAGTCCTTCGGGTCCGCTTGGCCGGGGCCTTCGCGGCTTCCTCGGCGGTCATGCGCTCGTACATCGCGAACAGATCGGACAGACGCTGCTCGTCCGTCTCGTACGGTTTCCTCGAGTAGATCGAGTCGACCAGCGCGTCCACCGTGGCGTGTGCTTCACGCAGGTCTTCCGGCATCTTGTCCGGGTCGTACAGATCCGCGAGTGTCAACTCGCAGTGGTACTCGCGAACGTCCAGGACGCGCAGGGCGGCGACCGCGAGATTCTCCTTCATCACGTCCGAGAGCGCTGGGACGGGAAAGTTGTTGTAGATGATGGTGCCGGAGTAGCGGTAGTCGGTCTTCATCTTTCCCCCGACAGCACGCATCCACACCATGTGACTCCGTGAAGTGAGCAGAGCGAAAGTCCAAGGCTCGACACCATAAGCGGCGTTGGCAGAGTTGGAGATCACTGTCGCGCGATTGAGGTACCCGATTGGAACGTACTCACGGCGTTCGGACGAGGTGGCGGGCACGATGACAGATTCCGCTTCCTGGTGTGCCCAGAAGTAGAACCGGTTGGGCGATGACGCCATCTCGCGAGTTGACTTCTCAGTGCTCTTTGATCGGTGTTCACGGACGCCAGCGAGGCGTCGCTCGATCGCTGGGTGATTAGAGGCAGCATCAACGGCATCGTCGGGGATCACAAGGCACCAACGGGTTCTTCCCTTGATGAATTCATCCGACCCGCTGAACCCGCGGACGTACTCGGCGAGGCCTGGGGCATCGGACAGGAGGTCATTCTTCTCCGCATCGGTGAGGATCAGATTCCCGCCATCATTCGGCATAGAACCGAATCCAAGTCTTGGCATCACCGGTGAAAGCGGCGAGCTGCGTCGCCCGATCCAGATGTCAGGTCCGTCGGCAAGATAGGGGTTGATGCGTGTTACTTCGATTCGGAGTCCGTCGGTGAATATGTACTTGGGATCGGCCGACCTGTTTCGGAGTCCTAGGACCACACAACTGACGCCCGCGGCGTTTTTTGCGTGATTGGACCACTTGAAAGACGTGTACGCGTACCCGATCTCAAGATCGAGACCGAGAACTTGGGGCCAAAGAATACCGACCTGTTCGCCCTGCGTGATGGAGTTGGTGGTGACAAACGCGAGGGTAGCGGAGGTGCCTCGGATGAATTCCGCGCCCTTGATGACCCATGCGCTCACGTAGTCCAGGCTGCGAAATTTGTCGGTGACGGTCGCGAGGTCGCGCTTCTGAGCCGCTGATTGATTGCGGCTCCCAAGGTACGGAGGGTTGCCAAGCACGTAGGTCTCGGAGTGATCGATGCGCGGGCAAACCTCATTCCAGTCGGTCAGGATCGCGTTGCCCTGCTTGACCTGACCGGTTTCCTTCAGGGGGATCAGTGGGATAGAGACCCCGAACTTGTCCTTGAACTCGGAATTCATCTGGTGCTTGGCGATCCACAGCGACAGGATCGCGACCTCGACCGCGAAGTCGTCGATTTCGATGCCGAAGAAGTTCTCAATGTTGATCTTCGACTCTGCGAACAATACGCGGTGCTTGTCGTCGAGATCCGCGAGGCGCTCGAGGATCGCGTGCTCGAGTCGGCGTAGCTCTTTGTAAGCGATGACCAGGAAATTTCCCGATCCGCAGGCGGTTATGTGTACGTTCGGTCAGTGTCTCAACGACCCACCCGACTGCACCCCCGGAGCATGATGTATCTGCGTTTCGTCGACCACCAACTCGCCCCCTCAACCGACTTCGACGCGCGCGCCAGCGACATCTACTCGCGCACCCGTTCGCTCCCCGAGGGGATGCCGATCCTTCTTGACGATCGGTGGCGGCCGGTTGAGCCGTGGTTGACGTACTTCCGGATCGTCGCAGCGTCGACAGACCCGGCGACGCTGCGCGCGTACGCATACGACGCCAGGCGGTTTGCGTCGTTCCTCGCCACGCGACAGACCGACGTGATCCATGCGTCGAGCGACGACATCGTCGCGTTCCGCGAATGGCGGCTGAGCGGCTCCGAGCGCCCGGTGTCGCCGGCGACGTGGCGACGCGACGTGGTCGTGATACGCGGGATCTATCAGCTGCTCACTCAGACCGGGCAGATCCAGCGCGAACCGTGGATCACCATCGGAAGGTCGTCGCCGCTCCGGATGCGTTGGAGGAGCGAGCCCGACATTCGGCCGCTGACGCAGGCGCAGTGGCGCACGTTCCTCGACGTCGGTCTCGGCGGACGAACCGCCGCGGGCGATCTGGACGAGAGTTGGCGGGGCACAACGAGCCTGCGTTCAAAGGCGGGCGCGCAGCTGGCCGTGACGACGGGGATGCGCCTCGGTGAGTTCTCCACACTGCTCGACGCTGAAGTCCCGCCGCCGACGGGCACCGGCATCTCCGTCTTGCTCGAGGCGTGCGCGAAGTACCAGAAGCGTCGACGCGTCCACGTCCCCCTCACGACGCTTCGGGCGGTCGATCTCTACCGGCAGACGGAGCGCCGAGCGGTCGTCCGCGCGTCAGCTGCCTCCCTCTGGCGACGCCGCTCCGAGCTGTTCGTCGTCGACGAGATCGACGTGTCGGCAGGCATCCTGCGAGGCCGGGTGAATGGGC